>Ga0335078_10010717_pt1 | contig 13576 bp, 10 predicted proteins | sample Lox_Sample_32_FD_206711 | JGI IMG/M metagenome (GOLD analysis project Ga0335078, IMG submission 206711) | Soil microbial communities from Loxahatchee National Wildlife Refuge, Florida, United States - Lox_Sample_3.2 | ecosystem: Environmental > Terrestrial > Soil > Wetlands | place: USA...
TGACAGCTTGTACTGGATGAGCCGCTACCTGGAGCGGGCGGAGCATACTGCGCGCTTAATTGATGTGGACGTGCAGCTGCGCCTGGAACAGTCCGCGGACTCGGGCACCGAGCACTGGCGCCGGTTACTGGACGCTCTGCAATTGCCGGTGCCGGGGGGCAAGCTGGATTCTTCGACGGTGACGCAGAACCTGGCCTTCAACCGGGCGAATCCGTCCTCGATTGTTTCCTGTATCGCGGCGGCGCGGGAGAATCTTCGGCACGTGCGCGAGCAATCCAGTTCGGAAATGTGGGAGCAGTTGAACCGGCTGTATCTGCTGATGATCGGCAGTGCACCGGAGAGTGCGTGGATAAGGCAGTCGCATTTGTTTTTTCGCTCGGCGCAGGAGGGCGCTTACCTGTTTCAGGGTATTACCGACTCCACCATGGCGCATGGCGAGGGCTGGCAGTACATACAATTGGGCAGGTTCGTGGAGCGCGCGGATACGCTGGCTTCGCTGGTAGGGGCGCATTTCAGCCGGCTGGCCCATTCGCCGGATCAGCCGCTGGAAGGCGAGGAGTATCTGGAGTGGGTGGGGCTGCTGAAATCCTGCGCGGCGTTTGAGGCTTACTGTAGCGCATACAGCGCGGAGTTGCGGCCGCTGCGTGTGGCTGAATTTCTGTTGCTGAACTCGGAGTTTCCGCACTCCTTGCGGTTTTCGGTGGACATGCTCCACAATTCGCTGCGGCAGATCGCGCAGCTTACCAAGCGCAGCGCCGACCTGGCGGTAAGGCTGACCGGGCGCTTGCGCGCAACTTTCAATTTCACCCCGATAGAAGAAATTATGCAGGAGGGCGCCGATTCGTATCTGACCAGCGTGCGGCATCAGTGTGCGCAGGCACATGCGGCGATCCATCAGGTGTATTTCGATTATTCAGTGGAATCGTTGGCGACGTAGCTTGGGATGTTTCTTAGATTTGATTCTCACCGACAGTTGCTGAACATCAGCAGAAAAGAGTGCTTGTGATCTATTCCATCCGCCACATCACTAACTTCACGTACGAGCCGGCGGTACGCGAGAGCGTCATGGAAGTTCGAGTGCAGCCGCGCAACGAGGCGCAGCAACGCTGCCTCACTTTCTATCTCGACGTGAGTCCGCAAGCTAACGTCATGTGGTACCGCGATTTTCTGGGAAACACGGTGCACCACTTCGATATTCCCGGCCAGCACGCGCACGTGAAGGTGACGGCGCAGGCGCTGGTGGAAGTGCAGCCGGTTCTGTTTCCGACGGTTGCCGAGTCTGGCAGTTGGCAGGAATTGGACACGCAAATCGCTGCCGGCGATTTTTGGGAGATGCTGCTGCCCAGCCGTTTTGCAGGTTCTACGTACCTGCTGCATCAGTTCGGGGAGGAACACAAAATCGAGCGCGACGGAAGTCCGCTGGAAACGCTGTTCGCGCTGAACCGCACCCTCTACGATGCTTTTGACTATGTGCCGAAGAGCACCAAGGTGGATTCGCCGATTGACGACGCGCTGCGCTCGCGCCAGGGAGTGTGCCAGGATTTTGCCCACATCATGATCGCGCTGGTGCGGGGCCTGGGCATTCCGTGCCGCTATGTGAGCGGATATCTCTTCCACGGGAAAGTTCATGGCATCGAGGCCCATGACCGCTCTTCGGAGGGCGCGACTCATGCCTGGGTTGAGGCCTACGTGCCGGGGCCGGGTTGGGTGGCGTTCGATCCCACCAACAACATTCTGGGCTGCGACCGTCACATTCGTGTGGCCATTGGCCGCGATTATGCGGATGTGCCGCCGACGCGAGGAGTGTACAAAGGCGGCGCGCAGAACGAGCTGAGCGTGGCGGTGACGGTGGGGCCCTCCGACTTGCCCCTGCCGGAAGAGATACCCCCGGCGACTGTGTTTCGTTCCCGGCCTGCGGTTGAGCCGCTTTCCGCGGAAGCGCTGCATAGCGCGCAGCAGCAGTAACCGCCGCCTGCGTGGCGCTGGCCGGCGTTACACTACTGGCGTGAAGTCGCCGCCACTACTGCTTCTGCTGATCCTGCTGAATTTGGTCTCCGTTCCGCGAGTCTGCGCCGAAACAGGCGAAAATGCCTGGCTGCGTTACGCGCCTTTGAGCACCGATATTGTCCGCCAGTTGTATGCTTCGTTGCCCGGCAAGATCGTCAATCTCAGTGCCAGCCCGCTCTCGCAGAACGCATCGCGCGAAATCGCGCGTGGTCTCAGCGGGATGCTCGGCCACAAATTCGAAGAAGTGGGCAAGCTTTCGAGTGGCGAAGATGCCATTGTTGTCGGCGAGTTGTCGGACGTTCACCACACCTTCCCAAAACCTATGGCGAACCGAAATGTTGGAACGGAAGGGTTTTGGCTGAGGACCACTCGCCGGCACGGCCACAATTACTGGATCATTGCGGGTGCAGACGGGCGGGGTGTGCTCTACGGAGCATTCGCATTTCTCAGCAGAATTGCGCGCGAAGAGAGCGTGAGCCCGCTGGACGATCTGCAGGTGCCCAGCGCTCCGCTGCGCTGGGTGAATGAATGGGACAACCTCGACGGAAGTATCGAGCGCGGCTACGCAGGACGCTCGATTTTCTTTGAGAACGGAGCGGTTCGCGCCGATCTCACGCGTGCGTCGGAGTACGCGCGGCTGCTGGCGTCGGTCGGCATCAACGGGTGCGTGGTGAACAACGTGAACGCTTCGCCGCGTATGCTGGCCGATGATTTCATTCCCCAACTCGCTCGAATTGCCGAGGCGTTTCGTCCCTGGGGCGTGCGGCTGGCGATTTCGGTGGATTTCAGCAGCCCGCAAAGTTCGGGCGGGCTTGATTCGTTCGATCCGCTCGATTCGCGGGTCGCGGCGTGGTGGAAAACCAAAGCCGACCAGGTTTACCAGGCTATTCCCGACTTCGGCGGCTTTCTGGTCAAGGCTGATTCCGAGGGCCGCCCCGGGCCTTCGAGTTACGGCCGTAGTCCAGCGGATGCCGCCAACGTGATCGCCCGCGCGCTCAAGCCGCACGGTGGGGTGGTGTTCTACCGCGCTTTTGTTTACAACCACCATCTCGACTGGCGTGATCCGAAAGCTGATCGCGCGCGGGCTGCATACGACATTTTTCATCCGCTTGACGGAAAGTTCGACGATAACGTGATTGTGCAGATCAAGTATGGGCCGATTGACTTTCAGGCGCGCGAACCGGTGTCGCCGCTGTTTGGGGGATTGCAGAAAACGAACGAAGCGATTGAACTGCAGATCACGCAGGAGTATACGGGGCAGCAGCGGCATCTTTGCTTTCTTGTGCCGATGTGGAACGAGGTCCTCGATTTCGACTTGCACGCCAATGACATGGCAACGCCGGTCAAAGATTTAGTCTCTGGCAAGACGTTCCATCGCCCTCTTGGCGGCTTCGCCGGTGTGGCTAACGTCGGCTTGGATTTGAACTGGCTCGGTCATCCGCTGGCGCTGGCAAATCTTTATGGATTCGGGCGCCTGGCGTGGAATCCGAATCTGAGCGCAGAGAGCATCGCTGAGGAGTGGACGCGGCTTACGTTCGGCAACAATTCGTTGGTTGTACGTACCATATCGTCCATGCAACTGGCTTCATGGCACATTTATGAAAGCTATACCGGGCCGCTGGGAGCGGGTACTTTCACCGATATTCTCGGTCCACATTTCGGGCCCGGCATCGAATCTTCCGAGCGTAACGGGTGGGGACAATGGCACCGGGCCGATCACGACGGCATCGGCATGGACCGCACGATTGCGACGGGTACGGGTTTCATCGGGCAGTACTCGGCGGCGGTGCAGCGGCTTTACGAATCAGTGGAGAGGTGTCCGGATGAGCTGCTGCTGTTTATGCATCACGTACCCTATACCCATGTGCTGCATTCCGGGAAGACGGTGATCCAGCATATTTACGATTCGCACTATTGGGGTGCGGAGCAGGCTGCGGATTTAGTAGAGCAGTGGAAGTCGCTGCAAGGGCATATTGATAACGATCGATATTTAGAAGTGCTGCGCCGGCTGGAATTCCAGCGCGGACATGCCATTGTTTGGCGGGATGCGATTTGCGACTGGTTCTTCCGAAGGTCGGGAATTCCGGATGCGCAGGGGCGGGTGGGGCATCATCCCGGCCGCACTGAGGCGGAAACGATGCGGCTTCAGGGCTACCGCCTGGTTGACGTCACGCCGTGGGAAACCGCCTCTGGCGGCAGGGCTGTGACCTGTGAGCGTGCTGAAGGATGTTCTGCGAGTTTCACTTTTGCGGGGAAATCGGGCAGCTACGACGTCAGTGTTCAGTATTTCGACCAGAATAATGGGGCTTCGCACTACCGTTTGTTCGTCAGAGATCGTCTGGTGGATGCGTGGGTGGCCGACGACCAACTTCCGTCGGCCAGGATGAACGGGCAGACCTCTACGCGGCACACTACAGAACTGGAATTGCATGCAGGGGATAGGTTGCGTATTGAAGGACTCCCAGACCAGGGCGAGCCGGCGCCACTGGATTACGTTACCATTCAACCGCACCACCAGCTCGCAGCAACCTCGGCTTTGACCCACTGAGAATCAGGAAGGCGAGAGTGGTGCGATAATACGAATCTCTCTCGCGGAGGTTTGCTTTGCGCTATCTCGACCGGCTGCAGCCGTTAGGTTTGCTGGTGATGCGTGTTGTGCTGGGCGTCATTATGGTGGCCCATGGTTATCACAAGGTCTTTGGTGGAATGGCCCATCATATGGACGCAGTGAGCCGCATCGGCTTTCCGCGCTGGTTTGCGTATTTCTCTGCGGGGACCGAATTCTTCGGCGGCATGCTGATAGTTGCCGGGCTGCTCACCCGCTTTGCGGCTTTGGCCATTGCGATTGAAATGAGCGTCGTGGTCGCCAAAGTTCACTGGAAAAACGGTCTTACCGGGAACGGCGGATTCGAGTTTCCGCTGGCGCTGGCCGCAATTGCGTTCGCGCTGATTTTCTTCGGGGCGGGGCCGATTGCGCTGGACGCGATTCGCGGGGGCGGAGGTTTTAGATCTAAGAAGTAGCGTCCCGTCTTGCGGCGGCAGAATGTTCTGCTGCCGTGCGCGGACGTGGATTCAAAGCCCCGCCCTGTCTCCCCAAAACAGGGGGAGGCCAGGGTGGGGCTTTCTCGTTCTCTCAATGTATCTACCTGGGGCTGGCGACCGCGTCGAAGGGCACGCGGTCGGGAATGCCGTAGGTGTGGTAGATATCCATCATTCGCTTTTCCATGCTGACTACCTGGTCGCGATTATTGGTTTCCTTGTATCTCAGCCAGCGGGAGTAGTAACTGTCGAAGCGCCGCTGATCGTCGGAATCGAGGCGTTCGCTCCAGGCGTGGGCGTCTCGCCAGCGCTGGCCGGAGTCGTAGTTATGGTCTCTGTCATGGTCGCGCCAGCGATCGTCGTCGCGATCGCCGCCAGTGGCCGTGCGCGAATATGGCACCTCCAGCGGAATGTTATAATGCGCATAGATGTTGTTCATGCGCCGTTCCATGCTGATGATCTGGTCGCGGTTGTGGGTGCGTTTATAGTCCAGCCAGCGCGAGTAGTAGCTGTCGAAGCGCCTCTGGTCATCGGGGGGACAGGTTGGGCCGTTGCGCCAACGCCGGCGCCGCTATGGCAAACAACAGGGCTGAAATTGCTAGCAGTTTTTTCATGGTTATTCTCCCAAGCAGTGTTCGGATCCTTGCTAGGGCCTGAACGTGAGCCTTACCCATATATGACATCAGATTGGCTGTAAGAGTTGGCTGGAACGGCCGCAGCGGTCCCTGGGAAATCGCGACAGAAACTCAGAAGCGGGCCAGTTCGCGCATGGCGCGCAAGAGATCCTCGGGCTGCGGCAAAATGGCATTTTCCAGCTGCGGCTGGTAGGCGACGAAAGTGTCTTGGGCGGCGACGCGGCGCACCGGAGCGTCGAGGTGTTGAAACAATTGGTCAGCGATGCGGGCGGCGATTTCCGCGCCGTAACCCCAACTAAGTGTGTCCTCGTAAGCGACCATGGCGCGGCTGGTTTTCTGCACCGAAGCGGCGATGGTCTCCCAGTCGAAAGGGCTCAGGCAGCGTAGGTCTATCAATTCGACTTTGATTCCATCCTCCCGCTCCAGCTTTTGCGCCGCCTGCAGCGCCCGCGGAACCACCGCTCCATAGGTGATTACAGTAATGTCGCTGCCTGGCTGCACGATCTTCGCTTTGCCGAAGGGAATCATGTAGTCCGGCCCCGGATAAGGGGCGCGGCCGTAGGTTTCCCGGTATAGGCGTTTGTGCTCGAGGAACAGCACGGGATCATCGCAGCGGATCGCAGTACGCAGCAGCCCGGCGGCGTCGAGCGCGTTGGAGGGGAACACGACGCGCATCCCCGGAGTATGGGTAAACAGACTCTCACCGCACTGCGAGTGGTAAATCGCCCCGCCGGTAAGATAGCCGCCAATGGCGACCCGCACCACCAGCGGCGCTGAAAAACCGTTGTTCGACCGCCAGCGGATGGTTGGCAGTTCATTGCGCAGCTGCATCATGGCAGGCCAGATGTAATCGAAAAACTGGATTTCCACCACCGGCTTCAGTCCGCGCACCGCCAGGCCCAGCGCCCGCCCAATGATGCTGGCTTCGGCGAGCGGGGAGTTGAACACCCGGTCCGCCCCGAACTCGCTCTGCAATCCTGCAGTCAGCTTGAAAACGCCACCTTTGCCTTTGATGACCTTTTGCTGCAGATACTGCTGGCGGCTGCAATCGGCCACGTCCTCACCGAAGATGACAATGCGTTCATCGCGGCGCATCTCATCGCGCAGCGTGCTGTTAATCAGGTCGGCCATGGTCTTGGCCGGGAGCTTCTTTCCTTCGGCGCTGGGGTCGTGGTTCGCGGCCGCCGGCGCGGTGGCGAATGCCGGAGATGCCGGATCCAGATCCGGAGAATATAAGTAATGCGTCACCGAATCGTGCGCCGGGGCCGCGGCCAAGGCCTTGTCCGCCGCCTCCTGCATGGCGTCATCCACTTCCTTTTCCAGCTTGTTGATGCCTTTTTCGTCAAGAATGCCTTCCCGGATGAGGAACATCTGCATGCGGGGCACGGGATCGTGCGCGGCATCGCGCTGTCGCTCAGCTTCGGGACGATAGAGGCGCTCGTCATCCGACAGGGAGTGCGAGTAAGGCCGGATTACGTGCGCGTGTATAAACGCCGGCCCCTCGCCCGCCCGGCAATGCGCGGCCGAGCGCGCGAATGCTGCGTAAGTCTCTACCGGATCGGTGCCATCCAATTCTTCAAAATGGAAGTTGGGGAAACTGCTGACCAGGCGTGAGATATTGCCGCCGGCCGTCTGCACTTCGATGGGTACCGAGATGGCGTACTCGTTGTCCTCGACCACAAAGATCAGAGGCAGTTTCCGGTTGGAAGAGACGTTCAGCGCCTCCCAGAATTCGCCTTCGCTGGTGGTGCCGTCACCGAGCGAGACGTAGGTGATTTCATCGCCGTGGAAGGTAACGCTCTTGAATTCGCGATAATCGCAGGCTACGCGGTTCGCTGCTCCCGGATGAGCAACCATGTAACGCGGAATCTCAGCGCAGCCCACGGCATGCAGAATCTGTGTGCCGGTGCAGGAAGACTGGGTCACGATGTTGAGCCGCGGATAGCTCCAGTGGGAGGGCATTTGCCGGCCGCCAGAGCTGGGATCGTCGGCCGCCCCCACGCTTTGCAGCAGCATCTCGTAGGGAGTGACGCCCAGGGCCAGGCATAGAGCCCGGTCGCGATAGTAGGGGAAAAACCAGTCGTAGCCCGGCTTCAGCACCAGGCCGGCGGCCGCGCCCACCGCCTCGTGCCCGGCGCCGGAGATTTGAAAGAAAATTTTCTGCTGCCGCTTGAGCAGGATTTCGCGGTCGTCCACGCGCCGCGCCGTGTACATGATGCGGTACATGTCTACCAGTTGCTGGAAAGTGAGGTCCTGGTAGTGCTTTCCTGTCTTGGGGGTGCGCTCGGCGACTGCTGACGGTTTAAGGTCTGGTTTGGTGGTCGCCATCCAATGCCCTGAAGAGCACAGTACTAAATTGTACGGGGTATTGTAAATCAGCAGTTAGCCGTCGGCACTTGGCATTTGGGCGCTCGACCTGTTGCCGTTGGTGAGTCAGCATTCAGCATTCGGCACTCAGCATTCAGGGTCTGGCATTTGGCAATTTAGCATTAGGCCGGGCCCTTGCCCGGAAGAATCGGAACTTTGAGGGGCCAGTGCTAAGTGCCAAATGCCAAGTGCTGACTGCCGACTGCCGAATGCTATTCTGAATTCATCCCATGATTCACTTTCACCGCCAGTTCGATCCTCACCGAATCCGATTGCTGATCTTCGATCTCGACGGCACCTTGATTGACTCCCGTCTGGATCTGGTCCACTCGGTGAATGCTATGTTGCGCCACTTGCGGCGTCCTGAGCTTCCGGGCGACTTGGTTGCGTCTTATGTCGGCGATGGCGCGCCCATGCTGGTGCGGCGTGCCTTGGGTGAATCCGCGGACGAACCGCTGTTAGAGACGGGCCTTGATTACTTCCTCTCTTACTACCGCGAACACAAGTTGGATCACACGCATGTATACGAGGGGGTGAAGGAAGCGCTGGTGGACATTCGCAATTCGGCGAACGGCGTCCCTCGCAAGATGGCTGTGCTTTCGAACAAGCCGGTAAATCCTTCGCGGGGGATTGTTGAAGGCCTCGGCCTGAGCGAATTTTTCGCGCATGTTTATGGCGGCAACAGTTTCGCCACCAAGAAACCTGATCCGGAGGGCGCTCTGACCATCCTGAAAGAAACGGACGTCCGCCCGGACGACGCCCTCATCGTGGGCGATTCCGCCGTTGACGTGACCACCGGCCGCAACGCCGGCCTGTGGACCTGCGGAGTAACCTACGGTTTTGCCCCTCATACGCTGGTAGCCGCCCCACCGGACGTAGTGGTGAACACGCCGCACGAATTGGCGCAGTTATTCGCCTGATTCCTGCCTCGACCAAGTTTCTATTGCCAATCACGACTCTGGTGCTGAGAATCGTTCAGTCTTAGATTCCCGCAACGATTCGAAACGCCCAATGGCGGCCATTTCCGGCTTCTCTCAAACTACTCCCGCACAACGCCGCACCCTGATCGCTGCCGCCCTGGGGTGGATGCTCGACGCATTCGACGCCATGCTCTATGCGCTGGTGCTAGCCCACGTGATGGGCGATTTGGGCATGAGCAAGGCCACGGCCGGACTGCTGCAAATGTTGACGCTGCTGGCCTCAGGCATCGGCGGCGTGATGTTTGGGTTTGTCGCCGACCGCATCGGGCGCAAGCGGGCCTTGATGCTCAGCATTCTTACCTATTCGCTTTGCTCTTTTGGCTCCGGCCTCTCGCGCTCCATTCTGTCGCTGGCGGTTTTTCGCTTCGTGCTGGGGCTTGGCATGGGCGGCGAATGGAACACCGGCGCCACCCTGGTGGCGGAAACCTGGCCCGCCGAATTGCGTGCCAAGGCGATCTCAATTGTGCAGAGTTCGTGGGCGATCGGCTATGCGATTGCTGCGCTGGTGGCCGGCGTCATGTTGCACTATGCAAACTGGCGCGCGGTTTTCTTTGTGGGTATCCTTCCGGCGTTGGTAGTGCTGTGGATACAGGGTGGTGTGCCCGAGTCGGAAATGTGGCAGGAGCATCGCCGCCTGGCGGGGGAATCCCTCCGTGGCGCAGAAGCGCAGCAGCATTACCGGCACCACAGCTTTCTGGGCATCTTCCAGCCGCCCTATCTGAAGCAGACGGTGGCCCTATTGTTTGTTAATTTCTTCGGCATGTCGGCATGGTGGGGGTTGTTTACCTGGATGCCGCCTTATCTTTCGTTGCCAGTCGCCCAGGGCGGACGCGGCTTCGGAGTGATGGGAACGACCACGTTGCTGGTGGTTTTGAACCTCTGCGGCATGTTCCCTGGTTACGCGAGCTTCGGTTGGGTTGCAGATCGTCTGGGCCGGCGGAACACATTCATGTTGTATCTAGGGGCGGCAACCCTGACGGTCCCGCTGTATGCCGTCGTAAGGCAGCCTTGGGCTTTGCTGGTGGCTGGCACGCTGGCGGCATTCTTTGGCACGGGGATTTTTTCTGGTTCGGGCATCGTCGCCAGCGAGATTTTCCCCACGCAGGTGCGTGCCCGCGCGTTGGGCTTCACCTACAACGGCGCGCGCACCATGAGCTCCATTGCGCCTTACGTGATCGGAAGAGTGGGGCAGGCCAAGGGTCTGAGCTGGGCTTTTTTCCTCTGTGCCGGGGGGTATTTCTTGGCGCTGTTGGTGGCCACGCAACTGCCGGAGACGAAAGGGAAGGCGATGGTATGAATCTACTCCACGGGTTCGAGGGCAATCGCCTGCTGGCCGCTAGGACCCGATCGCTGTACCACCACCACCGCGGCCAGCACTAAAACAACTCCCACGCATTGCATCGGCCGCAGGATCTCTCCCAGCGCGAAGGCCGCGATCACAATCGAGAATACGGGCTCCAGGCAGCTGACGACCACGGCGCGCGTGGGCTCCAGATACCTCAGGCCCGCGAAATAAAAGGAAAATGGCGCCAGTACCGATAGCAGGGAGAAGGCCAACAAGAACAACCACTGAGCTCCCGAATAGTGCTGGGCCGCGATTTTCCAGGGCGGATTGACTACGATCCAGAACAGCGACGCTGAAAGCGTGGTGTAGAGCAGCACGATCCAGTGGTCGTAGCGGGTTAAAATGCGATGGCCGCCGATGTTGTAGAAGGCGAACGAGAATGCCGCCAAGAGCGCTGCGATAACGCCAATCGAGTCCAGGCGCAGCCCGCCGGAGCGGAACACTCCGATAACCAGAGCGATGCCCACCACCGCCAGGGTGACTGCCGCGATGCGGTGCGGCGTGGCCTTCTGCAGCCCGCGCAGCGCCATGTATAACAGCACCCACACGGGAGCGGTGTACTGCAGGATGATTGCCGTGGCCACGTTGGTGCGTTGGATTGCCAGATAGTAGAAGTAATTCGATGCCGCCACGCCCAGCACGCCGAGCAGCAGAATGCGGCCCAGGTCAGCGCGCGGGAGTTTGAGCCTGCGTCCCGACAGGGCCAGAACGGGGAAGAGCACGAGGAATGAGAACGTAGTGCGGCTCTGCGAAAGAATCAGTGGATCTATCGGACGCAGAGCCTGGATACCGGGCAGACGACCGGTGAAGGCAGCGCGCCCAAGGCTGGCGGCTACGCCCCAGCAGAACGTGGCGGCGGCGATGTACAGATAGCCGAGGTATGATTTGCGATTTTCGGTTGCCAATTGGCGATTGTACAGCGGGCCATAGCGCCAGTGGTGCTGTGTAGGCGCAGGCGGGACAGACCACACGATCGAAGGTTAAGTTTTGAGTAGAAGGACACACGGGCGCGACGCCCGCGCCTACATTTCAGCCCGCGTACTCGATCTCATACGTGATCTTAGCGGTCCTCTTCAGCATGGCCGACACTGAGCAGTACTTTTCCTCGGAGAGCCGCACTGCGTCTTCTACCGCCTTGGGCGAAACTTTGCCGCCGACGCGGTAAATCAAGCGAATGGCTGTATAGACCGTGGGAGGGTCCACGGCACTGTCGGCTTGGGCACGCACTTCGACGCTGGTGAACGGCTCCCGTTTCTTGCGCAGAATACTCACCACGTCGGCCGCGGTGCATCCGCAAAGTCCTATCAGCACAAGCTCTTTCGGGCTGTTGGCGCCTCTTTCCTTGCCTGCGTCAATCTCGATGGCGTGCCCAGACGCGGCTTCACCCACAAAGCGATCAGTGTCAGTCCAGACAACTTTGGCTACTGCCATGTGCGCTCCTCCAGCTCAATTGTCAAAATCCTGGATATCGCTGAGTCCATCAGGCTTCTGGATCGTTACATACTATCTTCTGTTGTCCGTCCCCGGCTCAGGATGAATCAGCACCCGAAACAATTCCGGGGCTTCGCGTTTAAAACGGATTTCGAGTTCCGTCGAGATCTCATGCACCCGCGACAAGGCCAAATCATCAGACATGGTGCAGTGGCAGGAAACATACAAATGCCCCCGTACCCGTTTGACCTCGAGATCGTGCATGTCCATGATTTCAGGAAATTCCGCCGCCACCTCTTTGAGGCGCTTCTCCAAAGCCGCATCACGCAGGATCTCGTCGCCGCTCTCGATGGTTGCCGGCTCGCTCTCAATGTGGGTGAGAATGGAGAAAATCTCCGGCACGTCATCTCGAATCTCCGCTTCCAGCCCGCTCACGCGGTCGTGGGCTTGCTTCAAACTCAGCTTTTCGTCGAGTTCTAGGTGCTGCTCTACGTGCAGGCGGCCGCCCAGGTCCTGCACGCTCACATCGTGGACATTTACGTTGTTCCGCGTAGCTACAGCGCGAATGCGGTCGAAGATATTTTCCGCGCTTCCGGCGCGGGCTGCGGAATGCACCACCACGTCGGCATCCGGCAAAACGTTGCGTACTGCGGCAGTCACCGCGTCCGCTACCTGCTCGGAGCGCTGAAACGTCACATTGCGCTCCAGCCCAATGGCGAGGTCGGCGAAGTAGCGATTGCCGGCGCGGCGAATCCGGACACGGTCTACCTCCAGCAGGCCGTCAACCTGTAAGACCTCGGAAACAATGCGATTTCTGACGTCAGGTGGGGCGGCATCGAGCAGCGCATCCACTGTGCGCCGCGCCAGGCGCCCGCTCACGTAGACCACCCCGGCCGCGACAAACAACGCGGCCACCGGGTCGGCGTCGCGCAACCAGCCTACATTCTGCTGACGGCCGACCAGCACCAATACCAGCCCCAAGATCACCACCCCGGTTGACCAAACGTCAGTGGAAAAGTGCAGAGCGTCGGCTTCGAGCGCCTGGCTCTCATATTTGGTGGCGATTTTTCCCAGCGCCCGCGAGCGCCAGAAGTCCACGGCCATGGAAAGAAGCATAACCGCGAATGCGGCCCAAGTGGGCTCAATCCTCACATGATGAAAGAACAGCCGCTTGATGGCTTCGTATACGATCCACACGCAGGTGAGTAACAGCAGCCCGGTTTCGATGAACGCGGAGAAATTCTCCACCTTGCCGTGGCCGTACTGGTGTTCAGCGTCAGCCGGCTTGTCGGAAACGCGGACCGAGAACAGCGTAATGACCGCAGCCACGAGATCAAGGCCGGAATGGGCCGCCTCCGACAAAATGCCAAGACTGCCGGTGGTGACGCCAACGAAGATTTTCAGCGCGGTGATGATTACGGCGGCGAAGACCGAGTTCGATGCCACCGCGCGTTTTTCCGCGCGCATGGACTCCGGGCTGAAAACCGCCGGTGCTGCCATCATGTTCGCATTATCGCTGGCGGCAAGTGTCTCAACAAGCCAATCGTCGGTCTTCAGTTGTCAGTCGCAAGCAAAGCCTCGACCTTCCGACGACTGAAGACCGACGACTAACGGCTGGGTCTAGACCGAACGTGCACCCCCGCCTGCGCGCGCTATGTTAGGATTTTTAGTCTGTCACCTATTTGTGGGGAGATTCCTAAATTTATGTTTCGGCCTTTGGTTCGATGGGTATTCTTCTGTCTGTGCCTGGAGTTGCTGGCCTGGGGACAAGC
>Ga0335078_10010719_pt1 | contig 13574 bp, 10 predicted proteins | sample Lox_Sample_32_FD_206711 | JGI IMG/M metagenome (GOLD analysis project Ga0335078, IMG submission 206711) | Soil microbial communities from Loxahatchee National Wildlife Refuge, Florida, United States - Lox_Sample_3.2 | ecosystem: Environmental > Terrestrial > Soil > Wetlands | place: USA...
GCCGCCGCCCAGGGCAAGGGCGGCCCAGGCCAGGTCGGTGGGCCGGCCAGCTTCTGCCGCCTGGCGGGCCGCGCCCAGCAGCACCTCCCTGGCTGCGGCGACGTCGCCGCTCATCTGCAGCGCCTCGCCGTATTCGACGGACACGGCGATCGTCTGCGCTGGCCGGCCGGCCAGCGCGCGGGCGTAGTGCGCCACCGCGGCCTCGAAGCCAAAGCCAGCAACCGCGTCCCGTGCCGCCCGCAGCGACCAGGCGACGGCCCTCTCGCGGGCTCTGGGCCCGGCCGCGCGGGACCAGTGGTAGGCAAGCCGGGCCGCATCAGCGGGCTGGCCAGCGCGCTGCTCAAGCGCCTCGCCCGCCGCCGCGTGCAGCTCACCGCGCTGGGTGCCGGGCAGGCCGTCCTCCAGCACCTCGCGGATCAGCGCGTGCCGGAACCGGTATCGCACCGGGCCGGCCGGCTGGACGTCAAGCAGCCGCCCGGTGGCCGCCTCATCCAGCAGCCGGGCGGCAGCCAGCTGGCTGACGCCACTCACCCGGCCCAGCAGGTCGTCCTCGATCGCCTCGGCTGCGGTCTCGGCGACGATCGCGGCCGCGGTCAGCAGGGACATGCACGGCTGGCTCAGCCTGGCCAGCCGTCGCTGCAGCACTTCCCGTACGCCTGGTGGCACCGTCAGCGCCGCCGCGGGTCCCCGCGTGGTGATCAGCCGGGTCACCTCGTGCACGAAGAACGGGTTGCCGCCGGTCCGGGCCTGCAGGTCGGCTATGGCCTGCCCGGCCAGGCCCGGTCCGGGAATGCTGCCCACGAGGGCAGCGACCGCGGCCGTATCGAGCGGCGGCAGCAGCACCCGCCGCACGCTGGCGGGCAGCTCCGCGAGCCGGCCGCGGACCTGCCGCGTGGCCTCGTCCTGCTCGTCCCGGCAGGTGAGCAGCAGCATCAGCGGCAGGGCGGCGGCCGCCTCGGCCGCCGCCCGGGCGACCAGCACCGACACCGGGTCCGACCAGTGCAGGTCCTCCAGCACGATCAGCAGCGGCTGGCGCGCGGCAGCAGCGGCGACCGTCTCGACGATCGCGGCCGCCAGAAGCTCACGGTCGCCGGGGCCCGCGACCACGCGGTTTTCCCGCCATGGCAGTGCCAGGCCAATGGCAGCCAGCGAGCGGCGCCACGGCCACAGCGGCGGCATGCCCGCCGCCGAGCATGCGCCGCGGGCGACCCGCAGCCCGGTCTGTTCGGCCTGCCCGATCAGCCAGTCGGCGAGCACGGACTTGCCCATACCGGCCTCGCCCAGCAGCAGCGCGGCCCGGCCGTGGCCAGCCCGCGCGCCTTGCAGCGCCGCTGCCAGCTCGGCCTGCTCACGATCGCGGCCGACGATCACTGGCGGACCCGCTCTCTGGGCAGGTTCATGTGCACACCTAACCACAGGGGCCGACCGGATGCTGACCTGGGAATCCGGGCCGGCAGCCATGTTCCTAAACCGCATCTGGTGCTTCTAATCTGCTGCTTGCTGAGCCGCAGCGAGAAGCGGTGGAACAAGGTCTTCGAGATCAACGTCACCGGCACGCTGCGGGGCATCCAGACCGGTGCGCCGCTGATGAATCCCGGGACCACAGCCACGAATTCATGCGGCACTTCCCGGTGAGCGGTTACAGCCGGGAAGTGAGCTCGGTCACGATTTCCGCCGCCGATTGTGGCTGTCTCGCGAGCGCGACGCCCTGCCCGGCCCACATCGAGAGCGCCTCGATATCTCCGGTGGTCCCGGCCATCGGTGGCGCTGGCTCGTAACGGACAATCGATTCGCCGGACGCGAAGTGCGCGATCACGTCACCCTGTCCTGGCCGCTGCGCGAGTGGCGGGCGGCCCGCCGCCTCCCACTCGGTGGCTGTTGAGTTGCGCAGCGCGCGGTGCGGAGAGTCGGGCCAGCCGACCTCGTACAGGTTCGGGTACAACCGCGCATCAGTCTCGGCCGCTGCTATCAGCCGGCGCCGGTACTCCTCGTGGATCGGCATCTCCTCGGCCAGCAGGAACCGCGTGCCCAGCCAGGCCGCCTGGGCGCCCAGGGCGAGCACCGCGGCGACTCCGCGAGCGTCCCCAATGCCGCCGGCCGCGATCACTGGCACCGGTGCCACCGCGTCCACCACAGCGGGCACCAGCGGCAGTGTCGCGACGGTGCTCCACACGTGCCCGCCGGCCTCCCAGCCCTGCGCAACCACTACGTCCACGCCGGACGCGACGGCCCGCCGTGCCTCCGCGGCACTGCCGACCGTGAGCATGACGATCCCCCCGGCGTCGTGCACCGGCCCGATGTAGCTGCTGGGATCCCCCCACATAAACGAGACGATCCGCAAGCCAGCGTCCAGGGCCTGGTCCAGGCGGCGGTGGTGGTCTTCGGTGAGCACGAAGTTGCCGCCGAACGGCCGCGTCGTCAGCTCGGCCGTCTGACGGACGACGGCCCCGGCGTCATCGGACCAGGTCAGCGTCACCATGCCGAGCGCACCAGCGTTCGAGACCGCTGCCGCCAGTCCGGGGATGGCGGCCATCGGGGCCTGGACAATTGGTCGTTCAATCCCGAGCATCTCGCATACCGGCGTGCGCATTGCCTTCGCCTCTCAGACATGTTGGCGGGTTACCGGTCAGTTACGTCACGTATACGAGGTCGGCGTCGAATCGGGGGACCGCCGGTCCCAGCCGTGGAAGTGGGAGTAGTCGCCCGCGTCCCAGGCCTCGCGGAGCCCAGGGCTGCTCAGATCCCAGTCCGGGCGGATCTCGCTGGTGGCCGCGCGCAGGTCACGCCACAGGTCGTAGAACGACGGGCGGCCCCAGAACCAGTAGCCGTTATAGACACTGTGAATGACCAGCCCCGGCTTGAGCACCAGCGTGTGCGGGATCATTGGGTTGTGCTCGGGGTCGGTGTACTCCTGAATGTCGAGGTCCTGCTGGACGGTGCGGCCGGGATCGGACAGGAAGGGCCACTGGGCGCCCACCGACGCGCGGAATTCCTGCAGGGTGTGATGGTCGTCGGTGGCGATAGTGGCGATCTGCGTGTAGGCCACCGCGATCTTCGGATAGTTGGCCGCCAGTTCGAGGTGCTGCTGGTGCTCTTTAGGACAGTAGTTGCCGCGCGCCAGGGTGAGAATGAGCGGATCGCGGCCCTGAAGATCGCTGAGCTTGCGGACCGTACCGGTGTGATCGGGGAGAGCGTAATCGGGGAAGACGCCGCCAGGTCTGATGTCAGGACGCATCGGGTGACTGCCTCTCATGGCCTCGAATGCCCAACCTGCATGGTGTCACAAAAGGGATAACGCGGTGGATCCTGACGCCCGGCCCGGGCCGCACGAGTCCCGGTCCTTCGCGGGCCCCTTCGGTTGGCCAGCCCGGCGGACCGTGCTCGCGGAGCCGGAGCCGGTGCCGGGCCGGAACGCATCACCCGGGCCTGACCCTGGGGCCACGGGGAAGCTGGCGCACGTTACCGGAGATAAGCCCGGCACCAGCAGGCCAAGTCTGCGTTGAGCCGCAGGAGCTGGCTGCTACGCACAGCCAGCCCTGTCCCATGAGGACACTTGGTGGGACCTCTGGCCCTGATCGGCCCAGCACCACGATGCAGAGTCAGAGGTATGACCAGCGCTGCACGGTCAGACCGTGGCGGCGGCCCGGCCCGGCCCGCCGCGCTGCGGCGCTCCGGCGCGGCCCGGCGGGTGCTCGTGACGCTGGAGCTGGTCACCGGGGCCACCGGCCTGGCGGGCGGTGTGCTGCTGGTGGCTGCCCCAGATGGGTCGCTGCTGCGGGCCGATCTGGCCACTCTGGCGGGCAGCCCGTTCCGCGACTGGCGGCTGCCGGGTGTGCTGCTGGCTGGGCTGGTCGGTGGCGGCTTCCTGATGACGGGATGGCGGCAATGGCGCGGCCGCAAGCATGCCCGCGAGCTGTCGATGATCGCGGGTGCCGGGCTGGTCTGCTTCGAGGCAGCTGAACTGGGCTGGCTCGGGTTCCAGCCGCTGGAGGCGGTATTCGCCCTGGTGGGCGCGACGATCGTGATACTGGCCTGGCCGCTGCCCCGGACACCGGCCTGACACTGCCAGCCGGGTGATCTGCCCGCGGCCGCAGCCGGTCCGGGCGTGCGGTGCGCCTGCCCGGCATCATGAGCGGGCCCCATGGTCGCGGCAGCGGCCACCACCGCCACGACGGCCGGGCCGGCAGATTACATCAAACTCTGTTGATGTACATTGCTGACGTGGTCTCCTCGACCGGGCCAGCCCCGCCATCATTCGTGCGGGTGGCCGGGCACCCACTGCGGTGGCGGTTGCTGGGTGAGCTGGCCCACGGTGACCTGCGTGTCCGGGAGCTGGTGCGGCTGGTCGGCCAGCCACAGAACCTGGTCTCCTATCACCTGGGCAGGCTCCGGGCGGCCCGGCTGGTGGGTGTGCGGCGCAGCACGTTCGACGCCCGCGATACGTACTATCGCCTGGACCTGGTGAGCTGCGCGGATGCGCTCGCGGCGGCTGGGCTGGCGCTGCATCCGGGATTGCGGATGGCGCCGGTACCGGCGGCCGGGCCAGCCCGCCGGTACCGGGTGCTGTTCCTGTGCACTGGCAACAGCGCCCGCTCTCCGGTTGCGGAGGCGCTGCTGCGGCAGCGGGCCGGGCAGATCGAGGTGGCCAGCGCGGGCAGCCACCCCAAGCCGCTGCACCCCAATACGGTGCGGGTGCTCGGGGAGTACGGAATCGGGCTGACCGGGCGGCCGCCACAGCATCTGGGCGCTTTCGCGGGTGAGCGGTTCGACTACGTCATCACCTTGTGTGACCGGGTGCGCGAAGTCTGCCCGGAGTTTCCCGGCACCGCCGAGAAAGTGCACTGGAGCATTCCCGATCCGGCCGCGGCGGGCGGCACCGACACCTACCCGGCCTTCAAACGTATGGCCGCCGAGCTGGCCGGGCGCATCGGCTTTCTGCTGGCGGCCCTCAGCGCGGCCCCGGTACCAGCAGCCGGCCAGGAGGTGTGATGACGTCCCGGCCGGCCGGCCCCGGCGGCGGGGCTGGCCCACCGGGCCGCGAACCGGACCCCCCCGGTGGGCCCGAGGTGCCGGCGGTGTCCCTGGCCACGATCCTGCGGGAGTGGGGCCGCATCGGCTGCACCGGGTTCGGCGGCCCGCCGACTCATATCAGGCTGCTGCGTGAGCTGTGCGTGGAGCGGCGCAGCTGGCTGGATGCGCGGGAATTCGAGGACGCGATCGCGGCCTGCAACCTGCTGCCGGGCCCCGCTTCCACCCAGCTGGCGATCTTCTGTGCGTGGCGGCTGCGCGGCCGCCCGGGCGCGCTGGTCGGTGGGGCCGCGTTCATCATCCCCGGGCTGATCGTCATCCTGGCGCTCGCTGCGGTGTTCCTGGGCCCCGCCCCGCCCCGCTGGGTGCTGGGTGCGGGGGCGGGAGCTGGTGCCGCGGTCCCGGCGGTAGCGATCCAGGCAGGCGCCAGCCTGACTTCGGCCAGCTGGCAGCGCCGCAGGAACCCGGTGCGCTGGCTGTGTTACCTGGCCGCCGGGGCCGCCGCCGCGGCCACCCTGGGCCCGTGGCTGGTGCTGGTGCTGCTCGGCTGCGGGGGCGCTGAACTGGCTGTGCAGGTCGGCGCCCGGCGCCGCGATAGTGGCCAGGTAGGAGGCCTCGCCGTTGCGCCGGTGCTCGCCGCCGGGGCCGTGAGCGGCGGGGTACTGCTTTCGGTGGCCTGGGTCGCCGTCAAGGTCGGGGCGCTGTCCTACGGTGGCGGGTTCGTCATCATCCCGCTCATGCAGTCCGATGCGGTCAGCCACTACCACTGGATGACCGGGGCCCAGTTCCTCAACGCGGTGGCCCTGGGCCAGATCACTCCCGGCCCCGTGGTCCAGACTGTCGCCGTCGTCGGCTACGCCGCCGCTGGCCTGGCCGGCGGCATCCTGGCCTCGGCCGTCGCGTTCAGCCCATCGTTTGCCTTTATCCTGCTCGGCGGGTACCGGTTCGACATGATCCGCAGGGACCACCGTGCGCGGGCCTTCCTCGATGGTGCCGGGCCCGCGGCCATCGGCGCCATCTTCGGCTCGGCCATCCCGCTCACCCGCGCGCTCAGCCATGGCTGGCAATACGCTGTCCTGGCCGGTGCGCTGATCCTGCTGCTGCTGCTCCGCCGGGGAGTCGTGCTCACCCTGCTGTGCGCGGGGGCGGCCGGGATCGTGCTCGCCCTGACCGTCAGTTCAGCGCTCTAATGCAGGCCCGGGCGCGGACAGCGGCACGATTGCCGCTTGCGGGCTGCAGACCTCGCTGGGCCTGCGCGGCACGCTCCTGCTCACCGCGGGTGTCTCCGTGCTTGGCTTCGCCCTCACCCCGGCACAGCTGGCTCGCACCCTGCGGCCCGGCCCGGGCCGGGCCGGGGCCAGGCCGCCGTCGGCCTGCTAGCACGGACAGCGGCGGCCTGGCCCGGTCGCGATCAGTTGTGACTGGTGATCAGCGGCCAGAGCGGATGCACCTGGCTAGCGTCGCTCGTGTAGCCGAGTTCAGGCAGCCCCAAGCCTTCCTCGATGGTGAGCAGCATCGAGTAGTGGTTGGCCGGGGTCGCGTCCGTGGCATGCCGGGGATCGGCCCGGCTGATCACGATCATCGGCGCGGAGCCGCCACCGTAGAGGCCGCCCGGCCACTTCGCACTGATCTCCGGGTCCCCGGCTGGCAGGTACGGCGAGTCACAGCAGCCAGCCGTGGACACATAGAAGTTGTCAGCTGGGTCGGCGGCGTCATAGTCGGACTCATCGGCCGTAACGAAGATGACGCTGTTGCCTGACCAGGCCCGGCTCGATGTGATCGTGTGCACCGCCCGCTTGACGAACGCGTCAGCCTTCGCCTTCAGCAGCTCATCATTATGGTCACCGGCCACGTTCGAGTAGGGACACGGTGTTTCCGGGAATCCCTTGATCGCGGTGGTGACCCCGCCGTGCATGTCGTTGCACAGATCAGGGCTGATCCACACGTAGCGCGGCGGGTTCGGGCTGTTCAGGTCGGTGGCCATGTTCTGGTAGGGCCGGATGTGATCGCGCCACTGGGGATTAGAGCGGACATCGTTGTAGAGGATGAACGGGTTGTGCTTGCTCACGTACAGCGGGCTGGCCCCAGGCGTGGCCGGCCAGCTGTCGGGAAGATATCCGCTGCTCGGCATGGCCTCCATGTACGCGTCCCAGGGGATGTGCCGGGACTCCATCTCCGTCACGATGTTGGTGTGCGGGAAATGGTTCCCGGCGATCTTGGGATTGGGATAGTGGTTGCCGGTGTACCAGCCGTCGTCGTCGTTGTTCCACCACGTCGAGCCGCTGGTGGCGGCGATGTAATTGGGCTCGCTCGTGTGGGTCACCCCGTAATACCTGGTGGCCACCCCATAGCGGTGGGCCAGGGCCGTGATAAACGGCGCATTGTGGTCCCCGATCACGTGGTCGGCCTCGTGGTTCTCCAGCATGATGATGAATACGTGATCCAGCTGCGGCGCGCCAGTCCAGCCCAGGCCGGCTGGCTCGCGCCCGGCAGCGGGTGCCGCCGGGCTCGCGGCGGCCGTCACCGGCACGAGAACTGCGGCGCTCAGCGCAACGGCAGCCATTAAGGTGCCGTAACGCGCCGCGGCTGGCAGCCGGCTCAGGCGTAGTCGCAGATGGAACATGGCACCTCCAGAGTCAGGGTCCGTCACCGGCTGTTCACCGGCACGACACTCAGGATTAACCTAACCGCGGCCGGTGATCAAGGCCGGGAACCGGGGTTACGCCGCCCAGGCGGCAGATCGGCCCAGTACGGTGGCGGTCATGACCGAAGAATGGACCGCTCCACGGGTGGAACGCACCGATCCCGGGCTCGTCCTGGGTGAGCGGCTGGCGCTGGAGGCGTGGCTGGACTTCCATCGCGAGACGCTGCTGCACAAGTGCGCGGGCCTGACCGCTGGCCAGCTTAAGGAGCGGGCGGTCCCGCCGTCGCGGCTCTCCCTGCTCGGCCTGGTGCGGCACATGACCGAGGTGGAGCGCTGGTGGTTCCGCATCCATGGGGGCAATACCGACCTGCCCTTTCCCTATGACCCGGAGGCGACCGGCCAGGATTTCGAGGCGCTCGATGACGCGGACGCGGCGGCCAACATCGACGCGTTCAAGCAGGAAATAGCGCTGGCCCGGGCGGCCGTGGCCGGCCAGCAGCTGGACGACGTCGTGCCCAGCCACGGCCACCATCCGGACCGCATCCGCGACATCCGCTGGATCTACCTGCACATGATCGAGGAGTACGCACGCCATAACGGCCACGCCGACCTCATCAGGGAGCGGATCGACGGGGTCACCGGGGACTGACGGCCATCCGCAGTGGCGCCTGGCTGGTGCGAGTGGCTAGAGCCAGCCCAGGAAGGTCAGCACATCCTGCGCGACCTCCCCGACAGGACGGTCGTTGCTGATCGTCACGTCCTCGACGCCGGCGCCCACCGCGGCCGCCACCGAGGACGATGCCTCGCGCAGATCGTCGGCCCGCCCGCTGGTGACGTCACTGGCCAGCCGGGCCTCGATGACCGGCAGCGGAACTGTCAGGCGGGCGACCCGCAGCGGCAGGCCGAGCGCATCCCGCAGCCCACGCGCCTCGCCGCGGGTGCGGACGAAGTAGGCGAGCACGAAGCGCTCGATCCCGGCCCGCCGGTAGTTCGCGGCGACCGCGGCCAGATTCTGCAGCAGCAGGGCGAACTCGGCGGCGCGGTCCTCGGCACCAGTGCCCGCCCAGCTCAGGTAGTCCAGGTCGAGAAGCGCATATGGCTCACCTCGCTGCTCAAGCAGGTAGGCGATCTCCGCGGCGACTGAGCTCTTGCCAGCCCCGTAGACCCCGGTGAGCAGGATGCCCTCGGCCCGGTGCGTGCTCACCAGCCCAGATTAGGCCGCGGGGGCCGGCCAGTGTGCGGGGCGGGCCAGCAACGGGGGCAACCTGGTGGCCGCGTCACCCTTCGCCACATCCAGCTGGGACTGGGTGAGGAAGAGGCTGCCGGTGAGGTCTGCGCCGCTGAGCTCAGCATCGCGCAGATCAGCCCCGGTCAGATCGGCGGCCCGCAGGTCAGCGCCGGTCAGGTCGGCGCCGATCAGGCAGGCCCCGCGCAGGCTGGCCCCGGCCAGTTCGGTGCCCGCCAGCCTGGCCCCGATGAGGTCAGCTCCGGCGTGGTTCCTTTTCCGTCCCGGGACGCTCGCGCGCATCAGCTCGCTGGCTCGGCGCAGCAGGTCGTTGACCTCACCGCGGCAGGCCCGCACGTCCAGTTCCACCAGCATGTCTGCTGGGCTGCGGGCCAGCCGCTCAGTCTCCTCGAACGCGCGCCGCAGGTTACCGTGCAGCGGGCGGGCAGGCCGGGCGGCCAGCGCCTGGGACAGGTACCACAGCAGCTCGTGGAGTTGCCGGATGATCGCGAACACCTCGAACATCGGCTGTGCGGTGCCCGGGGCCTGCCGCCAGTCGACCCCCCCGAAGGTGAACTGCGATACCCACTGGCCCGCGCCGAAGCAGTCATAACCGGCGCAGCCACGAAAACCCCGCTGCCTGAGCTGCTGGTGGATGCCGCAGCGGAAGTCCGGCCGCAAGTTCGGGCAGGGCTGCCCGGCCGGCTTGTCGATCGCGAAATCGGCCGACGCCGAGAACCCGGGCGCGACGCAGCACAAGGCGAAGCAGTGCCCGCAATCAGCCTGCAGCCTGTCTGGCGCGCCGTTTCCCATCTCAGCGTGGCTGGGCCGCGGGGTTCCCGGCCTGCTCCTCGGCCATGCCCCCAGTGTGCCAGCCACCCGGCCGGACCAGCCGGGTGGAGCGGCCTGTTCATGTATCTGGGCCCAGCCCCGGGCCTCTCTACCAGGGACAGCGGTGCGGGAAACCAGATACGGGAACCGGCGCCGGTGGCGGAGACTGGCCGCCCGGGCCAGCGGTGGCGGCGAGGGGGCCAGCTGCGATGGAGCATGGCACGGGGGGCACACCATCGGCCCAGCTGCGGCTGGCGGTCGCGTTCACCGGCGGGGTCAGCCTGGCGGTCTGGATGGGCGGCGTGGCCCGGGAAATGAACCTGCTGCTGGCTGCGGCCCGGGTCCGGCGCCGCGAGCAGGTCAGCGCGCCGGGCAGCGCCGAGAGCCAGCAGGTGCGGGACGGCTACCAGTCCCTGCTGCGGCTCCTCGACATGGACTGCACCCTGGACATCCTGTGCGGTACCAGTGCCGGCGGGGTGAACGCGGCGATTCTCGGGCTGGCCAACGTCCAGCGGTTTGACCTGGGTGGCCTCCGCGAGCTGTGGTTCACCCACGGCAACCTGGAAAACCTGCTCCGGGACCCGTCGGCCAAGCAGCCCCCTTCCCTGCTCGATGGCGACAAGGGCCTGTTCGCCGGGCTCAGCGCCGGGTTCCGTGAGCTGTCCGGGAACGGGCTGCCGCCGCTGCCCGGCGACCCGACCGAGGTGTTCATCACCACCACGCTGCTCACTGGGGAACCCAGCCGGTTCACCGACGAATACGGCACGCTGGTGCGGGACACCGACCATCACGGCCTGTTCCGGTTCACCAGTGACCAGCTGGCCAGGAACGTCCCCGCGCTGGCGTTCGCCGCCCGGTGCAGCGCCTCCTACCCGGGTGCCTTCGAGCCCGCGCTGATCCCGATCGGCAGCCCGGGCGCGGACGGGCACCCGGACATGAAGCCATTCGCGGTGAACATCAGCACCAGCCAGTTCGCCGCGGATGGCGGGCTGCTGGCCAACCGGCCGCTCGGCCCGGCGCTGCAAGCGGTGTTCGACCGGAAGTCCGACCGCGAGGTACGCCGGGTGCTCGCGTATGTGGTCCCGACCGTGGGCGGGCCCGCGATCCCGCGATCTCCCGCAGGCGCCGGGCTGCCGCACCCGGCCGCCGACGGCCGGCCAGGCAGCACGCCGGCCCTGGCCCCAGCGCTGGTCACCGACGTGCGCGCGATGATGTCGCAGAGCATCTCGGCCGAGCTGGCCGCGATTACCGCGCACAACGACCAGGTGCGCGCGCGCCGCGCGGCCCGGTACGAGCTGGCCCGGCTGGGCGCGTCCCTGGACCAGCTGGCCGGGCCGCTGTACCAGACTTACCGGGGCAAGCGGGCCGACTACGTCGCCCGGGCCGCCAGCGACGCGGCCCTGTCCCGGCCGGCCACGGCGGGCGTGGCCCAGGACGGCCGGCCGCTGGGCTTCGGCGACGGGGAAAGCGCGATCAGCGCGGCCCGCGCCGTGGTGCTGGGCAAGCTGCCCGCGCAGCTGCCGGACGACGCCGGCGGGTTGCTGGCGGCCGGCCGGGAGGCCCTCGATGACGCGGAAGCCACCGTGCTCTCGCTGCTGAACCGCGCCTACCAGCTGCTCACCACACCCAGGCAGCGGCAGCGCCTCGGTGAGCTCAAGCAGCTCACCGGTGAGATCATGCCGCCCCGGGCCCCGGCCGCACCGCTCCGCCTGGCTCATCCGGCCGGGCCCCCGGCCCCGGCCGGCCCGGCCCTGCTCCGGCCGGCGCCGGAGCAGGACGCGGCTGCCACCGCCGCTGCCATCCTCGACGCCGACCTGGAGGTCAGCCCGGCACATCAGCAGCCCTGGACGGAGCTTGGCGCCGTCGTCGGTGAGCTGCGCAAGCTGCTGCCCGAGCCTGGCGACGATTACCTGCGGGCCATGCTGGCCTACCTCACCAGCGACGGGGCCGAGCCGTCGGGGCAGGCGGTGGCGGCCAGGCTGTTCCGGCTGTACATCGCGCGGTACGTGCTCCAGCCGGACGGCATCGGCGCCGACCAGGAGCTCGAACTGGTGCAGATGAGCGCGGACACAAGGACCATGCTGGACCGGCGGACGCTGGCCACCGAGAAGCTCACCGGCCTGCAGCTGCATCACTTCGGCGCGTTCTACAAGGGCTCGTGGCGGGCCAACGACTGGATGTGGGGCCGGCTCGATGGCGCGGGCTGGCTGGTCCACCTGCTCCTCGACCCGCGCCGCCTGCGGCTGCTGGCCGAGACGGCCACCGACCGGGCGGCCTTCCTGGCCGACCTGCGGGACACGCTGACATCGATCGCGGGCGGCGAACCGCCCGTGGGGGTCTGGGACGCGTTCCCCGCGCAGCCCGCCACCCTGGGCACCCCGGCCAGCAGCGGCGCCCCGGATGCTGCGGGAACCCCGGCCGAGCTGGCCTACCTGGCGGACGGCAGCACGCTGCCCACTCCGGTCAGCCTGCCCTCCACGGCCATCTGGGTGGCGGCCGGCCTGCAACGGCACATCGCGGCCGAGGAAGTGGCCCACGTCGCCCAGTGGGCTGTGGCTGACTCGGCCAGTGGTTACCGGGTGGAGGCGGCCCGGGACTTCGTCGCCACGTACCGGCGCGCCACCGCCGCCGCCGGCCCAGGCCCCGGGGGCCCGGTCAGCGCAGCCACCGGCACGGTCCGGGCAGCCACCGGTGGGCCGGCCGCCGAGGTCTATCCCAGCGTCCCGGCCGGCCAGGCCCAGGCGGTCCTCCAGGCGTGCCGGGTCTCGGCCGAGCGGCTGGCCCAGGAGGTGGGCACCCCGCGGATGACACAGACCCTGACCCGGGCGGCGGCGGTCAGCGTCAGCCTGGTGGACCAGGACCGGACCGCGCGCACCCTGCGCCCCGTGCTGACCGGCGCGCGCACCGCGACCATGCTCGCCTACCGCGCTGCGCAGCTGGGCCCAGTGGCGCGCTATCCGCTGCTGGTCGGCCTGGGCCTGGTCGCCGCCGGCGGCCTGGCCAGTACCAGCACGCTGGGCTTCCTCAGCGTGCTCGGGCTCGGCGCGGTGCTGGCCGGGATCCTGCTGATCGCGCTGGGCGCCGGCCGCCAGATCGGCCGGGTCGCCGCGGCCGTGGCGCTGGGCGCCGGGGTGGTCATCGCCGCGGCCGGCTTCATGCCCGCGGCCCGTGATCACCTGTTCCCGTGGCTGGAGAAGACCGCTCTGCCCGACCTGGCCCGGCACCCGGTGTGGTGGGCCATCGTGGTCGTGCTGCTGCTCCTGCCGCCGGTGTGGACCCTCGCGGGACTCCTCCGCCGGCTCGTCGTGGCCCAGCGAAACGGCATCCCCGGCCCAGGCATGCCCGGCCCGGGCATGCCCGGCCCGGGTACCCCCGGCCCAGGCTCCGCCGGGCCGGGCTCCCGCGGCCGTGGCTCCCGCCGCCGGGCGCCCAGCCCGGCCGGGCGGTGGCGGCGCCGGCTGGCCCCAGCCCGGGCCCAGCCGGCCGCGCGGGCAACGAACGGCGCTCATGATCAGCCCGCGCAGCCCGGTGGCGGCGAGACTGCTCAGCACCCCGCACGGGTGCCGGCCGGCCGGCCGTAACGGCCGGGCCCAGCGCCAGCCCCGTACCAGCCCCAGCGCCAGGCCCAGCCCAGCCCAGCGCGAGGCCCAGCGGATCAGGCCGCGGCCGCCGGGGCGAACCGGGCGCCGATGCTCACGAAACCGGCCGCCGAGGCCATCACCGCAGGCTCACCCCGGCCGAGTTCCAGCTGGGCACAGGCCAGCGCCTGCTCGCCGGGCTGGCCGGCCGCGAGCAGCCGGTGGAACGCCTGCATGACCGGGGCGGTCTCGGTATCGGCCACCGGCA
>Ga0335078_10010720_pt1 | contig 13574 bp, 10 predicted proteins | sample Lox_Sample_32_FD_206711 | JGI IMG/M metagenome (GOLD analysis project Ga0335078, IMG submission 206711) | Soil microbial communities from Loxahatchee National Wildlife Refuge, Florida, United States - Lox_Sample_3.2 | ecosystem: Environmental > Terrestrial > Soil > Wetlands | place: USA...
GCGGCTTGCCCCCCGCACGCCCGCGCCCCAGGACCTGATCGCGCAGTTGAACGACGAGTTGCGCCCCGAGGTCGTGGCGGTCGAGCGCCTGACCCCCACCATCGTCGAGGTCGTGGTGCGGGCGCCCTTGGCGGCGCGCGCGTTTCATCCCGGGCAATTCTATCGCCTGCAGAATTACGAGACGCACGCCGCGCGCGCCGACGGCACCACGCTGGCGATGGAGGGGTTGGCGCTGACCGGTGCTTCGGTCGATCGCGAGGCCGGGCTGCTCTCGACCATCGTGCTCGAGATGGGCGGCTCGTCCGATCTCTGCACGCTCTTGGAACCCGGCGAGCCGATCGTGCTCATGGGCCCGACCGGCACGCCGACCGAGACGCCGGGCGGCGAGACCGTGCTGCTCGCGGGCGGCGGGCTCGGCAACGCGGTCTTGTTCTCTATCGGCCAGACGCTGCGCCTCAATGGCTCGCGCGTTCTCTATTTCGCCGGCTACAAGCGCGTCATCGACCGCTACAAGGAAGAGGAGATCGAGAAGGCGGCCGACGCGGTCGTGTGGTGCTGCGACGAGGCGCCGGGCTTCGCGCCCGTGCGCCCGCAGGACAAGGCCTTCGTCGGCAACATCGTCGCGGCGATGGCGGCCTATGGCGCGGGGCGGCTTGGCGCGCAGCCGATATCGTTAGGCGACATCGACCGGCTCATCGTGATCGGCTCGGACGTGATGATGGCGGCGGTGGCTGAGGCGCGGCACGGCGTGCTGGCGCCCTATCTCAAGCCCGGCCACCGCGCCATCGCGTCGGTCAATTCGCCGATGCAGTGCATGATGAAGGAGATCTGCGCCCAGTGCCTTCAGGTGCAGAAGGACCCCGCGACCGGCGCCGAGACCGTGGTGTTCTCCTGCTTCAACCAGGACCAGTCCTTGGACCGCGTCGATTTCCGCGTGCTGCACGAGCGGCTCGGCCAGAACGCGGTGCAGGAAAAGCTCAACAAGCTGTGGGTGGACTGGTGCCTCCGCCGTCTCGGCCGGCGCGAGGCAGTTGCCGCGGAGTGATCGGCGAGAGGCCCCGCGGCAACAGCGCCGCGACTACGACGAGCGCCGCCGCCAGCACGAGGTCGATGAAGAACACATTGTGCAGCGACGCGCCCAGCGCCTGCATCAGCGCGTCGCGCTCGGCCGGCGCGAGCGAGGCGCGGAAGGACGGGATCAGCATGCGGTCGACGATGTCGCCGCCGCCGCCGATGCGCCCGGCGAGCGCCGCGTTGACGATGCCGCCGAACACGGCGGTGCCGAGCGACTGCCCGACCATGCGCATGAACACGATCGACGAGGTCGCGACGCCGCGGTCGGACGGTTCGACGATCGACTGCACCGCGACCAGGAAGCTGTTGTTGACGAGTCCCATGCCGAACCCGGTGAGACACGCGGCGACGGCAACGAAGGCGGTGCCGCGCTGCGGCGCGATGAAGGCGAGGAGCAGGCTGCCGGCGAGGGTGAGCGCCGCGCCGGCAAACGCCGAGGTGCGGTAGGAGGTGCGCTGCATCACCTGGCCCGCGACCGCGCTGCCGGTCGGCCAGCTCGCCGACATCGCTGTCAGCATGAAGCCCGCGACGAGCGCGCTCCGCCCCATCGCGCCCTGCACATAGGGCGGCAGGAACGCCGTCACGCCCATCAGCATCGCGCCGATGAAGAGATTGGCGAGGTTGCCGCCGACCACGATCGGGTCGCGCCACAAGGCCAGCGGTAGCATCGGCTCGCGGATGCGGAACTCGTAGGCGAGCAGCAGCGCCAACGTCAGGATGGCGGAGGTGCCGATGCCGAGAATGACGCCGAGGCTGAGCTTCGTCGCCTGCACCAGCACGAACATGAGCGCGCCCGAGCCCGCCACCATGAGCGCCGAACCGACATAGTCGATCCGCCGCGCATGGCGCGCGCGCACTTCCTTCAAGGCCCAGTAGAGCATCGCGCTGGCGATGGCGCCGAGCGGCAGGTTCACCCAGAACACCGTTGCCCAGATGAAGTGCGCGACGAAGAACGCGCCCATGATTGGCGCGATGAGCGCGGCGATTACCCACACGCTCGACACATAGGCCTGGACGCGCGCGCGCTCGGCCGGCGGATAGAGGTCGGCGACGATGGTCATGCCGACCGGCATCAGCGCGCCCGCGCCGACCCCTTGCAGCGCGCGGAACAGGATAAGCGGCACCATGCCCCAGGAAAGGCCGCAGCCGAGCGACGCAGTGAGGAACACCGCCATGCCGGCGAACAGCACCGGACGGCGGCCGTAGAAATCCGCCAGCCGGCCATAGATCGGGATGGTGACGGCCTGGGTCAGCAGGTAGGCCGTGAAGACCCAGGAGAACAGATCGAAATCGCCGAGATCGCCGACGATCGTCGGCATGGCGGTCGCGACGATTGTCCCCTCGATCGCGATCATGAACATCATCGCCATGACCGCGCCGAGGACGAAGCGGCGGCTCGCGGCGCCGCCCGATGGGGTGGCCGCAGGCAGCGCCTCTACCGGCGCGGCGGAGCGATCTTCGGGCAAGGCGGACGGGTTCAGCCGATGACGCGGCGCCAGCCGGTCGGGCCCAATCCTTCGAGCGGACGGAAGCGCGCCTTGTAGGCCATCTTCGGGCTCTCGGCGATGAGATAGCCGAGATAGACGTAGGGGAGCCGCCGCGCCCGCGCCTCCTCGATCAGCGACAGCACCAGGAGATTGCCGAGGCTGCGGTTGCCGTCGTCGGGATCGTAGAAGCTGTAGACCGCCGAGAGCCCGTCATCGAGCAGGTCGAGAAGGCACGCGCCGCGCAGCGCGCCGCCGTTGTTGCGCAGTTCGATGAGGCGGGTCGCGACCGGGCTGTCCTCGATCATGGCGCGGTAGTCGCCATAGGTCATCGCCGCCATGTCGCTGTCGGTGTGACGCGCGCGCTGATAGCGCAGGAACAGGCGATACTGCTCGATCGAAACTTGCGCCGCGGCGAGCCGCGCATGCAGGTCGCGGTTCAGGTTGACGATGCGCTTCAGCGAGCGCGTGAGCCGGAACTGCTCGACCGGGATGCGCACCGGCAGGCACGCCTGGCAGCCGGCGCAGGCCGGGCGATAGGCCAAATTGTGACTGCGGCGGAACCCGGCGCGGGACAGCGCGTTATAGAACGAGACCGCCTCGCGCCCGGCAAGCTCGGTCACGAGCTTGCGCTCGACACGATCGGAAAGGTAAGGGCAGGGCAGCGCGGCGGTGCGATAAAACTGCTGCGGCGGCGCGACCAGCGGCCGCGGACCCGCCTGCGGCGCGGTCTCGGGCGATCTTTGCCTGTCATGCCCCTCGGGCATTTCTCCTCCTCGAGCGCCGGTGCCGATTATCGCGAGGCAAGCGCCCCGGCGCCAGAGGGATCGCGCGGGCCGGAAACTATTTCGGCGTGACGCCGGGCGGCAGCTCCTTCGCCTCGCGCAGAAGCACGATGCTGATGCGGCGGTTCCGCGGCGCCGCCGGATCCTTGGGGTCGAGCGGCTCCTGGTCGGCGAGCCCGGTGACGCGCGCGACGCGATCGACCGGAACGCCGTCCATCACGAATTCGCGCCGGCTCGCATTGGCGCGGTCGGACGAAAGTTCCCAGTTGCTGTATTTGCCGGCCATCGGATAGGGCGTCGAATCGGTGTGGCCGGTGATCGCCACCTTGTTCGGCAGGCGCAGCACGATCTGCGAGACGAGCGCCATGAGCTTGCGCGCCGGGTCGGTCATCTCGGCCGAGCCGGTCGGGAACATCGGCTGCTGGTCCTGATCGACGAGCTGGATGCGCAGGCCTTCGGGCGTGTTGTCGATCACGAGGTTGTCGGCGAGTTTCTGCAGCTCGGGCACGTCCTTGATCGCCTCGCGCAGCGCCTTCTCGGCGGCCTCGAAGCGCTTTTCCTCGCGCTCGGCCACCTGCTGCTCGAGGTCCTTGTCGTCGAGCTTGGCTTTTGCCGGCTGGTCTCCGGCGTTCTGCTGGTCGGGATTGGTGCCGGCGGTGCCGCCGTCGTTGCCGTCGTCGCCGTCGTCGGGCTGGCGCATCGCCTGGCGCGCGATATCGAGCGCCGGCTGCGACAGGGGCTCGGCCTGGCTGCCGGGCGCGCCGATGGTGAGGCCGCCCAGGACGCCGCCCGCGCCGCTCTGCGATTTCGAGCTGATGGTCGGCTCGAAATAATCGGCGATACCGCGCTTTTGCACGTCGGTGGTCACGTTCAGAAGCCACAGCAGCAGGAAGAACGACATCATCGCGGTGACGAAATCGGCGTAGGCCACCTTCCACGCGCCGCCGTGATGGCCGCCATGGCTCTTCGCCTTGATGCGCTTGATGATGACGGTTTGGTTGTTGTTATTGTTGCGGCTTGCCATGGCTTAGGCCGCCGCCGGCAAATTCTCGACCGCCTCTTCGACCTCGTAGAAGGTCGGGCGCACGTCCGTGTTGAGCGATTTCCGCGCGAACTCGACCGCGATCGACGGCGCGTAACCCTGCATAAAGGCGAGGATGCCGGACTTGATGCAGAGGAAATAGCGCTCCTCGGCCGCGCCCCGCCCGGCGATCGCGGTGCCGATCGGCGCCACGAACCCATAGGACAAGAGCACGCCCATGAACGTGCCGACGAGCGCGCCGCCGATCAGGTGGCCCAGCACCGCCGGCGGCTCGGTGATCGATCCCATGGTGTGGATGACGCCGAGCACGGCCGCGACGATGCCGAGCGCGGGCAGGGCGTCCGCGGTCGATTGCACCGCCTGCACCACGGCGTGGTGCTCGGCCTGCGCCGTCTCGATGTCCTCGTCCATCAGCGTCTCCATTTCGTGATGGTTGTCGGTGCCGAGGGTGAGGAGACGGAGGTAGTCGCACACGAAGGTGACGGCGTGATGGTCGCCGTAGAATTTCGGGAAGCGCTGGAAGAGCGTGCTCTCCTCGGGCTTCTCGACATGCTGCTCGAGCGCCAGGGCGCCCTTGGTCTTGGCGAGCTTGAACACGGAATAAAGCATGCTCAGAAGCTCGAGATAGGCCTCCTTGTCGTATTTCTCGGGCTTCAAAAGCGCCGGTATGGCCTTCGCCGTGGCGTTCAGCACGGGCTTGCGGTTCGAGGTAATGAATCCGCCGATCGCGGCGCCGACAATGATCAGCACCTCGAACGGCTGGATCAGCACGTCGAGATGGCCGCCATTAGCGAGATATCCGCCAAGGACGCTCGCCAAGACGATGCCAGAACCGATGAGAACGAACATGAGACCGCGCGATCAGCTGTGGTAAGGAAGATGCGCGGTTCGGGTTAACTTTCCCTTGAATGGTATGGTTAACGCGGGCTCACACGAGCGCCTGATCGAGATCGGCGATGAGATCGCCCGCGTCCTCGATTCCGACCGAAAGCCGGACCAGACTGTCGCCGATTCCAAGCGCCGCGCGCCGTTCCGGCGGCAACGACGCGTGCGTCATGAGGGCGGGATGCTCGGCGAGGCTCTCGACCCCGCCCAGACTCTCGGCCAGCGCGAAGATTTCGAGCCGTTCCAGGAACCGCTTCGCCTCGGCGAGCCCGCCTTTCAGCAGCGCGCTCACCATCCCGCCATAGCCATGCATCTGCCGCGCGGCAAGCGCATGCTGCGCGTGGTCAGGAAGGCCTGGATAGAACACCCGCTCGACGCGCGGATGGGCGACGAGATGCCGCGCCACCGCGAGCGCATTGGCGCAATGCCGCTCCATGCGCAGAGCCAATGTCTTCACGCCGCGCAGCGCCAAGAAACAGTCGAATGGCCCCGGCACCGCGCCGACCGCGTTCTGCAGGAACTGGAGCCGGTCGGCAAGCTCGCCCTCGCGCGCCACGACGACGATGCCGCCCACCATGTCGGAATGGCCGTTCAGATATTTTGTCGCGGAATGGAGCACGAGGTCGAAGCCCAATTCCAGCGGCCGCTGCACCCAGGGGCTCGCGAACGTGTTGTCGGCGAGCGTCAGGATGCTATGCCTGCGCCCGACTTCCGCCACCATGGCAAGATCGACGAGCCGCAGGAGCGGATTGCTCGGGCTCTCGACCCAGATGAGCTTCGTGTTGGGCCGGAGCGCCGCTTCGATCGAGGAGCGGTCGGTGAAATCGGCATGGCTTGTCTCGAGCCCGGCGGAATGGGAGCGCACGCGCGTGAAGAGCCGGTAGGTGCCACCATACAGATCCTCGGATGCAAGCACATGGCTGCCGCGCGGCAGGTAGTCGAGCACCGTCGCTTCGGCCGCGAGCCCCGAGGCAAAGGCATAGCCGCGCACGCCGGTTTCAAGATCGGCGACGCAGCGCTCGTAGGCCATGCGCGTCGGATTGTGGGTGCGGGCGTATTCGAACCCCTTGTGCACGCCGGGGCTCGACTGCACGAAGGTCGCGGTAGCGTAGATCGGCGGCATGATCGCGCCGGTCGTCGGATCGGGCGCCTGGCCTGCGTGAATGCCGCGCGTGGCGAACCCTTGCCGGTTCTTCTTCTCCGCCATCGCCTAGGCCAGACCGGCCTCGAGGAATGCGGTCACGAGCGGCCGGGCGAGCTTTGCCGCGGCGTCGTTCTCCGCGCTCGGCGCGTGCAGGAAGCCGTGATGCGCCGCGGGATAGATGTTCACCGACGTGGGTACGGGGCGGCGCTCGAGCGCGGTCTTGAGGCGGAGATAGGTCTCGGGGCTCGTCACCGTGTCGTGGCCCGGCATCATGAGCTGCACGGGGCAGGGGATTTCGCTCGCGCGGATCACCGCGTCCTCGTCCTGGTTCGCAAGGCGCGGCGCCTGGATCGAAGGATAGACCGCGGCGCATGCCTCGATGCGCGTGTCGCGCGCGGCCAAAAGCAGCCCATAGCGCCCACCGAGGCAGAAGCCGATCGTCGCCACCTTGTCGAGCCGGAGCTCTCCCATCAGGAAATCGATGCCGATCGACATCGCGTCGAGCGAGGGTCCGTCGCGGAGCTGGCCTGAGCGCGCGAGCGCGTCGTCGCGACCCTTCGGCAGGTCCTCGCCCGAATAGGGATCCCACGCGAACGCCGTCAGCCCGCGCTCGGCAAGCGCCGCTGAGAATTCCTTCACGAACGCGTTGATGCCGAAGATCGTCGGCAACAACAGCACGCCGCCCTTCGCCTTCTTCGCTGCGGCAAGATGACCTGATGCGCCGTCGAGCGTGATCGTGCTCATGTGACCCTCGCTTCGCGTTCCGCTCGAAGCGTAGATGAGGACCTTACGCAAATCCAGCGTCCGCCCTTTCCCCACGCCGGCGCGGCCGCTAATGTTCGGCGAGCAAGGAGCGAGGAAATGCCAGCTCATCGGGCAACCGACGTCCGTATCCGGGACGTTAGGATCAAGCTGCACCGCGTCGGCGAAGGAACGCCGGTGCTGTTCCTGCACGGCGCCAACGGTCTGCCGCAATGGCTGCCGTTCTTCGATGCGGTGGCCGACGGGTACGAGGTGCTGGTGCCGGAGCATCCGGGCTTCGGCGCCTCGGACGATCCGCCGTGGATTCGCAACGTCGGCGACCTGGCGATGTTCTATCTCGATCTCGTCGAGGAGATGCGGCTCGACCGCTTCCACCTCATCGGCCATTCGCTCGGCGGCTGGCTTGCGGCCGAGATCGCGGTGCGCGACCGCGCGCGGCTCTTGAGCTTCACGGCGATGTCGGCGGCGGGCATCCGCCTCAACGGCCTGCCGGCGGGCGACCTCTTCATCTGGGGCCCGGAAGAAACGGTGCGCAACGTCTATTACGATCAGGCCCTGGCCGAGCGCATGCTCGCGATACAGCCGACCGAAGAGCAGATGGACGTCATGCTCAGGAACCGCTTCACCGCGACCAAGTTCGGCTGGCAGCCGCGCTGGTTCAATCCCGATCTCGAGAAATGGCTGCACCGCATCAAGGTGCCATCGCTCGTCGTGTGGGGCCGGGAGGACAAGATCTTTCCGTGGCAATACGCCGAGCTGTGGATGAAACGGCTGCCGGAGGCGAAGCGTCTCGTCATGGTCGAGAAATGCGGCCATGTGCCCCATGTCGAGAAGGCGGACGAAGTCATTCCGGCGGTCCGCGCCTTTCTCAAGGAGGCCGCGCGATGAAGCTCCTGTCGTTCCATCTCATGCCCTACCGCCACCTCGATTTCGAGGCGGCGGCGAAGCACCGCTCGGCCTGGGTCGTGCTGCCGAACGAGCTCTACGATCCGGTGAAAGGCGCCGACGAGTACGAGCGCCACATCGACCTTCTGGTCTATTCCGAGCAGCTCGGCTTCGACGGGCTCGGCGTCAACGAGCATCACCAGACCGCCTACGGCATGATGCCGGCGCCCAATCTCATCGCCAGCGCCCTCATCCAGCGCACCAAGTCGATCAAGATCGCGGTCCTCGGCCGGGCGCTGCCGATCGTGAACAATCCGATCTACATCGCCGAAGAATACGCGATGCTCGACAATCTCTCGCGGGGCCGGATCATCGCCGGCTTCGTGCGCGGTATCGGCGCCGAATATCATTCCTCCGGAACCAACCCCTATTTCTCGCACGAGCGCTTCCACGAGGCGCACGATCTGATCGTGCGCGCCTGGACCGAACCTGGCCCGTGGAGCTTCGAGAGCGAGAATTTCAACATCCGCTATGTCAACCTGTGGCCGCGCCCCTATCAGCAGCCGCATCCGCCGATCTGGATCCCTTCGCAAGGGTCGAGCGAGACGGTGGCATGGGCCTCGCATCCTGAGCGCAAGTATCCGTTCCTCGTGACGTTCTCGAGCGAAGAGCTCGTGACGCGCTACCTCACCACATATCGCGAGCAGGCGCGGCAATACGGCTACGAGGTGGCCGGCGGACAGCTCGGCTGGGCCGCGCCGATCTATGTCGCCGAGACCGACGAGCGCGCCAAGGCGGACGCCAAGGCCGGGGTCGAGACGCTTTTCAACAACTACCTGCGCATGACGTCGGAGATGCTGATTCCGCCCGGCTACACGTCGCTGCAATCGACCAAGAATTTCTTCCGCATGCGCCGAAACATGGCGACGCGCAGCGCCTTCATGTCGGCCGACGAGCTGATCGGGAACGGCACGGCCCTCATCGGCAGCCCCAAGACGGTGCGCGCGTCGATCGAGCGGATGCGCGATAAGACCGGCTTCGACATCCTCATCGGCATGTTCCAGTTCGGCGTTCTGACCGACGAGCTGGCGCGCCGCAGCCTCGACCTCTTCGCCGCCGAGGTCATGCCGCATCTGCGGAAATAGGACCAGAAACGGCAATGGCCGGGACGCGCCCGGCCATCGCCGCTTCTCTTGGCTGCCGCTATTTCTTCGGCGCGTATTTGCCGGTGAGCTGCGGCGTGTGCACGCCTTCGAGCTTCTTATTGGCGTGCTCGAGGCGCGTATCGCGGCCCCAGGTGCGCTTCAGATCATCGCGCACCTTGAAGCGCAAGCGGCCGAGCCCCTCGCATTCCATTTCGATCTGGTCGCCGTCCTGGAAGGCGTTGAGGCCACGGTGGTTGGTGCCCGAGGCGAGGATGTCGCCCGGCTCGAGCGTGTGCAGCGAGCTCACCCATTCGACGCAGCGCGGAATTTTGTGCGCCATGTCGTCGGTGTTGTAGTTCTGCATGAGCTTGCCGCTGTTCCAGAGCCGCACCTGGAGCTTCTGCGGATCCTTGATCTCGTCCTTGGTGACGAGGAAGGGCCCGATCGGCGCGAACGTCTCGCGCGACTTCATCTGGTAGAAGGTGTTGCCGGCGGGCGGCAGGTTGCGCGCCGAGCCGTCGATGAAGTTGATGTAGCCGAACACATAGTCCATCGCGTTGGCGGCGCTGATGTTCGAGCCCTTCTTGCCGATCACGAGACCAAGCTCGGCCTCGCCCTCGAAGATGCTGGCCGGCACGTCGGGCAGGATCATGGTGTCGTCCTGGCTGATCACCGAATTGCCCGACTTGTGGAAGCCGTTGATCGGCGCGGGCTCGGAGCGCGTGCCGTCCTCCATGTAATTGACCGCCATGCAATCGATGTTGCCGGGCTTCGGCAGCGGCGGACGGAGCTTGACCGAGCTTAGCGGCACGCCTTGCCCCTTCGCCGCCGCGTCCTCGAGCTGCCGGCGGTAATCGGAAAAGCGCTCGATGAGGCCGTTGATGAGGGTCGCCGGATTGATGTGCGGGACGCTTTTCACCACCGCGCTGACATCGACCACGGTGTCGCCCTTGACCACGCCCAATTTCCAGTCATCGAAAAAACATAGCTTCATCGTGCGCTCCTTGGCTCGGGAATGGGCCTATTGACGCGCGAAACGGGCGCGGATGCAAGGGCTTCGGTTAATCGCTTGCGGCAAGTGCGGTGCTGGAAAGAAGGTGTGCCGGCAGGCCGCTTGTGGTGAGCGCGGCGACGATCGCGCCGACATGTTCGGGGTTCCGCGTCTCGACCACGACATCGACCTCGGCCATCTTGACCGGCACGTCGAGGAAAAGGCGCTGGTGGTAGATCTCGACGATGTTGCCACCGCGCTCGCCGATAATGTGCGCGACGCGCGCCAATGCGCCCGGCGCATCGCTCAGCTCGACCCTGAGGCGCACGAGCCGCCCCGCGCGCGCGAGATCGCGCTGCACGATCGAGGCGAGAAGCCGCGCGTCGATATTGCCGCCCGAAACGACGAGCCCGACCCGCTTGCCGCGAAAGCGCCGGCGGTCGGCGAGAAGCGCGGCGAGCGGCGCCGCGCCCGCGCCCTCGACGGCAAGATGCTGCGCATCAAGGAAGAGCGCCACGGCGCGCTCGATCGCGGCCTCGTCCGCGACCAGGATGTCATCGACCAGCGCCTTGACGATGCGGCGCGTGAGCTTGCCCGGCTCCTTCACCGCGATGCCCTCGGCGAGCGTCGGGCCGCCCTTCGCCGCGGGCCCGCGGCCAAGCGCGTGCAGCATCGAGGCATAGCCCTCGCACTCGACGCCGAAGAGTGCCGTCTTGGGCGCGAGCGCGCGCGCCGCGACCGCGATTCCCGAGATGAGCCCGCCGCCGCCCACCGGCACGATGAGCGCGTCGAGCCCCGGCGCATCGCGCAACAACTCGAGCGCGACCGTGCCTTGCCCCGCGATCACGGTCGCGTCGTCGTAGGGATGGATCAGCGTCAGGCCCTGCTTCGCCGCGAGTGCCTCCGCCGCGCGCCGCGCCCCGGCCAGGCTTTCGCCGGCCAGGACGACGCGCGCGCCATAACGCTCGGTGCGCTCGACCTTGGTGAAGGGCGTGTCGGACGGCATGACGATTATCGCCGGAATCTTGAGCCGCCGCGCGTGGTAGGCGACGCCCTGCGCGTGGTTCCCGGCCGACATGGCGATGACGCCCCGCCGCCGCTCGCGCGGGCCGAGGCTTAAAAGCTTCGCCAGCGCGCCCCGCTCCTTGAACGAGCCGGTCGGATGCTGCGTCTCGAGCTTGAGCACGATCTCGGCGCCGGAAATTGCCGAGAGCGCGGGCGAGGGCAGGGATGGCGTACGCAGGACCGCGCCGCGGATCGCAGCGGCCGCCGCCTCGATGTCGGCGAAGGCGACCGGGAGCTTCACGGCGGCGCCAGCACGAGCCTACCGCCGCTCGCATCGTCGCTGAAGGCGAACGACTGCACGTCGCGCCAGGGCAACGCAAGATCACCCCAATGCGGCGACAGCGGATTGCCGGATTCGCCCGGCGCGATCATGAAGCGCGCGTCCTGCGGCGCCGCCATATCGACGATCATGCGCAAGGTCGGGCCGTGCCGGTCGAGAAAGGGCGCGTCGTCGGTCATGCTCATCTCCCCGGCATTCACTGTATCGTCGCCGCCATCGGCCGGCACGGAGGCATCGAACCAGTCCCCGAGCAGCGGGATATGCGACCAGACCGGGCTCTGGAACGCCGCCTTGTGCGCCTCGCCCCAGCGCCAGGCGCTCATGTCGGCGCCATGGCGCGCGCCGAGCCACGTAAGCGCCCGGTCGAGCGATTGCGATAACGTCGGCCCGCAATCGCCAGAAGCGCCGCACCAGTCGCGATGCTCGGTAAGGATGAGGCGCAGGATTTCGGGATGCGGCCGCTCGAAGCCATAAAAGTACGGCCCGAGCCGGGGGCCGAGAAGCGCGCGCTCGAGCTCCCTGAGCCACGCGGCGAAGATGAGCGGCTCGGGTTTCTCCCGGTCCATGCGCCGGTCCCAACGCCGCAACCGATCAAGAGCGGCGCGTGCGCTGTCGCTTCCGGGTTCCGCGTTCAGCATCAGCGGCAGCAGCTTCACCGCCGAAAGCGACAGCACGTCCGCCTCGATCGCGGCGCTCGCCCCGGACGATTGGCGTGGCGTTGCGTCGAGTAGCGCGTTGATCCGCTCGGCGCGATAGGGCAGCTCCCAGTCGTGCGTCAGAAAATAGGGATAATCGTCGGGCACGATCTTGTTGTTGGCGCTGACGAGGCGGCCCGATGGCGGATTGAACGCCATCGGCAGCGCGTCGAACGGCACCGTGCCGGTCCATTCGTGCGCATCGTCCCATCCCGGCGATGGCAGCCAGCCGTCGCCGGCCGCGCGGATCGGGATCCGCGCCGGCGCGATGAATCCGATATTGCCGACGGTGTCGGCGTAGACGATGTTCTGCTGCGGCGCCGTCCAGCTTTGGAGCGCATGGCGGAATCCGTCCCAATCGCGCGCCCGCGCCAAATGCCAGATCGCATCGGGCGTCTTGTCGTCCGGCGCGAGCCAGGTCGCCTCGAGCGCCAGCACGGCGCCGCCCTCGTCATAGCCCGCGAGATCAGAGATGACCGGCCCATGCCGTGTCGCGCGCACGGTGAGCGTCACCGGATCGCCGCCCTTCACCGCGATCTGCTCCTGCCGCACCTCGAAGGGGCGCGAGCCGCCTGGGACGAGATAGCGCGACGGATCGGCGGGATCGGGCTTTTCCACGAACAGATCCTCGACGTCGCTGCCCGTTGTCGTGAAGCCCCAGGCGATGCGGTCGTTGTGGCCGACGAGCACGAACGGCGTCCCGGGCGACGTGACGCCGGCCAGCGTGAGGCCCGGCAGCTCGATCCGCACCAGATACCAGATGCCAGGCGCGGAGAAATCGAGATGCGGGTCGTTGGCGAGCAAGGGCTTGCCGGATTGCGAATGAGCGCCGTCCACGACCCATTCGTTCGACGCGCGCGCGGGCCCGATCCCCGGCGGCAGCGCGGCGAGTAGCCGGCCGAGCGGCATCCCTTCAAGCATCGCCCGGACGTTGGCGAGCGTCACGGGCGCATCCTTCGGATAGGACGGAAAAAGCACCTTCAGATCGTCAGCCGACATTCGCGTCAGAAGGCGCGCGCGCAGAATCTCGCCGCGGAAATTGCCGGTGAGCTCCAGGTCCATGAGCTTGCCCCAGACCAGCGAGTCGGCCGGGCGCCACGGCTCGGGAGCCGCGCCGATCGCATAATATTCCGGCGGCAGCGCGCCGTGCCGCGTCGCGAGGAACGCATTGACGCCGTCGGCATAGGCGGTGAGCGCCGCCTGCACTTCGGGCGAAAGCACCGCGAACTGCGCCGCCGCGGCGCGGTAGAGGCCGAGCGTGCGCATGGTCCGGTCGATGCCAAGCCCGCGCGCGCCCAGCACTTCCGAAAGTCGCCCCGCGCCATAGCGCCGCATCA
>Ga0335078_10010721_pt1 | contig 13574 bp, 10 predicted proteins | sample Lox_Sample_32_FD_206711 | JGI IMG/M metagenome (GOLD analysis project Ga0335078, IMG submission 206711) | Soil microbial communities from Loxahatchee National Wildlife Refuge, Florida, United States - Lox_Sample_3.2 | ecosystem: Environmental > Terrestrial > Soil > Wetlands | place: USA...
AGGGGCTGTCACCCCGCAGGGCGGCCCGGATCCGGGACAGCAGCCCGGCCCGGCGCGGCGGCAGGTCGGTGAAAAGTCCCGCCAGCTGGCCCCGGTGCCGCGCGTCGAGGGCACTCTGCATGCGGTACATGAAGGTCTCGTGGGACAGACGGCCCTCGGCGAACTCGTTCCTGAGCTCGCTGACCGCGTGATCGCGCTCCGCATCGGAGGCGCGAAGGAATTCGGGCGTTGTGGGCGTGTCCGCCGTCGACCCTCCCATGAATGGAGTATCGGCATCATCCGGTCTCAGAGCAAGAGGATGCCCTATGTGGGCGGTTACCTGAAGATGACGGTGCGGCGGCCGTGGAGCAGGACGCGATGCTCGGCGTGCCAGCGGACGGCGCGGGCGAGGGCGACCCGCTCGGCGTCGCGGCCGATGGCGGCGAGGTCCTCGGGGCTGCTCGAATGGTCGACCCGGGCGACTTCCTGCTCGATGATCGGGCCCTCGTCCAGGTCGGCCGTCACGTAGTGGGCCGTCGCGCCGATCAGCTTCACGCCGTGCGCGTGAGCCTGGTGATAAGGCCGCGCCCCCTTAAAGCTCGGTAGGAACGAGTGGTGGATGTTGATGATGCGGCCCGGCATCTTGGCGCACAGTTCGGGCGACAGGATGCGCATGTAGCGGGCCAGCACAACGAAGTCGATGCCCAGTTCGCTGACCAGGTCGAGCAGCCGCCCTTCAGACTGCTGCCTGGCCAGCGGGTCGGTGCCGGCCGGCACGTGCTCGAACGCAACGCCGTGCGCCGCCGCGAGCGGTGCCAGGTCGGGATGGTTGCCGATCACCAGCGGGACGTCAATGCGCAGCGACTCGGCCGAACGCCGGTACAGCAGGTCGTTCAGGCAGTGGCCGGCCTTGGACACCATGATCAGCGCCCTCGGCTGGACGGCGGTGTCGTGCAGTTCCCACTCCATGCCGAACTCGGCCGCCACCGGGATGAAGCCGCCGTACAGGGAGTCGTAGGTCACGGCCGCGCCGGGTACCGTCTCGACGTGCACCCGCATGAAGAACCGCCCGGACCCCTTATCGATCCGGTCGCCGAACTGCTGGCTGTCGAGCACGTTGCAGCCGGCCTGGTGCAGGTAGGCCGCGACCGCGTGGACGATCCCGACCCGGTCCGGGCAGGAGAGGGTCAGGACGTACTCGGTGCTGGCTTTGCCGCCTGCGGCGGGCATCAGGCCCCCACCGCGTGCACGCCGCCGTCGACGTGGACGATCTCGCCGGTGGTCGCGGGGAACCAGTCGGACAGCAGCGCCACGCAGGCCCGTGCGGTCGGCTCCGGGTCGGTGATGCTCCAGCCGAGCGGAGCCCGGGCGTCCCACACGTCCTCGAACCGGTCGAAGCCGGGGATGGATCTGGCGGCCATGGTGCGCAGCGGCCCGGCCGCCACCAGGTTGACCCGCACCCTCTTCTGCCCCAGGTCGCGGGCCAGGTACCTGGCGCAGGACTCAAGGCCGGCCTTGGCCACGCCCATCCAGTCGTAGCCGGGCCAGGCCACGCTCGCGTCGAAGTCGAGGCCGACCACCGACCCGCCGCCGCCCATCAGCGGCAGCGCCGCCATGGTGACCGCCTTCAGCGAGTACGCCGAGACCTGCATCGCGGTGGCCACGTCGGGCCACCTGGTGTGGAGAAAGTTCCCGCCCAGCGCCTCCTCCGGGTTCGCGTAGGCGATCGCGTGCAGCACGCCGTCCAGGCCATCGACGTGCTCCGAGACCCGGCTGGCCAGCGAGGCGAGGTGGTCGTCGCTGGTGACGTCCAGCTCGAGTACCGGCGGCGTCGAGGGCAGCCGCCTGGCGATCCGCTCCACCAGGCTCAGCCGGCCGAAGCCGGTCAGCACCACGGTCGCGCCCTCTTGCTGCGCGACCCGGGCGACGTGAAACGCGATCGAGGCGTCCGTGATGACCCCGGTGACCAGGATCCGCTTGCCCGCCAGGATTCCCATCACAGCCTCACTCCCGTGGTATCCAGCACAGTTCACACCCTGCCCGGTAGACCTGCGTTAACTGAATGGCCGGCCGCGCGAAGCTTGCGCGCCGCCGGTTGTGGGTTCCCCACAACTAGGTCAGTGCCCCATCCCGAGCCCGCCGTCGACCGGGATGACGGCGCCGGTGATGTAGTCGGCGTCCGGGCCGGCCAGGAACGCCACCGTCGCGGCCACCTCGGCCGCGACGGCGTACCGGCCCAGCGGCACGGCGGCCTTGATCGTGGCCTTCCTCTCCTCGGACAGGTTCGCCGTCATGTCACTGTCGACGAACCCGGGCGCGACCACGTTGGAGGTGATGCCGCGCGACCCGAGTTCCCGCGCCAGCGACCTGGCCAGGCCGACCAGGCCGGCCTTGGACGAGGCGTAGTTGGCCTGGCCGGCCGAGCCGTACATGCCCACGACGGAGGAGATGAAGATCAGCCGCCCGCGGCGCATCCGCATCATGCCGCGCACCGCCCGCTTGGCCACCCGGTACGCGCCCACCAGGTTGGTGTCGAGCACCTCGGCGAAATCGTCCTCGCTCATCAGCGCGAGCAGGGTGTCACGGGTCACGCCGGCGTTGGCCACCAGCACCTCCACGGGCCCCTGGTCCGCTTCGGTCGCCGTGAAGGCGGCGTCGACGGATGCCGCGTCACGCACGTCGCAGCGGACCACCGACAGCCCGTCCACCGGGTCACCCGAACGGGAGGTCACGGTGACGCTGTCGCCGTCGGCCGCGAACCGCCGCGCGATGGCCAGCCCGATGCCCCGGTTCCCGCCGGTCACCAGCACAGAACGTCCCACGGTCACCTCTCCCAAGGGGTCCGGAGGGATGGATCCCTCCCAGGGAGTCTAGGGGGATGGTCCCTCCCAGGGAGTCTAGGGGGATGGTCCCTCCCAGTGGTCTGGGGGGATGGCTTCACCCGAAGGGGGGCCAGGGGAGTCTGGGCGGTGGGTCCCGCCCAAGGGGGGTCCGGGGAGTCTGGGGGGTGGGTCCCGCCCAAGAGGGGTCCGGGGGACTTGTCCCCCCAAGGACCCTGATGGCTTATTCCGGCATTTCGGTGTCGCGCTGCGGCGGGTGATGCGCCGCAGAGGGCGGCCGGCCGGCCTGCTGCCGGGCCTCCGGCCGCTTGCGGCCCGCGATCGGGCGGATTACCGTCCGGCCGTCACCATCCGCCTCTTCCGTCACCCGCACACCAGCGCGAGCCTGCAAAGGCCGACTCGATGTCACATCGTTACGGTTATAGTCGTATCAATGTGACATCGTACCGGTTAAAAATAGGCTAGCAGAGTCCCCAAGGGGTCTGGGGGGATGGGTCCCCCCAGGAGCAGGGGTCTGGGAGGGATCGTTCCCCCGGCCCGCACCGCGTAGCCGCCCCGGGCCGGTGAGATAGGTTTTGGTGTCGTGGATGACCACGAATCCAGGATCGATCCGGAATTTACCGCCCTTCCGCTGCGGGAACTGGCGGACGCGGCGCTCGCGCAGGCCGCGAGCCTCGGCGCCCAGCACGCCGACTTCCGCGCCGAGCGAAGCCGGGGCCAGCACATCGGCCTGTCCGACGGGAACCCGCAGACGCTGTTCGACGCCGACGACACCGGCCTCGCGGTCCGGGTGATCGTGGACGGGACCTGGGGCTTCGCCTCGGCCGTGGACCTCACCGCCGACGCCGCGGCGCTGGCGGCGCGGCAGGCCGTGGAGGTCGCCCGGGTGGCCGCCGCGATGAACACCGAGCCGATCGAACTGGCCCCCGAACCCGCCTACGGCGAGGTGACCTGGGTGTCGGCCTACGACGTCGACCCGTTCACGATCAGCGTCGCGGACAAGGTGGCCCTGCTGGCGCAGTGGAGCCAGGGCCTGCTCGCGCACCCCGCCGTCAGCCACGTGGACGCCTCGCTGAACCAGGTCAGGGAGTGCAAGTTCTACTCCGACGGCGCGACCACGGCCACCCAGCAGCGGATCCGGCTGTACCCGCAGGTCACCGCCGTCGCTGTCACCGACGACGGCCGGTTCGACACGATGCGTACGCTGGCCCCGCCGGCCGGCCGGGGCTATGAGTACCTGACCGGGACCGGCTGGGACTTCGCCGCCGAGCTGGCGGAGCTGCCCGGCCTGCTCGCGGCCAAGCTTGTCGCCCCCTCGGTCGAGCCGGGCCGCTACGACCTGGTCATCGACCCGTCCAACCTGTGGCTCACCATCCACGAGTCGATCGGGCACGCCACCGAGCTCGACCGGGCGCTGGGCTACGAGGCCGCGTACGCCGGCACGTCGTTCGCCACCCTGGACAAGCTCGGCAGCCTGCGGTACGGGTCGCCCGTCATGCACGTGACCGGGGACCGCACCGCCGAGCACGGCCTGGCCACCATCGGCTACGACGACGAGGGCGTGGCCGGCCAGTCCTGGGACCTGATCCGCGACGGCGTGCTGGCCGGCTACCAGCTCGACCGGCGGATGGCGCAGCTCAAGGGCTTCGGGCGGTCCAACGGGTGCGCGTTCTCCGACGGCCCCGGTCACATGCCGCTGCAGCGGATGGCGAACGTGTCGCTGCAGGCGGCGCCCGGCGGTCCCTCCGCCGAGGACCTCATCGCCGGCGTCGAGCGCGGGATCTACGTCCTGGGCGACAAGAGCTGGTCGATCGACATGCAGCGGTACAACTTCCAGTTCACCGGCCAGCGGTTCTTCAGGATCGAGAACGGGCGGCTGGCCGGGCAGCTGCGCGACGTCGCCTACCAGGCCACCACCACCGACTTCTGGGGTTCGATGGAGGCCGTCGGCGGCCCGCAGACCTACCTGCTCGGCGGCGCGTTCAACTGCGGCAAGGGCCAGCCCGGCCAGGTCGCCCCGGTCAGCCATGGCTGCCCGGCCGCCCTGATGCGCGGCGTCCGGATACTCAACACCGCGGAAGAGGGGACCCCATGACCAGCGGGCTGTCACCGCAGGACACCGTCGAGCGCGCCCTGGCCGCGGCCAAATCAGACGACTGCGTGGTGATCGCCGAGGAAACCTCGGCCGCCAACCTGCGCTGGGCGGGCAACACGCTCACGACCAACGGCGTGTCGCGCTCCCGCCAGCTCACCGTCATTGCCATCGACCGGCGCGGTGACGGCGCGGCGGCCGGCGTGGTGTCCCGGGCCGGCGTCCGTCCCGACCAGATCGAGGACGTGGTCCGGGAGGCCGAGCACGCGGCCGCCGAGGGCGCCCCCGCCGAGGACGCGGGCGAGCTGACCGGGGCGGATACCAGCTCGTTCGGCATAAATAGCGGAGAAACCGGCTGGGACTCGCCGCCTGGCCAGACCGAGATCGGCCTGCTGCGCGACTTCGCCACCGCGCTCGGTGAGACGCTGCGCGGGGCGCAGGCGGCCGGGCGGCTGCTCTACGGGTTCGCTGAGCACCAGATGGAAAGCACGTTCCTCGGCACCTCGGCCGGCCTGCGGCGGCGGCACGATCAGCCGGCCGGGCGGGTGGAGCTGAACGCCAAGTCCGCCGACCTGGCCCGTTCGGCCTGGACGGGCGTGGCCACCCGCGACTTCACCGACGTGGACATCGCCGGGCTGGACGCCGGGCTGGCCAGGCGGCTGGACTGGGCCGGGCGCACCGTGGCGCTGCCCGCCGGGCGGTACGAGACGCTGCTGCCGCCTACCGCCGTGGCCGACTTGCTCATCTACCTGTACTGGTCGACCGGGGCCAAGGAGGCGGCGGAGGGGCGGACGGTGTTCAGCAGGCCCGGCGGCGGGACCCGGATCGGCGAGCGGCTGTCCGCCCAGCCGGTGACGCTGTCCAGCGACCCGCGGGCCGAGGGACGGCAGTGCGCGCCGTTCGTGATCGCGCACGCGTCCGGGCCCGACTCCTCGGTGTTCGACAACGGCCTCCCGCTGAACGCGACCTCGTGGATCCGCGACGGCTCGCTGGCCGCCCTGGCCTCCTCGCGGCACTCGGCCGCGCTGGCCGGAGTGCCGGTCACCCCGGCCATCGGCAACCTGACCTTCGCTGTGCACACTCCCGGCGCTGCGGCCGCTTCCGGCACCGGGGCGCCCGCGCTCGAGCAGATGATCGCCTCGACCCGGCGCGGGCTGCTGCTCACCTGCCTGTGGTACATCCGCGAGGTGGACCCGCAGACCCTGCTGCTCACCGGGCTCACCAGGGACGGGGTCTACCTGGTGGAGAACGGCGAGGTGACCGGCGCGGTGAACAACTTCAGGTTCAACGAGTCGCCGGTCGGCATGCTCGGACGGCTGCTCGAGGTGGGCGCCACCGTGCCAACCTTGCCCCGCGAATGGGGCGACTACTTCAACCGCGCCGCGATGCCGCCGGTCCGCGTCGAGGGCTTCAACATGTCGTCGGTCAGCCAGGCCAGCTGAGCGTCACGGGGCACCCGGGATGACCCGGGTGACATCGGCGAAGTGGCAGGCCACGGGATGGCCCTGGCCCCTTTCGGTCAGCGCGGGTTCCTCCTGCGCGCAGATCTCCTGCGCCTTCCAGCACCGGGTCCGGAACCGGCATCCGGACGGCGGCGCGACGGCGCTCGGCACCTCTCCGGTGAGCAGGATCCGCCGCCGCTGCCGCTCAAGGGTCGGATCAGGTACCGGCACCGCGGACAGCAGGGCCTGCGTGTAGGGATGAGACGGGGTGTCGTAAACCTCGGTCCCGGTGCCGATCTCGACGATCTTGCCCAGGTACATGACCGCCACCCGGTCGCAGATATGCCGCACGACGGACAGGTCATGGGCGATGAACAGGTAGGCGAGGCCCAGCCGGTCCTGTATTTCTTCCAGCAGGTTCACGACCCCGGCCTGGATGGAGACGTCGAGCGCCGACACGGGCTCGTCGAGCACCAGTACCTTCGGGTCGAGGGCGAGGGCCCGGGCGATGCCGACACGCTGCCGCTGGCCACCGGAGAACTCGTGCGGGAAGCGGTTGCGGTGCTCGGGGTTGAGGCCGACCAGCTCGAAGAGCCGGTCGACGCGTTCCGGGCCCTTCTTGCCGTCCCAGCGCCCGTGCACCCGCAGCGGCTCCGCCACGATCTCGCCGACCGGCATCCGCGGGTCGAGGGAGGCATAAGGATCCTGGAACACGACCTGCATATGCTGCCGAATCGGCCGGAGCTTCTTCCTGCTCTGGTCGGTGAGCTCGATGCCCCGATACCGGACCGACCCCGATGTGGCGGGGAGGAGCTGAAGGACGCTGCGCGCCGTGGTCGACTTGCCGCAGCCCGACTCCCCGACCAGGCCCAGGGTCTCACCCTCCGCTAGATTGAAGGAGACCCCGCAGACCGCGTGGGCCTCCCCTATCGTGTGCCTGATCAGCTTGCCGCCGCGGATGGGAAAATGCTTGACCAGGTCGGCGACCTCGATCAGCGTCTCGTTGGCGGCGGCTGGCCGCGTGCCGTTTCCGTCTCCGGAGTCCCCGGAGTCCCCGGACTCCAGGGCCGCTCCGGGTGGCTGAACTTCGATATCGGCCGAGGTGGGAGCGAACAGGCTCGTGTCGCCGGGGGTAAGTTCCGCCGAGCGGTGACACGCGGCGTCGTGGGCGTGGCCGACCTCGGCCAGCGCGGGCTCCTCCCGCAGGCAGAGCTGGTAGGCCACCGGGCACCGAGGGGCGAACGGGCAGGCCGACGGCAGGTTGAGCAGGGACGGCGGGCTGCCGGGTATGGGCCGCAGCGGGTCGCGGCTGCCGGCGTCCACCCGCGGCAGCGAGCCGAGCAGGCCGAGTGTGTACGGCATCCTCGACTCGTAGAAGATCGCGTCCGCGGGCCCGGTCTCGACCGGCTTGCCCGCGTACATCACCATGACCCGGTCCGCCATGCCGGCCACCACGCCGAGGTCGTGGGTGATCAGGATCAGCGAGGCCTGGGTCTGCTCCTTGGCCGCGCGGAGCGCCTCGAGCACCTGGGCCTGGATGGTCACGTCGAGCGCCGTCGTAGGCTCATCGGCGATCATCACGTCGGGATCGTTCGCCATGGCGATGGCGATCACGACGCGCTGCCGCTGGCCGCCGGAGAACTCGTGCGGATAGCTGTCGGCCCGCTCGGCCGCCCGGGGGATGCCGACGATCTCCAGCAACTCGATCGCGCGGTGGCGGGCCTCGTCCTTGGACACGTTCCGGCGCGTCCAGATCGTCTCCGCCACCTGGTAGCCCACGGTGAACGCGGGGTTGAGCGAGCTCAGCGGGTCCTGCGGGATATAGGCGATGGTGCTGCTGCGGATCTTCGCCAGGTCCTCTTCCGGGAGCCCGACCAGTTCCCGGCCCATGAGGCGCACCGAACCGCCGACACGGGCGTATTTGGGCAGCAGGCCGAGCACGGCCAGCGCGACCGTCGACTTCCCCGACCCCGATTCGCCCACGATGCCGATGGTCTCGCCGCGCGTCAGCATGAAGCTCAGGTCCCGGACCGCCCGGACATCCCCCTCCCTGGTCGGGAAGGCCACTGACAGGCCGGCCACCTCGAGCTGGGCCGAGGAGACAGGGTCGCTCATGTGCGGATCCTCTGGGTCGGGTCCAAGGCGTCACGCAGCCCGTCTCCGATGAAGTTAACCGAGAGGATGGCCGCGATGAGGAAGAGCGAGGGGAAGTAGAACAGCCACGGCAGGGCGGTGGCATCGCCTTCGCCGTTGGCGATGAGGCTGCCCAGGTCCACCTGCGGCGGCTGGATGCCGAATCCCAGGAACGACAGGGCGGACGCGATCAGCATCGCGTTGGCCACGGTCAAGGTGGCGTTGACCGCGATGACCCCCGCCGCGTTGGGGATCATGTGCCGGAAGATGATCCGCCTGTCGGTGGCGCCGATGGCCCACTCCGCCTCGATGAACTCACGCTCCCGCAGCGACAGGAACGTGCCCCGCACCAGGCGAGCCAGGTAGGTCCAGAGCAAGATCGATAGCAAGATCGCGACGAAGACCCAGCCGTTGGCCTGCTTGCTGAACTTGTTGGACAGCACGAGCAGGATCGCGAGCAGCGGCACCACCAGGACCAGGTCGGTGAAACGCATCAGCAGCGAGTCGGCCCACCCGCCGTAGTACCCGGCCGCGGCCCCGATGAGGGTCCCGATCAGGGTGGCCAGCACGGCGACCACGAGGGCGGTCTCGATCGACGTCTTGGTGCCCTGGAGCACCTGGGCGAACATGTCGTGCCCGATCGGATCGGTGCCGAAGGGATGCTGCAGCGAGGGCGCGGTCCCGAACTGGTTGGTGATCGCTGAGTAGCTGTACTTCCAGAACAGCGGCACGATGGTGGACAGGAGCAGCAGGAACACGAAGACGCCGAGGCCCACGAGTGCCATCCGGTGGTGGAAGAAGCGCTCCGTCACCATCTTCAGCTGGCTGCGGCTCTTGATGGTGAGGCCCTCACGGGCCGCCGCCAGCTCGTCTTCGGTCAGCGTGCTGGAACTGACCTCGGTCGCCAGCCCGGCCGATCCGCGCACCTCGGTGCCCGGCGCGCCGCCGATCACCTCGCCGTAGTGCGGCGCCCCCTCCGGCATGAACGAATGTTGGAATTCCTCCGGCGTCGGCTCAGGCATACCGGATCCTCGGGTCCAGCAGTCCGTATACCAGGTCTGCGATGATGTTGAAGGCGATCACGGCCGTAGCCGCGACCAGCAGCCACGCTTGCACCACGTAGACGTCCGGGCTCACCGGGCCGGTCAGGCCGCCGAGCAGGAAGCGGCCCATGCCCTCCCACCCGAACGCGACCTCGGTGATGACCGCACCGCCGATGATGGTCGCGAAGTCCAGCGCGATCACCGTGGTGATCGGGATGAGGGCGTTCCTGAGCGTGTGCACGTAGAGCACCCGGCGCGGGGACAGTCCCTTCGCGCGGGCCAGGCGCACATAGTCGGCGTTGAGCACGTCGAGCATGGAGGCACGCTGGTACCGGCTCCAGCCCGCGTAGGTGACGAGCGTGAGAGTGATAATGGGCAGAATGCTGTGCTCCAGCGCGTCCGTGAACACGGGCCCCGCGCCGGTCACGCCCGGGTTGTTCTGGCCGATGGTGTAGAGCACGGTGTGCCCGGCGGCGCTGTTGACGTCGACGGCGAAGAAGTCCTTGAGCAGGATCGCGACGACGAAGACGGGCGTGGAGTAGAACAGGTAGGCCAGGCCGGTCATCGTGTGATCGAGGATGCTGTACTGCTTGACCGCGCTGACGACCCCGATCAGGACGGCCACTATCGCCGACAAGATCGTCGCCGGGATCACCATCCGGAGCGTGACCAGGAGGCGGGCACCGAGCTGTCCCCCGACGTCCTGGCCGGTGGAGCTGGTCCCGAAGGTGCCGCTCAGGATGCCGGTCAGCCAGGTCCAGTAGCGCTCGAGCAACGGCTCGTTCAGGTGCAGCTGGATCCTGGCGGCCTGGATGGTGGCCGGGGAGATGTGCGGATTGGCCTTCAGGTTGGCCAGCGGGTCCCCGGACACGGCGACCAGCAGGAACACCAGGAAGCTGGCCACGAGCAAGGTGACCAGCCCGGCCAGGCAGCGGCGCAAGATATATCCGCCCACGTCTACTCCCGTACCCACCTAGCAGGAATCTGGCGCGAATGACACCCCGCCGCTCCCGGCCCGTACCGGGCCGGGAGCGAGACGGGGTGCGGGGTCATCAGGACTTCAGCCCCCAGACCTGGGCATTCCACGGGATGCCGATGCTGGTGGGGTTGGGGATGATGTTGCCGTAGGTGTTGGACCAGGTGTACAGCTGCGGCTGCTCGAACAGCGGCAAGGTCACCATGTCCTTCCACAAGATCGTGTCGATCTGGTTGTACAGGACGGCCGCGTCGTGATCGTTGGTGGTGGTCAGGGCCTGGTTGAAGAGGCTGTCCACCTGCGAGTTGGCGTAGTGATTCCAGTTCTCCCCGCAGACCGCGGTGTTGGTGTAGGAGCAGTAGATGGCCTGGTTACTCGAGGCGAAGGGGGTGGCCACCCACGCGAACTCGATGATGTCGTATTCGCTCTTGGGGCCGACGGTGCCGAACAGCGTGTTGGCGTTGTAGTTCTGGATGTTGATCTTGACGCCGATGGCCTTCATGTCGGCCTGGAACAGCTGCTCGATCTCGGCCCGGACCTGCACGCCGCTGGTGGTGGAGATGTTGAACGTCAGGTCCTTGCCCTTTTCCGGCCCGAAGTTCGGGTGGAAGTAGCCGTCCGAGCCCATCGTCATGTTCGACTGCGTGAGCAGGGTCTTGGCCTGGCTGGGGTTGAAGGCCCCGTAGCCGCCGCTCGTGTTCGAGTACTGCGGCTGGATGGGCATGTAGATCCGGTTCTGCAGCGGCTGGATCTTGCTGGTCAGCGGGCCGACGATCCGCTGGACCATCTGCGCCCGGTTGGTGCCGTAGGCGATGGCGTGCCTGACGTTGGCCAGGGCCAGATACGGGTTGGCCTGGTTGAAGTCCATGTGCTGGAACTCGAGGCCGGGGATCACGCTCGTGGTGGTGTTCGGGATGGCCTTGACCGCGTCGTTGAAGGAGACCGAGGCCAGGGCCGGGTTGGCCAGGTTGACCTCGCCGTTCTGGATGGCGGGGGGAATCTGGCTGTCGTCGGTGATGAACCGGAAGACGATCTTGCCCAGCTTGCCGTGGACCCCCCAGTAATGCGGGTTGGGCACCTCGACCAGGGTCTCGCCCTGGGTGTAGCTCTGGATCTCGTACGGGCCGCCGGATACCTGGACCGCCGGGCCGAAGTTCTGGAAGCCGGTGTTGAAGCCGACCTTGGACGCGATGTGCGCGGGGATCATCGGCGAGAACAGCGACTTCCAGTCGCCGAACGGCTTGGAGAACACCACGGTGGCGGTCTTGCCGTTGTCGGAGCTGGTCACCGACTTGATCTGGTTGTAGCCGGCCGTGCTCGCGGGCAGGAAGGCCTTGCCGCCGACGTCCTTGTACTGCGGGTTGCCGCTCTGCGCCTGCCAGTTGTAGATGAAGTCCTGCGCCGAGATGGGCGTCCCGTCTGACCAGACGGCCTTCGGGTTGATGTGGTACACGATCGTCTGCGGGTTGCTGCTGGTGACCTGGACGCTCGAGGCGACGTTGGTGTCCAGGGCCAGGCTGACGTTGGGCTGGGCGATGTAGACCGAGGGCCAGGTCTGGTCCAGGATCTCCTGCAGCACGAACTCGCTGTCGTCGGCCTGCAGGATGTTGAAGCCCGCGATGTCCTCGTCCAGCGCGTACGTCAGGGTGCCCCCGCTCTTCACGGAGGAACTCGACGACGTAGTTGGCGTGGAGGAGGAGCTGGAGCTGCTGCACGCTGCCATCCCCGTCACGCAGGCGATAGCCAGGAGGGCTATGCCACCCCTCCGGCTGGAGAACCTGATCATCGCCCGCCGCCCTTCGCCGCGCCCCGGGCTGCCTCATGATCTGCGGCGGTCGCTCGTACCGTACGAGCCTGAGCCCCGCTGATGCGGCGGCCGCTTGATGGTCGTCGGGTCATTTAGTTCGCCTTCCTCCAGTTGTGCCGAGATCCAGCGCCGGCTGTCAGAGAGGCGAGCGTAATCGTATACGATAGAGATTTCCCACCCAAAAATATCACGGTTTCTCATCGATGTCTCTAGAGGCATTCCCCCCGGCCAGCCGCTTTCTTGGCTTCCCTTTGACTTTCGGCGGCCGAACTCCGGGATTCAACTCCGGGCCGGCATCAATGTTCCAGGGCGGAGTTCGCGGTGCTGACCTGCGGGTTTACGTCCAGTTGCCGGGGTCGGGGGCTACACCCGGCGGGTCCGGAGCTCTGATTAGCGTCCCGGATGACCATGGCCATGTCCCGCGTCTGCTGAGCGAGCGGGAGTTACGCGCTGCACGGGTCGAGGAGCTCTCTTCCGGGAGATTACGGGTAACCACACCATTGTAATCACTCGGAGCTGGAGCACTCCCCCAATGGTAAAGCATACGCGCTGAGATTCCGGGCGGGAAGCTCCTGCTGACCCGATCGCGGCACACTGCTGGTGTCGATGGCGGTCGATCGCGCTCGGGACCACCTGGATGAGCGATATCGCGCTGCTGGCCCGCCAGGAGCAGGCGCAGGCAGGTTTGGCTCCCAGGCATCCAGCGCATGGTCGCCAGGTTTGGCTCCCGGGCATACCGTAGAGGCGTGAGGTTGGGGCATGCTGGCCGCGGACGGTCGCACGTGCACGTGGTGACGCAGGCGCGGCGGTCGCTGTCTGACGACATCGCGTACCGGCAGCGCCGGTACCTGCTGATGATGGGCATCCGCGCGGCGTGCTTCGTGATAGCCGTGGTCCTGTTCATCAACCACTTCGGCTGGCTCACCGCGATACCGGCGGTCGGCGCCATCTTCATCCCGTATTTCGCCGTCGTGTTCGCCAACGGCGGGCGGGAACCCAACAACGTCCGCGGCTTCATGGAGTACCACCCGAACGTGCCCGCCGCCCGCGACTCCGGCAGGTCCTCGGGAGCAAACGGGGGAAACGGTCACCGCCCCGCGGAGCCGGGCCCGGACGATAACTAAACGCACATGATTGGGCCTGCTCAGGCTCGTCCCGAGATCTGGTTGTAATTGGGTCTTGACACACTGGGGGGTGTTTCCGTGTACGATTCATATCGATGCTCTGGTCCCCCGTCGGAGCATCACTGCCGGCGTTCCGGG
>Ga0335078_10010722_pt1 | contig 13574 bp, 12 predicted proteins | sample Lox_Sample_32_FD_206711 | JGI IMG/M metagenome (GOLD analysis project Ga0335078, IMG submission 206711) | Soil microbial communities from Loxahatchee National Wildlife Refuge, Florida, United States - Lox_Sample_3.2 | ecosystem: Environmental > Terrestrial > Soil > Wetlands | place: USA...
AGATCGGAAGGCATTCTCAACTAGCCTCGTCTCACTAGCCATCGGTCACTTCTTCGTTTACCCTTCCCTTCACCCTTTAGACTTTAGCCGTGGCGCAGCAATCCCCATCCCGTTGCCAATACTATCATGCCCAGAACGATTCGGTAAACCACAAAAACTTTGAAGCTCCGATGGGAAACAAACCGGATAAGCCAGGCGATGACGAGATATCCGACGAGGCCGGAGACGACGACACCGGCCACGAACGGCAACTTCATCTCCGGCGGCACACCTTCATGGCGAAGTTCCAAGCCCTTCTTGAGCACCGCACCGGCGATGAGGGGCGTGGAGAGCAAGAACGAGAACCGCGCGGCGGTCTCACGTGTCATACCGCGGAAAAGCCCCGCCGTCATGGTGATTCCCGAGCGCGAGACGCCGGGGATCACGGCCAAGGCCTGGGCAACACCCACCAGGATCGTTTCACCCCAACCCACCCGATCGAGCGTCATGGTGCGGTCTTCCGCCCGATCCGCGGCCCACATCAGCAGCGCCACGACGATGAGCGCCGTGCCAATCACCATCGGATCGCGGAATTTCGTCTCGGCGGATTTTTCAAACAGGTAGCCCACAATGCCGCCAGGAATGGTGCCGACCACGAGCAGCCAGAAAAGCCGGCGGTGCTCGCTCACTTTGGGATCATTGCGGTCGCCGAAGCCAGCCGCCGCCGCGATCATGTCCACCCACATTTGCCAGAAATAAAGCAACACGGCGACGAGCGTCCCGGCGTGCAGCGCCACGTCGAAGGTGAGGCCCGGGTCCTCCCAGTGAAGAAACCAGGGAAAAAGCGTCAGGTGGGCCGTGCTGGAGATGGGCAGGAACTCGGTGAGGCCTTGTACGATACCGAGAACGATCGCTTGGTAAAGGGGCATCGGCTCTCCTCGGAAGATAGTCGACAGTCGAAGGTCGAAGGTTTAAGAGTCAAAGACAAGAACATCGCTGCCAGCTTAATGTACGTACTTTGGATTACCTAATGGTGGTGAGGCTTCCCACTTGCCCGATTGGGAAATACCGTGGCTGCGCAGGCGCAGGGCCAGCCCCAGCATGCAGATGGCGCTGAACCCGAAGTAAGAGCCAATCCACAGAAAGGCTGAGTGCGAGAGTGGTCCCGGTTCCAGTTTGATCCAGCGAAACCCCAAAGCAAGAAACGCCAAAGCAAAACCAACCGAGGCCGCACCGGCCAGGCCAAGAAACCACTTTTCCGCAACACGACCCCATAAGGTTCGTGCGGCTGCCAATTCGAGAATCCCGATGCTCATTGCCATCACGACGAGCAGGAGCGCGAAAAGACGAAAGCTAAGCGGGCGTGTCCAGAAAATGAGCGGGATCAGTCCGTAGGCGCTGAGAGCAAAGCCATTCAGCACCAGAAGCCATGATTTGCCGTCTCTCGATCTCCAGACGCCGGCGGCGATGGTGCAAGCTCCTGCCGCCAGGGCGAGGCTACACATGTCCATGGCCACGTCTGTCGCCACGAATGTCCGCAAAGCCAGCGTTCCATCCGGGCCGCGCATAAACAAGTTCATGAGCGCTAGTATCGCGTCGAAAACGCCACACAATGCCAGCAACCACCAGTTCTTAATCAGCGTTTGGACCAAGCGCACCTCCGAGTCGTGATGCGACTGCCGTACCTTAGGACGTTGAGGGCTCTGCCCTCATCATAGCGCCGCGTCGAGTTTGGAGCGGCCCCCGATTCAAGGTCGGCCCTACACTTCCAGGATCACCGGCAACACCATAGGCCGCTTGCCCGTCTCCTGATCAAAGTGCTTGCGCAACGCGGTGCGGATTTTTTCCTTGATCACGCCCCAGTCGCCCATTTCCTCGACGTTCGACTTGGCGATGGTTTTCAGGATCACCGCGCGCGCGCTTTCCACCAGGTCCGGTGCTTCCTCCAGAGGCACGAAGCCGCGGGAGACGATTTCCGGCGGCGTTTGAAGCTGGCCGGTGTGCTCGTTGATGGCCAGGATGGGAATCACGATACCGTCCTCGGAAATGTGGCGCCGCTCCTTGAGGATGACGTCGTCCACTTCGTCGAGGGTTCCGACGTCGATGCAGACGCGGCCCACATTCACGCGCTCGCTCCGCCGCGCGCCGCGCTCGTCGAACTCCAGCACGTCGCCGCTCTCCAGCAGGAAGCTCTCCTTCGAAACCGCGGCCACTTCGCGCGCCAGCTCGATGTGACGATAGAGTTGGCGATACTCGCCGTGGACGGGCACGAAGTACTTGGGCCGGATCAGGTTGAGCATCAGCTTCATCTCTTCCGCGCTGCCGTGACCGGAGACGTGCACCGGCGGCTGGCTGCCGTCATGGTAATGGACGTGGGCGCCGCGCCGATAAAGGTGATCGATCATGCGGAAGATGGGCTTCTCGTTGCCGGGGATGACCCGGGCGGAGACCACCACTTCGTCGCCGGGCTCGACGCTGACAAAGCGGTGGCCATCCACAGCGACGCGCGCCAGCGCCGACATCGGTTCGCCCTGGCTGCCGGTCAACAACACCACCACCTGGTCGCGCGGCAGGCGGCGTATATCCTGGGGCTGGATCAAAACGCCCGGCGGGACGCGGAGGCGGCCCATCTGCATAGCCACCTCGGAATTCTGGAACATGCTGCGGCCCACGAAGCAGACCTTCCGGCCATGCTCGGCGGCCAGGTCGGTGACGATCTGCATGCGGTGCATCGAGGTGGCGAAGCACGAAATCAGCAAACGCCCCTTGGCCTCGGACATGATCTCGGCAAACCGCTCGCGCACGCCGCGCTCGGAGGGCGTCATGCCGGGCCGCTCGGAGTTGGTGGAGTCGGAGAAGAGGGCCAGCACGCCCTTGCGGCCATAGTCGGCCAGGGTGTGCAAGTCGCTCACCCGTCCGTCGGTGGGCGTGGGGTCGAACTTGAAGTCGCCGGTATGGATAATGGTGCCGACGGGAGTGGTGATGGCCAGCGCGCCGGAATCGATGATGCTATGCGTCAGGTGGATCAGTTCGATGTGGAACGGACCCACGTCGAAGGGTCGGCTGGGCAGCATCTCGCGCAGTTCCACCAGGTCGAGCAGTTCGTGCTCTCGCAGCTTGCCTCGGAGGAGCGCCAGGGTGAACGGAGCGCCGTAGACGGGGGCGTCGATCTCGTCCAGCACGTAGGGCAGAGCGCCGATGTGGTCCTCGTGGGCGTGCGTCAGGATGATGGCGCGGACCCGCTCGCGGTTCTCGCGCAGATAGGTGATGTCGGGAATCACAATGTCCACGCCCAGAAGTTCGGCGTCGGGAAACATGAGGCCGCAGTCGATGACGATGATGTGGCCGCCATACTCCACCGCCATCATGTTCATGCCGAACTCGCCCAAGCCTCCCAGGGGAATGGTTCGTAGCTTGCCGTTCGGACTCTCTAGAGATGGAATGTCACTACCTCCTTAAACTGCCCCATGGTATCACAGTGCCACGAGAGCGCCTATCAGGTAATACCGCCCGCCGGATCGGCTTGGGTTTGCTTTGACCCCTCCAGTTGCCATCCCAACCACTCATTGCTCGCCAGCCTGAATCTCGAATCTCCAGCCTTCGGCCCGCGCACCGTGCACCCGAATTCCGGATAGAGAGCTACGTCTCTTCCATCCAGATTTCCGAAAAATTGGCGTCAAGATCGATGCAAACAACTGATAACAAGTACGATAAACTCGTTGGGTCTGTTTCTTCGATTTCCAGGTCATATAATTGACAGGGAGGGTGTTAGCTTCGTTGGGTTTGTTTGGCTTTGTTGGCACGCGGCACAGTCCCTCCCCGATTCCTGATAGAGAGCCATACGTCACCGATCCAAATTTCTCGAAAATCAGACCGAAGATCGCTATAACTAATTGATAAAAATAAAGATAGATCACTTGGGTCTGTTGCGGCCATCTTTTTGATATGTTATTTATGTAAAAGGTCTTAAGTCGATTGGGTTTGTTTGGCTTTGTCTCCCGAAACTCGAAGCCGAAGACTCGAAGCGCGCGCTTCGCTCCCTTAGACAGCAGTGTCTCCATCGTGGCCTTCCTGGCTCCCGTATACTGTCTGCCCGCTACTTTCCACCGCGTGCTGCCCGGACTCGCCGGCTCCGCGCGTCCGTGTCTCGGTGGCTGCCTGGTCTTGCATCTGCCCCGCCAGCATCGGACCGACCGCGTCTAAGAATTCCTTGAACGTGGGCTCCCTCCGGGTTTGCCGTGGATACTTCCGCTGGCCTGGCTTGGCCCCAAAAATGAAGAGGCGTGCCTCGATCTTCCGTCGCACATCCGCCGGCCCCCCCACCGGCCCCAGCACGGCAACCAGCCGATGCTTCCACCACTCGTGCCGCTGGCGCTGGATATGAACCAGGAACTGGAGCCACTCCTCCAGTTGTTTGTCCAACTCGTCGGTGGCTGCCGGACCGGAGCCCACCCAGTTGCGAATCCGGCGCGCCTTCTCCCACCACTTCACCGCCATGTGAAGCATGGCGTCCGCTCCGAGACGGTCCTCGGGGTGGAAAAGGGCGATCAAATCGCGCTGCAGGCGGCGGAAATCCCGAGGGTCCTCGCCCCGCGCCAGGAGTTGCCGCTCCAGTTCTTCGGGGATCAGACCGCGCTTGCGCGTGTTGAGCGCCACCCGGCGCTTGCCCGCCGCCGTCTTGGGTCCGGTGGACTTGAGGGCGTTGCGCCGGTTGGCGGCGATTTTCAGCGGACTCGGTGGCTTAGGCAACGACATAAAGCTTCGCACCTTCCTTTCGGCTCTATCGGGAATCAGCCAGCAATCTATCGGGAATCAGCCAGCACTATCCCTGATCATCCCCGATCTCGAATCTTGAATCTCGAATCCTCAATTTCCGTGCGCCCAGATACCTCGCGGTCGGACCCCGTTCTTTTCTTTCCAGTCCGGCTGTGGTTGGTCCAAGTCGAGCCTAGAGAATTATGCAGTACTGCCGAGCCAATGTCAAGAAGAATATTCTCTAAGGCGAACGCCGTGGCCACCCCTGAGGCCTCCGATCCGCCGAGCCCTCGGAATGACTGATGGACTTTTGCGTCCGGGTTTTGGAGTTTAGCAGGATGCTGAAAGGCCGAGGAAGGGGCGCTACCAGCAAGTTTACTCAAGGCGTTCCACCCACGTCCCGCCGAAAAGCATGCCCGGTCCGACCGCGGCAACAAAGACGACCGGAGCGGACGAGCCGGATGGCGGAGCGGGGCTCGCGTCCACTTTCTCCAGCGCCGCGCACAAGTTGACTCCGCAGGTGGCGGCGCCAAGGTTCCCGCAGGTCCGGGAAATGGGTAACATGTTCTCCAAGGGAATGCCGCAGTTGCGAGAGAGTATCTCGACCACGCGTGGATTAGGTTCGTGCAGCGCGAAGTACGCTACTTCCGATCGCGGCTTGCCGGTGAGCGCTTCGAGATTCTCCACCAGTCTCTCCAGTTGGCGGAGGGCAGCCCTCGCCAGCGGCTCGCCTTGGAATTCCACTTGCAACGCGGGGGTCTGCGGAATCTCCAGCCGGAGAGAGGCGGCGAACTCTCCCGCGCATCCCCAGACGAAATTGCCCAGCCTCCAGCATCTCCCGGCGGTCCCATCAGAACCGACAGGCTCGGAGCGCGAGAGGACAAAAGCGCATGCACCGTCGCCGAACAGTCCCCGAAACTCGCCCGGCGCGGATGACGACGCCAGCCGCCGGCTCGGTAAATCAGCGGCTACCACCAGCGCGTTGCGCAGCGAACCCCCGGCCAGCAGCGCTTTGGCGGTGGCCAGCGCGTGGACCACGCCGACGCAAGCGCCGCCCACATCGAAGGCCCCGCTCGACTCCGGAAGGAGCAGGCGAGCGTGCAAGGTGGCGGCGAGAGATGGCAGACGCAGGAAAGTGGTGCTGGTGGCGACCAGCAGGTCGACGTCCGGGATGTCGAGGCCGGCCTTCTCCAGCGCTGCCTCGGCTGCCTGTTGGGCGAGAGTAACTTCGTCCTCGCGATCGCCGGCCTGGCGTACGGACTCGATGCCGGCGCGGTCGCGAATCGTTCCCGGCGCAAGGCAGCAAATCGTTTCGATCTCGGCGGCATCAATCAGCCGCGAGCCCAAGGCGTGTCCCCAACCCGCCACGGAGACGATTGCGCCCCTGCCGGCTGCTCTGATGCCGGCTCGATTGGCGCTGCCGGGGGTGAGTTGCGCGAAACCCTCCACGATCGCCTCCGCGAGAGTGCGAATGCTTTGCGGGCGACCGGCGGGCCAGGGGTTACCGAAATTGTGAATCCCGGTGGCGGCCTCGATTACCGTCAGTACACCAACCCACCCCATCGAATCGAGCACCCCGCTTAGAACCAGATCCTCTTCCTCGCCAGGCAGGGACACGCCGGAGCCGATTTCCTGTTCCACGCTCCGGCGGGCAACTTCAGCACTTTTCTGTCGATTTTCCACAGCCATTCCCACAGTAGCTGCTAGCAGGTAGCAGGTAGCGCAGAGTTAGGCGCAGTTTGCCTTACTCTGCGGCTTTTCACGTGATTACCCTTACGCACGGCATCAAATACGCGTGTGCTCATCGGCTGGCAACAGCACGCGGTCGACCGCGAGACCGCTGGGCGTCGTCGGCGCGTGGGCAGTACTGCCCATGTAGTCATGGACGCTCGACCAAGGCCAGTCTTCCGGGCGGCTCGCCAGCCCCGCCTTCACCGGGTTCAGGTGAATATACTGCACCTTCTCGTGGTACTCCTTCACCGTGCGCACGGCACGATCAAAGAAGCGAGGCTGCCACAGCAGGCCCGCTTCCCGGCGGGATCGGTTAATACGCTTCGTTGCGCCCACCTTGATCGATTCCATCACTCCGGAAATTGTGAGCGGATGGGCCGGGCAGATAATGGCGTGCCAGTGGTCGGGCAGAAACACCCAGGCGCCAAGCAGGAATCCGTGTTCCTCGCGGCGTTCATGGATCACCCTCGCCAAAACGCCAAATTCGGATTCCGAGAGAATCCGCCGTCGCGGTAGCAGGCGGCAGGTGACAAAGAACCAACGATCCGATACCACCAGGCGTCGAAGGCGCGACATGCCGCCCATTATAGTCGCGGAACCGACTTGCGCAACACGCATTTCCCAACCCAACGAACCCAGCAAAGCGGGTACCGGGTAGCGCAGAGTTAGGCGCAGTTTGCCTCACTCTGCGGCTTGACCGTCATTCAAGAACCGCAGAGTAAGGCAAACCACGCCTAACTCTGCGCTACCCGCTCCGCCGTAAAGGGGCACCTGGGCCTTACGAGAATCGTTTGCCAAAAGGCGTTCGATGATGTAGATTCCGAGCAAACGGAGGCGGAATGCGATATTTGCTCATCCGGCATAGATCTGATGATCTAATGACTGTCACCCGTAGCAGTCTCTGGTCGAAGAAGATGGTATACGTCATCCTAGCCGACAAGAGAATCGAGTATCCACACGGTCGTTCTCGAGTGATTTATATTGGCACGACAAAAAGGGGATCAAGACGACCGGCCACAAACGCGGCCGACAAGGCCATGAAGGCCTTTAACGAGTTGCGCGGAGTCAAAAACATCCATGTGCGCATTCTCACTTGTCAGGCCCGACAAAGCGTAAAGACGTGGGAGGAATTGGAATCGGCACTCCTGGTGACCTTCAAGTACTTGTATGGCAGACTGCCGCAGTTTAACTATAAGCGAGGAAGCTACCGCTTTTTACCTCGCGCCGTTGCTGAATGTGTTTCGCACGGTAGCGCGAAGTGGTGCCGTGCCGAGTGGCGTTACGCCCCCCTTTTCGGCATCGGAGATTGACAAGCTGCGGTTGTCATGTGAGGAACCGCAGAGTAAGGCAAACTGCGCCTGACTCTGCGCTACCCCCTTCTGTCCCTGGTTCCTGGTCCCTGGCCTCTCTCACTCGACAACGATACCGGCATAGCCGACAACGCGCTCGCGGCTTCCGCCCGCGTCAGCCGAAGTCGCATATTTCACCAGCTCGGCGCGGGTGGCGCCCAACTCTTTGGCGGCGGTAAGGAGAGCGATGACGGGACCGTACCCGCACATGGTGATGCTCTCGCGGCGCCTCACTTCGTAGAGCCCCTGGGGATCGAGAGCCAGGATCCGTTCAATCGCCTGGTGGTCCTTAACGCGGGTAATGCCGTCCGGCTCGTAGTGGTTCATGTCGCTCGAGGCGACGATGAGGACGCGCTGCGGGGCTTGGCGCACCGCCTGGGCAAGACCCCGCCCGAGCCACTCGAGCGGCGCGTACGCCCCCACCCCCACCGCGATCGGCACCATGGTGAAGGGCTCGCCCGAGGCTTCGAGAAAGGGCACTTGGACTTCGAGGGAGTGCTCGTCCTCGTGGGCTCGCGCATCCTCCTCGATCAGGTGGCAGGCTTCGCGCAAGCTGCGCGCCAGGGCCTCGTCGATCGCCACCTGGCCGAGGGGCGTCCGCCAAGCGCCGTGCGACATCACCGCCAGCGGCACGCCCCGCCCGTAATGATTGGGTCCCAAAATGATGTAGCTGGAGCACGCCGGCAGCCGGCGGAAGACCGCGCCCGCCACGTGTCCGGAGTACATGTAGCCGGCGTGCGGCACGACGCAACCGATGGCGTCGTGGAACTTCTCGGCCTCGGTCGCCGCGGGAGCGAGGTAGGTGGCAAGGTCGCGAGTCAGAGCCTGGGGATCGGCAGGGTAGAACTGCCCCGCAACGGCCGGAGTACGAACGTCGGCACCGGGCATGGCATCATCGTATTCCTTGGTCGTAGGCGTGTCAAGCAAGAGAGGGGCGGAAGAATTGACGATTGCAGATTGACGATTGGAAGAGAACACTGACGATTGTCGGAGCCTGGTGAGAAGTCGTGCGTTTGGCTTCTTCTCTTTCAATCGTCAATCGTCAATTTGCAATCGTCAATTCTTCGCCTTGTCAGGGATTCAATGTTACAGCACACTAGCGTTCTTCCTCGTCACCGTCCACGGCGATTTTCAACCCGCGAAGGAACCGGGCGTCGTCGCTCGTCAACTCGAACGTCGAGTTGCGGTGCTCGTCAGGAGCGAACTTCTGCCGGTGGATTACGTCGGACTCGCCTTTCCGGTTGAATCCAACCGTGACTTCGAGAATCAGAAACAGGTCGTATCCGGAGGCGCGAATCCTGGCCATCACTTCGGAAATCGCCTCCGATTCCGACAGCGATTCATTGATGGCGTGCCCCAGTTCGTTGATGAGGCGTTTGAAGTTGTCGTCGATCTCCAACTCGCACCTCGTCTCTTGGTGCACCCTCGATTGGAATTTTAGGGGTCGGCTCCGCATCGTGTCAAGGTAAATGCAAGCATAAGCTTCGGCTCTGGACCTTTCTCTTGGTGTTGTCTCGGTTTCCTGGCATGTCATCCTGAGCGTAGCGAAGGACCTCCCTCCGAAAACTTACGCTTCAAGGGCAAAGCGAGGTCCTTCGCTGCACTCAGGATGACACGCTGGCACGTTTTGCACCCCACCTTCTTTTTGAGAGGCTTTTGGAAAGGCTTGCTGAACGGGTCGCCGCCGGATATCATGGCCCCCAGCTTGGCATACGGCCAAGTCTCTGGCGAGGAGTTGATCCTATCGAGGTGTTGCAATGAAGAACTTCTTAACCCGCACCATGACAACGGGCGTGCTTTTGGTTCTGGCGGCTTCGGCAGGCCTCAGCGCCGGTGGATCGACAACTCCGGCCATTCCGGTAAGCGGCTTGCACATGAGCGCACCCAAGCCGGACGAGATTCCCTTAACCGTTCGCTTCATTCAAGAGGCCTTGCCCCAGGAAGGCGTCAACACTCTGGTGATGGAGTTCGATTACCGCTATCAATTCGCCACCCATCCGGAAGTGGTCGACGCCGACGCCCTCTCGAAAGCGGACGTCAAAGCCCTCGTGGCCGCCTGCCGCGCCGCGGGAGTACGCCTGATTCCTCTGATCAACCTGCTCGGGCATCAATCCTGGGCTGAGCAGACTTTCGGTTTGCTGCGAGCTCATCCGGAGTTTGATGAGACGCCGGGAAGGTATCCCGCGAACAAGGGTATCTACTGCCGCAGCTACTGTCCCCTCCACCCGGCCGTCCATAAAATGGTGTTCGACCTGATGGATGAACTGGCCGACGCCTGTGAAACCGACGCGGTCCATGTGGGCATGGACGAGGTGTTCATCCTCGGCGACCCGGATTGTCCGCGCTGCGGAAGCCGCAACCGGGCTGAACTCTTCGCCCAGGAAGTACGAACCCTTCACGATCACCTGGCCGAGACCCACCGGGAGATGTGGATGTGGGGCGACCGGCTGCTGGATGGCACCGTTACCGGGGTCGGCGAGTGGGAAGGGAGCCAGAACGGAACCGCGTGGGCCATTAACATGATCCCTCGCGACATCGTCATCTGCGACTGGCACTATGATTTCGTCCCTCCCAGCTCCGCTTTTTTCGCCACCGAGGGGTTTCGGGTGTTGGCCGCGCCGTGGCGCAAGACGGACGTCGCTCTGGGTGAGCTGGACCTGATCCGGTCCGTCCGGGCGCACGCCAACGAACCCATCGCGTCCCGGATGCTGGGCGTGCTACAGACGAACTGGGGCAGCGCCGCCGACTTCATCAAGGCGTACAACGGCGACCCGTCGGCCCAGCGCTCGAGCATCGAGGCAGCTTCTACCTTCAAGGCGTTGTTCCGCGCGATTCGCGCCGCACCTTAGTGCAGTTCACAAATACGATGACGATACGAGCGAGGTTCGGGGTTCGGGCTTCGGGGTTCGCAGAGAAGAGCGGGGGTTCGGAAGTTTCTCTGCGAAACCCGAACCCCGCTTTGCCGGCCATGGGAAGGTCACAAGTCATGTCGAACTCAATCAAAAAGAACGGTCGCAAGCGGGGACGGCGGAAGTTCCTGAAGACGATCACGCTCGGCGCGGGGGCGCTGGCGGTGCCGGCAAATGCGGCGCGCAGGGAGGAGTCGCCGAAAGCGTCGGCCCCGTCGGCGTCACCGGCGGCCCCAACGCACGCGACGATTGATTATCCCCGTGTGTTCACGGGCGCTCACCGCAAGATGCTGGCTTTCCCTCTGGGCGGGGTGGGTGCGGGCAGCATCGCCCTCGGAGGCCGCGGCCAACTGGAGGAGTGGTGGATCCTCAACCGGCCCGACAAAGGGAACTCGCCCGAGTACGCGTTTCCATCGATCTGGGTCGAGGGCAAGAAGCGCAAGCCGATCGCCCGTGTGCTGGAAGCACGATTCATGCCTCCCTATGAGGGATCGTCGGGTCTCGGCTCGGCGAACGTTCCCGGGCTACCGCGTCTCGCCTCCTCCACTTTCACGGGCGAGTTCCCGCTGGCCAAGGTCGATTTCGACGACCCGGACCTTCCGGTGCAGGTGAGCCTGGAAGCATTCACGCCCTTCATTCCGCTCGACGCCGACGAGTCGGGCCTGCCCGTCGCGGTGCTGCGGTATCACGTCTCGAATCCCGCCGCGTCGAAAACCAAGGTCTCCATCGCCTTCTCCATCGAGAACCCGGTAGGCGACCAGGGACGCGCCAACGAGTACCGGCAAGGTCACGGCCTCGAAGGCCTGCTGATGCGGAATCCCTTCCTCGCCGCCAAGGATCCGGCGGCGGGAAGCTTCGCGCTGGCCGTGCTGGGAGCGGAATCGGGCAAGGTGACTTACCTGCGCGGGTGGCCCAGCGTTACCTGGTGGGAAGGCCCCCTGCTTTTCTGGGACGACTTCTCCGCCGACGGCGAATTGGGACCCGAAGCGGCGACGCGTGGTCCCGTGGGCGCCCTTTGCCTCCAGCGCGAGATCGCCGCGCGCGGCGCGGCGGAGTTCACCTTCCTGCTGAGCTGGCATTTCCCCAACCGGACTCCCAAGCGCTGCGGTTGGACCGCGCCCAAGGGTCACGAGGACGATCTCATCGGCAACTACTACTGCACGCGTTTCAGCGACGCCTGGAAGGCGGCCGAGTACGCCGCCGAGCGATTGCCGGACCTCGAAGCGCGAACGCGGCGATTCGTTCAGGTGATGCGCGAGACCACGCTGCCGGGAGCCGTTAAGGATGCGGCGATGGCTAATCTTTCCACCTTCGTCTCGCCCACCTGCTTCCGTACCGCCGACGGCGTTTTCCACGGGTTCGAAGGTTGCAACGAGCATTCGGGATGCTGCTTCGGAAGCTGCACCCACGTCTGGAACTACGAGGCGGCCACGAACCATGTTTTCCCCAGCCTCTCGCGATCGCGGCGCGAGCGCCAGTTCGGGTTTCTCACCGATGCCGAAGGCCGGATGGACTTCCGCGAGCTTCTGCCCGGCGGCATCGAGTACTGGGGCCACGCCGCGGCCGATGGGCAGATGGGCACCATCATAAAGCTGTACCTCGACTGGCGACTCTCCGGCGACACCGAGTGGCTTCGCCGCTTGTGGCCCACTGCCAAGCGCGCGCTGGAATTCGCCTGGATCGCCGGCGGGTGGGACGCCAATCGCGACGGCGTGATGGAAGGCGTCCAGCACAACACCTACGACGTGGAGTTCATCGGCCCCAACCCCCTCTGCGGCGTCTGGTACCTCGGCGCTCTGCGGGCGGGCGAAGAAATGGCGCGCGCGGTGGCCGACAACGCTTCTGCCGATGGCTACCATCGTCTTTTCAAGCAAGGCAGCGAATGGGTCGACGCCAACCTGTTCAACGGCGAGTTCTACATCCAGAAGATCGGCTCGGTCGCGCGCGATCAAATCGCCAAAGGACTCAGCGCCGGCATGGGCGCGGCCGATACGGAGCATCCCACCTTCCAGTTGGGTGATGGCTGCCTGGCGGACCAGCTTGTCGGGCAGTACTCCGCCATGATCGCCGGGCTCGGCTTCCTGCTCGATCGCGAGCACGTTCGCAAGACCCTCGAATCCATTTACAAGTACAACTTCAGGCGCTCCCTGGCCGATCACGCGTCGGTGCAGCGTACCTATGCCCTGAACGATGAGGCCGGACTTCTGGTCTGCGACTACGGCCGGGGCAAAAGGCCGGAGACTCCCTTTCCCTATTTCGCCGAGGTCTGGACCGGCCACGAGTATTCCACCGCGGCCCTCATGCTCTACCTGGGGATGACGCCGCAGGGCCTGGAATTGATCGAGGCAGTTCGCCGCCGTTATGACGGCGAGAGAAGGAATGCGTGGGACGAGCCCGAGTGCGGCTATAACTACGCCCGCCCGCTGGCGAGTTGGTCGCCGATCCTGGCTCTCAGCGGCTTCCGCTACCACGGTGCGGAGAAGAACGTCACTGCCCAGCCGCGAATCAACCCAGAGAAGTTTTCCTCTTTCTGGTCGACGGCCGCGGCCTGGGGAACTTTTTCGCAAACGATCGACTGGCGAAGCACGTCGTTCACGCTATCGGTGATCGAAGGCGAACTGCCGTGCCGTTCGGTGACTCTGGCGAAGATAACGGGTCGAGGCGGCGCCTCCAAGGCCAACCTTGGGCCAGGATTGGTGAAGCACCAACTGCGTCAAGTCGGAAGCGAGACGACCTTCTTATTCGAAAATGAGCTGACGCTGAAGAAGGGCGACCAGTTGTCGCTGCTTCGAAGCGCGGATTCTTAGCGGAGCCCGCGCTCCCAGGCCATACTAGGACCCCTCCATTTTTC
>Ga0335078_10010723_pt1 | contig 13573 bp, 8 predicted proteins | sample Lox_Sample_32_FD_206711 | JGI IMG/M metagenome (GOLD analysis project Ga0335078, IMG submission 206711) | Soil microbial communities from Loxahatchee National Wildlife Refuge, Florida, United States - Lox_Sample_3.2 | ecosystem: Environmental > Terrestrial > Soil > Wetlands | place: USA: Florida...
ATGCAGTACACACCGTTGCCCGCTGTGGTCCCGCCGCCCAGCCACACATGATCGTCGGCCAGTCCCAGCCGGAAATCGGTGCCCGGTCCGTGATAGTGCAGGGCGAAGTAGCGCTTTGCATTCATAAAGGCTGCGCGCTTCTGCAGTTCGGCGTCGTGGGCACGCCAAGCGCTTACGGGATCGGCCGTGTCGATGCGCGTGATGGCAAAGATGGTCTCCCACAACTTGCGCAGGGCTTCGCCGGGCGGGTCATTGGGAAACACGGCCTCGGCCCATACCGGTGTGGCGCCAGCAACGATCGTCCAATTGACCTCGTGGCGCGTGATAAACTCAAGCGCGGGCCGGTAGGCCTGAGAGAGGGCGTGATTGGCGCGGCTGACCTTGCCGGGTTCTTCATTGGAGAGCAGCATGGGATCTGCTCCGGCAATGGCCAGGCGCGCGGCGCCGCTTTTGAACGCCGCCGTCATGCCTTCGTAGAGCCACTTGGCCGAGTGGTCGAAGCTCGCTTCCGGCCCGAACCGGTAGCGGAGCAGGGTGGCCTGGTCGTCCGTGTACAGCGTGGTCACAAGCGATGCGCCGGCGCGATACGCGTGCTCGGTAATGCGGCGCGCCAAATCCACGGAGTCCAGCGACGCGGTCATCACGAGTTCCTGGCCCGGCTTGAGGCCCAGCCCGACGTTCACGGCCATGCCGGCCAGGAGATCCAGGTTTTCGGCCTGTGTACGAGCCACAGGAGCCGTTGCAGGTTGCGTCATCAGTTCTCGATTCCTTTGTGGAGTGCGTCTAAAAAACCAGCGGCGGTTTTTGCGGCCGCTGACAGGATGTTGTTATTTTAGGGGGTCATACGCGTGGTTTGTCACGAGCCAGAGGGTGTTATTCACTTTGGCGCGCGTGTGTCAAAGTGAATAACAGGCCGTGAGGCCGCCGCTCCGGGCTATGCTGTGCTGCGAGGGATGCGATCGAAGCCGCTGATCCGCATACAATCGAGGATGGAGCCATCCATCTTAAAGGGAAAGTATTGCCATGATGCACATGCGAATCAGTTGGACAAAGAGGAACATCTTGACGACTGGAATTACACTCGCCCTGGGAGCTGCGGCCGCCTCCGCGCAAAGCGAGACCGCCATGGCAAACTTCGGCCCGGAGAATCCCTTTTACGCGCCCAGCACTCTGCCGTTTCAGGCGCCGCCGTTCGACAAGATCAAGGACAGCGATTACCGGCCGGCCATCGACGCGGGCATGGCGCAGCAGATCCATGAGGTTGAAGCCATCGCCAACAATCCCGCGCCGGCCACATTTGAAAACACCATCGTGGCGCTGGAGCGCACGGGTCAATTGCTCACCCGCGTGATGGGGGTATTCAACTGCCTGACGAGTGCGAATACCAACGACGATCTGCAGAAGGTGCAAGAGTACGAGGCGCCGCGTCTGGCTGCTCACCAGGATGCAATCTACCTCGATGCGAAGCTCTTCGCCCGCGTGAAGGCGGTGTACGAGCAGCGCGCGGCGCTTCATCTCGACGCGGAATCGTTGCGGCTCGTCGAGTACGACTACCAGCAATTCGTGAAGGCCGGCGCCAATCTGTCGGACCCCGATAAAGCCAGGCTGAAAAAGATCAATGAGGAAGATGCGGCGCTCGAAAACACGTTTACGAACCAGTTGCTGGCGGCCACCAAGGCAGGCGCGTTCGCGACATCCGACAAAAATGTGCTGGCCGGGCTGACCGAAGCGCAACTCGCCGCGGCCGCCCAGGAGGCAGAAGCGCGCAAACAGCAAGGTTGGCTGGTGCCGTTGCAAAACACCACCCAGCAGCCTGATCTGGCGTTTCTCACCGACCGCGCCACGCGCAAAGCGATTTTCGAAAACTCCTGGAACCGCGCCGAGCATGGCGATGCCAACGATACGCGCGCCAACATTGCGCGCCTGGCGCAGTTGCGCGCACAAAAAGCCGCGCTTTTGGGATTCCCCAACTTTGCCGCATGGAATTTGACCGACCAGATGGCTAAAACCCCGGAAACGGCGAAGCATTTCCTCGACGCGCTGGTGCCGGCCTCCTCGGCGAGGGCGGCGGCAGAAGCCAAGGACATCCAGGCCCACATCGATGCCCAGCACGGCGGGTTCGCACTTGCGCCGTGGGATTGGGAGTTCTACGCCGAGCAGGTGCGCAAGGCGAAATACGATCTGAACCAAGCCGAGATCAAGCCCTATTTCGAGCTGAATAACGTGCTTGAAAAAGGCGTTTTCTTCGCTGCGCACCAGCTTTACGGTCTCACCTTCAAAGCGCGCAAAGACATTCCCGTCTACCATCCGGACGTGCGCGTCTTCGAGGTCTTCGATGGCAACGGCACGCCGCTGGCCCTTTGGTATTGCGATTACTTCAAGCGCGACAACAAGAACGGCGGAGCGTGGATGGACTCGCTCGTAGTCCAAGCGAAATTGCTGGGCCAGTTGCCGGTGGTCTTTAACGTTGCCAATTTCCAGAAACCTGCGCCGGGCCAGCCCGCGCTACTCAGCTTCGACGACGTGACCACCATGTTCCACGAGTTCGGCCACGCCCTGCACGGCATGTTCGCCGACACCGTGTATCCGAGTCTTTCCGGCACCCAAGTGGCGCGTGACTTTGTCGAATTCCCCTCGCAGTTCAATGAGCACTGGGCCAGTTATCCCGCGGTCTTTGCGCACTACGCGCGCCACTATAAGACCGGCGCGCCCATGCCCGCCGCGCTGGCGGCAAAAATCGTCAAGTCGCAGACTTTCAATCAGGGCTATCTGTACACGGAAATCCTCGCGGCTTCCGAGCTCGATTTCGAATGGCACATGTTGCCGGCGAGTGCGCCGCTCCAGGATCCCGACAAATTTGAAGCCGAAGCGCTGAAGCGCACGCACCTCAACCTGAGCTATGTGCCGCCACGCTACCGCTCCAGCTACTTCCTGCATATCTGGGCTAACGGCTACGCAGCCGGCTATTACGCCTATTCGTGGAGCGAGATGCTCGATGACGATGCCTTCCAGTGGTTCCTCGACCACGGCGGTATGACGCGCGCCAATGGCGACCGCTTCCGGCAAATGGTGCTTGCGCGCGGCAACACCGAAGACCTCGAGAAGATGTATGAGGCGTGGCTGGGCGGCCCGCCCAGCATCGAGCCCATGCTCAAGTTCCGCGGGCTCAAGGGAGATTAGCTTCGCTCACTATAATCCAATGCTATGAGCGAGCCGGCCGTCGAGCGCGACGTCGCACGCAAGATCGAGAAGCTGCGCGAAGAACTGCGCCGCCACGAGCATCTTTACTACGTTCTCGACCGACCCGAGATCGCGGATGCCGAGTACGACGGGCTGATGAACGAGCTGAAGCGCCTCGAGGCCGCACATCCCGACCTGATCACGGCCGATTCCCCGACGCAACGCGTGGGCGGCAAGCCGGCCGAGGGCTTCAAAAAAGCGCAGCATTCGCGGCCCATGCTCTCGCTCGACAACGCCTATTCGGCCGAGGAACTGAGCGACTGGGATCGCCGCGTGCGCGAGCTGGCGGGCGGACTGCCCATTGCGTACACGGCTGAGCTCAAGCTCGACGGCCTGAGCGTGGCGCTGCGTTACGAGCCTACGCCCGGAGGTGATGCGCGGCTCACGATGGGCCTCACGCGCGGCGACGGCCAGACCGGCGAAGACGTCACCTCGAATATCCGCACCATGCGCAGTGTGCCGCTGCGCATCGCCAGGGGTCAACTGCAAAAGGCTGCCGTGCCGCAGGCGCCATTCGAGGTGCGCGGCGAGTGCGTAATGCCGGAGAAGGCGTTTTTGCGCACCAACGAGGAGCGGGAACGGGAGGGGCTGCCGGCTTTTGTCAATCCGCGCAACTCCGCAGCCGGCACGGTTCGCACACTCGATCCGAATATCGTGGCCACGCGCGGACTTGTATTCTTCGCATATTTTCTGCTCGTCGACGGCGAATATTATGCGGCGGGCCAGACGGCCACGCTGGATGCGCTCACCGCGCTGGGTTTCCGCGTCAATCCGCATCGCGGGCGGGTGACCTCCGTGGAAGAAATGACGCGGTTCATCGACCACGCCGAGATGCAGCGCGCGTCACTGGGGTATGAAATCGACGGCGTGGTATTCAAAGTAGATTCCCATGCCACGCAGTTGCGCCTGGGCTACACCGGCCGCGCGCCGCGTTGGGCCATCGCATACAAGTTCACAGCGCAATCGGCCATCACGCAAGTGGAAGACATCATGATTACCGTGGGCCGCAGCGGCAAGCTCACCCCCACGGCCATGCTGCGCCCGGTGTTCGTGGGCGGCGTAACCATAAGCCGCGCCACGCTGCACAATGCCGATTTTATCGAGGGCATGGGCCTGAAAATCGGCGACTGGGTGAAGGTGGAGCGCGGCGGCGATGTGATTCCCAAAGTGGCGGAGGTGGTCGAAGACAAGGATCACCCGCGGGGGACGAGGAAATTCGCCTTCCCGGCGAACTGCCCCGAGTGCGGCAACGCCGTGGTGCGCGAAGAGGGCGAGGCGGACTGGCGCTGCGTGAACGCCGACTGCCCCGCCAAGTTGCGCGAAACGCTGCTGCATTTCGGCAGCCGCGGGGTGATGAATATCGAGGGGCTGGGCGAGGCCGCGGTGCAACAGCTTGTCGATCGCGGCAGGGTGAAGAGCGTGGCCGATCTCTACTCCCTGACCGTGGATCAGCTCGCGGAGATGGAACGGTTCGCCGAGAAGTCGGCGCAGACACTTTGGAATGAAATCCAGAACTCGAAGACGGCGGGCCTGGCGCGAGTGCTCATGGGTCTCGGCATCCGCTTTGTCGGCGAGCGCACCGCCGAATTGCTGGCGCAGGAGTTCGGCTCGATGGATGCCTTGATGACTGCTTCGGCCGAGGAGTTGGAGCGCGTAGAGGAAGTGGGTCCGCGCATTTCGCAGGCGATTCTGGACTTCTTTGCGCAGCCGGCCAATCGCGCGCTCGTGGAGAGCCTGAGACGCGCCGGCGTGGAGATGACGGCCGAGAAGAAACAGCGCACCGCGCAGCTTGCCGGCCTCACATTTGTTTTGACAGGCACGCTGCCCACCATGACGCGCGACGAAGCCAAGGAAAAAATCGAGGCTGCGGGCGGCAAGAGCGCCGGGTCGGTGAGCAAGAAGACCAACTACGTGGTGGCCGGCGAAGAGGCAGGCTCCAAGCTCGACAAGGCGCGCGAACTCAAAGTCCCAGTCATTGACGAAGCGGGGCTGTTGGCGCTGCTGGCGGGGCAGACGCCGTCAAGCTAGATCATCCTCTCGATCCTCAGTTCAGGGCCGGCGGCCGACTGGGCATGCGGCTGGCCGGGAGAGCAACAGAGGGAGAAGAGCGGCAAGTATCAGAATGAGATCGAACCACATAAGAGCTTCTTTCGATGATTTGGTTTAAGCACTGCTGCGGCGGCGCGCCGCAATGTCGGGATGATTTTCAATGGCACGCAGTTCGCGTTCGCGTTCCCGCTCCCAGGCTTCGGCATGCCAGCGGCGCGACGCGTAGCGCAAGGTGTCGGCGGGGAGCGGCGGAAGATCCTGCGGCGCCGAGCGTGGCGTCATGGTCACGATCTCCGGCAGGGGACGATAGGTTGATATCGCGGGGACCGGCGCGGGCGGCGAGATCAGCCGCGCCGAGGACTCCACCTCGATAGACGCCGCTGCACTGGCCAGGCTGATATCGGTCGGCATCACTGCCGGCTCGGCTTCCGCTTCGCCGGCTTCTGCGGCACGCTGCGCACGCAGGGCAACGGACTTGGCGATAAACTCGTCGACCAGTTTGTGCAGGCAGGTTTGTCCGCAGAGATGCTTGGAATCCGGCCGCAGCCGGTGGCGCGAGGTCCATCCGCTGACGCGCAGCTCCGCGCCCTGCTCGTAGGCGACAAACCAATGGTTGGTCTGACGTTTTTCTGCGGCGCAAATATCGCACGAGATGGCCTGCCGGATCATCGCTTTTCCCTCACTCCGTAAAGGCTTCGTACCCCACTGCCGATGCCAACCGTATGGTTCGCCCTCCCCCGCGAGCGCAAATGCACGTTTGCCGAGGCACACCGGAAGGCACTGCAACTTTCCGGAGAACCTCCACTTCTATTTCATCGTGCGGAAGCGGAAATGAATGAGGACGTCCGTGAACGAATCCGGATGTGATTCAAATGAGGACAAAAGTGCGGAGAATCGTTCTAAATTGGGACACGCCGCCTGCCGGAGAAGGCGCACGCGGGCAGAACAGAAGGAGCGCGGCGATCGCCGCGCTCCTCAATCAGATTTGGTGCCGGCCTGTGCCTGCGGTCGCCTCACGGCCGCGGCGCGAAGTACCCCTTCTTGGCGCGCACCTGATAGCGGCGGTCGTAGCAATAGAGGTAGATCGAGCGATAGGAGCCGTCCATCTTGAAGTCGGCGGGCGTGTAGACGAGCGCATACTGGCTGCGCAGCTCTTCCTCGATGTCCTTGAAGCTCACGGCCATATCTTCCACCGAGGGAGGAAAGAAAGGCTCCCCGCCGGTTTGCTCCGCCAGATCGGTGATCACCTTGTCGCCTGCGCCGCGGCTGGGGGTCCAGTTGGTGCTGATGGTGTAGATGATGGTTTCGGCGCGCTCGCATTCCTTGATGGCTTCGTTCTCATACACGCGGCTCTGATTATCCTCACCGTCGGAGACGAGAATGATCGCCTTGCGCACGGGCTCGGGCCCGCGCTCGGTGAGCATCTTGTCGCGGCAGGCGAAATAGAGGGCATCGTAGAGCGCGGTGCCGCCCTCGGGGCGCAGTTTGTCGATGCCCGACTCGAGAGCATCCTGGTCGTTGGTCCAGTCCGTGGTCACCGTGGGGGTTACGTCGAACCCCATGACGAAGGCGCGGTCGTTCTTTGCGCGCAGCACTTGCAGCAGGAACTCGGTGGCCGATTGCTGTTCAAACTGGAAGCGGGAACGAATGGAACTGCTGGTATCGATGAGAATGCCCACGCGCAGCGGCAGGTTGATCTGCTGATGGAACGAGTTGACCTTCGCCGGCGCCTTCTGGTCGTCGAGCAGCGCAAAGTCATTCTGGTTCAGGTTGGCAATGTAGTGCCCATGCCGGTCATTCACGGTGAAAATGAGGCTGACCTCGTTTACGTGAGTGACGATGGTCGGCGCGCCCACGTCAGACGGCGCGCCGCCTTGATCGGTTTGCGCCGGTTGCCCGCCGTGAGGCGCCTGCGATTGCGGCTGAACCGGCTGCGCGGCGTGCGGTTTCTGCGCCGGCGCCGGCGCGGCTGACCCTGTAACGGTTTGCCCGTTCGGACTTTGCGCGGAAAGGCCGGCGATGGAGACTGCGGCAACAAAGAGAGCCACAAGCACAATCGAGAGAGTGCCTGAGGCCGACGGTCGCAAGCCTGCAGTTGGGGTGAAATGGTGCTGAATCATGACTTCACTATTTTAACAATCTCGCAGTTGACCGAGGAAGTGCGGTTCGAACCAGGTTCTTGTGCCGGCAAGGACGTGGCCTGGGGTTATTCGGATTCAAGGCGCGCAAGGAATGCGGTCAACTCGTCCGGCAGCGGCGCCTCGAGCTGAAGGGGTTTTTTGGTCAGCGGATGCATGACTTCCAGTTTGGCCGCGTGGAGAAAGTTACGGCCCAGGCGGAGGATTTCGGGCTGCGCTTTCCACCCCAGCGACGAAGACCTGCCGCTATCACCCCAGGAAGCAGAATTCGCTTCCCGGGGTCCCCAGTCGCCGGGGGCCCCGGGTTTTCGCCGTGCCGCGCGCGACGTCGCCGCCGGGAGCGATTGCCGGCCGCGCAACTCGGCCGCGCCGCCATAGAGCGTGTCGCCCACTACGGGATGGCCTATGGAGGCCATGTGCACGCGGATCTGATGCGTGCGGCCGGTTTCAATGCGCACGCTGACGAGGGTGAACTTGCCAAAGCGTGTATGGAGCCGCCGAATGACTCCAAAATGTGAAACCGCGGAGCGGGCATTTTCGGCCGGACGCGCGGTCATACGCGTGCGCCGCACCGGATCGCGGCTCACTGCGGCGCTGATGGTGCCTTTGTCGCGCACCACCACGCCATGCAGCAATGCCATGTAGGTCTTTTCCACGCGCCGCCCGGCAAACATCGCGCTCAGTGCCGCGTGGGCGCGATCGTTTTTAGCCACCACGATCAGGCCGCTCGTCTGCTTGTCGAGGCGGTGCACAATGCCGGGCCGCAGCTCGCCCCCGGTCGATGACAACGCCTGGAAACGATGCAACAACGCGTTCACCAGCGTTCCGCGGCTGCGCGCATCGTCTGTGGCACCCGATCCTGCGTGCACCATCATGCCGGCGGGCTTGTTCACCACGGCGAGGTCCTCATCTTCGTAAATCACATCCAGCGGAATCGCCTCCGGTGCGGCCTTGAGCGGAGCGGGATGCGGCTCGCCGGTAATGGTGATGCGCTCGCCGCCGCGCAGTTTGAATGAAGGTTTTTGCGGCTGGCCGTCCACCTTGAGATCACCCTGGCCGATGAGCAGTTGCACGCGCGACCGGCTCACGCCCTCGAGTTGAGTAGCCACAAAGCGATCAAGGCGCTCGCCTTCCGCTGCGGCGGGCGCCTCGATCACACGTGCGGCGCTCATGCCTGACCTCGCGGCGCGGCGCCTTGAGGGACGGAAATCGACGCGCGCGCATTTGCGGATCGTGGCGCGGCATTGCGTTCGCACAGCACCAGCGCCCCGGCAATCACCAATAAAATGGCCGCAATTTGCGGCCCGTCCAGCGCCCCGTGGAGCAAGGCGCCGCGGCCCGCGGGATCGCGCCAAAACTCGGTGATATAAATGGCGACGCCCTGACCCATGAGCCCAAGCCCGGCCACGTCGCCTTTGCGACGCTCGACCGGCAGCCAGACGAAAAGCAGCGAGGCGAGCAAGAGAAACGCGAGCGCGGCGTAGGCCTGTACGGGATGCAGCGGAACTCCCAGTGGCGCGCCGCTCCAGATCATGGCCAGGGGGTTGGTGTAGGTGACGGCCCAGTGCACGCCCGGTCCGGCATCGATTCCGTATCCGGAACCGGCGGCGAGCGCACCCAGTTGTTCAAAGGCGAGTCCCAAAGCGATGGGCGGGGCCAGAGCATCGGCCGTGGCGCCAAGCGGCAGCTTGCTGTGCCGTGCGTACCAGAAAGCGCATCCCGCCCCGGCCAGCGCGCCCGTGCCGGCGAGCAGTGGATGATGCACCATCGCCAGTGCGAGCAGCCACGCAGGGTGGATGCGCAGCGCGCCCCAATTGAAGGCGACGAGCAACAGCCGGGCCGCGGCCAGAGCCGCGAAAAGGCCCAGGATGGAGAGATTCCACAGCTTGCCTGCGTCCACTCCGGCAACGCGCGCGGTGCGCTGGGTGAGGGCAAGCGCCACGAGTACGCCGAGCGCGGTGACCACGCCGTAGGCCGGGATCAGAAGGGAACCGATGTGAAACAGGACGGGATGCACTTGAAGACAGAATAAGGCAGCGCAGCTAGCGGGGCCAGCAGAGTTGGCGGTGTTGGGAGGCGTAGCGAGTCAGCAAGACCGCGGGTCAGCGAGCCAGCGGATCGGGGAGGCTGTCGAAAATGGAAAAAGAAAATCGCAACGACAGTAGAATCCGGCCCACGGGGCCGTGAGCGATGCGCTGGTGAACCCGTCCTAAGACGGTGGAGCTCCCCGCGGTTCATTAGGCATTCCGGACTGGCGGACACTGCACACAAAACCGATTGTCGAGTCGAGCCCCTGTTCGTTGAATGTTGGTTCAACCAGCGTTGACCACCCACCTGCTTTGCAGGCCGGTTTCTAATGCGGATAGTAGGGTCAGTGGCGCGAAATTGCAAGTCTTGTCGAATGCGGGCACGGTGTGATATGGCGCGCCGTGCCCACTTCGGGAGAGTTCCTTATTTGCCTGCCGCGCCCAGCGGAGCGCCGTTGCCCGAGCAAGGATCCCAACCGCTGACCGCCATATAGCCTTCGTAGAAGCCGCACGTTCCCACGGTGACATCGCGGAAATCGGCTGCGGTTTTGGCGTTGCTATAGATGCTGGTCTGCTCGGCCGAGGTAGAGGCGCTGAAGTGTCCGGCATGATTGACGATACCGGCCCAGAGCGGCGAGGCGACGCTGGTGCCGCCCAGGATATTCCAGGCATACACGGTGCCGCTGTAGTTGTTGTAGAAGCTGTCGTAGACCCAAACGCCGGTGCGTGGATTGCCGACTGCGGCCACATCGGGTACGCCGCGATGGGAGCCGACAATGGAGGCGATGCTGCTCTGGAAGGAGGGCCGGGCCTCGTAGGCGCTGTAGCCCCCGCCGGTATCTTCCCAGGCCACTTCGTTCTCGAAGCTCAGCGTCGAGGGATTGCGCGCAATGGTTGTGCCGCCGACGGCAATCACGTTGGACGAGACGGAGGGGTAAATTGTGCCCTCACTATCGCCGCTCGAGGCAAAGAACACCACGTTGCTTCCTGTGAAGGTCGAGTCGTATTGTACTTCGGTCGCAAACTCGGCGCCGCCCCAACTCATCGAGACCTCGCCGCCCCCGGCTGCGGTCACCAGCGAGACGGCTTTTTTCACCGTGGCGAGGAGGTCCGTAAAGCTCGAGGAGTTTGCTTCCACCAGATAGATGTGCGCGGAAGGAGCCATGGCGTGCGCCATCTCGATGTCCAGCGAAGTCTCGGCCGCCCAGCAGTCCCAGCCGCCGTAGAGCGAACAGCTAGGATCGGCCGAGGGCCTGCCCGTGCCCTCGTAGGCTACGGTGAAGGTGGACGAAGTGGGAGCGGGCAAACCAAATTGCCTGGAGTAGGCCGTCAGATCCGCCAGCGCGTTGGGATCGTCGTAAGCGTCGACGATGGCAATCGCCCGCGAGCCGCCCGAGGCCACCGTGGTCAGGGTGAGCGGATTGCATCCCGCCGCCACCGCCACCACCCCATAAAGGCAGGCCAGTGAAGCCGGGGTCTCGGCGACGTAACCCGACATGGGCTGGGTTGCTTCGCGCGTAAACTCGCTTTCGCTGAAGCCCATCACCTCCTCGGACCGCCCTGCGGGAACGAGGATCTGGAACAACGTGCGCGCGTGCAGCCCGAAATCGGCGGCGCGTGGAGTGCTGGACTGAGGCATGACGATATGACCGCTGCCAGGAAATGGCGCGGAGGCAGCGAGGGCAACAACGGGTACGTGCGCTTCCATTTCCAGGTTCTGGGCAATCGCAGCGCAGGATGCGAGCAGCACAAGCAGGCTCAATCGAGATAGAAAACGAGTCATGAATTTCCTCCGCAGAGCCGCTCGATCCCGGCATCAACGCGAGCGGCATGGAATGGGATTCAGGTGCAAACATTCCCTTCATCGGAGGTATGCGGATTAGAATTATTTAATCTTTGCTCGGTAATACCCCAAAGTAATGTCTTGGCAGCGACACCGCGGCGATCCACTGGCCCGACGGGCTCATTTTGCACTGCTTGTAGTCTTTTCTGCGGCGGCCGCGATCCTTTGGCTCTGCATTTCGGCCGCGTGCGCAATCATTTTCTTCAGTTTGCCTTCTATGCTTTCGTCTCCCACGTGCTGATCCTCGAGCACACCGTCGGCATCGATGGAGAACGTCGCCGGAATGGCATTCACCGCGAACATCTTCGCGATGGGCCCGTCGAATTCGCCGTCGCGATACTGCAACCACGTCATTCCGTTCCTGGCTACAAAATCTTTCCACTTGGCCGCATCGTTATCCAGGCTCACGCTCAGCACCACGAAAGGTTGGCCCTGGAACTTCTGCGAAATGGCGCGAATGTGCGGCAGGGCCTCGCGGCAGGGACCGCACCAGGTGGCCCAGAAGTCGATGAGCACCACCTTGCCTGCCAGGTCGTCCATCGTGATGTGCTGGCCGTCCAGGGTCGTCAGCGCAAATGGCGGCGCCATGCGCGCACGCGCCAGATCGATGCGGTCGAGAAATCGCGCGGCCCTGGCGTGGACTGTATCATTGCCCTTGTCCTCGTCGAGAAAAGCACGGAACTCCGTGCGCGCCGCATCGTCCTGGTGCAGATACGCGAGATCGATCCCGATGCCGTAGTGAGATTCCACTGCGCTCGGGTCCAGAGAGAGCACGGTGTGATATTCGTCCAGGCTCTTCTCGAAGAACGCCCGTTGCTTGTCGCCTTTGGCGGCCATGCCTTCGCGTTCCAGCGCCATTCCAAGTTGAAAGTGCAGCGTAGCCCGCGCCGCATCGGTCGATGCGGCCTGCAGCCAGTCTCTGAGGATGGCTTCGGCACTTTTGAAATCGCCGATTTCGATCGCCAGCGCATGCGCGCGTTTGAGGCACTGGCCGCAGTGGCCGCCGTCTTGCGCGTTCGCTTTGCGGTATGCTTCGATGGCCAGCGGGATGTTATTCATCTTCTGCCACGCGATTGCCTCCGCAAAGGATTTTTGGGCTTTCGGGTTGACCGGTTCGCCGGGCCTTGGCGCGGCGGCCTGGCTCGCCCGGCATGGCTGAAGGCAGCATCCAAAGGCCAAAACAAGAAGTGCGCAGGCAAGCCTGCATTGACAGGCACGACTGGAAATCTGAGACATAGTCCCATCCCCACTGCGTCATTTGATCTGCGATGTTGAAAGAATCTTACACCTGGGGCGTGAATTCTGGAGAGAAAGGCTGGCGGATGCGAACGTTGGTGCTTCCCGGGTCTCAACATCGAGAGCCGGGGCATCCCGTGTCGTGGTGAGTTTGCTTTCTGAAGAACCGGGCCTCCCGCCGGAGCGACAAATACCCTTTGGCCCTGAGAGCCGGAGATAACTCTTCCCCCACCACGATTCTTAGGCCATCGGCGAGGCGCCGGGAGCGGCCGGGCCGCACAGGTGTGCTCCCTTAACTCCACATGAAATGCCGCACTTCTGTCGGCCGCTTAGGCCTAGAAAACCCGCAAATAACAACTCAAATGGCTCACAATAACGCCTTAGTCCGTGTATACTCAGCGCACTAGCTTCAATCTTGCGCAATGATACGAGTCTCGACGGGAATCAGAAATCGGGAGGGCGTTTGAAGCATGGACAACTGGGAACGAAATTTCTACGATGAACGCGACAAGACTGACGCACACTCACTCTTGATCCCAACGGCGAAGAGCGACATCGACACGGCCTACGCTAGCCTGCTTAGAAACGTTTTTCAGCATCAATACGCCGTTTTTGATGAGGTCACCGTCCCCTTAGGCACTCCATCCAAAGATCAAATCGCTCACGAGTTCTACGTCCACCACTATCTCCCCGTGGATCTGAGATGGGGCCGCGGTGGAAATCGGACCGTCACGCCCGAGGAGTTTATGGAGCAGGTCGTCTTCTCAAGGACGGATCGAATCCGCAACAGGCTCTTCTATCTTCTCGGCGGCGTCGGGTCTGGAAAGACGTCCTTCATTAACTATCTGATTACCTTGCACGGAAGGCGGTGGATTTCGGACGGCGACGTTTGCTTTGTCAGGGTCGACATACTCCTGCGCGGCAGAAGTCAACGGCTGACGTATGACGGCATGCTCAGAGCCGTCGTGAGCAAGTTGCGCGATGTGTTTCAGCGAAACGAAAAGATACTTGGGCTGACCTCGTATCGAGAGCTCAAAGCC
>Ga0335078_10010725_pt1 | contig 13573 bp, 13 predicted proteins | sample Lox_Sample_32_FD_206711 | JGI IMG/M metagenome (GOLD analysis project Ga0335078, IMG submission 206711) | Soil microbial communities from Loxahatchee National Wildlife Refuge, Florida, United States - Lox_Sample_3.2 | ecosystem: Environmental > Terrestrial > Soil > Wetlands | place: USA...
TTCGCTCGCGGTCAGCGCGCCCACCGAAGCGGAAGCCGACCGAATGTTCAACGCTCTGGCCGACGGCGGCCAGGTGCGTATGCCGATGGCCAAGACCTTCTTCTCGCCGCGCTTCGGCATGGTCGCCGACAAATTCGGCGTCGGCTGGATGATCATGGTGACCCAATAGGCGGAACCACGCCGGCAGTGGAGAGTGACATGACCGTTGAGGCCAAGAGCAAAGAGTTCGTCATATCGCGCGTGTTCGATGCGCCGCGCGCTCTGGTGTGGCAATGCTTCACCGATCCGGAGCGGATGAAGGAATGGTGGGGCCCGAAAGGCTGCACCATCGTCGCTTCGAAAATGGATTTTCGCGTCGGCGGAAGCTATCTCGGCGCGATGCGCGATCCCGGCGGTAACGTCATGTGGGGCAAGTTCGTCTATCGCGAAATCAGCCCTCCGCTTCGACTTGTCTGGGCGCATTCGTTCTCCAACGATACTGGCGGCATTACCCGGCATCCGCTCAGCGCGACCTGGCCGCTTGAGCTGCTCACGACCGTCACCTTCGAGGAGCAGCCGGGCGGCAAGACCAAGGTCACGCTCATCTGGACGCCGCTCAATGCGACCGCCGAAGAGCAGCAAACGTTCGATGCGGCCCATGACAGCATGAGCGGCGGCTGGGGCGGTACGTTCGAGCGGCTCGACGCCTATTTGGCTTCCGCGAATTAGCGGCGCCACACAGACCTCGTGAAAGGAGTTTCTGATGGCCAGCATCGGGCAAAAACTGACACCGTGCCTATGGTTCGACATGCAAGCCGAAGAAGCGGCGAATTTCTACATCTCCGTGTTTCCCAACTCACGGATCAAACAGATCAGCCGATATGGCAACGCCGGCCGCGACGTGCACGGCAAGGAGCCGGGCTCCGTCATGATGGTTGCATTCGAGCTTGAAGGACAGACCTTCACCGCGCTCAACGGCGGGCCACAGTTCAAGTTCAGCGAAGCGATCTCGTTCCAGGTCATGTGCGACACCCAGGACGAGATCGACCGCTTCTGGAGCAAACTCAGCGAGGGCGGCCAGGAAGGCCCATGCGGCTGGCTCAAGGACAAGTACGGATTGTCCTGGCAAATCGTACCGTCAGCGTTGCCGCAGTTGATTTCGCAAGCGGGCGGCGCTGCACTCGATCGCGTCATGGGCGCCGTCATGAAGATGAAGAAGTTCGATATCGAAGCGCTCAAGCAGGCTCAAGCCGGCTAGTCCGCACATCGGAGAGTGAACGGAGTTCCGGCCCTCCCCGGTATTGCCGGAGAGGATTAGACTGGCGCCATGGATGACGCGCCTCTTTCCAGGCTGCCGCCCTTTCAAGCACCATACGCTCCGCCGGACGAGGAACTGGCGACGGGTTTCCTTGCCCAAGCGGCGCGCGATGACGCCGCCGAACGCCGCATCGATGCCCGCGCCCGGCGTCTGGTCGAAGCGATCCGCGCCAAAGCGACCGGCCTCGGCGGCGTCGAAGATTTTCTTCATGCCTATTCGCTGTCGACCAAGGAGGGCCTCGCGCTCATGGTCTTGGCCGAAGCGCTGTTGCGCGTGCCCGATGCCGCCACCGCCGATCGGCTGATCGAGGACAAGCTCGCGGCCGGCCGCTGGCTCGACAGCGACGTCAAATCCACCGCTCTATTGGTATCGGCCTCGGCGTGGACGCTCGGCATCGCCGCCCGCATCATTCATCCGGGCGAAACGCCGGAAACGATCCTCGACACAATCGTACGCCGCCTCGGCCTGCCGGCGATGCGCACGGCAACCCGCCAGGCGATGCGGCTGATCGGCTCGCATTTCGTGCTCGGGCAAACCATCGACGAAGCGCTCGCCCGCGCGCACAGCCACGCCGATTTCCGCTATTCGTTCGACATGCTTGGTGAAGGCGCGCGCACCGCGCCGGATGCCGGAAAATATTTTGAGGCCTATGCGGGCGCCATCGCGGCTATCGGCGCTCACGCCGGCAATGCCGCCCTGCCCGGCCGGCCCGGAATTTCGATAAAGCTGTCGGCGCTGCATCCGCGCTACGAGGCGGTCTCGCGCGAGCGTGTCCTCAAGGAGCTGACGCCGCGCGTGATCGCGCTCGCCCAGATGGCCAAATCGCACGATCTGCAATGCACTATCGATGCCGAAGAGGCGGACCGGCTGGAGCTGTCGCTCGAGGTGATCGGCCGCGTGCTGCGCGATCGCTCGCTCGACGGCTGGGACGGCTTCGGGCTTGCGGTGCAGGCCTATCAGAAGCGCGCATTGAAGGTGATCGACTGGATCGAGCAGACAGCGGCAGCGTCCGGCCAAAGGCTCACGGTGCGTCTGGTCAAGGGCGCGTACTGGGACACCGAGATCAAGCGCGCACAGGAGCGCGGGCTTGCCGATTATCCGGTGTTCACCCGCAAAGCCATGACCGACCTTTGCTACATGGCGTGCGTCCGGCGTCTGCTCGCGGCGCGGAACAGCCTGTTTCCGCAATTCGCCACTCACAACGCGCTCACCGTCGCCAGCGTGATCGAGGATGCCGGCGGCGTCGACGGCTTCGAGTTTCAGCGCCTGCACGGCATGGGCGAGGCGCTCTATGAGGCGCTGATCGCCGAGCTACCGGATGTGGCCTGCCGCATTTACGCGCCGGTCGGCGGCCATCGCGATCTGCTCGCCTATCTGGTGCGGCGGCTTCTGGAGAACGGCGCCAACTCGTCCTTCGTCTCGGTTGCGGCCGATGCGAGCGTGCCGATCGAGCAAATCCTGCGTCGGCCGCGGGATCGCATCGGCAATGCGAAAGCCGCGCGCAATCGCAACATTCCTCTGCCGCGCGATCTTTACGCGCCGATCAGGCGCAACTCCGCAGGCGTCGAGTTCGGTGAACGCGCGAGCCTCGACACGCTGGTTGCCGACGTTCGCGCCGGTATCGCCGCAGCATATGAGGCCACGCCGCTGATCGACGGCATCGCCTTACCAGGCATTGAACGCGAAGTGTTCTCCCCGATCGACGGCCGTGCGCTCGGCCGCGTATGCGAGGCCGACCAAACGATCGCCCGCGCGGCAATGTCGGCGGCCGACACCGGCTTTGCCGGGTGGATGATGACGCCGCGCGAGGAGCGTGCCACTGTGCTGGAACGCGCCGCCGAAAACCTCGAAGCGCATCGCGGCGAATTGCTGGCGCTGATTCAGAACGAGGGCGGCAAGACGCTCGACGATGCGCTCGCCGAATTCCGCGAGGCGACCGACTATTGCCGCTATTATGCGGCGCAGGCGCGGAGCGCTCTTGCCGAGCAGCAGATGCCCGGACCGACCGGCGAGAGCAACGTGCTGCGCTATCGCGGCCGCGGCATATTTGTCTGCATCAGCCCGTGGAATTTCCCGCTCGCGATCTTTCTCGGGCAGGTGACAGGCGCGCTCGCCGCCGGCAATGCGGTCGTCGCCAAGCCGGCCGAGCAGACACCACTGGTCGCGGCGCGCGCAGTTGCGCTGCTGCACGAAGCCGGTATTCCGCCGACAGCGCTGCATTTTGTCCCCGGCGACGGCAAGATCGGAGAAATTCTCGTCGCCGATCCGCGCGTCGCCGGCGTTGCGTTCACCGGCTCGACCGCGGTCGGGCGGGCCATCAACCGCGCACTCGCGGCAAAGAGTGGACCGATCGTGCCGCTGATCGCCGAAACCGGCGGCATCAACGCCATGATCGTCGACGCCACTGCCCTGCCCGAGCAGGTCACCGACGACGTGATCGCGTCGGCCTTCCGCTCCGCGGGGCAGCGCTGCTCGGCGCTGCGGCTGCTTTGCCTGCAGGACGACGTCGCGGAGCGCATCCTCGACATGCTGATCGGCGCCGCATGCGAACTGAAAGTCGGCGACCCGCGCGATCCCGCGACGCATGTCGGCCCGGTGATCGATTCGGACGCGAGAGAAAAGCTTGAAGCTTGGATCACGGATCAGGCGCACGCCGGCCGCGTGCGCTTCCGCTACGACCTCGATCCGGCGCTCCCCGCCCGCAGCCTCTACGTGCCGCCCGCCATTATCGAGCTCGGTAGCGCCAGCGACCTTAAAGAAGAAGTCTTCGGACCGGTTCTGCACGTCGTGCGCTGGCGCGCGGACGAATTGGATAGTCTGCTCGACGGCATTGCCGGTAACGGCACCGCGCTGACGCTCGGCATCCATTCCCGCATCGACCTGACCGTCGACCGCGTCGCGGCGCGGCTGGAAAACGGCAACGTCTACATCAACCGCAACATGATCGGCGCCGTGGTCGGGACCCAGCCGTTCGGCGGAGCGGCATCGTCCGGTACCGGGCCCAAGGCCGGCGGCCCGAATTATCTCCGCCGCTTCGCCACCGAGCAGGCCGTTACCATCAACACGGCGGCGGCCGGCGGCAACGCCGGCCTGCTCGCGCAGGACGAGTAAAGCCCGAAACGAGCGCCCGCCGCGCCATTAACACAATCGCGACAAGATCGCGTTATTCTGCTGTCCCCATGACTGATTCGATCACCCGTCTCTATCAGGCTGCGCTGGACTGCCGGCACGACGACCCGTCGACGTCGCGCACCGCCCGGCTGTTGCGCTCGGGGCGCAACAAGATGGCCAAAAAGCTCGCCGAAGAGGCGGTTGAGGTCGTCATCGACGCCATGAATGGCGGCCGTGAAGCGGTCATTAGGGAAAGCGCCGACTTAATCTATAATCTCGTCGTGCTGTGGGTCGCGACCAACATCCGCCCGGACGACGTGTGGAAGGAGATGGACCGGCGCGAACGGCTCCTCGGCATCGCCGAAAAGGTACCCAAGAAGAAGCTGATCGAAGATACCGCCCGCCGGAAAATTGTCGTTCTCGAAGGCCGCCGCGCCCGCAAGCGGCGTTGACCTGTCCTCATTTCTCCCGTTCTTTGGCCCCGCATGCTCGACCACGCCCTGTCGGTGCTCGTGTCCTTCGTGGTTGCGGTCATTTCGGCCGCCGGTTACCTCGGCGTCGCAGGCCTGATGGCGATCGAGTCGGCCTGTATTCCGCTACCTTCAGAAATCATCATGCCGTTCGCCGGATACCTCGTGTCGGTCGGCCGCTTCAGCCTGATCGGCGCGGCGACCGCGGGCGCGGTCGGCTGCAATATCGGCTCGACCATCGCCTATCTGGTGGCGGCCCACGGCGGACGCGCGGCGTTCGAGCGCTGGGGCCGCTACGTGCTGGTCCGCCACGAGGAGCTCGATCGCGCCGAAAAGTTCTTCGCCCGCTATGGCGCCGCCACAGTATTTATCGGCCGGCTGCTGCCGGTGATACGCACCTTCATTTCCTTCCCCGCGGGACTGGCGCGGATGCCGATGCTGAAATTCCAGATTTACTCGTTCGTCGGCTCGTGGCCGTGGTGTTTCGCGCTCGCCTATGTGGGCATGGTGCTGGGCGCGCGCTGGGACAGCGACCCGACGCTCCGACGCCTGTTCCACGAATTCGATGCGGTCATCGTCGCCGTCGTTGCGGCCGCTTGTGCGTGGTTCATCTGGTCGCGCTGGCGCGAGGTTCGGCGGCCGCGATAACGCCTCGGAACACCTGGCCCGTGCCACTTCCGGCTGGCGTAGTGCGCCAATTGTGTCCTTGCCGCTGCCTAAATTGGCCGCCACAATCACGGCGGGCTGGCTGGCGACAGGGACAGCATCGGCAACTCGTGATGACCAGATCTGCACATCCGCGCCGACATGGCGCGCTGGCGATGACGTGGCTTCTCACCGCGTCGCTGTCGCCGGCCGCGATGGCCTTCGCACAGACTGCGCAACCGCCGGCACCCAACGGCGTGGCCACCGTGCCGGCCGCCCCAGCACAAGCCACCCAGCAGGCCCCCGCGCCCGCGGCGCAGGCGGCAGCTCCGGCGCCGCAGCAGCATGGCCTGTTTCCGGCGCAGCCGCCGCCGGCCGCCGGGCAGCCGGGTTTCATCTACCAATTCGGCCGCTGGTGGGACAGCACCCATGCTGGCGCCAGCGATGCCGCGGATGCGACGCAGGATGCGCTCAAGCACGCAGCTGAAGCCACCAAAGAGGCGGCGGCCGCGCTGATGCGCATACCGGCCGGGCGCTTCATCGAAGTGCATCAGCGCTGTGCGCTTGCGCCCAACGGCGCACCCGACTGCCGTTCAGCAGCCGCGAATGTCTGTCGCGCCAAAGGCTTTCAAGACGGCAACCCGATCAACGTCCAGTCATCGCAAAACTGTCCGCCCGCGGTCTGGATGTCCGGCCGCGAACCGCGGGCGGGCGAATGTCCGCAAGAAACCGTCGTGCTGATGGTCGCCTGCCGCTGATGCAAAAAGGCTCTTCCTCATGATGTCCGATGCCGATCGCAACAAGGCCGCCGATATTCTCATGACGGCCGAAAAGGAACGCAAACAGGCGGTCCAGCTCTCCAAGACATGGCCGGGCATAACGATGGAGGACGCCTACGCGATCTCCACCGAAGTGGCGAACCGCAAAATCGCCGCCGGCGCCAAACTGATCGGCCATAAGGTCGGGCTCACTTCAAAAGCGATGCAGCGCTCCTCGCAGATCGACGAGCCCGATTACGGGCACCTGCTCGATAACATGATGATCCCGGACGGGGCGCGCGTGCCGCATGAGAATTTCTGTCTGCCGCGCGTCGAGGTCGAGTTGGCCTTCGTCCTTGGCAAGACGTTGCGCGGGCCCGGCATCGGCCTGACCGACGTGCTGCGCGCTACCGAATATGTCGTGCCGGCCATCGAAATCGTCGACGCCCGTCTGCAGGATCCGCGCAAGATTTTCGACACCGTTTCGGACAATGGCGCTGCCGCCGGCATCACGGTCGGCGGCCGCCCGGTCGGTCCGCTTGAAGTCGACCTGCGCTGGGTCGGCGGCATCATGTATCGCAATTCCGAAATCGAGGAGACCGGCGTCGCCGCCGGCGTGCTTGGACATCCGGCGCTCGGCGTAGCGTGGCTCGCCAACAAACTCGGCCAGCACGGCGTCACGCTCGAACCGGGCCATCTCATCCTCGCCGGCTCCTTCACGCGCGTCGTCTTCGCGCGCAAAGGCGATACGCTGCACGCCGATTTCGGTCAGCTCGGCGGGATTGCAATTCAGTTCGTCTGATAAGCGGACGGCACAGGGCGCCGTCCAATGCGAGCAGCTCGTGGTGTCGCGGGTGTCCATACGCTGGATCGTTGCCGCTGCGGCATTCCTGTTGTCGGCGAGCATGCTGCATGCCGCGTTGCCGTCACCGACGGCGCCGGGCGTTTCCGGCGCCACGTCAGTCGCCGGCCAACTGCTGATCGCAACGCCGGCGTTGAGCGGCCCGCCGTTTGAGCGCGCCGTGATCCTGGTGGCCCAGCACGACAAAAATGGCGCGCTTGGCATCGTCATCAATCACCCGCTGGGCGAGCGGCCGATCGCTGGCCTGCTTCAGGCTACCGGCGCGGATTCGAGCGGTGCGAAAGGAAGCGTGCAGCTTTATCTTGGCGGGCCGGTCGATCCGCAGATCGGTTTCGTCCTGCACAGCGCCGAATACCATGCCGGCAATACTCTCGACATCGACGGCCGGGTGGCGCTGTCGAGCGGCGCACAGATTTTGCGCGACATCGGCCTCGGCAAAGGCCCGCGGCAAAGCCTGGTGGCATTCGGCTACGCCGGCTGGGCGCCCATGCAGCTCGATAAAGAATTGCGCCAAGGTGCCTGGGACGTCGTGCCTGAGGATCCGGCTCTGGTATTTGACGATGACCGCGCCAAGGTTTGGAGCGACGCGATGGCGCGCTATAAGCCGAACTAAATCCTCGCGAAGAACAATTCCCTTCCCGTCAGGACCATCCGATGACTGAATTACAAGGCGTCTTTCCGTATCTGGTGTCGCCTGTCGACGAGGCGGGCCGCGTCAAAGGCGAGGTGCTTACGCGACTCGCAGGCGATCTCATCGCCGCCGGCGTGCACGGACTGACGCCGCTCGGCTCGACCGGAGAGTTCGCTTACCTTAATACTGCACAGCGTGCCGACATCGTGCGCGCCACCATCGAAGCCGCCGCCGGCCGCGTACCGGTCATTGCCGGCGTGGCCTCGACCTCGACAGCCGATGCCGTCGCGCAGGCGCGCCTGTATTCCAAGCTCGGCGCCGACGGCATTCTGGCGATCCTCGAATCCTACTTTCCCCTCGCCGATGCGCAGGTCGAAGCCTATTTCCGCGCCATCGCCGACGCGGTCGACATTCCGGTCGTGCTCTATACCAATCCGCAATTTCAGCGCAGCGACCTGTCCCTCGATGTGATCGCACGATTAAGCGAGCATCCGCGCATTCGCTATATAAAGGATGCCTCGACCAATACGGGGCGTCTCCTTTCCATCATGAATCGCTGCGCGCGGCTGAGAGTCTTTTCAGCCTCGGCGCACATCCCCGCCGCCGTCATGCTGATCGGCGGCGTCGGCTGGATGGCGGGTCCGGCCTGCGTCATTCCACGGCAGAGCGTTCGGCTTTACGAACTTTGCCGCGCCGGACAGTGGCCGCAGGCGATGGAACTGCAGCGCGCGTTGTGGCGGATCAATGAAATCTTCGCACGCTTCAATCTCGCCGCCTGCATCAAGGCGGCGCTCACCCTGCAGGGCTACGACGTCGGCGATCCGATCGCGCCGCAACGGCCGCTCGGCGCCGAAGAACGCCGCGTTATCGCGACGGCGCTCGACGCGGTGGCCACGGCCGGCGAGGCGATTCCGGCCTGAGCAGCCAATCGATTCACCAAGCAATTGTTAATTTCGCCCAACCCATTCTTAACGCTTCCTTGCTAAAGCTGCCGCTCATTTCGCGCCGACCGCGGCGTAGAGGTCGTTGTGGCATCGATCGGTTCCGAACACGCGTCGCGTTCGCGTCTTTTGTTGCGGCCGTCCCGGTTCAGCGTGGCCGGCGCTGTCGAGTGGGTACGCGTCGTCTTGACCGACGGCAGCGACTTCTCGCTGGCGCGGCGGCTTGCCGGTGCCGCGTTTCTCATCCGCGTCGCCGGCGCGGTGCTGGCGTTCGTCTCGCAAATCGCACTGGCGCGCTGGCTCGGCAGCTTCGAGTTCGGCGTCTACGTCTATGTCTGGACGTGGGTGCTGTTGATCTGCGGCATGGTCGATCTCGGGCTCGGCTCGGCCGCGCAACGCCTGATCCCCGAGTATATCGAACATCGCAGCTTCGCATTGCTGCGCGGATTTCTCCGCGGCAGCCTGTGGCTGGCGTCGTCGATTGCGACGGCGGTTGGCATCATGGGCGCGCTTGTCGTCTATGGACTGTCGTCTCATATCGACCCAAGCGCCGTGTGGCCGCTTTATATCGCGTGCGCCGTGCTGCCGATCTGCGGCCTCGGGCAGGTCGAGAGCGGAGTCGCGCGGTCCTATGGCTGGGTCAATCTCGGCCTGAGCCCAACTTACGTGCACCGCCAAATTCTGCTGCTGGCCCTGCTCGGCGTCGCCTTCGTGGTCGGCCTGCCGATGAACGCCACTACTGCGACGCTGACCGCTGCGGCCGCGTGGTGGGCCGTCACTTTCGGTCAATGGGCGGTGCTTGAGCGGCGACTGACCAAGGTGGTCGAGCCCGGCCCCAAGGCCTACGCGGTGCGCTCCTGGCTATCCGTCTCGACACCAATCTTCGTCGTCGAGGCGTTTTTTCTCCTGCTCACCTATGCGGACGTGCTGGTGCTGCAGATTTTCCGCTCGCCCAGCGAGGTCGGCATCTATTACGCCGCCTCCAAGACCATGGCGCTGGTCGCCTTCATCTATTTTTCGGTGGCACAGACGCTGGCGCACAAATTCGCCGAATATCACGTCACCGGCGACCGCAAGCGGCTCGCCGACTTTCTCGCCATCGCGGTGCGCATGACGTTCTGGCCGTCGCTCGGTGCGATCCTGGCGCTGCTGGCGCTTGGCGAGCCGATGCTGCGGATGTTCGGCCGCGAGTTCACATCCGGCTATTATCTGATGTTCATTCTCGCCATCGGGCTTCTGGCCCGCGCCTCTGTCGGCCCGGCGGAACGCGTGCTCAACATGCTTGGTGAAAGGCGCAGTTGCGCCGTCATCTATGGCGGAGCGTTCGCGATCAACATCGGGCTGTGCTTTATCCTGATTCCGCATCTTGGCGCTACTGGTGCGGCCATCGCCAGTGCGATCACGCTGATCTGCGAGTCGGCCTGCCTGTTTCTGGTCGCCAAACAGCAGCTGGCGCTGCATTGCTTTATCTTCGGCGGACGCAACGGTCGTTGAGGCGCGGTCATGACAGTTCATGCGCCGAATGATCTCGCGCCGCATGTGCTGGACACGGCAGCCGCGATCGCCAGCGCCCGCCGTGCCACGGTCGCCGATCGCTACGCCGCCGATTCGCTCATCGTCGAATGGCTCGATCTGACGCAGTTGGACGCCATCATCGACGACTGGCGCGATCTTGCCGGCCGCACGCTGGTCCCTAACGCGTTTTACGAACCCGCCTTTGCGCTCGCCGCCGCTCCGGCCTTCGGGCAAGACGCCGGCGCATTGCTGGTCTGGTCGGGATCGCTGCCACGCAAACTGCTCGGCCTGTTCCCGGCGCGCATCGTGAAACGCCGCTACGGGTTGAAGCTCCTGCTCTTGTTGGGCTGGACGCATCCATACGCTCCGCTCGGCACGCCGCTTGTCGATCGCGAGGCCGCCGAGCCGGTCATCACAGCCTGGCTCGCGCACCTTGGCAAAAACACCGCGCTTCCCGGACTCGTGCTGCTGCCGTTCCTGCCGGACGCCGGTCCATTCGCCGCCGCGCTGAACGCAATCCTGCGACGCACGCAAATGCCGTCGGCGGAGTTCAACCCTCATACGCGCGCGCTGCTGGCGCCGAGCCCCGCGCGATCGGGCTATCTCGAGCGCGCGCTCGGCGGGCGCAGGTATCGCGAATTGCGCCGCACGGTGCGCCGCCTGGGCGAGGCCGGTTCCTTGTCATACACCACGGTGACCGAACTGGACGCAATCGCTGCTGCGCTGGACGAGTTTTTGGCGCTGGAAGCGGCCGGCTGGAAAGGCGAAGCCGGAACGGCGGCCGCCTGCGACGCGGCCACGCTCGATTTCATCAAATCGGCAGTCGCTGGGCTCGCCGGCGAGAATAAGGTCGCCATCGATCGCCTTGTCCTCGACGGCCGGCTGGCCGCGGCCGGCATCACGCTGCGCAGCGGCGACACAGCGTGGTTCTGGAAAATCGCCTATGACGAAACTCTGGCGCGCTATTCGCCGGGCGTGATGCTGATCTCCCTGGTGACGGAGCGTCTCGCTGCAGATACATCAATCGTCTTCGCTGACTCCTGCGCGACAGCCGATCACGCCGTGATCAATCGTACCTGGAGTGAGCGTCTGGCCCTGCACGACCTGTTAATCGCGGTGCGCCCGCAGGCACATTTTTCACGCGCCGTGCGGCTTGAGCGATTGCGTGGCAAGGCGATGGACGCCGCCAAGCGGTTGCGCGGATTTTTGCGCCGCTCGACTGGGCGTCGTTGACTTTCGACGTTTTTTGCCGCGAAGGTCGGGTCAAGGGGACCCCAATGCCCGATCCGATCACAATCCGCATGGGCGGCTACGGACCGCCGACAACGTCCTTCTCGCGCGCCCTCAAGTTGATTGGCGACACGCTTACCCAAAAGTTCGGCGACCGTGTCGGCATAAAATACGTCTGGAACATTATGGATTTCGGCTATCGGGCCGAGGAAATTTTGTGGCTGGTCGAGGATGGCGTGCTCACGCTCGGCTATCAGTCGTCGAGCTATCTCACCGATCGCGTCCCCGAACTCGGCTTCGTCGACCTGCCGTTCCTGTTCGATCGCCGAGACGCCGCGCGAGCGGCGATGGACGGCGCCCTGGGGCGCTTTCTCGCCGCCAAGATCGAGCAGCGCGTCAATTACCGCATCCTCGGCTGGTTCGAGAACGGCTTCCGCCACATCTCCAACCGGTTGCGGCCCGTCCACACGCCGGCTGACCTCAAAGGCATGCGCATTCGCGTGCTGCCGAGCGAAGTCCAGGCCAGGACGTTTGAACTCCTTGGCGCCGTTCCGGTGCGCTGCGATCTCACTGAAGCCATCGCCGGCATCAAGGCCGGCACGCTCGACGCGCAGGAGAATCCGTTCGCCAATACGGTCACCTACGGCGTGCACAAGTTCCACCGCTTTCACACCGTGACCAATCATTTCTACATTTCGCGCCCGATTTTTTTGCACCGGCCGACCTTCGAAGCGTGGCCGGCGGACCTCCAGGAAGCCATGCGCCAGGCAATCGGCCGCGCTGTCGCTTTCCAACGCGAGCTTGCCATCGAGGAGGACGCACAGGCGCGCGCCGCTATCCTCACCGAAGGCTGCGAGATAACCGAACTGACCGCCGCCGAACACGCCCAATTCCGCGCCGCTGTGGCGCCGCTGCTCGATGACGCGCGGACAACCTACGGGCGCGAGATATTCGATCTCCTGTAGGTCGTCGGCACAGTCCTTGCGCGCCCCAGCCGGAAGTCTTCCAGCGAGGCTGCATATCTGCAGATCAACAGACGCTCATTGCTTTCCCTTGACACAATTTGAGCGGTCGGTACGTTTTTGTCAGATCGATGATGGAGGAATGCCTCGATGACTCTGACCGAATCCACTGCGCGGCCAGTCGCGCGCGATTTCTTTCGGCCGCGGCGGCTTGGGCACACCAACCTGTTCGTCGGCGATTATCTCGCGGCCCAGCAGTTCTATTACAAGGTTGCCGGTTTCAACGAGGGCTATCGTCAGCCTGACAACCTCGCGAGTTTTCTCAGCAACGGCAACTCCTATCACGATCTGACTCTGGTCGACGTCAAGAGTCACTATAATCACAGCCACTGCGGCCCGGGCATGAACCACATCGCGTTCGAGCTTGAGAACGAGGTCGACCTCGCCGACGGCTGGCGGCGGGCCAAGGCCGCCGGGATCGACTTTCGCTGCGCCGACCACGACGTCGCGCACTCGCTTTACACCGACGATCCGGACGGCAACGGCGTCGAATTTTATGCCGACGTGGTCAGGGACCAGCGCGAGGCACGCAAAGGCATCATTATCAAGCAGAAGCCGGAATACATTCCCGGCATATCGTCTCCGGCGCTCTCAGAGCGGTTCTATCCGCAAAATCCGAAGATCGACGTCGTGGAAGGCGCGATATTCCACTCGCGCCGCTGCTCTCACGTCTTGCTGTTGACCGGCCGCTACGAGGAAATGTGTGATTATTATCGCGACATCGGCGGGCTGAAACCTTTCTGGCATAACGACCGCGCCGGCATCGCCGTCTTCGCCGGGACGCACTCAGTAGAGGACGTGACCGTACAGCGCCGGCGCGCCAACCAAGCGGACGGCATGCACCACTTCGGGCTTGAGGTGCAGGATGAGGCCGACTTGGCGGCAGGCAAAGCCAAAGCGGCAGCGGCCGGGCTTGAGATTGTGCGCGAGATCGATCACCCGGCGCGTCACACCGTCTGCATCAAGGATCCGGACGGCTTGATCATTCAATTCTATGCCAACCGCGACTTCCGTCCTGAGCGCCTGAACGGTATCGACGAGGATACCGCGCTTTATCTTCTCTAAGGAGGAGAGATCCACGTTCCGGCTCG
>Ga0335078_10010726_pt1 | contig 13572 bp, 9 predicted proteins | sample Lox_Sample_32_FD_206711 | JGI IMG/M metagenome (GOLD analysis project Ga0335078, IMG submission 206711) | Soil microbial communities from Loxahatchee National Wildlife Refuge, Florida, United States - Lox_Sample_3.2 | ecosystem: Environmental > Terrestrial > Soil > Wetlands | place: USA: Florida...
TATGTCGTCCATGAGAAGGGCCTCGAAAACCTCTCGAGTTTTCGACTGGAGTTTTGACGAGGGTCCTGAACTTGTCAGATCTGCCTCAAATTCCGATGCACGAGTACTCTGAGCGGTGCGAGCGCCTAAAGCCTCTGATGGAGGCACAAGGCCTGAAGGCCGTGCTCTTGGGGACGGGAACCAACCTCAAATACTTCAGTGGATACCCGTCGCCCAGTCGGAGCGGATCACGGCCATTCTTCCTGGTGCTGCCCCTTGAAGGCGATCCCGTTTTCATCGTGCATAGCGGCAGGAAGGCAGAAGCACGGCGATTCTCGTGGGTTGCGGACATCCGCGAATATTCCGAGCTTTCGCGCGTGCCGGTTGAAATCATTCGCGACGCGTTGGGCGACCGCGGCGCCTTGGACGGTAAGCTGGGCATGGAACTTGGATTCGAGCAGTTGTTCGACTTGCCGCACCTGGAGTTTCGCCGGCTGGAAGCAGGCTTGCCCCGAACCGCGATGGTTGATGCAGGCGATATCCTGTGGCGACTGCGCCAGGTGAAAACGGAATCCGAAATTGCCTGCCTTCGACGCGCCTGCGCGATTCTGAGCGCTGCATATGCGAAGGCGTTTACAACAGCCCGCGAAGGCGCGACCGAACTCGAGATCGCAGGCTGCCTCAGAACGCATTTCCAGTTGCACGGGGCGCTCGAGCACTGGATACTGATTACGTCGGGCACAGGCAATTACGATCTCGCCAGTAAGTTACCGGAGGCGCGCCGCATCTCGCGCGGTGAGTTGGTGTGGATCGACGCCGGCTGCGCAGTTTCAGGCTACTGGTCGGACTTCTCCCGGGCCGCGGCGGTTGGCGAGCCCTCCGCGCAACAACTCGAGGCCCAGGCGGCGATCCACCAAATCACCTGGGAAACGGTCCAAAGGGTGCGCCCAGGAGTGGAGGTGGCGGAATTGGCCCGATTCTGCAATGCCCGCCTCGAGCGCCTGAATTTTGCCATCACCTCGTCGATATCGGGCTTGGCGGCGCGTGTGGGACACGGACTGGGATTGGACACCACGGAACCGCCCCACGTGGCGGAATACGACCACACGCGGCTCGAGCCTGGAATGGTGGTCACGATCGAGCCCGGCGTGGCCACTGAATACGGGACTTTTCACATTGAGGAAGACGTACTGGTGACTTCCGAAGGGCGGGAAGTGCTCTCGACGGCGGAGCGCGAGCTGTGGCGAATCACGCTTTAGGAGTGGTTCTTTCTGCCATCCCACGCATCGCAGGTGGAATTGAATCACCCGCCTTTATCCCGAGTTGGTTGGCCGTCATTCCGAGTGGTCGTGGCCCTGCGGCCCCACTCATCGAGACGAAAGTCGCTGTCATCCTGAGCCCTTCGCTTGTCATTCTGAGCGGAGCGAAGAATCTGCAGTTTGTTCGCTCAAGGTGAACTGCGCGAAGGATCTGCAGTTCCTGTCCGAGGGGAACTAATGCAGATTCTTCGCTTCGCTCAGAATGACAGAGTTTCGAGTGGGCGAAGCGAAAAATCTCTGCTGTTTGCTTTGGACTCGACGAGTTTTAGAAACGGAGGGCCATGTCAGAGGGATGGGAACTGGGACAACTCGAACTTCAGTCTCGCAATAAGCTCGAACTGGAATTGAGCGGCTTCAGCGGCGGTATCGAGCTCAGAATCCCGTTTCATGTGCTGCTCGGGAATGCGCGCGAGCCTCGCGTTTTGTTGATTGCCGGTGTACACGGTGATGAATACGAAGGTGTGGCAGCGCTACACGAATTCGCCAGGGAGATCGACCCTGGGGTCATAAACGGCGCCATCGTCATCGTGCCGGTTGCGAATCCGCAGGCATTTTACGCGGGCACGCGCCGGAACCCGGTGGACTTGGGCGATCTGAACCGCTCCTTTCCCGGCAATGCGAGCGGAAGCATGTCCGAGCGGCTGGCCGACCTTCTATTCCACAATTTCGTTTCAGGCAGTGATGCCGTACTCTCGATGCACGCCTGGAGCCGGGAAGCCACGGTTGTGCCGTATGTTGAATGCACAGCGCAACGAACTGGGGTTCGGGACGAGAGCTTCGCCACCGCCCGCGACTTGGGCTTGGAGTACTTGCACCCGTACGATTGGCCCGCCGGACTTCTGGTTGCTGCCGCCACGGAACGCGGGATTCCGTCGGTCGAAGTCGAGGTAGGAGGAATGGGGATCGTGACGACGGCCGGTCTCAAAACGTATCGCGCCGTGATCTACCGTTTTCTTGCTCACCTGAAACTGATCGATCTGGGACGCACTCCATCTCCAGCGTGCCGGATTGTCGGGCACTCGGATTGCCTTTCAAACCACGCGGGGTTGTTTCGGGGCCGGGTCAATGCGGGAGAGGTCGTCAAAGAGGGTGATCTTCTGGGAACGGTACATGACCTGGCGGGCGAATGCCTCGAGGAAGTGCACGCGCCTCGAGCGGGAACGATCGCGATTCTTCGGACGTTCGCCTCGGTTCAACCGGGAGACAGGCTAATCCAGATCTTCTCGGAACTTGACCAGGCCTGAGCTGCGATCGGAGGGGCACGTTTCGTGGGCGTCCTTAACGCGCAACTCTTGCACCTTCACGGTGAGGGCACCCACGAGGGGCGCCCCTATGGAACGCTCGCATCCTGCCATGCCGTCCATGAAATATCCGAGCGAAATGCGGGGCAGGATGTGCGTGCGTCCAGCAAATTCACCGTTTAGGGATCTTGGCGCTTCCGGGGCGCCGCAATCACAAACGGCGCGAGTCAATGCTATACTGTCGCCGGTTTAGCGAAGCAAAGGCTTGGAATCGGCCAAACTTATGCTCAACGAACGTTCGACGATGCAAACTTCTGATTTAGGGGGCGATACCCTAACCGAAAAGACAGTGCAGCAGCTCCTCGGCTGGCTACGGGATGGTACGTTTAAACCCGGCAGCAAACTACCCTCGCAGAACGAGCTTGTTGCGCAGTTAGGAATCAGCCGCACGGGGGTGCGCGAAGCGCTGCAGGTCATGTCCGCCTTGAACCTTGTCGAGATTCGCCCCGGATCGGGCTGCTTTGTAAGGAAAGTCGCTACGGAGTATATCGTCCACACGGATGTGTTGGCTATTCTACTTGAGAAGGAATCCATTCTCAAAGTCATCGAAGTCCGCAAAATCCTGGAAGCAGGAACGGCCGCGCTGGCTGCGGAGCGGGCCGTCGAGGCCGACTTCTGGGTGATTGAGGACGCCCTGAGCCTGATTGCCAAAGCCATCGATCGCGGCGAGAGCGTCGCAGGACTCACGCCCGAGGTCCACATCGCGATTGCGAAAGCCACGCACAACCCGGTGCTCGCCAAACTGGTCGCTTCCTTCACTGGGCTCATGGCCAAGGCCGGCAAACTTATGGAAGCGACCGCGGACGATTTGATCGAGTTCAAACAGTACGAGCTCTCCACGCATCGCGCCTTATACGCAGTGGTGCGAGCCGGGGATCCGCAAAAAGCTGCACGGGCAATGGTTGAGCATATCGAGGGTGCCCAGGCCTTGATCATTCGCGGATTCAACCATGCGCGACTCATGACCTCGCAAACCGCGAGCACCTGAGTTTTGCCCATGGCGTCTTCGTGGAGATAACTTGCCACTGCCGCCTGGTGATCTCACTTCAAAGAATGAACATGCACGGACTCTGAGCTTACGAGCGGCTCCATATCATTTTCGGTTCAGATCTGCTAAAGCAGTAAAACCCTGTACGGGCGGCTAAGGCTCACCCCCCGGCCGTTTCCACCTCGACGCTACTTCGAAGGCGGTGTTGAAGGCGGCAGATTCGTCCGCGCCCAGGTGCTGGGGGTTTTGTCCATAGTCAACACCAGCCGTCCGCCTTTGATAATTTCGCCATGGCGCAACCAGGAACGGTCAAGCGGCCTCCCATTCAGCCTCGCTGCGGTGACGTACAGGTTTTCCGCCGACAGGTTCCTGGCTTCAATCACGAAATTCTTCCCGCCCGCCAAGTGGATCGTGGTTTGTGGATAAGCGGGGCTGCCGATCAGGTACACATCCTGCCCGGCGTTGGGGAAAATGCCCATCTCGCCAAAGGCATACCAGGAGGACATTGCTCCGGAGTCATCGTTGCCCGGCAAGCCGTTCCGCCCGGCGTGATAACTCCTGGCGATGATGGCGCGCACATGTTCCGCCGTCTTGTCCGGCCGGCCAGCCCAGTTATAGAGGTAGGGCGAGAGGAATCCCGGCTCATTTCCGACGTCATAGCGCCCCGGAACCTGAAAAAATGCGTCCAGCCTCTGGACGAATGTCTCTGGGCCGCCGCTCATCTTGATCAGCGCAGCGACGTCCTGGGGAACGAAAGTGGAGTAAGTCCAGGAATTGCCTTCGTAAAACGTGTTGCCGCCCCACGAGCATTCCATCATGGCGGTGAAAGGGCTAAGCCAGCTCCCGTCACGGTGGCGGGGCCGGATGAAGCCCGTAAAGCCTCCTGCTGAAAAGCGGTTATCCCAGAGGTTTTTCCAATGGCAGGAGCGCTCCAGGTACTTGCGATAGTCGGCGGTTTTTCCCAAGCCTTTGGCCAACAGGGCGACTTCGTAGTCGTCGGCAGCATACTCCATCGTGACCGAGCCCGGGCGGTCAAAGCCTTCGATGGAAACGTAGCCCAGCTTGAGCCAATCTCCGAGGCCGCCCCGCCCTTCTTTAACCGGGTCCGGGGGCGCCACCTCCGCGTCGGTCACCTCAGCTTTGTATGCGGTTTCCCAGTCCACGTTCGTCATGCCTTTCACGTAGGCGTCGGTAAGCATGAACTCCGCGTTACTTCCGCCCTGGGTGCGCCCTGTGGAGTTGCCGGAGCGCGCGTCAGGCAGCCAGCCCTCGTGACGGTAGATATCCACGAGCGAGCGCACGATGCCTTTTTCACGCCCGGGGGCAATGAGCGTCAGCAGCGGGCCGGAGGTGCGGAAGATGTCCCAGATGGCATAGTAATCGTCATAGTAAGGTTCGGGCGATTCCCACAGCGGATTCTCGCCCGTGCGGTCGGTCGGCATCAGCATGGTGTGATAGAGCGCGGTGTAGAAAATCTGCGCCTGCCGGGGCGTTTCGCCCTTGAGTTCGACCTTCCCCAGGGCCTTGTCCCAGGCGGCGACGGTCGAGTTGTGAAGGGCTTCAAAATCGAAGCGGGGAATCTCCCGCTCCATGTTCTGCTGCGCCTGCTCGATGCTGACGAACGAAATCCCGATTCTCATCAGCACCTGCTGCCCGGCGTGGGTCGGGAAGGCGAGCCATAAGCCGGCGGGCTGGTCTCCCCAGCCGCTGGCTTGCTCACTTCCAGGTCGGAGTTGGCCGCTGAGCCACGTTCCTGACGCCGCGGCGGCCGTGTCTGTTTGAGCATAGAAGAACACGGTGTAGGGTTTTGCCTGCATGTTCCACCCGCCCGCTACGTTCGAGTCTCCCTCGACCTCCGTCGGGGAGAGGGCACGGACCTCCGACCGGGTCACGAACTGCGACTCGTGATATGCCTTCGCGCCCCGCAAACAATGCGCAACGTCGAAGAGAAGATTCGCCTGCCGGCTCTCGGGATAGGTGAACCGGTAAATCGCCGCCCGGGCGCCAGCGGCGATCTCAACCTTGATGCCGTACCTGGCCAGCGCGACGGCGTAGTATCCCGCTGAGGCCTTCTCGTCCCGGCGCGGCGATTGCGAACGCAGGGGCGCGGGTTCGCCAATGGTCGGCATCACCATAATGTTGCCGTACTTCGGTCCGCCGCCCGTACCGCTCACGTGCGTCTGGCTGAAACCGCGAATGTCGCCCCTCGCGTCCCATCCTGCATTGGCGTCGTCGTTTCCTTCCGGCATCATGTCGGGTCCGGGCCGGATCATTCCAAAGGGCGCCGCGGGCCCGGGAATCACATTGCCGCCTCCCATCGTGCCCAGAAATGGATCAACCAGCCGCGCGTATTGCGCGTAGGAAATCGGACCAACAGACAAAATCAGAAACAGCACTGAGGAAACGCGAGCCCGGGATTTCATGTATCTCCTTGTTGCCAGTTCGTGCACCGCAGCCGGGATTTAACCAACGCCAAGCATTAGAGCCAGAACGGATTTCTTAGTCAATATCCTAGCCTCGCGACGAAGTCTTGTGTCCACAGCCATCGCCCCGGGGAGGGGGTTGGGGAGAGTAGCGAGCCGGGTAAGGGGTTTCTTCCCACAGAGCCTCGCAACTTCGCGATTCGGGTTTATTGGGCCTTTGGTTTCTTCTCGAAGAACTCAAACGATTGCAGGATCACCTTTGTGGCCATCTCTGTAAGGTTATATTGGGGCATCTCGTCGCGGCGCACCCAGCGGGCGTCGGTGACATCGGAGGCAGACTTGAGCTTTCCTCCCTTGAACCGGCAAACATAATCCACGATCACATAGTGGTACTTAACGCGTTCTCCCTCGCGCGTGATGCGGTCGAACGCCGCCACAATTTGCAATGGCTCGACGTCCAGGCCCGTCTCTTCTTTCAACTCGCGCCGCACCCCTTCCGCCAAGTCCTCGCCGAGTTCGAGCATGCCGCCGGGAATGGACCACTGGCCCTTCAGCGGCTCGCAGCCGCGGCGAATCAGGAGAGCACGCTGGCGGTGGATGACGACCCCGCCGACACCTACGATGGGACGATCTGGATATTCGCGCTTCATCGTTGCTATTGATTCGCTGCTCGTGCTACCAGTTCATACAGAACTTTCACTCCCCGGCGAAGTTGCTCGACGGGCACACGCTCATTGGCGGCGTGCTCGGTGGCGTCCACTTCCGCTGTCACTTCCATGGTGTTGAATCCGTAGCAAGTGATTCCCAGCGGGCGGTACATCTGGCTCTCGGTATACCCGCCGCCCAGGGCCGGCGCAACGATGGCGCGCGGATTGTATTGATGCACCACCTGCTCAATCAGCCGGTAAAGGCTAGTGTCCGTGGAAGAAGAGTTCGGCGGCTTGAAGCGGTTAGCAAAGGTGATTTGGATTGAGCTATCCGCCAGGGCGCTCCGAAGCTGGCTCTCGAACACCTTGGGATCTTCATCCGGAAGCAGCCGCACATCAAGTTCCGCGTAAGCCGTGTCGGGAATTACGTTGGTCTGGTTGGAAGCATGCAGGACGGTTAGAGAGACCGTGTCGCGCAGAAGAAAATTGTACTCTTCGTCGCGGCTCATGCGGCGTGCGAATTCGGGATCTTGAAGCGCCTTGCGGATGTCGCGGAACTGTGCGGCGCGCGGCTCGGGTTCGAGTGCTGCAATCACGCGGAAATACTGCTCGACGGAGGGCAGCAAGTGGATGGGCGCTTCCCACTCCACCATCTGGGCGAGAGCCTTCACCAACCGGTTTGGCGCTGAGTCCCGAATGGGGATCGAACCGTGGCCACCTCGGCCGGTGGCGGTGAGCCGAAGCCAGTACGGGGCCTTCTCCCCGACTCCCACCTCGTAAATTGTCCCCCGGCCCTTGATTATCAGGTTTGAACCACCCTCCGTGATCAGGTATTCGGCGTTGCGCACCAATTCCGGGTGATTTTCCAGAATCCAGCGGCTGCCCGTTCCGTCGACTTCCTCGTCGGAGGTGGCAAGGAAAATCAGGTCTCGCTTCAGGGGCAAGTGCTGCCGGGCTGCAACCAGCATCGCCATCGCCTGAAGCAACCCTTCGTCCTTGATATCCTGCGCGCCGCGGCCGTACATTTCCCCGTTCAGTATTTCGCCGGAAAAAGGCGGCAGCCGCCAACCACTCGGAACGGCCTGCACCACGTCCATGTGGTTCAGCAAAATCAAGGGTCGAAGCGTCCCATCGCCTTTGAGGACCGCATAAAAATCGGCACGCCCGGGAGCGTAGGGATAGATAGTGTTGGAAATCCCGGCCCGCTCGAAAAGCCGGTGGAAAAACTCGGCCGCAGCCAGTTCGTTTCCGGGCGGATTGGACGTGTTGATGCGCAAGTACTCGTGCATCAATTGGACCGTTTCGTCCTGGTAGGGCGGCCAGGCGATCGCCCGCAATTGCCCTTCAGGCCGGGTTTGAGCTAAGGCCGGAACAGAGAGCGCGGCCACAAGCAGCAGCTCGCAAAGCGCGTGAAATCCACCCGCCAAGTTCCCTAGAGCTGAGTTGTTTTGAAAATCATCCATAATCCGAGGCGGCCCAGCCGAGGCGGGCCGAACTTCACTGGCGCAAGAGATCTTTGTCACGCGGCCGCGCGCCTGCGTGCTGAGTACTCTCTGACTATAGCAGATGACTTGCAGGAGGCAAGAATTCAAGCTACGCCTGTAATTCCAAAATTCTTGCGTTTCGTCGGTCAAAACCTTTATAGTCAACTCATTGAAACCCACAAAGGACGGGTATTGTTGTTGGCGAAACCCACTACACCGCGCATCTTCATTACGCTGTCGGCCCCTACGCTGGCGGCGATGGAAGCCCAAGCCAGCCACTTCGGTTCTACCGGTGTGGGCTACGAGTTGCGCCTAGACTTTCTGCAGAACTTCGCCGACTTCGAAGTCTCACTCCGTCAGACGCTCTTGCGCCTGCACCTTCCGCAGGTTATCGCCACGTGCCGACGGGAGGAGGCAGGGGGAGCCTTTAAAGGCAGTATCGAGGAGCAGGTTGCGATCCTGGCCGCCGCAGTGCGAGCGGGTTGCCAGTCAGTCGATCTGGAACTCGAGTCCATCAAGCAAGGCGGCCCTGCTCTGCTGGGGCAGTTTTCCCCCGCCAGAGTCATCGCCTCCTATCACAACTTCCGCCGGACGTCCTCTTTGGGCCGTGTGTATCGCCAACTGGCACGGCTTCCGGTGGACATGGTCAAGCTGGCGACGCAGGCTCAGCATTTGCGCGATAACCTGCAGTTCCGCCAACTCCTCAAGTCTTATCATCGCCGGAGTCCGAAGCTGGTGGCGTCGGCCATGGGTGTCGCGGGAATTCCCTCGCGGCTGCTGGCGCTGCTTTGGGGTTCGGCCATCACTTACGCTTCTCCGGGAAACCACGCCGTGGTTCCTGGCCAGATCGCGGCGGACCTGATGCGTTCCGTTTACCAGGTCGAGCGGCTGAACCCGCGCACCCAGCTTTATGGGGTCGTAGGCTCGCGCGCCTCGATTTCACTTTCGCCTGCCATGCAGAACGCGGCGTTCCAGGCGAAGCACGTGAACGCGGTTTTCCTGCCCTGCGAAACCGGTCGTTTCCCGGACTTCGTCAGCTTCGCGCGGCAGGCGGGCTTGGCGGGGTTCGCGGTGACCATGCCCTATAAGGGCGCCATGCTGCGAGCGCTCGATTGGGCGGATCCGCTGGCCACGCGCATTGGGGCATGCAATACGGTTGCCGTCGAGCACGGCAAGTGGAAGGGCTGGAACACGGACGCCGCAGCAGTGGTCGAGGTGCTCACCAAACGTTTGCGGCTCTCCGGCAGCCGCATGCTGATTCTGGGCGCGGGTGGGGCGGCCCGCGCCGCCGCCTATGCCCTGCGCGCCGAGGGCGCTCACGTGGTGGTCGCCGCACGCCGCGAGGAAATGGCGCGCCGCCTGGCGCGCGCGGTCGAAGGCGAAGCAGTTTCCTGGGAGAGCGCCGAGGGGCTGGAAGTGGATGCAGTGATTAATGCAACGCCCGTGGGCATGTACCCTCACATGGATGAGTCGCCGCTCGACCTGGCCCGTCTGCACACTCGCGTGGTTTTCGACATGGTGTATTATCCGCTCGCTACGCGCTTCATCAACGAAGCACGCGGGCGCGGCCTGGTCACAATTTCCGGGCTCGAAATGCTGGTGGCGCAAGGGGCCCGGCAATTCGAAATCTGGACGGGGCTCACCGCCCCGCGCGCCTTGATGGAGCAGGCGGTGCGCCAGGCCCTGGACCGGTCGGTGGGTTAGTTATCGGTTATCAGTCGTTCCCGCTCTGGCATTCTGAGCGAAGCGAAGAATCTCCACGGTTCGAGCATGCAGACAATGCAGAGATTCTTCGCTTCGCTCAGAATGACAGGTGGAAACAGCGCGCAGAATACGATAATCCTTATGCCGGACGTCCAACCAACTTTCGCCGAATTCCAGCGCCTGGCGCGCCGTGGCAATGTTCTGCCCGTTTACCGCACCATCGTCGCGGACCTGCTAAGCCCCGTCTCCGCCTATTTGCGACTTTCCCCTGAGACTTCTGCTGCTGCGAGCCACCGAGGCGCCGCAAGCCATGCGCATCCCTACAGCTTCCTGCTCGAGAGCGTCGAGGGCGGCGAGCGTGTGGGCCGATACACGTTTTTCGGTATTGATCCCTTTCAGGTGATTGCCGCGCGCGGCGACCGCATCACCATCACCCGCGGCGCGCAGCGGACAGACGAGACCGGCGACATCTTCGAGTGCCTGCGCCGGGTGGGTGCGCGTTATCGCTCCGTAGTCCTGCCCGGTCTGCCGCCCTTCACAGCCGGCGCGGTGGGCTTTCTTGCTTACGAAGCGGTGCGCAGGCTGGAACGCCTTCCGCCCCGTGTCGAAATGGACGTGGACGTGGACGACGCGGCCTTCATGTACTTTTCGAATCTTGTCGCCTTCGACCACGTCCAGCATCGCCTCTTCCTGATCGCCAATGTCCTTACCGAGGAGGGCGCCGGCACGCTGCACGCCAAGTACGACGCTGCAGTCCGGCAACTGGCGCGCATGGAGAACCTGCTGCGCCGCCCGCTCCAACAGCCGCGCGTGCGTCCGCCGCGCGGGCCGTTCCGCGTGCGCCATAACATGTCGCGCCGCCGCTATGAAAGCATGGTCGAGCGCTCGAAGGAATACATCCGCGCCGGCGACATCTTCCAGGTAGTGATGTCGCAACGCCTCGAGGCGCCGGTGCGCGTTCCGCCCTTCGCCATTTATCGCGCCCTGCGCGCCGTGAACCCCTCGCCGTACATGTACTACCTGCGCATGGGCGACTCGACCATTCTCGGCTCGTCGCCCGAAATGCTGGTCAAAGTTTCCGGACGCGACGTTGAATACCGGCCCATCGCCGGAACTCGCCCACGGGGCAAAACCGAGGACGAGGACAAGCGGCTCGAACAAGAACTGCGCGCCGATGAGAAGGAGCGCGCCGAGCACATCATGCTGGTCGATCTCGGCCGCAACGACATCGGGCGGGTTTGCGAATTCTCGAGTGTGCGCCCCAAGGAAATCATGTTCGTCGAGCGCTATTCCCACGTGATGCACCTGGTCTCCTCGATTCGCGGCCGCCTGCGTTCGGACGCCGACAGCTACGCGGCGCTCGCCGCCTGCTTCCCCGCCGGCACGCTCACCGGCGCGCCCAAGGTCCGAGCCATGGAGATCATCGACGAGCTCGAACCCACGCGCCGCGGGCTCTACGGAGGCGCCGTCCTCTATCTCGACTTCTCTGGCAATCTCAACTCCTGCATCGTCATCCGCACCGTGCTCGTGAAGGGCCATCACGCCTACCTGCAAGCCGGAGCCGGCATTGTCGCCGATTCCGTGCCCTCCCGCGAATATCAGGAATGCCTCCACAAAGCGCAAGCCGTCCTCAAAGCCTTCGAGATTGGCGAGCGAGGGTTGTAGCCATGGAGTGCGGCTGCGTAGCTGCCGCCGTGAAAAAAGGTTGAAGGCTGAAGGGTGAAGGCTAAAGGGTGAAGGGTTGAATAAACGAATTGAGGTGATTTATCGCTTCGGCGAAAAATGACAAGGCGATCAGGGCTACACGGTTAGGAAGGCTGAGGAAAAACCTGTCCTCCTGAGGAGCCAGGGCGACGAAGCATCTCTACAGTTCGCTGAAAGGATAACTGCGGAGATTCTTCCCTTCGCTCAGAATGACAGAGTCCAAGGGTTCTTCCGTAGCCTGTAGGGCGGCGCCCCTATGGCTGACTCGCGTGCGAGTGAAGTTCATGCGCCCCTGGGCTGCTCAGGGTTACTTCCAGGCGGGTTCCGTTTTCGAGAGGAGTTCCCGGCACGGCTTGACCATCCACCACGACCGACTGAACGCCCTCATCCACCGGCAAGGAAACCTGGGCGGTCACTCCCTCCGGCAATTCGATAGCGGCCTCGAAATCCGAGTCATCGTGGTGGTAGTCAACTTTGAGGAGGCCGTGCGGGCAGGGTTCGGCGCCGCGGGCGTATTTCATGCCGCAAAGGTCGGGGCGGATATTTACGTTGCTGAACCCTGCAGCCGTCGGCTGGATGCCCAGCACCTGTTCCATCAGCCATGCCGTCGGCCCGCTCGACCAGCCGTGGCAGAGGCTCACAAAGTAGCCCTCGCCGTGGTCGGTCTGGAGGTGCGCGTGGAAGTGCTCCTTCTGCCAGCGCGAGTCGTAGCCTTCCCAAAATGTTGTGGTATCCGGCCGCAGCATTCCGCCCCAGTAATCCACAATCCAATCGGCGGCTTCGTTTCGGCGCCCGGCCTCCGCCATAGCTGACACAGCGAAATAGTTGAAATGGGGCGTCACGTTGAAGCGGTAGACGCGGGAGAGAATGTTTTCCCACACGGCCGCGCGCTGGGCCGGGTCGGCAAGGCCGGAATAGATGGCCATGGCGTTGGTCTGCCAGCGGTCGCCGAAAATGTTCCGAGTGGGGTCGAGCGAGTTCTGGAGCGTATCGGCGCGCAGCTTCGCCGCGATCTGCCGGATTTTCTGCGCGGCCGTCGCGTCACCTGCCTGCTCGAGCAGCCAGGCGCCATCGCCAAAAGCCCGCAGGAATTCCATCAGTGTGACGCGGCGCGATTCGACGGAGTCTTGGTCGAGATCGGGAGACCAGTCGACGAACGTGGAACGGTTGTTAGTATTCCTGAAGAGGCCCTTGTCGTCAATCTGGGTGGCCATGTACTCGAGCAGGCAGCGCAGGGAATCCAGGACCGACTTGAGCTGCTCGAGGTCTCCGCTGTGCCGAACATAATCCGCCTCTGTCATCACCCAAAGGGCCGAGTAGCCGGGGATTCCGTTGACGTCGTTCTTTACCGGATTGCCCACGCCGGCAATCAAATCCTTCAGGGACTTATCGATCAGGAAGCGGTCGCCGAACACGTCGCTGATCACGCGCGAGCTGATGTCCAGACCGCCCGCCAGGCACATCCGGTCACGCTTGGGCCCATCCAAAATCAAGTCCTGCATGCAGAGGTGCGCGGTGTAGGCGCCGGTCTGCCAAATCTTGTTGACAATGGGATCCGAACACTCGAAGGAGCCCATCTGTTTCACCGGGTAGTAGATGAAGTCCGCGTCGATGGATTTGAAACGCAGGGGCGACGTGCCTCCCAGGAATCTCACTAGCGCATACTGGAAGGCGCTCTTGGGTCCGTACACGGTGCCGAAAGGCGGCACATAGATTTCGTTGGCCCCCAGGTAGGGATTCGATAAAGCTTCTTCAGCGGACTCGCCGTATTGAATCTCGAGTCGCATGGGCGCGGGCGAATCGGAGACGATGCGCAGGCGGGCCGTACATTCTTTCCTGAATCCCAACACCAGGAACGGGTATTCCGATTGCGGCAGTTTCCTGGCGGGCAGCGTGGTGGCAAACTCCTCCGACCTCTGTGGCGCGGGCGTCTCGCCAGCTGTCGCGGGAGCGTCCCGCTCCCGCGCGCGGGCAGGATGCCCGCGCCACAGCGGGCGAGATGCCCGCGCTACATCACGACAGT
>Ga0335078_10010727_pt1 | contig 13572 bp, 13 predicted proteins | sample Lox_Sample_32_FD_206711 | JGI IMG/M metagenome (GOLD analysis project Ga0335078, IMG submission 206711) | Soil microbial communities from Loxahatchee National Wildlife Refuge, Florida, United States - Lox_Sample_3.2 | ecosystem: Environmental > Terrestrial > Soil > Wetlands | place: USA...
GGCCGGCGCGGAGGTAGCTACGTTGCGCCTGCGCGACCTCATCGAGCAGCGCGCGGAGGCGCTGCAGCTCGAGGTGTTGACCGGGGACGCGGGCCTCGACCGCGCGGTGCCCGCGGCGGAGGTCTCGAATCCCGGTCTGGTGCTCGCGGGGTACACCGCGCGCTTCACCCCGGACCGGCTGTACGTCCTGGGCGAGACGGAGGTGTCGTACCTGAAATCGCTGCCCGCGGTGGAGCGGCGGCAGCGCATCGAGACGCTGTGCGCGCTGGGGTGCCCCTCGTTCTTCGTGACCAAGGGCCTGGAGGTGCCGGAGGAGCTGGTCGAGGTGGGGAAGGCGCGCGGCATCGCGGTGATCCGCTCCCGGCTCAAGACCTCGGAGTTCTACAACCGCCTCAAGCCGTTCCTCGAGGAGGTGTTCGCGGCGCAGACCGCGATCCACGGCTCGCTCGCCGACGTGTACGGCGTGGGCCTCCTGCTGCTGGGGCGGAGCGGCATCGGCAAGAGCGAGTGCGTGCTCGACCTGGTCGAGCGCGGGCACCGGCTGGTGGCCGACGACGTGGTGCTGGTGCGGCGCCTCGGGCACGACGTGCTGATCGGCCGCGGGCACGAGCACGCGCACCACTTCATGGAGATCCGCGGCATCGGGCTGATCGACATCGCCGCGCTGTTCGGCATCCGGGCCGTGCGGCAGCAGAAGCGCATCGAGGTGGTGGTGCAGCTGGAGGACTGGGACAGCACGGCGCCCTACGAGCGCACCGGGCTCGACGGCCAGGAGACCGAGATCCTGGAGGTGAAGCTGCCGCGCGTCGTGGTGCCGCTGAACCCGGGCAAGAACATCACGGTGATCGCCGAGATCGTCGCGATGCGGCACCTGCTGAAGTACGCGGGGGTGGACTCGGCGCGCGAATTCAACGCGCGGCTGATCGGACGGATGCAGGAGCAGCGGCAGATCCGCGAGTACCTGGAAGAGGACTATGAATGACCTGCTGACGGGCGTGATCGTCGCGCACACGGACGTCGCCGCGGCGCTGCTGGCGGCCGTGCGCGCCATCGCCGGCGAGGATCACGGCCTGGTCGCGGTCTCGAACCGCGGCTACGACCGGGACGGGCTGACCGCGGCGCTGGAGACGGCGGTGGGCGGGCGGTCGGCGGTGGTGTTCACCGACATGGCGGGCGGCTCCTGCGCGCACACCGCGGTCGCGCTGGCGCACGCCAAGGGCAACGTGAAGGTGGTGACGGGCGTCAACCTGGCCATGCTGGTGGACTTCGCCTTCCACCGCGGCCTGCCGCTGGAGGAGGCGGCGCGCCGCGCGGTGGAGATCGGGCGCAACGCCGTGGGGGTCGTGGCGCGGTGAGCATCGTCCTGTGCCGCATCGACGACCGGCTCATCCACGGGCAGGTGGTGGTGGGCTGGGGGCAGCGGCTGGGACTGGGGTTCATCGTGGTCGTGGACGACGCGGTGCGCGCGAACGTGTGGGAGCAGGAGCTGTACCGCATGGGCGTGCCGGCGGCGATGGACGTGGTGTTCGCGACGGTGGCGGAGGCGGCGGCGCGGCTGGAGGAGTGGGAGCGGGACCCGCGGCCGGGGATCGTGCTGACGGGCGACATCGAGACCATGGTGGCGCTGTGCGCGGCGGCGGGGCAGGCGGCGCCGCGGCGCGTGAACGTGGGCGGGGTGCACGCGCGCGAGGGCCGGACCGAGCGGTTGCGCTACGTGTTCCTGACCGCGGAGGAGGCGGCGAAGCTGCAGGCGCTGGCGGGAAACGGGGTGGAGGTGACGGCCCAGGACCTTCCGACCACGAAGCCGGTGCCGATCGCGGAGCTGGCATGAGCGCGGCGACGCTGCTGGGCGTGCTGGCCGTGGGCACGGTCGCGGGCCTCGACCTGGTGAGCGTGCCGCAGATGATGCTGGCGCGGCCGCTGGTGGCGGGCTTCCTGGGGGGCGCCGTGGCCGGCCGGCCGCTGGCGGGCCTGGGCGTGGGCGCGCTGCTGGAGCTGTTCGCGTTCGAGACCCTGCCGATCGGCGCGGCGCGCTACCCGGACTGGGGGCCGGCCGCGGCGGCGGCGGGAGCGCTGGGGGCCCGGCACGGTGCGGCGTGGGACCCGGTGTGGCTGGCGGGCGTCACGGTGGTGGCGCTGGTGGCGGCGTGGCTCGGCGGCCTCACGATGCACGTGGTGCGCCGGCTCAACGGCGCCCAGCTGCGGCGGCGGGAGGCCGACCTCGTGGCCGGGGACCCGCGGGCGCTGCGCGCGCTGCAGGCGGGGGGCGTATTGCGGGACGCGGTGCGCGCCGCGGTGCTGACGGCGTTCACCTACTTCGCCGGCGGGCAGGTGGCGCGGCAGGTGCGGATCGCGTGGCACGCGCCCCGCGCGCTGGCCGACGTGGCCGTGGTGGGCACGGCGCTCGGCGTGGCGCTGTGGAGCGCCTTCCGGCTTTACGGCCGCGGCGCGCCAAGGCGCTGGCTCGCGGCGGGGGCCGTGGCGGGCGTGGCGGTGGTGGCGGGCCTCCTGGCGTGGTAGCGCGGGCCCGCGTGCCGGGCTTCCGGTCGGCGCTGGCCCGGCTGTTCACCATCCAGGCCGCGTTCACCTACGAGCGGATGCTGGGTGTCGGCTTCGCGTTCGCGGCGGAGCCGCTGCTGCGCGCGCTCGATGCCGGCGCGGGCCGGGCGGCCGGCGCGGGCCCGGGAGCGGGCGGCGCCCGGGACGCGGGGGCCGGCGGCGCCGCGGGGGCGGCGGCGGCCGACCCCGGGCCGTCGGGCGCACCGGCGTTCCGCGCGGCGCTGGCCCGCCAGGCCGGCTTCTTCAACGCGCATCCCTATCTGGCCGCGCTGGCGGTGGGCGCGGCGGCGCGCGCCGAGGTGAGCGGCGAGCCCCCCGAGCGCGTGGAGCGCCTGCGGTTCGCCCTGACCGGCCCGCTCGGCTCGCTCGGCGACCGGCTGATCTGGGCCGGCTGGCTGCCCGCGTGCGCGGCGGTGGGGCTGCTGCTCGTCGCCTGCCGCGCGGGCGTGTGGGCGGTGGTGGCGTTCCTGGTGCTGTACAACGTGCTGCACGTGTGGCTCAGAGTGTGGGGGCTGCGGATGGGCTGGCGATCGGGGATCGGCGTGGCGGCCGCGCTGGCCTCGCCGGCGCTGCAGCGGCTGCTGGAGGTGGTCGCGCCCGTCGCCGCGGTGGCGGTGGGCGCCGCGCTCCCGTCGGTGCTGGGCTGGTACCCGTTCGCCGGGCGGTGGGAGATCGCGGCCGGCGCCGGGGCGGCGCTGCTGTGCGCCGGCCTGGTGCGGGCCTTTCAGGGCCGGGCCACGGGACTCGTGGTGGCGGCGGGCGTGCTCGCGGTGGTCATCGGCGTGGGGGTGCTGTGGTAGTCGAGCGCTCGGCCCCGATCGTGAACCGGCTGGGCCTGCACGCGCGCCCGGCGGCGGAGTTCGTGAAGGTGGCCAACCGGTTCCAGGCGCACGTCACGGTGCGCAAGGACGATCTCGAGGTGAACGGGAAGAGCATCATGGGGATGATGATGCTCGCCGCCGAGTGCGGCAGTGCGCTGCTGATCCGCGCCGACGGCGACGACGCCGAGGCGGCGCTGGCGGCGCTGCTGGCGCTGGTGGCGGCCGGATTCGGGGAGGACTGAATGCCGGGGCGGATCCTCAAGGGCGTGGCGGTGTCGCCGGGCGTGGCGGTGGGGCCGGCGCTGGTGGTGCGGTGGGAGGCGCCGGCGGTGCCGGACCGGCCCGTGGGGCCCGGGCAGGTGGCGGCGGAGGTGGGGCGGCTGCGGGAGGCGATGGCCTTCGCGCGGGAGCGCATCGCGCGCTCGCGCGCCAAGGCGGCCGAGCGGGCGGGCGAGGAGGAAGCGCGGATCTTCGACGCGCAGATCATGATCCTCGAGGACCGCGACCTGGTGACGGGCGTGGAGCGCCTGATCCGCGAGAACCACTTCTCGGCGGAGCGCGCCTTCCAGCTCAAGATGCTGGAGTGGCGCGGGCTGTGGAGCACGACCGGGAGCGCGATGCTGCGCGAGCGGCTGGCCGACCTGACCGACGTGGAGATCCTGGTGCTGACGCATCTGCTGGGCGTCGAGGAGCCGACGCTGGAGCAGGCGCAGCCGGCGTCGCCGGTGGTGCTGGTGGCGCGCGACCTCACGCCGGCGCTGACGGTGCAGCTCGACCGCGAGGCCGTGCTGGCGATCGCGTGCCAGGAGGGAACCCGCACCTCGCACGCGGCGATCCTGGCGCACTCCATCGGCATCCCGGCGGTGATGGCGCTGGCGGAGGCGCTGGAGCGCGTCACGACGGGCGCGACGGTCGTGCTGGACGGGTGGGCGGGCACGCTGCAGGTCGATCCGTCGGAGGCGACGGTGGAGGCGGCGCGGCGGCGCGACCGCCAGCGGCGCGAGCTGGAGCGCGACCTGGAGGCCGGCTCCGAGCTGCCGGCGCAGACGTCGGACGGCGCGACCCTGGCCGTGCGCGCCAACCTCGACCTGCCGGAGGAGCTGGAGGCGGCGCTGCGCCACCGCGCCGACGGCGTCGGGCTGATGCGCACGGAGTTCCTGGTGACGGGCCGCGGGCAGATGCCGTCCGAGGACGAGCAGGCCGAGCTGTACCGGCGGGTGGGCGCGGCGTTCGCCCCGCACCCGGTGGTGGTGCGCAGCTTCGACCTCGGGGGCGACAAGTTCCCGGCGCCGTTCCGCCGCGCGGCCGAGGGCAACCCGATGCTGGGGTGGCGGGCCGTGCGGGTGTGCCTCGATCAGCCGGAGATCTTCCGGCCGCAGATCCGTGCCGTGCTGCGCGCGGCGGCGCACGGGCGGCTGCGGCTGATGCTGCCGCTGGTGACGCGCGTGGACGAGGTGCTGCGCACGCGGGAGCTGGTGGCGGAGGAGGCGCGCGCGCTGCACAAGAGCGGGATCGAGGCGGCGGCCTCGGTGCCGGTGGGGATCATGGTGGAGACGCCGGCGGCGGCGCTGATCGCCGACCGGCTGGTGGAGGTGTCGGACTTCCTGTCGGTGGGCACCAACGACCTGGTGCAGTACACGCTGGCGGTGGACCGCGGCAACGCGCGGCTGGCGGAGCGCTTCAACCCGCACCATCCGGCCATCCTGCGGCTGCTGGCGGGCGTGGCGCGGGCGGCGCGGCGCGCGCAGCGCGAGGTGTCGGTGTGCGGCGAGATGGCGTCGGACCCGGTGTCCGTCTACCTGCTCGTGGGGCTGGGCTACCGGGTGCTGTCGGTGGCGCCGCCGAGCCTGCCGCTCGTGAAGTGGATGGTGCGGCAGATCAGCGCCAAGGACGCGGCGTCGTGCGCGGAGGCGGCGCTCGAGCTGCCGACGACGGACGAGGTCTCGGCGTTCGCCCGGCGCAGCGTGGGAAGCGTCGTGGATCTGCGGCTGCTGGACCCGTCCTCGCCGTTGCCAGCCCGTGCCCGCCGGGCTACTTTCCGCAAATAGACACCTCGAAAGCGAGTGGGGACGTGAGCGAGCGGCGCTGGCTCTTCACCTCGGAGTCGGTCACCGAGGGACATCCGGACAAGATCGCCGACCAGATCTCGGACGCGGTGCTCGACGCGATCATCGGGCGCGATCCCGCCGCCCGCGTGGCGTGCGAGACGTTCGTGACGACCGGCATGGCGGTGGTGGGCGGCGAGATCACCACCGAGACGTACGTCAATATCCCGGACATCGTGCGCGGCACCGTCGAGGCGATCGGCTACACCGAAGCCTCCTACGGCTTCGACGCGGAGACGTGCGCGGTCCTGACCAGCATCGACCGGCAGTCGCCGGACATCAAGCAGGGCGTGGACACCGGCGGCGCGGGCGACCAGGGCATGATGTTCGGCTTCGCGACCGACGAGACGCCGGACCTGATGCCGCTGCCCATCCAGCTGGCGCACGCGCTGACGCGGCGCCTGGCGGAGGTGCGCAAGACCGGGCAGCTGCCGTGGCTGCGCCCCGACGGGAAATCGCAGGTGACCATCGAGTACCTGGGCGACCGGCCGCAGCGGGTGCACACCGTGGTGGTCTCGACGCAGCACGCGCCCACGATCGGGCACGACGAGCTGCAGGCGGAGATCATCCGCCACGTGATCACGCCGGTGGTGAGCGGGTACACGGCCGGCGCGCCGCCGATCTACCACATCAACCCGACCGGGCGGTTCGTGGTCGGGGGGCCGCAGGGCGACGCCGGGCTCACGGGCCGCAAGATCATCGTCGACACCTACGGCGGCTACGCGCGGCACGGCGGCGGCGCGTTCAGCGGCAAGGACCCGTCGAAGGTGGACCGCTCGGGCGCTTACGCGGCGCGGTGGGTGGCCAAGAACGTGGTGGCGGCGGGCCTGGCGCGGCGCTGCGAGGTGCAGGTGGCCTACGCCATCGGCGTGCGCGAGCCGGTCTCGCTGTACGTGGACACGTTCGGCACCGGCACGGTGCCGGACGCCGTGCTCGAGCAGGCCGTGCGCGAGCAGTTCGACCTCGTGCCGCGCGCCATCATCGAGGCGCTCGACCTCCGCAAGCCCCTGTTCAAGGCCACGGCCGCGTACGGCCACTTCGGCCGCAAGCCGGTGCGCGCGCCGGTGGACGGCCAGGAGGTCGAGTTGTTCACCTGGGAGCGCACCGACCGTGCCGCCGAGCTGGCCGAGACGGCCAAGCGGCTGGCCGGCGCCGCCAAGACCGCGAACCGCTAGGAGCTGCCGACGATGCCGACCGCGACCAAGACCTCCGCGCCCGACGTGAAGGACCTCGGCCTCGCCGCCGAGGGGCGGCGGCGCGTGGAGTGGGCGGAACGCTCGATGCCGGTGCTGCGCCTCATCCGCGAGCGGTTCGCCAAGGAGCGGCCGCTGCAGGGGCGGCGCCTGAGCGCCTGCCTGCACGTCACGACCGAGACGGCCAACCTGGCGATCACGCTGCGGGCTGGCGGGGCGGACGTGGCGCTGTGCGCCTCGAACCCGCTCTCGACCCAGGACGACGCGGCGGCGTACCTCGTCAAGGAGCACGGGATCGCGGTGTACGCGATCAAGGGCGAGGACCACGCGACCTACTACGAGCACATCCGCGCCGCGCTGGCGCACCGGCCCGACATCACGATGGACGACGGCGCCGACCTGGTGGGCTCGCTGCACATGATCGCGCTGCAGCGCATGGACGACCTCGCCCCGCCGGTGCGGACGTGGGTGGAGTCGCTCACCGCGGACGAGCGCGCGGCGCTCGTCAAGGGCGTGATCGGCAGCACCGAGGAGACGACCACCGGCGTCATCCGCCTCAAGGCGATGGCCAAGGACAAGGTGCTGCAGTTCCCGGTGGTGGCCGTGAACGACTCGGATACCAAGCACCTGTTCGACAACCGGTACGGCACGGGCCAGTCCACGGTGGACGGGATCGTGCGCGCCACCAACCTGCTGCTGGCGGGCTCGACCGTGGTGATCGCCGGCTACGGCTGGTGCGGCCGCGGCGTGGCGAACCGGTTCCGCGGCGCCGGCGCCGACGTGATCGTGACGGAAGTGGATCCGGTGAAGGCGCTCGAGGCGCGCATGGACGGGTTCCGGGTGATGCCGATGGCGGACGCGGCGCCGCTCGGGGACGTGTTCGTGACGCTGACGGGCGACGTCAACGTGGTCCGCGTGGAGCACATGCGGCGGATGAAGGACGGCGCGGTCGTGGCCAACAGCGGCCACTTCAACGTCGAGATCGACCTCGAGGGCCTGAAGCGGGCGGCCCAGGGGCCGCGCGCGGTGCGGGAGTTCGTGGACGAGTGGGTGCTGGACGGCAAGCGCGTGCACATTCTCGCCGAGGGGCGCCTCATCAACCTCGCCGCGGCGGAGGGGCACCCCGCCAGCGTGATGGACATGTCGTTCGCCAACCAGGCGCTGGGCGCCGAGTACCTGGTGACGCACGCCGCGCAGCTGTCGAAGGACGTGCACCGGGTGCCGGCGGAGATCGATCGCGAGATCGCGCGGCTCAAGCTGGCGGGGATGGGCCTGGCGATCGACACGCTCACCGCGGAGCAGCAGCGCTATCTCGCGTCGTGGGACCTTGGCACCTGAGCCGCAGGGCAAGGTGCTGGTCGAGGTGCGCGTCGCGCACCTCGGCCTCGACCGGAGCAGCAACGCCCCGGTCGTGGTCCTGCAGGAGAAGGACGGGGAGCGCGTGCTCCCGATCTGGATCGGGCCCGCCGAGGCGAGCGCGATCGCGATGGAGCTGGCCGGCGTCAAGTTCAGCCGGCCGCTGACGCACGACCTGCTGAAGCAGGTGATCGTGGGGCTGGGCGGGGAGCTGCGGCGCGTGCTGATCACCGGCGTCAAGGAGAACACCTACTACGCCGAGCTGCACATCCACCGCGACGGGGACGTCGTGCAGGTGGACGCGCGCCCCTCGGACAGCATCGCGCTGGCGCTGCGGCTGAAGTCGCCCATCTTCACCAGCCCCGAGCTGCTCGATCTCTCGCCCGCGGGCGGGATCGAGCGCGCGGCGGAGGAGGGGCCGCTGGATGCCGACTCGCTCAAGACCTACCTGCAGAATCTCGATCCCGAGGATTTCGGGAAGTTCATGCCGTAGGCGCGCGGCCGGCGCCGCGCTGGCGGTCGTGGCGTCGCTGGCGGGGCCCGGGGCGCGGCCGGCGGCGGCGCAGGCGCGCGGCCCGGCGGCGCCGCTGCTGCTGGCGGGGCGGCTGGTGCGCGTGCGGGGCGGCGACACCACCGCGCTCGCCGGCCGGAGGGTGGTGGCGCACCGCGTCTCGCCCACGGTGCAGGGGCCGGTGGACTCGCTCGAGAGCGGGCCCGGCGGCCGATTCGCCTTCCGCATCGCGCGGCCCGACACGACCGCGATGTACGTGGTCTCCACGCTGTACGACGGCATCGGCTACTTCTCGGCGCCGTTCTCCCCCCAGAGCCGCGACTCGGCGGCCGCGATCGTGCTCGCCGTGTACGACACGGCCAGCGCCGGGGCGCCGCTGGTGGTCGTGGTGCGCCACGTGGTGATCTCGGCGCCGGACCCCTCGGACGGCTCGCGCGACGTGTTCGACATCGCGGAGGTCGGCAATCCCGGGCCGACGACGCTGGTGGGCCGCACCGCCGGTGCCACGACGTGGTGGATGCGGCTCCCGGCCGGAGTGCAGGCGTTCCAGGTGGGTGAGGGCGACGTGCCGACGAGCGCGGTGCGCCGCGCGGGCGACAGCGTGCTGGTCTCGGCGCCCTTCCCGCCGGGCGAGAAGCAGGTGGTGGTCGAGTACACGGCGCCGAAGGAGCTGCGGACGCTGCGGGTGCCGCTCGACCAGCCGACCGAGCGGCTGGAGCTGCTGGTGGAGGACAGCGCCGCCACGGCGACGGGCCCGGGGCTGGCGACGGCGGACCCGCTGGTCCTCCAGGGGCGCAGCTTCCGGCGCTACACGGCCGTGGACCTGGGTGCGGGCGAGTCGGTGGCGGTCGCGTTCCGGCCGCAGCACGGCGCGCGGCACCTGGAGTGGGTGGCGATCGCGCTGTCGGCGCTGGTGCTGGCGGCCGCGGCGTACCTGGCGGCGCGGCGGCGGCCCGCTCCCCCGGCGCCGGACGTGCCGCAGTCCGAGGCGGACGACGCGCTCGTCCGCCGGATCGTGGCGCTCGACGAGCGCTATGCGGCCGGGGAGGCCGCGACGCCGCCGGAGGCGTGGGCGGCCTACCAGGCGCAGCGGGCGGCGCTGAAGGCGGAGCTGGCCGGGAGGCTTGCGCGCCGCTGAGCGCGCCGGAGTAGATTGCAGGCGCAGTCACAACCGTCGTCGCACGCGAACGGGGATCTCGGAAGCCGGTGCGAGTCCGGCGCGGCCCCGCCACTGTCACGGGTCGGGATGCGTCCCACCCTCCGCTGAAGTGCCACTGGCCGACGGCCGGGAAGGCGAGCGGAGGGGACCCGAAGCCAGGAGACCTCGCCGTTCGCGATCCACCAACGGCCCTCGAGGGAGGGGGCGGTGGCCCGAACGTCCATTCTGCTCGTCGCCCTCGCGGCCGCGTGCTCGTCGCGGCCGTCGTCCGGCGCCCTGTCCGTCACCGACGACTGGGGCCGCACCGTCGCGCTGGCCGCGCCGGCGCACCGCATCGTCTCCCTCTCGCCCGCGACCACCGAGCTGCTCTTTGCCATGGGGCTCGGAGCCCGCGTGGTGGGGCGCACGCGCTTCGACGACTGGCCGGCCGCCGCTCGGGCGGTGCCGTCCGTGGGCGACGGGATCGCGCCGAGCGTGGAGGAGGTCGCGGCGCGCCGGCCGGACCTGGTGCTGCTGTACGCGTCGGCGGCCGACCGGCCGGCGCTCGCAGGCCTCACCGCGCTGCACATACCCGTGGCCGTGCTGAAGCTCGACGTGTCGGCGGAGCTGTTGCGCGCCGCGCGGCTGGTCGGGCGGCTGACGGGCGCGAGCCGCGCGGCGGACTCGCTCGTGGCGGCGTTCGACTCGTCGCTGGCGGCGGTGCGGGCGCGCAGCGCCGCGCGCCCGGGGCCGCGGCCGCGCATCTACGTGGACGTGTGGGCCAACCCGCCGATGACGGTGGGGCGCGGGAGCTACCTGAACGAGATTCTCGCGGCGGCGGGCGCCGTGAACGTATTCGGGGACGTGGCCGCGCCGTCGGCGACGGTGAGCCTCGAGGCCATCGCGGCGCGCGACCCGGACGCGATCCTGGTGATCGCGGCGGACACGGCGGCCGAGCCGGACCTCGCGGTGCGGCCCGGCTGGCGGGCGGTGCGTGCGGTGCGCGAGGGCCGGATCCTGGTGGTGGACGCCGGCCTCTACGGGCGCCCGTCGCCGCGGATGCCGGAGGCGGCGGCCGACCTCGCCGCCCGGCTGGCGCGGCTCGGCGCGGTATCGGGCCCGGCGGCGCGTCCGGGGGACCGGGCGGGAGGGCGGGCGCGGTGAGGCGACCGTCGGGCCGCGCGTTCGGCGCGGGCCTCGCGGCCGCGGCGGTGGCCGCGGCGCTGCTCGGCATCGGGCTCGGCGCCGCGCACCTGGGGCCCCGGGCGCTGCTGCTGGCGCTGCTGCGGCGCGGCGACCCGACCGCCGCCGGGATCGTGTGGTCGCTCCGCCTGCCGCGGGTGGCCCTCGGGTTCGTCGTGGGCGGCGTGCTGGCGGTCGCGGGTGCCGCGCTCCAGGCGCTGGTCAGGAACCCGCTCGCCGATCCCTATCTCCTCGGCCTCTCCGGCGGCGCGGGCCTCGGCGCAGTGCTCGCGCTCGCGGCGGGCGTGGCGTCCGCGTGGGCGCTGCCCGCCGCCGCATTCGGCGGCGCGCTGCTCGCGGTCGTCGTGGTCTACCGGCTCGCGCTCGTCGCGGGCGGCGTGCTCGACAGCCGCATCCTGCTGCTGGCGGGCGTGGTGGTGAGCGCGTTCGCGGGGGCGCTGGTGGCGGGTGTGCTGGCCGTCAGCGAGGCGTCGCAGGTCAAGTCGGCCACGCTGTGGCTGATGGGCGGGCTGGGCGGCGTGGGCTGGACGGGCGTGCTCGCGCTGGCGCTGTACAGCCTGCCCGCGCTGGCGGTCGTGGCGGCGGAGTCGCGCGCGCTCGATCTGCTGTCGCTGGGCGAGGAGACGGCGCAGCACCTGGGGGCCGACGTGCCGCGCACCAAGCGGCGCGTGTACGTGGCGGCCTCGCTGCTGGCGGCCGCCTCGGTGGCGGCGGCCGGCATGATCGGCTTCGTGGGGCTGGTGGTGCCGCACGCCGTCCGGCTGGTGCGCGGGCACGACCACCGCACGCTGCTGCCGGCGGCGTTCGTGCTCGGCGGGACGTTCCTGGTGCTGGCCGACGCGCTGGCGCGCACGCTGTTCGCGCCGCTGGAGCTGCCGGTGGGCGTGGTGACGGCGGTGATCGGCGTGCCGATCTTCGCCCTGCTGCTGCGGCGATGGACGGGCCGGTCCTCGAGCTGAGAGGCGCCACGGTGCGCTACGCGCGCGCGTCCGGCGGCGAAGGGTCGGCGGCGCTGGCCGGTGTGTCGCTGGCCGTGCGGGCCGGCGAGTGTGTGGCCGTGGTGGGCCCGAACGGGGCGGGGAAGACGACGCTGCTGCGCGCGCTGCTCGGCCACGTGCCGTGCGCCGCCGGGGAGGCGCTGGTGCTGGGCCGCGACGCGCGGGCCTGGCCGCGGGCCGCGCTGGCCCGGGTGGTGGGCGTGGTGGCCCAGCGGGAGGAGCCGGCCTTTCCCCTCACGGTGCGCGAGGCGGTGGAGATGGGCCGCTACCCGCACGTGGGCGCGTGGCGCGGGTTCGGCGCGGCGGACCACGCGGCGGTGGCGGCCGCGATGCGGCGCGCCGACGTCGCGGACCTCGGGGGCCGCTGGGCCGACACGCTCTCCGGCGGGGAGTGGCAGCGCGTCCGGATCGCGCGCGCCCTCGCGCAGGAGCCGCGCGCGCTCGTCCTGGACGAGCCCACGGCCTCGCTCGACGTGCGCCACGAGATGGAGCTGTTCGAGCTGGTGGCCGGGCTCGCCGCGCACGACGGCCTCGCCGCCCTCGTGATCTCTCACCACATCAACGTCGCCGCCCGATTCGCCGGCCGGCTCGCGCTGCTGGCCGGCGGCCGGCTCGTGGCCGACGACGTGCCGGAGCGGGTGCTGGAGCCGGCGCGGCTGGAGGCCGTCTTCGGGTGGCCCGTGGCGGTGCAGCGCCTGCCCGACGGCGCCGTGCAGATCTATCCCGAGCGGCGGCCCGCGCCGGCGGCGGCCGGAAGGGGCAAGCCGTGATCCGCCGACTGCTCGCGGCCGGCGCGCTCGCGGGCGTGGCGCGTCTCCTCGCTCCGGTGCCGCTCTACGCCCAGACGCCGGCGGACACCGTGGCGGCCCGGCCGCGCGAGCCGGCCGACACTGCGACGCTGCGCGAGATCGTCGTCACCGCCACGCGGCTGCCGGCGCCGCTGGCGTCGGCCACCTCCGCCGTCACGGTGATCACGGGGGCCGAGCTGCGGGAGCGGGGCATCGCCACGGTGGGCGAGGCGCTGCGCAGCGTCCCGGGCGCCGACGTCGTGGCGACCGGGCCTTACGGCGGCGCGACGTCGCTGTTCCTGCGCGGGGGCGAGAGCGACTACGTACGCGTGCTCGTGGACGGCGTGCCGCTCAACGCGCCGGGCGGCGCGGTGGACCTCTCCACGCTTTCGACCGCCGACGTCGCGCGCATCGAGGTGGTGCGCGGGCCGGCGAGTGTCCTGTACGGCTCGGACGCGGTGAGCGGCGTGGTCCAGATCTTCACGCGGCGGGGCGGAGGGCCGGCGCACTGGGAGGCGGCCGGCCAGGGCGGCACGTACGGCGAGCGGAACTGGCAGGCCTCGCTCGCCGGCGGCGCGCCGGCGGGTGCGACCGCGTGGCGGCTGGGTTGGTCCGAATTCGGGGACGCGGGCGTGTACGCGTTCAACAACGCCTACCGCGACGACGTGGCGGACGGCTCGCTCGCCCTCGCGCCCGATCCGCGCACCAGCGTGCGGCTGTCGGCGCAGTACACGGACGCGACGTACCACTACCCCACCGACGGCTCCGGGAACCTGCTCTACCACCACCAGTTCCAGGCGGGGCGGACGGTGGTGGCGAGCCTCGACGCGGGCCGCTCGCTGACGCGGCGGCTGGAGGCACGCGTGCAGCTGGGCCTGAGCGAGGGCACGGGCCGGGTGG
>Ga0335078_10010728_pt1 | contig 13570 bp, 14 predicted proteins | sample Lox_Sample_32_FD_206711 | JGI IMG/M metagenome (GOLD analysis project Ga0335078, IMG submission 206711) | Soil microbial communities from Loxahatchee National Wildlife Refuge, Florida, United States - Lox_Sample_3.2 | ecosystem: Environmental > Terrestrial > Soil > Wetlands | place: USA...
CGGTGAGCTTGCGCGCCACCGTTTGGTCGAGCTCGGGGGCGTGGAGGCGGACGATCTCGAGCTCGTGCTCGAGGTCGGGGTAGTCGAGCCACAGGTACAGGCAGCGGCGCTTCAGCGCCTCGGTCAGCTCCCTGGTGTTGTTGGAGGTCAGCAGGACGACCGGTGTCGTCTTCGCCTCGATCCTTCCCAGCTCGGGGATGCTGATCTGGAAGTCGCTCAGGAGCTCGAGCAGCATCGCCTCGAACTCCTGGTCGGTCTTGTCGATCTCGTCGATCAGCAGCACGACGGGGTCGCTGCTGGCGATCGCGGTCATGAGCGGGCGGGGGAGGAGGAACTCCTCGCCGAAGATGTCCTCCTGGACGTCCTGCCAGCCGGCCTGGTCCGATTCGATCTGGATCCGCAGCAGCTGCTTGCGGTAGTTCCACTCGTACAGCGCCTTAGCCTCGTCGAGGCCCTCGTAGCACTGGAGCCTGACGAGCGTTCGCTTGAGGTGGGCGGCCAGCGACTTCGCGAGCTGCGTCTTGCCGACCCCGGCCGGACCCTCGACCAGGACCGGCTTGCCCAGCTTGACGGCGAGGAACGAGACGAGCGCAGTCGATTCGCCGGGGAGGTAGCCGACCTCGCGAAGGCCGGCCGCGAGGTCGTGCGCGGTGGCGGGTTCGGTGGCGGGTTCGGTGGCGGGGTCACGAGAATCCATCGGTCTTCAAAAGTACAGGTACGGCTCGGCAACAAATCCGCTTCGGGGGGCTGGGCGGGGGGTCGGTGGGATGCACAATGGCGCTCATGTCGCGTGATCACACCCCGAGAGCCTCGAATACCCCATGGAGCCCGGACAGCCGAGGTCCGCTGAGTAGACCGAGGACCCCGAATGCGCCGCGGAGCCCGGACAGCCCAGGTCCCCCGAGCCCGAGGACGCCGAATACCCCGAGTATCCCGCCACTCGCCGCCCCGCCGGGGCCGAATGGCGATTCGGTCGGCTCTGGCGCGAACTTCCGCACACTCGGCAGCGGCGGGTGGTCGAGTGGCGAGTAACTCGGGGAGCCGCTCGCGAGACGAAGCAGCTGCGCGGATCGCGGTCGGGCAGCGGACGATAGTCACCGTCGATGAGTTGGCCGAGTGCGGCATCGGGAAGGATGCGATTGCGCATCGCGTGAACAGCGGCCGCCTGCACCTTGAGTTTCACGGCGTGTATTCGTTCGGTTGTGGGGAGCTTCCGCCGCTTGCTCGCGAGCTGGCTGCGCTGCGTGCGTGTGGCGACGGCGCGTTTCTCAGCCACCGTTCCGCCGCATACGTCTGGGGCCTGCGGAAGGTCCCGCCGGTGCCGGTCGAGGTGTCGGTGGTGGGACGGGGTTGCCGCACACGTGATGGTCTGCACGTTCACCGGCTTCGCTCGATCGACCACCGCGACCTGCGCCACCACGAGGGAATGTGGGTCAGCACTCCCGCCCGCGCGGTGCTCGAGGTTGCCGCGGTGGCGCCGGCGGAGGTCCCGAGCATGATCGATGAAGGCGTCGGGTCGCGGGTCGTGAATCACCGCGAGCTCGACGCCGTGCTGGCGCGCGACCGGCCGTGTCGCGGCGCCGCACGTCTGGCCGCGCTTCTCGGGGACGAGGGGGCGATGGCGATCACACGCTCGCAGGCCGAGAGGGCGTTCTGGAAGCTGATTCGCGAATCGGGCCTGCCGAGACCGGAGCCCAACGTCAAGATCGGCCGGTTTGTCGCCGACTTCCTGTGGCGGCGCCAGCGGCTGATCGTCGAGATCGACAGCTACGGGTTCCACGCCGGTCCCCGCGCCTTTCACAACGATCGTGAGAAGGATCTGGCCTATCGGGACGCCGGCTTCGACGCGCTCCGGTTCACGCGCCACCACGTCGTCTACGAGGCCATGATCGTCCTGGTCAGGCTCGTCCAGGCGCTGGCCCGTCGGGCCGCCATCGACTGACTAATCCCGATCGAGCCGGAGCGTGTCGTCGTCGTTCCCGAGGGGCATCGTGCGCTGCTCGTCGGGGGGCGCCGGGTCCGCGGGCTCCCGCGATGTCGATGGCGGGTCCGGGCGTACGTTCGGTGGCCGGGTCGAGGCCAGGCGCAGCGTCGCATCAGTGTCCGCCGGCTTGGCTCGCCCGAACGGCATCGTCGGCGGGTCGTCCGGGACGACGCGTTCGAACAGCTCGTCGGCGGTCGGCCGCCGGCGCGGGCGATCGGTCGCCGAAGCCGGCGCGGCTCCGGAAGCGGGGACCCCCGTCGGGCGCGCGCTCCTCTCTTGGTGAGCGGGCCGATCCGCCGCGACCGCGGGCGCCGTCACGGGGCGCCGGCGCGGAGGTACCGGCCTCCGCGTCCCGGTCGGTTCTCGCCGGGCGGCGTCGCGCCGGGTCGGTTCTCGCCGGGCGGCTTCCCCGGCGGCCGCGCCGGCGACCCGGCCGTGGGTCGCGCTGGTGGCGTCGGCGGCGAACGTGGCGGACGCGCTCGATCCGACCGGGGGAGTGTCCTCGCCGGGCAGCGGCGGCTCTGGCCGATGGGCGGCCCGGATGCGCGAGCCGGCATAGGCGAGGAAAGCCGCCGCCGCGAGCGCGACGAATATGCCCCACTCGATCCCGGACGTGGTGGCCGAGGGCCCGTTGGTCGTCGCGCCCTGCTTGTCGAAGATCCGCCACACGATCAGCACGCACGTCCACAGCCCGGCTGCCAGGATCACCCCGCCGTCGCCGCCGGGGAGGTGAAACGCCCTTCCCTCGGCGCGCTGGAACAGCAGCGTGAGCACGGCGACGACGACGAGCAGGACCGCGGCCTCGACGAACGAGAACGCTCCCCATCCCGTGATCGAGGCGCTCGCCGACTGCAGCCCCTTGGCCTTCTCCGGCGCGATCAGCGTCACCTGATACCAGGGCAGAAACAGCGTCAGAAACAGAGCGCCCGACGCGTAGGCGGCGAGCCGTGGCTCGTTCGGTAGCGCCTTCCATGCGCGCACGAGCCGAGTCGTCCCCGATCCCACGCGGCGCGCGGCGCCGGCGGCGGTGGGCCCTTCGCTCATGCCCGCAAGCCTGCCACAGGCCGATTGTAAGGCCGTCGGGAGCGCCGAACTACAGGATCGGAATGTCCTGAACGTCGACCCCCTGCTCGCGCCGGCGGTCGAGCCGCTCGAGGTACCAGTCGATCAGCGCGCGGAGCGCCATCAGTACCTCGCGCAACGCGGCGATCAGCCGCTCCTGGAGGTCGGGCGGAATCAGGTCGCGCACGGCTTGGACCAGCGCGACGAACGGATCGAGTTCCGGGGTCGAGCTGCGGGCCCGGTCTTCGGCGTTCTGCCATCCCGCCGGTGGCGGGGTGGCGCCTCCGGCGGGGTTGCCGGCGCCGGCGCCCGGGTCGCCCGCGCCCCCACCGCCACCGACCGCGCTGCCGGCGCCCGGGGTCGCGGCTGCGCGGGCCGCCTCGCCCGCCACCTGGGCCATCAGTCGCTCGGCCGCCTCGGACGCCCGGTCGAGGCGCTGCTCGAGCCGGCGGAGCGCCTCCTCGGGCGGGCCGGGCTCCGGGACCCCGCGAGGCTCGCGCTCCCCAGCCCCCGCACCGCCGCGGCGCTCGGGGTCCTCTGGCGGGACGTCGCCGGCCTCAGGCGGGCTCGGCATCCCTCACTCCGTGGAAAGTCACCGCGAGCGTCCCGTCCTCGAAGGTGGCGGCGGTTGGCTTGAACGCCGCCAGCGCCGAGGGCAGGATGATCGTCCGGCGCTGGCCGTCGACGCCGACGATCAGCTCGAGCCCGATCTTCTTCAGCGAGATGTCGCCCTTGCGCGCGAACGGAAGCATCAGCCGAAGCTCGGCGCCGTTCTCGGACACCTCGAGCTCCTGGCTGAGCGTGTCGTGGAGCACGGCGGCCGGATCGTGACCGCCCGAACCCGAGCCGAACAGCGCGTCCCCGAGGCGGTCGAGCATCTCTCCGCCGAGGACCTCGGTATCGAAGAAGGGGGCGCACAGCACCGGCACCGGCGCGAACGCCGACCGGACGAGCTCGAGATGCTCCTCCTGCATGCGGCGCCAGCCGGCGAAGTAGTCGCCGACCTCGGAGGGGAAGACGCGATTTACGATCACGGCGTCGGTCAGATACCCGTACAGGTTCAGATACGTGAATGTGCGCATGGCCTCGCCGATGACCATCTTGTCCGGGTTCATCACCAGGCGAACCGTGCAGCGCTCGCGGTCGCGGAGGATCTCGTTCATCTCGATCAGGTTCTTCGACAGCCGCCGGATATCGGCGAACACCGCCTGGCTCGGTAGCTGGATGTCGAGCAGCGAGCGGGCGAGTGGGCGGGCGGCGGCGAGGATCTGACGCTCGAGCGGGAACACCTTCTCGATCCACCAGCGCGCGACGTCGGGGAACGACAGAAGCCGGAGCGTCTCGCCCGTCGGCGCGCAGTCGACGATGATCGCCTCCCAGTCCCCGGATTCGTGGGCGGACTGAAGCCGAAGCAGCGAGAACAGCTCGTCCATGCCCGGCGGGACCGTGAGCTCCTGGGCGGAGATCCGGTCGATGCCGCGCTCGACGAAGAGCTCGCCGAGCCACTCCTGCACCCCCGACCAGTGGCGCTCCATCTCCTCCTGGGCGTTGACCTCCTGACCCCACAGCCGCTCGCCGGCGGGACACGGCTCGGGCCCGAGCGCCGCGCCGAGCGACTCGGACAGGCTGTGCGCGGGGTCGGTCGAGATCACGAGCGTGCGCAGCCCGGATCCCGCACAGGCACGCGCGGTGGACGCCGCGACCGACGTCTTGCCGACTCCGCCCTTGCCGGTGTAGAGGATCGTGCGGGGCGTCATCATCGGGCGAGTCTAGGCGCTCGTGAACCGGCGCGAGGGCACCAATCCGCTGCTACATTCGCTGCGGGGCTGATGAAGGAAAGGGACGTGATGCATCACCGGAGAACAGCAGTCATCGGCCTCGTCATGATCGTGCTGGCGAGCCTCGCGGTCGCCGCCTGCGGCAGCGCGAGCAGCGACTCGGCCAACCCCAACACGCTGCTCACCCAGACCTTCACCGGCACCCACAAGGTCACCAGCGGAAACCTCGATCTGACGCTCACGATCGATCCGTCCGGGTCGAGCGTGCTGAGCGGCCCGATCACGCTCAGCTTCGGCGGCCCGTTCCAGACGCGCGGCGCCGGCAAGCTTCCGGAGTCGAACTTCACGTTGAGCGCGACGGCGCTCGGCCAGAACGTCGCGCTCGGGATCATCTCCACCGGCACCGCCGGCTACGTGACGTTCGAAGGAGCGAGCTACCGGATGCCCCAGGCGACCTTTCAGAAGCTCGAGTCGAGCTTCGCCCAGCTGACCGCGACGCCGGGCCCCGGCTCGGGATCCACCACGCTCGGCAAGCTCGGCATCCAGCCGCTTCACTGGCTGACCAACCCGACCGTCGTCGGGACCGAGAACGTCGGCGGAGCGCAGACGACCCACATCCACGCCGGTGTCGACACAAGCGCGCTCCTGACCGACCTGAACACGGTCCTCGAGAAGGCCTCGTCGCTCGGCGTCTCCGGCGCGAGCAGCCTCAAGTCCGGGATCCCCGCGGCCGACCGGGCCAAGATCGCCTCCGAGGTCAAGAATCCGAGCGTCGACATCTGGACCGGGACCAGCGACAAGACGATCCGCAGGCTCACGCTCACGCTCACGCTGCCGGTGACCGGCAAGACGTCGTCGGAGCTCGGCGGCCTCAGCTCCGCCGACATCGGGCTGACCGTGCAGTACTCGGACCTGAACCAGCCGCAGACGATCAAGGCGCCCACCACTACGCGTCCGTTCTCCGAGTTTCAGAGCAAGCTGAGCGCGTTCGTGCAGGAGCTCGAAGGTGCCGCCGCGGGGGCGCTGGGCGGCTCCACCGGCAGCTCGGGCTCGAGCTCGGGCGGGGGGTCGACGACCACGGCGCCCTCGGCGAACGTCGCGCGCTACAGCCAATGCATCCAGTCGGCCGACGGGGACGTCGCCAAGATGCAGAAGTGCGCGTCGCTGCTCGGCAGCGGCGGCTAGCGAGACGGACTTGGTCAGACCGACCGGACCGGCGAACTAGTCGCGGCCCAGCTCCTCGACCTCTTCCTCGAACTCCTCGGGCTCTTCGTCGGGGTCGGCGGCGAGGCCCGCTCCCGCGTGGCGCGACTGGAACGCCTCGAGCAGCTGGTCGCGCCGGTCCTCCTCGACCGGCACCTCATCGGAGATCAGAACCCAGTCGGCGCCTTCGAACTCCTCCATGTTGAAGATCTCCGCATCGAGTTCGGGCGAGTCGTCGACGACGACCAGGACCTCGGTCTGGGGGTTGAAGTAGGTCCCCGGACGGTTGACGAGCTCATCGAGTTCGAAGCGTCGTGGATCTGCCATGGGCCGCAGCCTACATCACAGGCCGCTCAGCCCTGCGATCTCGCGTTCGATCTCGGCTTCGACGTCGAGCGGAGGCTTGCCGGCGCGGACCCGCCGATGATTGCGCGCGACGACGAGCTGGCGGATCTCCTCCCGCAGCGCCGGGTCGATCGCCGGCGCCGGCGCGCTCAGGCGGGCGAGCTCGTCCTCGACGTCGATCGGGGGCTCGCCGCGCCGGGCTCGCCGCTCGTTGCGCGCCTCGAGCAGCTGCCGGATCTCCATGTCTCGCTCGGTCCTCGCCGCCCCCGAGCCGGGCCGCGAGTTCTGCGTGGAGTCGCGGTCCATAACGAGCCGGCCCTTGCCGAAGTCCTCCCACGCCTTGCCGCTGAACACCAGCGCTGCCAGCGCGATCAGCACCGCGAGCACGCAGACGACCCAGATCACGACGTTGAACGTGGAGTGCACCGGAACGAAGTCTGGCGCACCGGGCTGCGGATGCGTGGCAAATACCGAATCCAAACGGTGCGAAATACCGCTTCGCAAGCGCGTTTATCGGGTACGATACCGGTGTTGACTGACTAGTCAATCTACTTCTGCGCTTTCAAGGAGAAACCCACCGTGGTTGATTTCACCCTCACCGACGAGCAGCAGAGCATGCGCGAGATGGCGCACGACTTCGCTGAGAAAGAGATTCGTCCGGTCGCTTGGGAGTACGACAGGGACGGCACTTGGCCGCAGGGCATCATCGACAAGGCCTGGGAGCTCGGCCTGATGAACAGCCACTTTCCGGTGGAGTACGGTGGCCCCGGCCTCGGCTACCTGGAGGGATGCATTATCGAGGAGGAGCTCGCGTGGGGCTGCTCGGGCATCAGCACCTCGGTGACGTGTAACGGCCTGGCGACGGCGCCGGTGCTGCTCGCGGCGTCCGACGAGATCAAGAAGGAGTACATCGGCCGGCTTTCCGAGGGCCCGCTGCTCGCCTCGTTCTGTCTGACCGAGCCCGATGCCGGCTCCGACGTCTCCGGGATGAAGACCACTGCCGTCCGCAAGGGCGACAAGTGGATCATCAACGGTTCCAAGTGCTTCATCACCAACGGCGAGTACGCCAACTGGTACACGGTCTACGCGAAGACCGACAAGGAGGCGGGCCACCGGGGGATCTCGTGCTTCGTCGTCCCGCGTGACGCCGGCGTGGTCGTCGACAAGCACGAGGACAAGATGGGCCAGCGGGCCTCGAACACCGCCACCGTCTCGTTCAACGACGTCGAGATCCCGCTCGACCACCTCGTGGGCGACGAGAACAAGGGCTTCAAGATCGCGATGATGACGCTGGACCGGACCCGTCCCGGCGTGGCGGCGATGGCCACCGGGGTGGCGCGCGCGGCGATGGAGTTCGCGACCGAGTACTCCAAGGAGCGCGTCCAGTTCGGCGTGCCGATCGCGATGCACCAGGCGATCCAGTTCCTGATCGCCGACATGGCCACCAAGGTGCACCTGTCGCGGCTCGCCGCCTGGCACTCGGCGGTGCTGCTCGACCAGGGCAAGCGCAACACGCTCGAGTCCTCGCACGCCAAGCGGTTCGCCGCCGACAGCGCGATGGAGGTCACGACCGACGCCGTGCAGGTGTACGGCGGCTACGGCTTCATCAAGGAATACAAGGTCGAGAAGTTGATGCGTGACGCCAAGATCCTCCAGCTCTACGAGGGCACCGCACAGATTCAGCGGCTGGTGATCGCGCGCGAAACGCTGATCCCGCGCCGGGTCGAAGAACCCGCCCCCGCCAAGGCGTAGACCGGCTCGGGATTGCGGTGGGGACGTAGCTGCCGCCTCCTCGGAGATGGGGAGGCGGCGGTGGCGTCCCGACGGCTACATCCACCGCCTGCGCCAGAAGTAGATGACGAACACGATGATCGAGACGATCAACAGCCCGATCCCAAATACGACGAACGCCCACTCGGTGTTCAGGATGTGATCGGTCAGGAACGAAAAGTTCTGCCCGAAGAACCCGGTCAGGAACGTCAGCGGGAGAAAGATCGTCGCGATCATCGTCAGCTGCTTGTTGATCTCGCCCTGACGGTTGGCGACGGTCGAGAGATACATGTCGGCAGCGCCGCTAAGCAGATCGCGGTAGGAGTCGACCAGCTCCCCGACGCGATTCAGGCTGTCGTAGAGGTCGCGGAAGTACAGCCGGCCGTCACCCTCGAGCCCCCGGAGCTCGGCGATCCGCTCGGCGTCCCGAGCGAACACGTCGCGCTCGGGTGAGACCACTCGGCGCATCGCGACGAGATCCCGCTTGATCGAGAAGATCCGCTTCAGAATCTGTTCCCGCGGCTCCTCGACGACCTCCTGCTCGATCTCGTCGATGTCGTCGTCGATCCGGGTCAGCACCGGAAAGAAGGTCTGAGTCAGCGCGTCCAGGATCTTGTAGACGAGAAACTGCTCGCCGCGGAGCGGGTGCTCGTCGTACCTGGCGCGCAGCTGCTCGAGGCAGGTCAGCGGACGGCGGTGGATCGTCACGACGAAGTGGCCGGACACGATCATGTGGAGCTCTCGCAGTAGCGGTCCGCCTGAGCTGGTCCCAGGATCGACGCCGTATGCGACGAGGAATATGTAGCCGCCGTACTCCTCGATCTTCGGATGCTGGTTGAACGTCCGGGCGTCTTCGATCGTCAGCGGATGCAGCCCAAATTGGGACGCGATTCGATGCAGTTGTTCGTCGGTCGGTGCCTGGAGGTCCAGCCAGAAGAAGCGGCGCTTCTCGATGTGCTTGGCGAGATCCTTGTGATCAGGATCGACCAGGAACGGAACCCAGAGCCCGCTGTCCGTTCCGGGACTTGCGCTCACGGTCCTGGCGCCATCGACTACGAGCTAGGTCTGAACGACGGCGCGATCAGCGCGGCAGCGGTCTTCTTCGGCGCGGGCTTCTTCGAGGAGGGCTTCTCGGCCATCGCGTAGATTCCCACGACGATCGCAGCGACGCAGATCAGCCCGCACACCCCGGCGAGCGCGTAACCAGCCCACTCCCGACCGCCGCTCTTCGCGTCGTTCGCGATCTTGACGCCGTACAGCAGGACGCCGAACACGACGACCACTCCGACCCCGCCGACCAGCGCGGCGACGACGATCTTCCAGAGGGCGCTCCAGTTGATCAACTCGGACGCGAGGATGGCCATCTTGCGTGCCTCAGGCCGCGGCGACCGCGGGTGGGACGCCGGCCAGCTCGGCCTCCTCGACCGGGCTCACGTTCGTGCGGTCGAGATCGTCGGCTGTGACCTTGTTTCGCTGAGCGAGCGTCCACAGGCCGAAGGCTCCGGCCGCCGCGAGCGCACAGATCACGATCGCGCCGACGTTCGCGTGCGCGCCGAAGATGTCCGCGATCGCCCACGCCAGGCCGCCGAGGGCCCCAGCCCCCGGCATCGTCAAGATCCAGGCCGACAGCATCTGTCCGATCACGTTCCAGTGGACGCTGTCGACGTTCTTGCCGAGGCCGGCGCCGAGGACGCCTCCGGACACGACCTGCGTGGTCGACAGCGGGTAGCCGTAGTACGAGGAAGCGAGGATCACGGCCGCGCTCGAGGACTCGGCGGCGAAGCCCTGCGGCGACTCGACGTTCGTGATCCGGTTGCCCATCGTGTTGATGATCCGCCACCCGCCGCTCGCCGTCCCGAGCGCGATCGAGAGGGCGCAGCCGAGCTTGACCCACAAGGGGACTGAGAAATGAACTGCGCTGATGTCCCCGTGCGCGATCAGCGCCAGCGAGATCACTCCCATCGTCTTCTGGGCGTCGTTCGTCCCGTGCGCCAGCGAGACCAGCGACGCCGAGAAGATCTGGCCATATCGATAGCCGGTTCTTGCCTCCCTTTGGCCCAATCGGCGGATCAATCGGTAGGCCAGGTACGTCCCGAGCGCGGCTACCCCGCCCGCGATGAACGGCGACAGCACCGCCGGCACGATCACGGTCTGCACGAGGTTGTGCCAGTTGATCTCGCTCGAGGCGGTGGCGACGATCGTCGCGCCGATCACGCCGCCGATCAGCGCGTGACTCGAGCTCGACGGGATCGTGAAGTACCACGTGATGAGGTTCCAGGTCATCGCCCCGATCAGCGCCGCCAGGACCAGCTCGAGCCCGTCGCCGCCAGCGAGCACCTTCGGGTTGACGATCCCCTTGGCGATCGTGGCCGCGACGCTGATCGAGATGAACGCGCCGGCGAAGTTCAGGCAGGCGGACAGGATCACCGCCACCTTTGGCTTCAGCGCCCCGGTGGCGATCGATGTCGCCATCGCGTTCGCGGTGTCGTGGAACCCGTTCGTGAAGTCGAACGAGAAGCCCGCCACCACCACGAGGATGAGGATTAGCTCCGATCCCATACCCGGGGGCAGCCTCCCAGGTCAGTTCGGTAGTGATGTAAACGGGCTGTGAAGACGAAGACCCGACTTACCGGGATTGGTCGGCGGCGCCTGACGGCGGCGCCTTACTCCGTCGTGCTGAACTCCCAGATGGCGATCCCGAGCATGACCAGCCCGAGCGCGATGATCATGCCGGCCTCGAGCAGCGCCGGCACGTGCCAGCCGAACCAGGTCACGCCCGGATCGAGCGCGGCGCGGGCCGCGGGCGAGATCGTCAGGTGGTTGAACACGAGCCGGCGCATCGGGTCGACGGCATAGGTCAGCGGGTCGAGGCGGTTCAGCACCGCCAGCCAGCCCGGAAGGTTGGCGACCGGGAACAGCGCGCCGGAGATGAAGAACATCGGCATCACGATCATCTGCATGACGCCCATGAACGACTGCATCTGCTTGATCCGGACCGCGACCATCACGCCGAACGCGGTGATCGTGAACGCGAGCAGCAGCTGCAGGACGAAGATGCCGATGATCAACAGCGGGTCGTAGGGGACTCCGACGAAGCCGGCGAGCGCGATCACGATCACGCCCTGGAAGCTCGCCACGGTGGCGCCGCCGATGACCTTGCCGATCACGATCGAGCTGCGCCGGATCGGCGCCACCATCATCTCGCGCAGGAACCCGAACTCCCGGTCCCACACGATCGAGGCGGCCGAGAACATCGCGGTGAACATCACCGAGATGCACAGAATCCCCGGGTAGATGAACGTCTTCAGGTTGACGCCGTGGGTGCTCGCCGCCGACAGCTGCTGGAGGCCGGATCCGAGGACGAACAGGAACAGCAGTGGCTGCACCAGGGTCGTGACCATCCGCAGGCGGTCACTGCGGTAGCGGATCAGCTCGCGGCGCCACACGATCTTGATCGCGCGGAGCTCGGAGGCGAGGCTGCGCTTGGGGACGGTGACCCGGACGACCGGGGTCGGGGCCGCTTCGACGGTCGTGCTTGCGGGTGCGCGCGGCTCGGTGGTCGTGCTCATCGCCGACCTCCGTGCATCATCTGCATCATCCTGCGGTTGCGATCCTTGCCCTGGTCCTCCTCGGCATCGCGGATCGTCGAGCCCGTGTACGACATGAACACGTCGTCGAGCGTCGGGCGGGAGACGTTGACCGCCTTGATCGGGGGGTGGGCGGGGTCCCATTCACCGAACAGCCGTGGCACGAACTGCTCGCCCTCGGGGACCCCGAAGGTGACCGCGCCCTCGGACTTCCGCGCTTCGATCCCGAAGCGCTCGGCGAGCGCGGCGATCGTGGCGTCGTCGTCGTCGGTGTGGATCGTCACCCGATCGGTCCCGACCCCCGCCTTGAGCGTCTCGGGCTCGTCGAGCGCGACGATCTCGCCGTGGTCCATGATCGCGATCCGGTCGCACCACTCGGCCTCGTCCATGTAGTGGGTGGTCATGAAAATCGTGATCTCCTCGCGCTCCTTGAGCTCGCCGATGTACTCCCAGATCGAACGGCGTGTCTGCGGATCCAGTCCGATCGTCGGCTCGTCGAGGAACAGCACCCTCGGGGAGTGCATCAGGCCACGCGCGATCTCGAGCCGCCGGCGCATGCCGCCGGAGAACGTACCCACCACCGAGTCCTTGCGGTCCCACAGCCCGACCATCGTCATCACCTGCTGCATGCGGGGCTTGACCAGGTCCGATTGGACGCCGTAGAGCTCCGCATGCAGGCGCAGGTTCTGCTCGGCGGTGAGGTAGCCGTCGAGCGTCGGGTCCTGGAACACGAGGCCGATGTTGCGGCGGACGTCGTCGCGCTCCTTGACCACGTCGTGGCCGGCGACGGCCGCTGATCCCGCCGTCGGCGTGATCAGCGTGCACAGCATGTTGATCGTGGTCGTCTTGCCGGCGCCATTGGGTCCGAGGAAGCCGAACACCTCACCGGTCGCGACCTCGAACTCGACGCCCTTGACGGCCTCGACCTCGTCGTAGTTCTTGACGAGGCCGCGGACCTCGATCGCTGGTTGGTCAGCCATGTCTCTCGTGCCGTTCACGCCCGTCATATCTGCTCACACACGTTACGCGGTCGCGTCCGCGTCCCCGGCCGGGTCGGTGTCCTCGGCGAGGATCCCGTACAGCGCCCGGCGCGTCTCGGCCAGCGTCTCGCACGCCTTCGCCACCTGGTGCTCGTCGCCCACCTGCGCGACCTGCCACGCCGCCTTGCCGATCTGGATCACGAGCGAGGCGATCTCGGGTATCGAGCGTCCCTCCGCCTCTTCGTCCTCCTCCCATGGCGCCGTGCGGTCGGCGTACTGCTGTGCCTGCTCGCGGCCGGCGTCGGTCAGCTCGAACAGCTTGGTCCCGTCCCGCTCGATCCCACGGATCAGGCCCTCGTCCTCGAGCTGGGCGAGGGTCGGGTAGACCGAGCCCGGGCTCGGGCGCCACCGGCCGCCGCTTCGCTCCTCGATCGTCTGCATCAGCTGATAGCCGTTGCGCGGCTCCTCGGCGAGCAGGATCAGCACCGCCGTCCTGAAGTCGCCGCGGCGCCGGCGGCCCCGGCCACCACCGAACGGCCCGCCGCCGCCCCACATCGGTCCGCCGAACGGAGGCCCGCCGCGCATGTGGCGCATCGCGGCGAACCGCTCGAGGTCATCCATGCGGCCATAGCGGCCATGGCGGCCGTGGCCGTGTGAGGCCGCCTTCATCGCGGCCAGCCGGCTCAGGAATGGCCAGGGCGCGGCCCAATCCTCGTGACTCATGATTCCTCCTGAAGAAAGCTTGGAACGATGTATTAACGATATATCGGAGACTGTCGTCTGTCAAGCGGCTGCTTCGGCGGCGCGCCGCCGCCTCGCGCCCAGCTCTCGCGGTCCTCACCGGGGGCGCGCCGTCGACCT
>Ga0335078_10010729_pt1 | contig 13570 bp, 15 predicted proteins | sample Lox_Sample_32_FD_206711 | JGI IMG/M metagenome (GOLD analysis project Ga0335078, IMG submission 206711) | Soil microbial communities from Loxahatchee National Wildlife Refuge, Florida, United States - Lox_Sample_3.2 | ecosystem: Environmental > Terrestrial > Soil > Wetlands | place: USA...
AGGCTTGGCAGAGTTTCTTGAGAAGTACGTTTGCGGTTTGGCTGCCCAGGCTTCCAAATCTGCTCCCGCAGGTGTTCTTGTCCAATGAGCACGACTCGCATCATGACCGAATCGACGCACGCGCTTGGGCCAATTCCAAGGACGATGCAGGCGGGGGTATACCGTGAGAAGGGAATTGTCCGCGTAGAAGAAGTTCCTGTGCCCGAAGTTGGTCCCGGCGAAGTTCTCATCAAAGTCGCGGCATGCGGGATCTGCGGCACGGACATCAAGAAGATCTTTCAGCGTTACGTCGAACCTCCTCAAATCCTCGGGCACGAACTCGCCGGAACAGTCGTTGCGACTGGCCCGGGAGTCACGAAATTCCGACCTGGCGATCGGGTGATGAGCTTCCATCACATTCCTTGCGGCAAGTGCTTCTATTGTGAACGCCGCAGCTTCTCCCAATGCAAGCAGTACAAAACGACAGGCCTGACGGCAGGGTTTGCGCCCAATGGGGGCGGCTTCGGCGAATATGTCAGAGCCATGCCCTGGGTCGCCGAGCGCGGCATCCTACCCCTGCCGGACAATGTTTCATTCGAAGAAGCCACGTTCATCGAGCCCATCAACACCATTCTGAAGGCTGTCCAGAAAGCCCGCGTGGCTGCCGGCGAAGCGGTCTTGGTGATCGGTTGCGGCCCCATCGGGCTTCAACTCCTCATGGTTGCCAAACTCCAGGGGGCCCGCCTTTACACCAGTGATCCCATGCCCGAGCGTCGTGCGAAAAGCATCGCGCTTGGCGCCATAGAGTCTTTTGACCCAACAAGTGGTAAGCTTGTTGCAGACGTGAAAGTCCGAACTGAGGGTCGGGGGGCGGATGCGGTCCTGGTAGCCGTTGCCCATCCCCCGGTGGTGGAAGAAGCTTTGGCAACCGTCCGCCCTGGCGGACGCGTTCTCCTGTTTGCCGCTAACGATCCCGTCACTCGGATCGAATTTCCCGCCGCGGCCGTGGGCATTGACGAAAAAGAAATTTTGGGCAGCTATAGCGCTGCACTGGACATCCAAGAAGAAGCCGCCGATCTGGTGCTGTCTAAGAAACTACCCGTGATGGACATCGTCACGCACCGCTTTCCTTTGGCTAAGATTCAGGAAGCGCTGGAACTCGCGGTTCGGCCAACAGTGGATTCGCTCAAAATCTTGATCCGCCACGTATGAAAATGCCCGGAACAAAAAAGATCGAAGAGGCCATCGGCGAGGTCGTATCCCTTGCCCGTCGGGTACTGCCCGCAAAGATGATCGCCGCCGTCCTCTACGGCAGCGAGGATTTGCGCATAGAGCAGATTGACGTTCCTTCTCTTGCTGCGGATGAAGTGCTGCTGCGTGTCCGTCTGGCTTTGACCGACGGCACGGACCTGAAAGTCTGGAAGCGCGGTTATCACGCAAAAATGATTCGGCCCCCGGCGGTCTTCGGCCACGAAGTGGTCGGCGAAATCGTATCGGTCGGCAAACGCGTGGATACTCGCTGGCGGCTCGGCACGCGCGTTGTCGCCGCCAATTCCGCCCCTTGCTTGCGCTGCTATAACTGTCGCCGCGGCCAGGAGAATCTTTGCGAGGATCTGCTTTTCAACAACGGCGCGTACGCCGAGTACATGCGCATTCCCGGTCGGATCGTCATGGAGAATATGCTCGAGGTGCCGCATTCGGTGGACGATCAGAGCGCGGCGTTGGTCGAGCCGCTCGCCTGCGTTCTGCGCGGTATCCATGAAATGGAACTGCGCACCGGAGACACTGTCGCGGTAATCGGCTGCGGCCCGATCGGCTTAAAATTTGTCCGCATGCTTTCGCGGCGCGGCGTTCGGGTGATCGCGCTCGCTCGCCGCGACGCGCCGCTGGGCGTCGCGCGCAAGCTCGGCGCGTCGGCCACGATCAATGTGAGCGATTCTCCCGACGTGATCGCCGAGGTGAGATCTCTCAGCGACAGCGGCCGCGGTCCGGACGCTGTCGTGGAAGCCGCCGGCAATCCGGCGACCTGGACTCTCGCGCTGGGCATGGTTCGCCGCGGCGGAGTGGTTAATTTCTTCAGCGGTCTACCCTCAGCCACCCGGGTCGAAGTTGAGCCGGCCACGATTCACTATTCGGAAATCAAGATTATTTCGCCGTTCCACCATACGCCGCGTTTCATCCGCGAAGCTCTTGAAGCCGTGCGTCGCGGCGATCTTTCCGCGCAGGATTTCGTCACCGAGGAAATCAGCCTGGCCGACCTGCCCCAGGCCTTCGCGCGGATGAAGTCCCGCAGCGGCGAAATCAAGCTCGCCGTCCGCCCGTGAGCGTCTTAACACGCGGCCATTCCATTTGCTGTTCCGAACCCGCGTCGCCGTCGAGGAGTCTGCTTTTCCTTTTCGGTCATGCGAAAATAGATTGAACCATGCTTCGCCCAGGTGAACTCGAGATCGCGCGGAATGTCCCGGCTGCCGGCTGCGCGCCGGAGACCGCGCAGGAATATACGCGGTGGCTCGCGACGCATCACTACGAAAATTTCAATGTCGTCTCCTGGCTGCTGCCCAAGAGCCTGCACCAGCATTTCTACAATCTCTATGCCTATTGTCGCTGGGCCGACGATCTTGGCGATGAGATTCCCGATGCGCAGCGGGCGCTCGAACTGCTTGCCTGGTGGGAGCGCGAACTCAACCTCTGCTACGAAGGCAAACCGTCGCATCCCGTCTTTGTTGCCTTGCGCGGCACTATCGCAGCGAAAGCCATTCCCCGGCAGCCTTTCGCCGATCTGCTCAAGGCTTTTCGGGAGGACCAGACGGTCAAGCGGTATCCGACGTGGGGGGCGGTCCTCGATTACTGCGTGTACTCCGCCAACCCGGTGGGCCACCTCGTTCTCTATCTCTGCGGCTACCGTGATGAAGAACGCCAGCAACTTTCGAACTCCACCTGCACGGCGCTGCAACTGGCGAATTTCTGGCAGGACGTCGCGCGGGACCTAGAGAAAGGCCGCATCTACATTCCGCTCGATGTTGCTGCGAAGCACGGCGTCTCGGAGGACGAAATTGTCGAGCATCGCTTCAGCAACCGCTACGTCGCCCTGATGCGGGACCTCATCGCGCGCACGCGTGCTCTTTTTGACGAGGGCCGGCCGCTCGCCCGAATGCTCGAAGGGCGTTTGCGGGTGGATATTGAAATGTTCAGCCGTGGCGGCGTCGCCGTGTTGGATGCCATCGAGGATATCGGCTACGACACGCTCAATCATCGGCCTGCCATCAGCAAAGGCAAACAGGCTCGACTCCTGGCCCGCGTGCTTATTGGACAGGTTTTCAAACCTTTCCCGGGTCCGCGGGCGGACGCCGCCGTATTCGTGGATCGCAAACCGGCCGCGCCGCAACCGGAACGTCTCGCTGCGGCTTCCTACCAGGAATGCCACCGCATCGCCCGCGAGGCGAACAGCAATTTTTACTATGCGTTTTTTCTCTTGCCGAAGCACAAGCGGGACGGCATTTTTGCTTTGTACGCTTTCATGCGGTTGATTGACGATGTTTCGGACGAAAGCGGCGATCTCGCGGGCAAGCAGCGTGGGCTCGCGAGGTGGCGCGCTGCGCTCGATGAGGCCGTCACTGGCCAGTCGCAGATTTTCGATGGCAACACCGTGAAGCCGCTTTTAAGGAGCTTCCTCGAAGGCGAGCGGGAAGTCCTGCCGGCTCTCGTGGACACCATGCGGCGCTTCCGCATGCCGGCGCGCTATCTGCACGATCTGATCTCCGGCGCGGAAATGGATCTCACCGTGGATTCGTATCCCACGTTCGACCGTCTTCGCGAATATTGTTATCGAGTTGCCGGCACCGTCGGGCTCACTTGCACGCACATTTTCGGATTTCGCGATCCTCGCGCGCTCGATCTCGCGGAAAAGCTCGGCATTGCTTTTCAGCTTACGAACATCATTCGCGACGTCCACGACGACTACAATTTCGGCCGAGTGTATCTCCCCGAAGAGGATCTGGCCCGCTACAACGTCGTTCCCGAAGACTTCGGCCTCTGCGAGGCCACTCTTGGTGTGCGTGAACTTCTCCGTTTTGAAGCCGCTCGCGCGTGGCATTTCTATGAAGAGGGAGCGGCGCTGTTCGACCTGATCGAACCCGATAGCCGCGCCGCGCTCTGGCTGCTCGCGCACACCTATAGCGCGCTTCTGTCGCGCATCGAATCGCTCGATTTTGCCGTTTTCGGAGAACGAGTACGCCTTGGCAAAGCGGAAAAAATGATTTTCATGGCCCGTGCTCGCTTTGGGCGCATTTCCCGGGAAAATGTCCTCGAAAAACGTGATCGTGATCGGCGGCGGGCTGGCGGGCCTGGCGGCCGGCGTCGCGCTGGCTGAATCCGGCTGGCGGGTCCGGTTGTTCGAACAGCGCCCCTACCTTGGCGGCCGCGCTACTTCCTACATCTTGCCGAACGGCGAGCACGTGGACAATTGCCAGCACGTCACGCTCGGCTGCTGCACGAATCTCGCTGATTTCTACCGCCGCGTTGGTTCCGCTGACAAAATCAAATTTTTCGATCGCCTGCTTTTCCTCGATCCTCAGGGCCGCAGCGGTGCGATGCGGGCCGGCGTTTTTCCCGCGCCGCTTCACATGCTCGGATCGTTCCTCACTTTTGCGCCACTTTCCTTCGCGGACAAACTTTCGATCGCGCGCGCGATGCTGAGCATCATTCGTTCCGGAGGGCGGCCCCCCGAGCTCAAGAATGGCAAGCCGATTTCCATGCTCGACTGGCTTCATCTCAAGAATCAAACCGCCCGCGCAATCGAGCGTTTTTGGCGCGTGGTTCTCGTCAGTGCGCTGGATGAAGAACTCGACCGCACCGATGCCTGCTTTGGCGTTGACGTTTTCTGGAAGGCCTTTCTTTCAAATCGCGCCGGTTATCGCATGGGCGTTCCCACCGTTCCTCTCGCCGAGCTTTATGAGGGCTGCCGCTTGGCCATTGAGCAGAAGGGCGGGGAAGTGATCTTGCGTTCGCCGGTTCGAAAGCTATGTTTTGCCGATGGTGCGCTGGCGGGACTGCAATTCGATGCCGGGCGCGAAGAATCCGCCGACGCGTACGTTCTTGCCCTTCCTCACAACGCGCTCGGCGAGCTTCTTTCCGAAGAAATCAAGCGTTCGAATCCCGCGCTCGCGAATCTCGAGAACATAAAAGTCTCGCCGATCACGGGCGTGCATTTCTGGTTTGACCGCCCGGTGATGGCCGAGCCGTTCATCACGCTTCTGGACACGACCACACAGTGGGTTTTCAATAAATCGCTGCTTTACTGTTCAAACGTGGCCTCCGCGAATTCCTCGCAGCAATATCTCCAGCTGGTGATCAGCGCATCGTACGATCTCTTGAGAAAATCGCGCGAAGAGATCGTGGCTCTTTGCCTGAAGGAAATTCGCCAAGCGCTTCCCGCCGCGCGCGAGGCGCAGCTCTTGAAAGCCACGGTCATCAAGGAAGCCGCTGCAACATTTTCGCCGGAGCCCGGTGTGGACCGCTGGCGTCCCTCGCAGGAAACGAAAATCGCGAAGCTATTTCTCGCGGGCGACTGGACACAAACCGGGTGGCCCGCGACCATGGAAGGCGCCGTCCGCAGCGGCTATCTGGCCGCAGAAGCTGTCCTGCGTGCGGCGGGGACTCCCTTCACTTTCCTTCGGCCCGATCTTCCTGTTGATCGCCTCGTTCGTTTGCTTTAGTGGAATAACTGCCGTTGGGGAGGTTGCTCGTGGCGGCTCAGACTGTGCCCTGGTGCGTTGCCTGCGTGCCGGTTCTATCTCGCGGCCTCAAAATAGCCGACACATTTCTCCTGCGTCGTTAGTCCTTCTCCAGCACGGTCCTGCGTCTCATATTCCTTATGAAAATCCTTCAGGAACTGCTCGTATTCCCCGCGCGATTCCCAGAAGTCCATGGTCACATAGATCCACGGCCGGCCCGCGTCGCGCAGCAAACGCGTGCCCAGGTACGCCCGGCTGTGCCGGAAGAGCCTGGTCCACTCCCCCTCCGGACCGTGCAGCTTTTCAAACCGGGCTTCGCTTCCGGGCTTGACTTCGTGCTCCCACAGCGCTACAAACAATGTTGTCCCATCTCCTGCTCTCGGGCGCTGGCGATTCCGCAAATCCCAGGGAAGTAACCGTAGCCGCCCCGAGTGTAGCAACCCGATTGGATACAAACCAGAGTGCAGTGCGGATTAGTGTGTATCTCCAGGTTCTTGCTGTGGCAGCCCTCGCTGGCTAACTCGCCCGACGTCCGCCTGCTCATGTACGGAGGTCTCTGTGGATCGTAAGTATGGCCATCGCGGCTATCGCGATACCGAAAAAGGGGAAAAGAAGGAGCGTTCGCACGAGCGGAAGCCGCCGCAAGGTGGTCCTCGCGGCATGAACGATCATCTCGGGCCCCGCACGCCGCGCATGGTCGGCACTGTGACGCGAGCGCGATGTTCCAATTGCGGGGCCGTGCTCGTACCGGGGTTCGATCCGAATGGCAAGTGCCCCAAATGTGCATTCGAGCTCCACAGCTGCAAGCAGTGCCGCTTCTTTGATTCCGGCGCGCAGTTCGAATGCACGCAGCCGATTCCCGAGCGGATCTCCCCCAAGGACGCCAAGAACAATTGCACCTTCTACGAATTCCGGACGACCGTCGAAAAGGACACCGCGCCCACTTCTTACTCTCAGCCCGCGCAGATTCAGCCGGAGATTTCGCCTTCGCGACCCATGGACGCACGCCAGGCCTTCGACAACCTCTTCAAGAAATAGGCTTCGCTGGCTTTTTCCACGAGTTCTGCAATAGAACGAGTCTCAGTCCTCGATTCCTTGGTGTTTCCCTCGAAACCGCGGCGCAAGCGCGTAATTCAGTTGCACCAGCACAATCGCCCCGATGCTCCAGTACGTATTGACCAGGCAGAGCAGCGCCCCTCCCGCGTAGAGGGCCTGCGCGATCACGATGCGCCGGCAAATCACCGCTGGCACGTGCTCCGGCATTTCGCGGCTCGCTAGACCCTTGTGCGTGACGTGCCCCCAGCTCCAGTAGAGCAATGCTCCGGGGGCCAGAATGTTCAGCCAGTATTCGATCAGCGCAACCCGGAACTTCATGTACTCTGCGAGTATCGAGGTCGAAAAGGGCATCAGCGAGATGGTCAATAAAAACGCCAGATGAATCCACGTCAGGTCCCGGTCGGATTTTTCGAGATAATTCAGCTGCGTCTGCTGTCCGACCCAGAAAATTCCCAGCGTCAGAAAACTCATCATCCAGACGAGCAGGCGCGGCGCCATGTGCAGCAGCGCGTTCCACAGATCTCGATCGCTGTGAATCAGTTCGCTGGCCGGGACGCGCAAGTCGAGTACGAGCAGCGTCATCGCAAACGCAAACAGGCCGTCGCTCAGCGCCGCGAGCCGCTCGGCGTTTTGCCCGGCAATCAGGTTATAGGTAAATTTCACTTCGAACCGGTCTAAGCCTCCCGCTTCTTCTTGTTCGGCCACGGCACCAGCATGGAAACGCCGCTGCGGTAGATCCGGTAAGTTTCCCCGTGGAAGGTAATCAGGTCCTTCTCTTCGAACTGGATTGCCAGAAGGATATATCCCGTGCACATCACGGCAAAGAAAAGATGGCCCAGTGTCATGTGCGGCGCGCTCCAGAACGCCACCACAAAACCGAGATAAATGGGATGCCGCACAATCCGATAAGCACCCGGTGTCACAAACTTCGGCGGCTCGTACTCCTTCTTGCTCCAATACCTCCACACTTGTTGCAGTCCGAACAAGTCGTAATGGTTGATCAGGAACGTGGACGTCAACAAAAGGAGCCACCCTATCCAGAACAGCGCGTGAAGAACATCCACCCATACCGGGGAGGTTACGGTCCAGATGGTGCGAGGCACGGGCTGCCAGAATTCCACCACCGCCAGCAGCAAGATGCTCGCTGCCAGCACGTACGTACTGCGCTCGAATGGTTGCGGTACAAGCTTCGTCCACGCGCGCTTGAATCCTTGCCGCGCCATCACGCTGTGCTGAATCGCGAAGAGCCCCAACAGCGCCGCGTCAATCAACAAGGCCATGCCAAGAGGACTCTTCTCCGGCAGGGTATCCATGGTCCATACAAACCAGATGGCCAGAAGAAAAACCGCGAGGAAAAACAAGTAGGAAAGCACCCCATAAAACAGACCGATGGCCCGACTCATAACAGCCTCCAGAATGGAACATGAGAGTTCCCGAAGATAAACGTGATTCGAGAATCGCTGACGCGCGGAGAGTATTACTGCCATTTATCTCAGTCAAGCGCAAATCTGCGGCTGGCTTTTCACTTCCTGCGGCGGCAGTTCCTTGCGTCCTTCATTTCATTTTCTTGCGCGCTCGAGCGTACTTCAGGCTGATTAGGCCCTTCGAGTAGCTCTTGTTTTCCAGGAGGGAAAAATCGCGCTGCGGAAACACGGATGGAAAAAGTGGAATGCCTTCGCCCAGCAACACCGGAACGATTCCCAAATACAGTTCGTCCACCAAATCCTCTTTGAGGAATGCGCGCGCCAGTTCTCCTCCCCCCATCAGCCAGATATTCTTGCCGCGCTGCTCGCGCAATTGTGCCACCAGCGCGCCGGGAGTTTCGTTGACGAAGGTCACGCCATTTCGTTCCCCTGGCGGCTGCATGCGCGAGAAAACGTACGATTTCGTTTTTCTTCCGCCGAATGCCCCGCCCATCTTGAGTGCCGCCTCGTACGTCTTGCGGCCCATCAGCTCCGCGTCAATCGTCGTGAAAAATGGGCCCATTGAGTAGTCTTTGGGCACGAACAGAAAATCGAGAGTGCCATTCGGCCGCGCGATATATCCGTCCAGGCTCATTCCCAGCCCGAGAATCACCTTGCGCATTCCGCGCACTCTATCCACTCTCCTCTCGAGTCGTCAAGAAGTTCCGCCGGTGCGTTTGGGCAGCTTGCGTCTCGCGCTTCTTTACGCCTCGCTGATCAGACAGTCCACCTCCGCGAGTTTAACTTCTAATCTCACGAAGGCCTCCAATTGCGTGGACGACATACCGCGGAATTTGCGGTATCTTCGCTCACAACCTCGACGGATTCCCGTTTCCAAAAGATACCAGGAGAGGACAGGTCACATGAACGAATCAGCGCCAGCGCGTACCCGCGCATCTTTCGGAACCTTGTTCCGAAGTTTCTTCGCTTTGCTAGCCGGATTTGTTGCCGTCGTCGTCCTTTCAATCGGCACGGATCTGGCATTGCATTTCGCAGGAGTGCTCCCCGCGCTCGAGGGTACGATGGGCAACTCGCTCTTCGTGCTGGTCACCGTCTATCGCCTCATTTACGGAGTGTGCGGCGGATATATCACCGCCCGCCTCGCGCCTTATGGTCCGATGGGTCACGCACTGGTCGGCGGGGTGATTGGCCTTATCTTGAATATCTTGGGTGCGGTGATCACTTGGAACCATGTTCCATCCATGGGGCCGCACTGGTATCCGGTGGTGCTCACCTTGACGGCCATTCCGTGCGCCTGGCTCGGTGGCAAATTAAGACTGATCCAACTCGAACGTCGAGCTTAAGCCTGTTCGCCGGCCTCCAAGCTGTCCAGACGCTTGTCGAAACGGCGGCATCTGACGACACTCGAATCCTCGTCGCCCTATGTCGCCCCATGTCGCTTGTAAGCCTCGGCCTCGACCGCTAACTTCCCGCAAGAACGCCGCCCGACCCCGTTCTCATGAGGCGGTGACTTCCCGCAAAACCCCGACTCGTAAGTTCGGCGGTTAAGAAAGGATTCGGAACAATGAAAACCAAAATCGGGCCAAGGGCCAAGCTTTTCTGCTTTGTCGTCACAGCGCTATTCGTTCTTTGCGTGTGTCCGTCCGGTCTGCACGCACAGACCCAGTACCTGACCGTAGACTGCACCGGCGCCACTCCCGGCGCATTTACCAGCATCTCCTCGGCTTTATCCAGCGCCACTTCCGGAACGTTCATTCTGATCACTGGTCCCTGCACGGAAAACGTGTCCATTTCGGCCCAGACGAATCTCAGCCTTGGCGCTTATTACGGCCAGAGTGCGGCCCTCAATGGCAACCTCTCAATCTCCAACTCCACAAACATCTACGTCTACGGCCTAAACGTTTCCAACCCTTCTGGCGACGGCATTGACGTGAACGACAGCCGGGCCGTCTCACTGGACACTTGCTCGAGCAACGGCAGCGCCGGAATAGGCCTCTCGGCAAACGGCATGTCGGATGTGAACGTCAACACGACGGGTACGTTCGATAGCAACGTGCGCGGTGGTATCAGCGTTGGGGGCAATTCCATTGTCTCGCTCAACGGTTGGGGAGGGCCGATTGACATCAGCAGCAATACCGGCCCCGGAATCTATGCCTCTCAAGGCAACGTTTCCACATTGGGACAAACAAATTTGGTGAATAACTCCTACGGCCCGGGATCCAATTCCGGCTACGGAGTTGACCTCCGCGGCGGCGCGCACTTTCAGTTTGGCGCCTACTACGGGCCGAATCTGATTTCAGGCAACCAGTCGGGAGGCGTTTGGCTTCAGGAAACGGCGGAACTCTCCTTCTGGTGCTACGGCCAGACTACGGTGATCCAGAATAACGGTCCCGTCGGTGTTTCTGCCGGACTGGGAAGCCAGTTGACCCTCGCGGCGATTCCCACGGGCAGTGGCACGCCGAACGATTGTGCGCAAATCACCGGCCACACCAGCGCCGGGGTCGATCTCTACGGTAACAGCCAGCTTTACGTCCTCGGTCCGAACCTGATTCATGGCAATGGATCGGCCACGGATCCGCGGAGCGCCGGGATTCGCCTCGACGGCAACTCGGAAGCCCTGCTTCGCGCCGGAGAAATTACCAATAACTTTGGTCCCGGCATGCTGGCGCTCGTCAATTCAAGTGCGGACTTTTCCGGCGTTACTTTCTCGGGCAACGCGCAAGGACTGATCATCTCCTGCGATACCTCCTCTTACATGGTCAGCGACCTGGTGCGGCCAAATACCAATCCGCCGCAGAGCATGCTCTGCAGAGTGCCTCACATTCTCGGGAACCACCCCATGCCCAAGCTTTGGCAAACTCAGCCCGATGCCACGGCCCAAAAGACGCTTCACAACCGCTACATCAAATATGCCGTCAAGCACTAGAACTTGACGGCTTCCGAATGTGGCACTGCGGGCCCGCGGTTCTTGCCGTGGGCCCGCCCAACTTGGAGAACGCCACTTTGGATGGCCCGTGCGCGAACCCCACATGCGCCGGATCTCAGCGAAGCGCATGCTATACTCGCCAAATCGTGTTCCACATCGTCGCTCGTCCCCATTCTTCCGCACTCCGGCCGTTTATTGCGTCGTTTCACTACAACGAAAGTGATCTTCCTGATTGCGTCGAGCGCATCCTACCCAACGGCCAGGCCCACCTCATGGTCAATCTCAAAGAAGACGAGTTTCGCACTTACAGCGGCCCGAATTGTTCATCTGTTCATCGCATGCGAGCTGCTGTGTTGGCCGGGCCGCACGGGCGTTCGACCGCCATTGATACCCGGGAGCAGCGCCGGCTGGTCGCAGTCGAATTCAGGATTGGCGGCGCGGCGGCTTTCTTTTCCATGCCGCTCAGCGAGGTTAATGACCAAGCGGTCGAACTCGATGATCTCTGGCCAGGCGAAGGCCGCCTGCTTCCCGAGCGCCTCTGCGAGGCGCGCACTCCGGCAGACAAGTTCCGCGTCCTCGAAACCGTGCTCCTCGAGCATCTCCTCCGCTCTTGGGATCCGGCGATGAGTGCCGCCATTTCCTTTCTGGAGCGTGGCATGTCCGTTGCCGAAGCGGCTTCGCGTACCGGCCTTTTGCCCAAAACATTTCTGCGCCGCTTCTGTTCCCAGGTCGGCCTTCCGCCGAAACGTCTTTCCCGTGTCCGGCGGCTCCAGCGCATCGTGCGCTCGCTTCCGGCTTCCGCGGCGGCTGACTGGTGCATGATCGCGGCATCGCATGGCTACACGGATCAAGCTCACTTCATCCACGATTTTCGCGATCTTGCCGGCCTGACCCCCACCGCTTACCGCCCCTCCTCCCCTCAGCGGCGCAATCACGTCCCAATCGTGCCGCGCTCAATCTGACCCTTTTCTACAATACAGACTCGCGTCAATTCGCTATCTTCGACTGCGAGATCCTTTTGTCGGATAACGCCTTTGCGATACCTACGGGGAGGGGAATCCTGTGATTTCGAATCGGTCGGTACCAACGGACACTTTGCTGTCGCATGTCAGCGTCGAAGACGTTGCACGATCCATTTCCTGGTTGAGCAAGGCATTCGGTTTCGTCGAGCACTATCGTTACGGCAATCCCCTGAGCGGCGCACAGATGCATCTCGGAAACGCCTGGGTCATGCTCAAGCGCGCCGACGTCGGCCGCCAGACCCCGAAACAGCTCGGTTACGGCACGCAGAGCCTTACCGTTTTCGTGGAAGATATCGCCGCTCATTTTCAAACTGCGAAATCCGCAGGCGCCCGGATCGTCGAGGATCTTCACGAAACTGTCTACGGTGAATTGCAGTATGCGGCCTTGGATCTCGACGGCCACCACTGGCTCTTTTCCCGTCATGCGCGAGATGTGGGCCCCAGCGACTGGGGCGCCACGGTTGCCGAGCCCGCAGTCATCCCTCCTCAAATCTCCCCGATGCTTGCCGTCGGCGATGGAAACGCCGCGATCGAATTCTATAAGGCCGCTTTCGATGCGCAGGTTCTCTGGCGCCTGGATGGCGGCGGACATATCGTTGCTGGCCTCGAAATTTTCGGCGCGAGGTTCTTCCTCGCCCACGAGTCGCCGCCGAACGGAACGCGAGCTCCCTCCGCCGTCGGTTTCACCACCGTTCGGATCGAACTCTTCGTCAACGATCCGGTCTCTGTCCATCGGCAAGCTCTGGCGGCCGGGGCTGCCGAACACAGTCCGGTTCAGGAGCACGAGCACGTCACAACCGGACCGCGGCCCATCAAACGAATGCTGCAAGGCGCGGTCCTGGATCCCTTCGGCCACCTGTGGTTGATCGGAAAGTTTCTGGACTAGCATGCCAAATCCCATGCACAAGCGTCCGTTGTCAGTCACCCTGATCGGCGGGTTGTTCATCGCGGCAGGTGTGCTTCAGCTCGGCTTTTTCTTTTACCAGCTCAATTTCCACCGTCCGTTTCACTACGACGATGCTCTTGTTGGTCTCGTCAGACTATTGGCCGTCGTTTGTGGAGCATTCATGCTGCGCGGAAACAACTGGGCGCGCTGGCTTGCGATTGCCTGGCTCGTTTTCCATGTGTGCGTCAGCGCCTTCGGCTCAGCGCGAGAAGTAATCGTCCACACTCTTTTGTTCGGGGTGATTGCTTTCTTCCTCTTTCGGACCGACGCCAGGCGGTTTTTTCAAGCCGATCCGGCGCATCTCCCCTGAATTTGGGGCGCATTGAGCCTCAGTTCGAAATGCAGCAGGTCTACTGACCCTGATTGGATGACGTTGTCGGCTCCTCGTTCCGAGTAAACTTGGCAGCTGTTGGACGACCAAGGCTCGGAAAAAGGAGCCGAGCAATGTTGATTATAGGATGTGATTTTCACACACGCTACCAGCA
>Ga0335078_10010732_pt1 | contig 13566 bp, 7 predicted proteins | sample Lox_Sample_32_FD_206711 | JGI IMG/M metagenome (GOLD analysis project Ga0335078, IMG submission 206711) | Soil microbial communities from Loxahatchee National Wildlife Refuge, Florida, United States - Lox_Sample_3.2 | ecosystem: Environmental > Terrestrial > Soil > Wetlands | place: USA: Florida...
GCCCAGTATGAGCTGGAAAAGGCGCGCTGGGCGGTGGCCCACGCATCCGGCGGCATCATGACGGCAGTCGCCGCGCTGCGCTGACCGTCCGGCCCCGAATCGGGTGGGGCATGGCTGGGGCGGACCTTCAGCGAGCAAGCCCATGCCCCCGCCTGCATAATTATCCGCCAGGCAAAGCTCACATCAGAGCTCATCAGAGCTGAAAATCCTTGCATTTCGTACGGAAAGTCCAGTATAGTCTTCCCAAGCCCCGAATTCGTTGTACGTCATCTTACGCCACGTTTGTCGTTAGGGAGGTTACCGGAAAAATGAACGTTCGAGTTCTCGTTTTGGTCATCGTGATGCTGGCCCTGGCAATCTGGCTGCCGGCGCAAACCACATCGCGCCTGAGCGGATCGGTGGTAGATCCCTCGGGCGCCGCCGTCCCGTCCGCGACGGTCGACCTGCTTCTGCCCGGCGGCACAAAACCGCTTCTGAGCACTGTCAGCACGAATGACGGGTTGTTCGCATTCACGGGCGTTCTTCCCAACACCTATGACCTGGCCGTGACCTCAAAAGGCTTCCGGAAGTTCACGGAGCGCGGCGTGGTGATCGCCGCCGGCCAGGAGATCTCGCTGCCGGCGGTGCACCTCGAGGTGGGCACGAGCACGGAGACGATCGAGATCACGGAAACGACCCAGGAAGTGCAAACCACCAACGACGAGATCTCGATGAACGTCACGCGGACCCAGGTGAAGGACCTGCCGATTCTGAACCGCAGCCCGCAGAGTTTTGTGGACACACAGGCGGGAGTGAACCTGAGCCGCGGCGGAGACAGCGTGATCAACGGCGAGCGCACCTCGTTCACCAACGTCACCCTGGACGGCATCAACATCCAGGACAATTACATCCGCACCAATGCGGTGGACTTTTCGCCCAATCTTCTCCTGGTGGACCAGGTGGCGGAGTTGACGATTTCCACTTCGAACACCAACCCCGCATTTGGAAACGGCTCCTCACAGGTCAGCTTCGTGACGCCGTCGGGGACCAACAGCTTTCACGGCTCGGTATTCTGGTCGAACCGCAATAACGCGCTGGCGGCGAATGCGTGGTTCAACAATCAGTCCAGCGTCGGCAAGCCTTTTCTCAATCAGAATCAGGCCGGCGGCAGCATCGGCGGCCCCATCCGCAAAGACAAGCTGTTTTTCTACGCGAACTATGAAGCTTTCCGCCTGAAGCAGCAGATTGGGGAGACGCGAACGATTTTGACTTCCAACGCCGCGCAGGGCATTTTCACCTACCTGGTCGGCGGCGCGCCGCAGCAAGTGAACCTTTTGCAATTGACGGGGCAGAAGATCGATTCGACCATCGCCGGGTTGATCGGCCAGATACCGGGTCCCGGCCAGATCAACAATTATTCGGTGGGAGACAGCACGGCGGCGCTGCTGCGGAACACGGCCGGGTACCTCTTCAACCAGCGCGACAATCGAACCCGCAACAACGTGACGGGCCGAGTCGACTACGTGATGTCGGCGAAGAGCACGATATCGGGCACATATGCCTGGAACAGCGACCTGCTCGACCGGCCGGACGTGAATACCACGGGTTATCAATTGGTGCCTCCCTGCAACAACAACGACAAGGTGAATTTCCTTTCGACGGGATGGCGCTACAGCCCGACGCCCACCTTGACGAACGAGGTCCGGTTCGGATTCAACCTGGCGCCGGCGCTGTTCCTTACGAACCAGAATTTCGGCAGCGCCATCATCGGGAGCACGGTCTTCAGCACTCCGATCGCTACCTTCCGCGGGCAGGGACGCTATACGAACACGTATAATTTCGCCGATAACGCCAGTTGGCAGCACGGCGCCCACAACATCCTGTTCGGAGCGCAGTGGCAGTACGACCACACCAACCCGTACAACGACGCCGGCATCACTCCGACCTACAACGTGGGAATCAGCTCCGCCAACAGTTTCGGTTTGACAACGGCTCAACTGCCGGGCGCCAGCACGACGGACATAAGCAACGCCAACAACCTGCTGGCGACACTGGCGGGATTCCTGAGCAGCTATACACAGACTTTCAACGCGCAGACGCCGACATCGGGGTACGTTCCGAACTATACCCAGAATCGGAACTGGCTGTTCCAAGATTACTCGTTCTATGTGCAGGACAACTGGAGGGCCGAAAGCCGTTTGACGATCAATTTAGGCCTGCGCTACGAATATTACTCGCCGGTAAAAGAGCAGAACGGGATGGTTTTGCTTCCGCAACTGGTCAACAACAACGCCATCACGACACTGCTCTCCAATTCCACGCTCAATTTCGACAAGGGCGGGCTATACAGTCCCGACCGGAAGAACTTTGCGCCGAATGTCGGCCTGGCTTACGATCTGTTTGGAAACGGAAAGACGGCCTTGCGGGCGGGATACAGCGTGAATTTCGTCAACGACGAATACCTGGTGGCGATCACCGGCAATGCGAACACCAACGCCGGGCTGGCGCAGACGGTGACCAACCCGACGGCGTTGTCGAACCTGATCAGCGCCGGGCTACCGACGATTGCCACTCCGGCTTTCGTGGTTCCGCGCCTGTTTTCGGATAACTACGCTCTAAGTCCGACCACCAGTTTCGGCATGTCCGACCCGAATTTGCGGGCGCCCTACGTGCAGCAATGGAATATCGGGATTCAGCGGGAAGCCAAGAGCTTCATCTTCGAGGCCCGCTACGTGGGCAACCATGGAACCAAGCTGCTGCGCGCGCTGGACTACAACCAGATCAACATCAACGCCGACGGGTTCCTGGCCGATTTCCTGCGGGCACAGCAGAACGGGAACCTGGCGCTGGCCGCGACCGGGAATTTCGTACCGGCTTACAACCCGAGCATTCCGGGAAGCCAGCAACTGACTGTTTTCCCGCTGATGCCCAGCGGCGGCAGCCTCACCAACTCCACCAACATCAATTACATCCGCCAGGGCGCGGTAGCCGATATGGCGTATAACTACCAGTCGACGAAGACCAACGGACCGGTCAACTTCTTCCCCAATCCATACGCCGCCAGCCTGCGCCTGATGACCAATTACAGCAATTCGACTTACAACGGCCTGCAATTGGAAACCCGCAGCCGCGAGTTTCACGGGTTGACCTTCCAGGGCAGCTATGTTTTCGCGAAGGCGCTCACGGACGCGGCCGCCGGTTCCGACAACAACAACCAGGGCCGTTATGAGCCCCTGATGGACAACAACAATCCGGGACTGGCCAAGTCGCGCGCGCTGTTTGATATCCGCCACTCCTTCAAGTTCAACTTCGTTTATGCGCTGCCGGCCGGGACAGGCCACGCGTTCCATGCGCGCGGGTTGGACCGCTGGGTGCTCTCGGGCTGGTATCTCTCGGGCATCTTCCAACGCCAGTCGGGCTATCCCTATTCGCTGTGTTCGGGGTTGGGGACGTTCATCCGCAACAACAACCTGGCCACCAACGAATGCAACACGGTCAACAGTACGTTGAACTTTTCGCAGCTCCAGCAGGATCTGCAATTCCGCATGACCGGCAACGGTCCGTACATGGTGGCCCAGTCGGCACTCAACGCCAATGGGCAGGCGGCGGTCGCGGGATCGGCGGCGTTCAGCGGACAGATCGTGACGATGCCGGCGGCGGGAACGATCGGCCAGCTGCAGCAGCGCGTGTTCAGCGGTCCGTGGGACACGACGTTCGATTTCGGCCTGTTCAAGCAGACGCGGATCACCGAGCATCAGATCGTGGTGCTGCGGTTCGACTCGACGAACTTCTTGAACCACCCGTCGTTCACCATCGGCGATCAGACGGTGACGTCGGCGACCTTCGGAAAAATCAGCAGCGTGTTTGCGGCGTCGCGGCGGTTCCAGTTCACGCTGAGTTACCAGTTTTAGGGGCGCGAAGAGGGCGGGTTACAAACCCGCCGCAGGTTAAAACCTGCCCGACATTATTTGCGGGTGCGCGCTTTGTCTATGCCGGTGCGCACGCGGCCGTTGAGTTTTCCTCTATGGAGCGGCTGCGAGCGCACCACCCGGGGCGCGACAGAGGTGCTGGAGGATCCGCCCACGGCGATGCTGGCTATCGAGTTGTAGGCGCCGTTGTTCTCGTCGAACAGATCGAGGTTTACCAATCCGGTGTCGGGGATTTGCGGGACCGTGAAGTTGATCTGATACAGGCCGGCAAATCCCGGCGCCAGGCCGGAATAGGACACCGTCGCCTGCACGTTATCCACGTAGACATCGATGGTGTCGGTGGCCTTGCTAAGGGGCGAAGTCGGCGAGGGAGCACCGTCGGCCGACGGAGGACTTACCGGGCCCAGACCGGTGACATAGACGGCGATGGCTTCTCCAACCTTGGCCGGGCTGCTGGAACTTACAACGGAGTAATCGGGGTGGAGCGCGGCGGCTTCGCCGGTGCCGGCCTGATTGGTCGTAAAGATTCCGGGAGCGCTGGTATCCGTATACAGCGTCACCGGGTTTGAGGTCGAGTTGTTGTAAGTGACGGTGACGACGGCGTACGGAGTATTGAGCTCATAGGGGACGATGCAGTTGATTTGCGTGGCGCTGACGAGTTGCACCGGGGCGGGAGTGCCATTGATGGAAACGCTCACGCCGCCGAGCGAGCCGGGATATGGCAAGGTGGCCGTCGCTACGGCGGAGGGGCCCAGTCCGCTGCCAAACAGGGTGATGAACTCGCCCGGGGTCACGGGGTTGGTGATGGGAAGATAGTTGGCCCCGTTGACGACACCCAAAGCGCTCAGGACTACAGGCCCCGAAGCCGGCAGAGATTGGGCCTGCACGTCGAATTCGATGGCATAAGCGGTCGAGAGGCCGACCACGAGGCGGGCGGCTCCGCCGGCGCCCACATAGTCGAGGTAGGAAGGCTCGGTGCCGGTGCCGCCGGATGTCAGCGAGAATTCGTCAAGAAACGTGAAATCGTAAGGGTAGGAGTCGTCCGGATTGACGCGTTGATCGGTAACCAGCGTGGTGTTTCCGCTGGTGGTGCCGGCGTGCACGGAGCCGGCGAAAGCGTCGAGATAGTAATAGCCGTTGGCCGAGAATGAAGAGGAATCATAATCCTCGCCGCCGGAGAAATAGGTGCCGTTGAAATTGGTGCTGGCATTGCTGCCGGTGACGTTGATTCCGATCTGGATGTCGTACCCGTTCAAGGCGCCGCTGACGAACACATTGCCGTCGGCGCTCACAAAAAACTGCTTGGTGCCCGAGATCAGGGAGCTGCCGCTGCTTTGGGCGGGAAAGGTCATGGTGCCCTGAGTGCTCGAAAGCGCGTAGGTCGCGGCCGGGATGGACTGGTTGACGGCATTATCGCTGACGCCCACGATGTGGCCGGTGAGGCTGCTGACGTTCAGATTGCCGGCGCCATCGGGGCTGGCCACGAAGGTGTAGTTGCTGACCTGGGTGACGTTGCCGTTGGGATACTCCATTCCGACGATGCGGTATGTGCCTTTGAGCGAGGAATTGCTGACAGAGCTGCCGACGGGGACGGCGACCATGAAATTGAAGAAGACGCTCTCGGTGGAGCTCCCGACGATGGCGGAAGGCCCGATTCCGCCGTAGATGATATCGCCCGAGGAAAGCGGGTCATCCATGGCGAGCATTCCACTGGAATTCACCGCGTAGCCGCCGGTGGTAACCAGGGGCTGCGCCGCGCCGCCGGAGACGGTGGTGTCGGAAACCCTGGCATTCAGGCTGTAAGTGCCCTTATTGAAGGTGATGGTTCCGGTGAGCGACGCGGCCTCGCCGATCTGGCCGACGCTCGAGACATTCCCGTTCCATACCTCGCGAATGAAATAAGTGCCCTGCAGCAGCGAGTTTCCGCTGTTATCGAAGGTATTCTGCGCGCTAACGGTGGAGCAAGCGAGCGCCGCGAATGCGAGAGCAAGACGAGAGCATTTAGATGGCATGACGTACTCCGGGAGTGATGGTGGTGGAGTCCCGCTGAGAATTGGCCGGCGCGACAGGCATAAGCCCTTTGACGTTTCCGGAAGACCCCACGTTTAGAAAAACGTACCGGGGAGCGCCGGAGTTTCCGCGAGCGAGCCGGGCGCAGTGGGCCGAGGTTATGTCCGCTACGTTACGGACCGGAGGTTCCGGCGGAGATCGGAGCATGTGCCTACACAACAAAATATCAAGCCGGGGTGCGGAAGCGCACCGGGACTGCGCTACAGATCAGGGGCGGAGGATGACTTTCATAAGGCCGGGCTCGTGGCGATACAGGCGGTCGAACCACTGCGGGCCTTCCGCCAGGGGCGCGACGGCGCTGACCAGCGGATCGACACGAATCGCGCCCCTGGCCATCAGGTCGATCACATCCGGATATTCGCCGCTGGATGCGCAGGAGCCTTGAAGGCGGATTTGGCGCGTGACCACTTCCTGGAGCGGAAGCTCGACAGTGGGCGCAAGATTGCCGACCAGAGCCACGCGTCCGCCTTTGCGGGTGCAAGCGATGGCATCGCGAACTGTGGCCGAGAGGCCGACGCATTCGATGGCGACATCGGCGGTACAGACGCCGGCGGGAGCGGCACTCAGGGAATTGATCGCGTCGGTGGCGCCGAGCTGCCGGGCGAGGTCCAGACGGCTGTCATCCACGTCGACGGCGATAATGCGCCCGGGACCAGCGAGGCCGGCGGCCTGGATCGCCAGCAGGCCGATCATACCGCTGCCGACCACGACCACCGTCTCGCCGGGCTGAATCGAAACCAGCCGAACGGCGTGGAGGGCCACGGAAACGGCTTCGATGAGCGCGGCCTGCTCGAAGCGAATGGCATCGGGCAGCCGGTACACGATGCGGCGCGGCACGGCCACCAGCTCGGCGAAGGCTCCGTGGCGGCGGTAAGTTCCCGGGGAGACGCCCATCACCTCGCGGTTATCGCAAAGATTGATTTCGCCGCGCCGGCAGAAAGAACAGCGACCGCAGGAGATGGTGGAATCGAAAGTGACGCGGTCGCCGATACGCAGATCGGCAACTTCCGGCCCGCAAGCCACCACTTCTCCGGACGCCTCGTGTCCCATGATGAGCGGCGGCACGCGCCGTCCGGTGGAACCATCGAAGCCGTGGACGTCGCTGCCGCAGATGCCGCAGGCTTTGACTTGCACCAGGACTTCGTCGGGGGCGGGCTGCGGATCGGGCATCGATGTCAACTGCATTCGGCAGTATTCGGTCAACAGAAGCGCCTGCATACCTGCCCATGGTAGCCGTTCGAACGGGCAATCGGGAACTAAATGGAGGCCGGCGGAGTCCGTTACCATAACCAGCAGTGCCGGAAACGCCGCCAGTCCGTCCATCGCGAGGCCGTCTGGAATTTCTCGCTCAGATTGCCAGCCTGATCGCCACGGCGTGGCTTGTGGGCAATCTCACGTCGCTTCCACGAGCGGTTTTTTCGGCTCCGACGTCGGTTTTGTGGCGGGCGGTGGAATTCACGCTGGCGGCCTGGATTTGGAGCGCCGCGGTGGCGCTGGCGCTGCAAGCCGCAATCCGCTGGGTGGAGCAGGTGAGCATCGCGCGCGCCACGCTGCAGACCTCGATGGTGGCGATCTGGTTTGCTCCGGCGGTGCTTCTGGCATATCGATTCTCGCCGGCGACCATGGCGGCCGCGCTGGTGCTGGTGGTCAATGCCACGCGCCTGTTGTACAACCAATGGCGGGTCTTCCACCCGGCGCAGGAGCTACCGACATTGCCGCCGGAAGCGGAGCGCCTGCTGGACCGCGGCGAACTTCCGCCGCCGATTCTGACGCGGCATGTGGGCCCGGCATTATCGGTGGCTTTGGGACTGCAGCTGGGCGTGACGGCGGTGCTGTTCCGGCATCATTTCCTGGCGGGCACGCTGTTGACGCTGAGCGTGGCGGTGCTGACGGTGTTCGCGATCTCGGCGGGGGCGTGGGAATCGGCCAGGCAACCTTCGATGCCGCGGGCCATCTTCGCCGCCCTGTTGACGGTGGTGTTGGCCGCCGGGCTGACGATTCTGGCCGTGGGCGGACGGGGCATGGGATTCGGCTTTGGCGGAGGAGGAGCGGGGGAGGCCGAATCGCCGCCGCTCCCGCCTTTCCTGACCGGGCCGAACTCGTCCCCAAGCACGCCGCCGGCGACGGCGGGCGCGCCGCAGACGCCGGGACCGCCGCCGATCGATTCCGCCGATCCCGGTTTCGCGGATGTCGCAGGCAGCTTTCCAGGCGTTATCCTGTGGCCGGAAATCAAGCCGGTGACGGTGTTGATCGCGCCCATGCCCGCCAGCCCGGACGCGTTTGTGGCGGCCCAAATGCCGCTGGGAATTCCATTCGGCGGCGAGTATTGGTTCTTCCGGCCGCCGCGGCAGCGGCCTCCGCTGCAATCGTTCCTGCGGCGCGGCTCGCCGGCCAAGGTTTCGTTCAGCACCACCGACCACTGGCCGCTGAGCATGGAAGCCCACCAGAAACTGGAACAGGATATCGACATCGCCTGCTGTTCGCGAATCGATCTTTCGGTGCTGAATGCCGACCGGTATCCGCACACGGTATCGCTGGAGCTGATTTTGCGCGAACTGCCGGGCGCGGACTCGCAGAGCCTGGGAATGCTGCCGGTGCAGTCCGTTCCGGATCTGCAATCGGATCCCATCGCGCCGGCCGGGGAGACTCTGGAATTCCAGGTGCCGCCGGAGCCGAGCGTACACCAGTTCAACGAGCTGACGGTGGTCTATCATCGCATGCACATCCGCTCCGACAGGAGCGCGCGCATCGCCATCGACCGGTTCATTCTGGTGCCGCGCGGACGCTGAGCGCCATCAGATATCCATTGCGGGGCGATCCCATTGTAAAATCATGTAGTATTTCATTTCCGGCAAAACTCATGAAACCCGCTGCAATCTTCCTCTGGCTGGGTTTCGGTCTATCGTTGGCAGCGGGCCCGGCCGTGACGGCGCGCCCCCACCACTGGACCGAGGCCGAAGCCAACGAATGGTACGCCAAACAGCCCTGGATGGTGGGCGTCGACTTCATTGCGTCGTACGCCAGCAACCAGATGGAGATGTGGCAGGAGGAGACATTCGACAACGTCGAGCTGGATCGCGAACTGGATTGGGCGCAGCAGATGGGATTGAACACCGTGCGGGTGTTCCTGCACGACCTGCTCTACCAGCGCGACGCCTCCGGTTTCGAGCGGCGGATGAGCACATTTCTGCGGATCGCCGATAAACACAGGATCCGGACAATCTTCGTGCTGTTCGATTCGCGCTTCAATCCGTTTCCGGAAGCCGGACTGCAGCGTCCGCCCAAGGCCGGCATTTACAATTCGGCGTGGGTGCAGAGCCCGGGCGCCACGGCGCTGATGGACCCGCGGCAGTCGCAGAGGCTGCTGCAGTACGTGCAGAATATCATCCTGAATTTCTCGAACGACAAGCGGATCGCGGCATGGGATGTGTGGAACGAGCCGGACAACCGGAATTTCGGGGACTACGCCAAGACCGAGCCGACCAATAAGTTCGACCTGGTGGCGGCGCTGCTGCCGCAGGTTTTCACCTATGCCCGGGCGGCGCTTCCCAGCCAGCCGATCACCAGCGGGTTATGGTCGGGGACGGATTGGAACGATCCGAGCAAGCTGAACGCGATCCAGAAGATACAAATCGAGAATTCGGATATTCTGTCGTTCCATAACTACGATGGTCCGCAGGAATTCGAGAAGCGGATCCAGTGGCTACAGGCGTATCATCGCCCGATCCTCTGCACGGAGTACCTGGCGCGAAGCCGCGGGAGCACACCGCAGGCCATCCTGCCGGTGGCGAAGAAGTACAATGTCGCGGCGCTGGCGTGGGGTTTCGTGGCGGGAAGGAGCCAGACGTATCTGCCGCCGGATTCGTGGGAGCATCCGTACACGGATACACCCACGGAGTGGTATCAGGACCTGGTGCGCTTCAGCGGGAAGCCGTATTCGGAGGAAGAGGTCAACTTCATCCGGCAGATCGCAACGCAGCCGACGGCGGCCAGGGGGAAGTAAGACGAGATTCTGAGATAGCCACGGATGTCTTGAATATCGGCGTGTATCTGCGGCCGATCGTCTTTTCGGGGCACTAAAACCAAAGGTATGGCCGCGGATGGACGCGGATTCACACGGATTCAAAAATGCCTTGGATATCGGCGTCCATCGGCGTGTATCTGCGGCTGATCGTCTTTTCGGGGCACTAAAACCAAAGGTATGGCCGCGAATGGACGCAGATACACGCGGATGTGTATTCGGGAGGTCTTATCCGTGCGACCCGAAGGCGGCCTGGCTATGGCTTTACTACGTTCACCTCGCCGAACTTCTTCAATCCATCAGCGATTTTGCTGGAGTCGCCCACCACGATGATCGCCGACTGGCCGGGACTGAGGTATTTCTTGGCGACCGCCTGGATCTGGTCGGGCTCAACCGACCGGACGTGCTGCGTGTACGTATCCAGATAGTCCTTGGGAAGATCCAGCGTTTTCATGTTGTTCAATTGCCCTGCCAGGCCATCCTGAGTTTCCAGGCGCAACAGGTAGAGTCCGCTGAGATAGTTCTTCACGTCGGTCAGCTCTTTGGAAGTCACCGGCTCGGCAGCCATCTTGTCGAGCTCGTCCAACACCGCCTTCAGGGCCGGCTCGATGACCTCGTTGCGCACTTCCGTGACGCCCGAAACGGTTCCGGCATCGCGGTAGGTGGTGTAGTCGCTGTGGGCGTCGTAGGCGAACCCCTGCTTTTCACGGATGTCCAGGAACATGCGCGAACTGGCGCCGCCGCCCAAAATCGTGGCGCCGACGGAGAGCGGGAAGAACTCGGCCGAGGTTCGCACCGGCGCGAGCCGGCTGACGTAGATATCGGCTTGCACGGATCCCGGCCGGTCCACCAGCACGATCTGGCGTTTGGGCGCGGGCAGATCCATTTTGGGCGGCTGCGGCAGCGGCTTTTGCGCCCAGGAACCGAATTCGGCGGTAATCATCTTCAGCGCTTCGGCGCGCGGCGGAATACGGCCCAGCACGATCAGCACGGCGTTGTTCGGAACCAGGTAGCCGTCGCGAAAAGCCGCCAGGTGCGCGCTGTCGAATGCCTTTATGGAAGCCTCCGTGGGAGCGATATGCGCATACGGCGAGGAGCCGAACAGCGTTTCCGCCATTCGCTGGTTGGCGAGAAAGGCCGGCTGCGACCGCTGCGCCTGCAGCGACTGCAGACGATTCTGCTTGTACAGATCCACCTCGTGCTCGGGGAAAGTGGCGTTGCGCGCCACGTCGGCGGTCAAGGCCAGCAGTTTGGGCAAGTTCTCGGCCAGGATATTGCCGGACAGCGTCAGCGCATCGGACCCGGCATTGGCGGTCAAAGACCCGCCCATGCCGTCGATTTCCTCGGAGATCTGGCGGGCCGTCCGGGTCTTGGTTCCTTCACCCAGCAGCGACGCCACCGCGCCGGCCAGACCCGGTTGATCGGGCGGATCGAACTTCGAGCCGGCCCGGAAATTGAGGCGGATGGTGACCAGCGGGAACCGCGGGTCCTCCACCAGCAGGACGCCCATTCCGTTGGGCAGCGTGCTTTCCGAAGTTGGAGGCAGCTTGTACGAGGGGATGGGCGGGCTTTGCGGCGGTTTGGTGCGGTCCACCGGCTGCGCGGCCAGAACGGCCGAGAAGAGCGCGGCGAGCGAAAGGCAGCGGATCGTCATCTCAGTTTCCCCCTTTCTGCGCCGGAGCTGCCGGCCGCGGCGCGGGTTGAATCTCCAGAACGGAGCGCTTGTCTGCGGCCAGGTACTTCTTGGCAGCCGCCTGTATCTGGTCGGGTGTGACGGCCATCACCGAGTCAATCTCCTTGTTCACCAGCGACGGATTGTCGCCGTCTATTTCAAATTGCGCGAGAACCCGGGCGCGCGTGAGGGAACTTTGCAACCCCTCGATGAAATTGGCGCGCAACAGCGTCTTCACGCGTTGCAACTCCTTGGCGTCGATGGGCGCATTCTGCAGCTTGGCGACTTCCTCCTGCATTTGATCCACAATCTGATCGCCGGTGAAATTTGGCTTGTAGAGGGCGAGAAGCGCATAGACTCCGGGATCGTGATAGTCTTCGGCGCTGGCGAACGGGAATCCGAGTCCGCCCTGATATTGGATGATCGATTCTTTGCCTTTCACCAGGTCCAGCCGGAATCGGGAGCTGTCGCCGTTCGTCAGAATGGCGTCGATCACGAACATGGCGTAGTAATCCGGTGAGAGCCGTTTCGGCCCGGGATAGCCGACCAGGATCGCCGGAACTCGGGCCAGCGGATCTTTGTAGGTCTGCTTCTGCGGCTCAAATGCCGGCTCGGTGAGATCGGGACGTTTGGGCTGCGGCTGCGACGGGATGTCGCCGAAGTAAGTCTCGATCAGCTTCTTTGTTTCGGGGATCTGGATATCTCCCACGATCACCAGCGCGACATTATTGGGAGCGTAGTAAGTCTTGAAGAACTTCGCCACGTCGCCCACGCTGGATCCGTTCAGATCCTCGAACGACCCGATCAGCGAGTGCGAATTCGACCAGTTGCGGTACATCAGCGTCGGCCAGACATCCACGATCGCCGTGGTGTAGGGCCGGTTATCGAAGCTCAAGCGGCGCTCCTGCTTGACGGCTTCCTTCTGGTTTTTGAGATTCTCTTCGGTGATCGCCAGGCTGCGCATGCGATCGCTTTCCAGCCAGAGCGCGGTGGCCAGTTTGTTGGAAGGCAGGACTTCGAAATAGTCGGTGTAGTCGGCGTGCGTGGAACCATTCATTACCCCGCCGTTCGATTCCACGGTGGCGAAGTGCGTGCCCTTGGGCGCGTTGGCCGAGCCTTCGAACATCATGTGTTCAAACAGGTGAGCGAAGCCGGTTTTGCCCTTTTCTTCCGAGCGCGAACCGACATCGTAAATCAGGTAGACCGTTACGACGGGGACGGCATTGTCCCGCGAAAGAACCACGCGCAGGCCGTTGGGCAGCGCGTACCGCTCGACGGGGATGTTCACGTCGGCGGCGCTCCCGAGCAGCGCTCCGCAAAGGAGGACGAAAACACATTTCAGGGATTTCATATGGGGAACGACTTTTCCCAGGGTAGCACTTGCCGTGTCGTTGTAGAGCCTTGCACACGGGCGCTGCGGGCGGCAGAATGGAATCCAGCAGAGGCCGTCCGGACTCTTGCCCACCGCCGGCGTTCACCGGTTCGGAACGCTGACAGTGAGGAGCAATCTTTGGACGTCTTCGCTCATGCTCTATGGTCCACGGCCGGTGGAATCGCCGCGCGGCGCAGGCTGCACTGGCGAATTCACCTGGGCTGGCTCGCGGCCTGTTCTGTTCTTCCCGATCTCCTGGTATTCGCGATTCCCGCCGCGGTCAGAATCGGGCGCTTTCTGACCGGCGCGTCCAAGACGTTGCTCCCCGACGGCAGCGGGCCGCGCTTCGACTGGGCGTTCGGCATCTACAACGTAACGCACAGCGCGGTGGTATGGGCGATCTGCTTCGGCGCCGCCTGGCTTGTGGCTCGGCGGCCGGTGCTGGAACTACTCGGCTGGGCGCTCCATATCGCGATCGACATCTTCACTCACACCGGGTTTTTCGCCATTCAATTCCTGTGGC
>Ga0335078_10010733_pt1 | contig 13564 bp, 12 predicted proteins | sample Lox_Sample_32_FD_206711 | JGI IMG/M metagenome (GOLD analysis project Ga0335078, IMG submission 206711) | Soil microbial communities from Loxahatchee National Wildlife Refuge, Florida, United States - Lox_Sample_3.2 | ecosystem: Environmental > Terrestrial > Soil > Wetlands | place: USA...
GGGCACGGTCTAAAGATAAATGGGGGGGAAATTTCGAGTTGGGGATTAAAATATAAGACTGGGATTTACAAAGATACCAGAGAGGACGCGAGGTGTGAGAACTGAATGCACGCGCAAAGTGCGCTGAAATACATCAAAGAACCGCTGGTTGCTCAAAGCAACCAGGATTCTGATTTCAGCGCGCTTGCGCGCGCCCAGTTCTCACACCTCGCGTCCTCTCTGGTATCTTTGTAAATCCCAGTCTTATATTTTAATCCCCAACTCGAAATTTCCCCCCCATTTATCTTTAGACCGTGCCCGCCGATTCTCTTTCTGCTGGTAGGATTGGCATTAAAGCACCACATTTAGCATTGCTGAGATTCTTGTCTATTGCCTTTCAAACTACACATTAAACTTTGAAATATCGTATTTCGTTCCGCCCATCAATTGGAATTGCAACAAGATCATCTAAAACATCGTCTCTCAGTGCTTCTTCTACGGACATATTGAATGCTGCATCGTCCTGGATGGTGTGTCCTCCCCATGGCATCTTCCAACCTGAAATTGCAATTCGATCTTGGTTCCTCATGTTGAGCCTCGTTCCGTCTGCTGAAAATCCAAGAAACTTCAGCGATTCCGTATCTGAAACAGATCCACAGTACCGTCTCTTTTGATGGGAAAGGGTTATATGCACTGAACACTTGAATTGAGATTGGAGTAGGTCTTTCCAAGTTTGAAACAGCCTATCAGGGAACCTTTCTTGAACGTGTTTTGCCGCTTTTGCTGAGAAAGCCTTGGCCCAGCCTCCATTTCTCGGATCATCAAGATCGAAAGCGGGAAAAAAGGCGTTCTCAACGACTTGCGCCTTGTTTTTAGGGTATCCACATCCACATCCCGAAGGTGGCTCGCCGAGTAACTTTTTGATCCCATTAAAACTTAGCCCAAACGGCTGAATATCCTTCAGCTGAACCCCATTGTAACGTGATTTAGCTTCTGGATGCTCGATTATGTATAATTGTTTTGCTTTGAAATCGACCTGGCTGGCAAAGCAGGCTCTCGCGATATCCACAGAATATCTCGCGAGTATAAAAATGACGAGGTAATGAAGCAGCCAACGGGTTTTGCCCTTGGCCTCTTCTTCACCATCCCACTCTGTCAAAATCGATTCGATGAGTCTGTCAAGCGTCGACTGTATCGTTATCCATTCCTCTGTCGAAGCTTTCTGCTGTCGCTTTGGTCTATTCAATTTTCGCTGAAGCTGTGAAGACGGACCTTTGAATCTCCCGTCACCTACAAAGGTGCAGGCAAAAAAGTCGATCAAGCCGGTTGGGATCCATCCTATTCGATATTTTGCAAAAGAATCACTCAATCCAAGCCCTAAGAATGCATTAGAAACAATTGTTCATTGGCCAACAGACTGTTACCTTTTCGTTGATCGCCAAGTTCTATCTCTGGAAGGACATCGTCATCTTCATCCGTATCTTGGTCCACTTCTCCTGCCAAATTGTCTGTATTACTGGCGTTAAGTTTTTTTGGTCTGTACACCGACTTCCACAACAATCCTACTCTCTCAATCGGGTATGAGTTAACGACACACTTCAGAAGTCGCATTACAGTTCTCGCGAGTTTCTGCTGAGCCAAAGTGAGGTCTTCTGCGATTGATACAATTTCTTGGAAAAATCGAGCCAGCGTGTGAATTCGATTCAAGACGTATCGATTTAGGCTCGCCGTTTCGAAAACAAAATATGGCTTAGAGTCCGAATCCTTGAGGTGAAGTGGGTTGATATCGGGCCAATTTTCAGCCTCGAGCTGAGATAGCATTTCTCCGTATAGCACCAAACTTGTGCGGATTTCCAACCTAGATCTGTTGGAAGTCTCTGAACTTCCATACCCTGATTCCACCCGTAATAAATTTCGCAAAAGACTGATTCGACACTGGAAGAGATCAAACAAATGCCGAGAGCCTCGCAACTTGTCGCGTTCTTCTGTGTTAAGAATCAGTATTTCGGAGAATCTCTCGTTGTCTGAAAATGGATAATACTTGTGTGCATCGAGGTTGTTTTTGATTTGGCAATAACACTGCAGGTATGTGAATCCGCCCTGTCGTGCTACACTTGTTTTACCTGGAACTATGGTGAGACCCTTTGCATCCGAAAGGAGACAAAAGTAAAAGCTGCTTGCTTTGGATCTCACGGGATTGTCGTCGGTTGCAATCTTCTGAATTGCATTTGCAAGACGGTCCATGCAGCAGGACTTCATGTGAATTGTGACTCCGCTAACAATTGGATTGAAAACTATGCCGATATCGATCCAGAATTGCGATGGATCCACGAGTTTGGGATCAAACTGTGGAAATAGCTAGCGAGATCAGCATATAATACAAGCCTGAAACCTTATGCCGCAACACTTTATGAAGGTTTTTCATGTTTGCCGATAAAGTAAACAATTTCTTCTTCAAGTTCTTGGCATCGACACAAAAGATCATTCCTTCCAATTCTTTTGCCTTTTTCAAACACTCGTCGTCATTTTCACCGTTCAATATTTCTTTCAAAAGCTCATCCATTCTGAACCATAGATTCTTCAAGTGATCGGGTGCAACAGGGTATGTACGATCAAGCTGCCGATGGTTGTACTCTCGTGGCATCACTTTATTGTCTCTAACCGCCTCGCACAGGTGCTTTTCTTGTTCCCAAGTAATCGGAAAATCATACTGAGGATCAATAGTTGGAACGACATCTCTGATCGCTTTCAGAAAGATTTTATCGTAGAAGAATTGTTGGACTTTGTGGGGAGCATAGTTGATTTTTCCAACAACTGGTGATAGTCTCGGTAGCAGCAGGTAAAGATCGAATTTCATATTTTCAGCTGCAAAGACACCAAAATGCCACCCACACATTTTATGAATCGGAATCCCTTCGTAGAAAATGTTAAGACCGGTTTTCAAGCTGTACAACATATTCGAATAGATATGGAAATTGATTTCGGCTTGGATGGCATCTAAACGATGGAAAATTGACACGACGCTGTCGACATCGAGGGTAATTTGCACACGACTCTGTGTAGAATCAAATATGCAGAGATCATTCTTCGATAGATCCATGATAGGTGGATTGGAAGATTTATCGGAATCGATACCAGTTAACCGACGTTCTAAACGTGGCTGCCAATTTGGAAATTTATCGAGCGAGATCTTTGGAAATGGCCTCCGGCAGTTGGCTCTTCTGGCTTTATTTTGATCTCGAATCTCGTCGACTAAAGGATAATTTTCATCGTCATTCCGATCGATGTCATATCTGAGTCTCGAAAAGGCTTCGTCCGTATATCCTGGGAGTGGCATGACGTTTTCATCATACATTGCAACAAAATCATCGAGTCCAAATGAGTTTGTTCTTTGTTCCATTTGATGATGAAACTGATCGGAACATGGTTCAAATGATTCGTCTTTGGACAAAAGAATGTTTAATAAATGTGTTGCCGTGCGTTGAACTGGATGTGGGACTTAAAAACACATCAGCCAATGATAAAATAAAAAAGCTTTACCTTCTTTTTTCTGAATTTGCTCAATCAACTTTGAATAAAGTGTGCTCTTTTGGCCAGGCTGATTGAAAGCTATGTTGCGACTTTCAAGATGAGGCAACTGCTCGTGTGTCGGCTTATGTTGATGACGCTTTCGAGTTCTGAATTGTTCTTTCATCGACCGCTTTCGCTTCACTAAATGTTCCTTTTTTCTCTCAATAGATTCATTTAACGGCGTTAAAGCAACAGCAATACAATCTATTATTGTCTCTTCTAAAAATAAGCTTCTACAAAATATACAAAGTTGAATACCAATAGATGAAGATACAAGCAATTGTGTTTTTTCATTATTCCCATTATATCTTCGAACATCGTTATCTTCAATTTCCGCTTCAGTTTGATAGTTTCTTTTGTTAGTAAAACGATTAGACTTCTCATCATACCCAATACTAAGTTCATCATCAAATCTATCGCCAAATCCATTGCCAAATCTATCGCCGACCCTAGGCCTATCACCAAATCCATCGCCGATCGCATCACCAAATCCATCGCCGACCCCATCACCCACTCTATCGCTAACTCCATCGCTAAATCCATCACCAAATTCATCATTGACTCCATTACTAACTCTATCGCTAATTTCATTGTGGAATCCATCACCAAACCCTTCGCTGACTCCATCACCAAATCCTTCGCCAACTCTATCGCCAAATCTTTCGCCAACTCCATCACCGAATCCTTCACCGACTTCATCACCAAATTGATGATCAATAGGTACTTTTTGTCTATGATAGCGATTTAGTTGTCGAAGCCGGTCATTTTCTAGCTTTTTTGCCTTCGATAAAGAACTGCGTATATATTGACGATTCCTTATAGCGCTATTGATTTTCTTTTGTTCATTACTAATTGCTTTACGTCCCATCTTTTCTTTCGTATAAAAATTTTTTCACGCGCTCACATGCGAAAATTGATTGACCAATTAGAAGTAGAATAAAACACTGGCGAGAAAAGTTAAAAATTTTTTGGACCAATCAGAACGAAAATAAAACGCTGGCGAGAACCTAACCCTTTAATTTCCGGGAAATTCCCGTCCGGAAAGCCGCAACATTTTCGCTCAAAGCCGAATTGACTTTTAATCCATTTTAAGGAATTCGGAGGTGGCTTCGTGTCAGACACACTGTTCCAAAAGAGCTAGCGATGTCGGCAATGAATGAGGGGCGCTAGCGCTGTCGTCAGTCAATGACGAGAGCTAGCGGTGTCGGAAACGAATGATAAGAGCTAAGCTTTCACAAGCTTTCGGGTATCGAGCAGCTGGCGATGGCGCGATATCTTGACGGGTGCAAGGGCGCAAGCCGAAGGCCAAGGTTGCCGGAAATTTTAATTTGGACCATGCCCCGAAAGCATGTCAGAAATCGTACGTTTTCGCTCATGGAGCCTTCCACAAGCGAGCTAGCATTATCGCGGATTTTTTCCCGGATAGAGCTTGTCGAGCGCTATAAAATGAACCCCTATTCATGAATTCAGGACCGATGCTCATAGAATAATGGCCGTTGGGAAAACGACCGTGGGCTTGCAAGAAAGAAAGCCCGATGACCCTGAAATTATCGACTTTTGCGTGCACCCACAAGTTCGAATGGCCGGCATACCTTCAAATGCGCTTCAAACGAATTGAAATTTGCAAGCAAGCTTCGCTTCGTCGGGTTCTTTGAAATACCTCTTAACGTGAATTTTTCCGCAAATATTGCCCGCCGTGGGCTTTAGGGAAGTTAAGCATGGGCCACCCCCCCGTAAATAATCTGGCCAATGAAAATGCGTCTATGGCGTCTCACTACCGCGTCTCACTACCGAAAATTCTCGGTGGCGTTCCGTGGCCCAATCATGAAGCGTCCTGAGCGTCTCATTTATAAATTAACCGCATGGCTTTGTAAACATCCAATCAGAGCGCTCCGCTGACGCGAGCGCCCGCCGGATTTTTTCTAAGTTTTCGACCTCCACCACACACATCTGCCCGTACTAATCACCCACCATATTCTAGCAGCGTAATGGCATTCTTTTCTTTAATAGCTTTCCCCACAGCGGTCCGACCATATCGCTGATTTTTGCCCCCGTAGTACTCGTCAGTAGCTACTAAATAAGCCCCTATTCGTGTCGTCATCATGTATCTTGACGGAGTTATGAGCTTGGGGGTTTTCCATTTCTGGTGAAATCGAACCACCAATAATTGCATCACTTTGTCACTTAATAGCTCCCTCAGTTTCTATCCAATTCGAAATTCCCTTGGCTCATGGATAGAGAAAATCAAGACAATCAAATCCATCTTCTTGGATTTGAAATTGAGCAAGAATTGATTTCTGCAGAGCAGGCCAAAGTGGGGCCAATCAGCCAATCAGAGATGGACATACCATGTGACCGGATCCAAATGCAGATCCTTGGATCCGGTCATGGTCCAAATTTCGCACTTTTGCGCTATTTGGTTACTTTGCATCTCCTACATTGATGTTGACTATTTGTAGCCTGTCTGTGGTGATGGGGACTATCCAGAATGGGGAGATTTGGTACCACTGTGGAGGCTCACTACTGAGATTATATAGTTAGTTAGGACTTCATCGAGTGAAACTCTGTATCGCGGTGAAGCACTTCATCGCAGTGAAGCATCTCATCACAGTGAAGGACTTCATTGCAGTGAAAGGCTTCATCATCAACAGTAATTTCAAATTTAGACTAACTCTGTTATGATATAATCAGAAATATGGCTATTTTTCACTGCCAGAATTTGCAAAACGCTGTGTGCCATGTTCAACAAGCGTGAATCATGCTCAATGAACCTGAAACATATTCAACGAGTGCAAATCATGCTCAATGAATATGAAACATATTCAAGAGCGGAAATCATGCTCACGAAACGAATAGATAAAGCATTCGTATGAGCGCGAAGCAATACAGCTAACTAATTGAATGCTTTTCTTTAATAACTTCCCTGGCAGCGATCTAGTCATATCTCTGATTTTTGCCCTTATAGTACTCGTTGAGAGCTACAAACTGAGCCCTTATTCGAGTGGCCAAGGCAGAAACCTAAAGTGCTATCCCGTTGGGGGAAGTGAAACCACTGCGGCCAGCCCAGACAGGGTATCTGGAGTCCGGAGTCACCCACCATATTTTAGCAGCGTAAGTGCTTCCTTTTCTTGAATAGCTTCCCCCACAGCGGTCCAACCGTATCGTTGATTTATGCCCTTATAGTACTAGTTAATATCTACAAAATAAGCCCCCATTCAAGTGGCCAACGCGGAAAACCAAAGCGCTATCCCGCTGGGGGAAGTGAAAGCTATTGCAGACCGCCCGCACAGGGTGTCTGGAGTCTGGAGTCCTGGAGTCACTGGAGTCCGGAGTCACTGGAGTCACTGGAGTCACTGGAGTCCGGAGTCACTGAAGTCACTGGAGTCTGGAGTCACTGAAGTCACTGGAGTCACTGGAGTCTGGAGTCACTGGAGTCACTGGAGTCACTGGAGTCCGGAGTCACTGGAGTCACTGGAGTCCGGAGTCACTGGAGTCTGGAGTCCGGTGTCACTCACTGGAGTCACTGGAGTCACTGGAGTCCGGAGTCCGGAGTCACTGGAGTCACTGGAGTCTGGAGTCTGGAGTCCGGAGTCACTGGAGTCACTGGAGTCACTGGAGTCCAGAGTCTGGAGTCACTCACTGGAGTCACTGGAGTCACTGGAGTCACTGGAGTCCGGAGTCACCCACCATATCTTAGCAGCGTAAGTGCATCCTTTTCTTTAATAGCTTACCCCACAGCTGTCCAATGGTATCGCTGAATTTTGCCCTTGTAATACTCGTCGCAAGCTACAAAATAAGCCCCCATTCATGAATGCAGGCCGAAGAGCCCAACCCAACAGACTAGAGTGAAACACACAATACCAGTGTGAAACACGCTCAACCAGCGTGGACCGCTCAGAACTAGCGCGAAACATGCACAACCAGCCTCAAGCACGCAAGACCAGCGTGGAGTATGAAAGACTAGCGTGGAACATGTAGAGCAGCATAACCTGGTGAAACATGTGTGTGAATGGGTCAATGGTTTGGGTGAAAGGCATGTGCGAAAGGTGAAAGGTTTTTCATAAAGCCGCTCGAAGCACAGTACGGGCTGTTAATGCTTTCTGAGACTCGCAGAAGGACAGATGTGGTATAGGTATTCGATAACGAGAGAATAAGGAGAAATACATCCGAATATCTTCTCTGGGGGGAGACCCCTCTAACCCCCCCTCCTTTAAGGCTACGTAATATTGTCAAATATTCTCATTTATTGACATCATCTGCGTGAGGAGACCCCTCAGACCCCTCCTTTTAAGGCTACGCAATGGTATCCAATATTCTCCTTTCATCGATATCTTCTCTGGGGGGAGACCCCCCAGACCCCCCTTTTTTTTCAGGCTACGCAATATCAAGCGATTTGTCTTATCCTCTGCTTTTCCATCTCACAATTCGCACAAAACCTGTCACTGCCTTTGTTCCATTCTAATTCAATATCCTGCATTTCTTACCAAGCCATTTCCGATGCTCATTCACGTACATCTGCAGAGCAAGCCAACAGGTATGATTCATTCTTCCATATCCCACCATCCTCTTTTGACAGCTTTGTGTAGATTGCGGTAGCAGAGGGGGTGATTACCGTTCTCTTCGCTCTTAGTTGATGGCCTTCACTAACGGAACATCCGTTGATAAACCTTTGCCGGCGTTAAGTGTTCTTTGAGAATTCGATAATTCTTCGGTGCTTGGATTCGCTTTTCCTCTTGTTCCTTCGTTTTATTTTTCTTAATCAAGCGATTCACTGTTTCCAAAAGCCTTCTCTTTTTCTCGAATAATGCGTTCTCTTCTGCCGATCTTTTGGGCCTCGTGTCTTTTTCAAAAGCAAGCTGCCGCTTACGGTTTTCGATATTCTTACGTTTACGTCGCTGCTGTCGCTCCTTGCTTATCCTTTTGAGCTCTGCAAAAGATTTTTGACCAGATTCTTCATCTTGATAATAAACGAAGTCTCTTTGGCTGCTGTCGTACGATTTAAACCGTCCAATTTGTCTCTGGTCACTCAATTCTTCCATCATTTCGGGCTTCACAATGTCTCTCGCAGAGAGGTGAAACATCCGATCCCACTTGATTGTCATTCGATTCCAGGTCCAAGAATGGTCTCCGTCAAGATCTTCGTCTGGCGGTTTGGCATAGCTGTCCTGAGTCCCGTTTCGGCAAAAGGCTAGCCAAGTTGCCGTATTTTGACTTCCTCCATTAGGAGCTATCCACTTGGCCGAAGAGCTGGCAGGGAGACAGGGGAAATAAAACTCAAACTCCGTTTTGAGCATCTCTCTGAAACTGTAGACCAGGGACTCAGGCGAGTTGCCCCCCTCGTCGATCTCGACAAGCATTTCCTCAGCTTTTCGCAATCCCTGACGATACTTCTGATTCCATCCGCTGCGTCTTTTGATATCGGAATCGTCTGAACCCCAGTAAAGATCGAATACTTTGTCGAACGTGTTCCATACTCTTGCTTTTTTCCGAAGCAAAGGAGATTCGCCCAGAAACTCGCAAACGCCCCGAAAGGTCATGCATGGTGGATTATCCAAGTCATAATTGAATCGTTTTGGCTTCTCTGGGATCTTTTTCCTGCCACGTTTGGGTTTGTTTTTCCTATGCCTCGTCCTTTGTCGTTGTTCAGACACTGGTGGAGTCCCGTCGACCTATATGACGCCCGTCAATTTCAAATACCTGAATAGAGTGCATACATCAGATTCGGAAGAAAGCCACTCATAGTCCGTGTCTGTCTCTTTGGCCACCCTCACCCGTAGTTTATGAGGAATTGTTCTGAGCCTTTGGCCGCTAGGGGTACATGAACTCGGGTCTCCATCTTCCTCGTCGGGTCTGTCTCTGATGTTTCTTGCAAACTGCCTCTTGTTTGCGAATTTGTACGGTCCTTCAATCATATAAATTGTGAAGTCGATGAGAAACTGTTTGAGCAATCTCATGACCAACCAGCAAAGCAAGACCTCTTGTGCCATCTCATCTTGCTCCATTCTGAGCCGCCCAATCACGAAATCGATCTCTTGAAAAAGATCATTCAACCGTCGTCTATCGTCAGGTCTTGCGGTGATGTTGCTCAATGCATGCGAGACATGAGGAAATTGCTCTGCGATCGAGGGACTGGCAAAGTTCAACTCGATCCAGTCAATCAAGCCATGTTTCGGATAGCCGTAGCCGTAGGACCGGATGGTCTCCTGCAGCCCCAGCCCCAACTCTTGTCTTGGTTCTTCGGCCGCCCCCCGCTGAGCGGGTTTGATGCGAACGACTGACTTGTATAGATACTTGAACTTTGGCAGGTGGACGGCCGAATGCGCGACTTTCTGAAGCTGAAAGACTTGAACGAGAAGCTTCTGATGGTCGACACCGAGGTGGCCTTCCGGAGCCAGCGACACAATCTCTTGAAACAGACGAGCCAGGACTTGAGTGGACGCGAACACAAAGTTGTTGATCGCCTCCGTTGTGTGAATGTAGAAGGGGCATCCGGCTTCCGATGGAATGATCTCCGATGGCTGAGCCCGCAACCGTTGCCGTCGTAGCTCGATCTCCGTGCGAACCTTTCTCCTTAGAGTTTCGCTGACACGTACTTCCATTCTTTCGTAAAGGCTTCTGTTCGAATGTGAGAGCAAGGGAACACCGATGCGTGCCCCAGAACATCTCCACGAGGATCGACAGACGCTCAGATCGGGTACGGGCTGGCCCACCACAGAATAGAGAGACTTGAGTCCGTGGCTATCGGTTGCCAGACAGATACCGCTGTCGTCATCGAGAGGATAAGGATAATGGCTCTGGCAATCGTACAGGTTCTTGTGGGAAGGATAGATCTGAATGTAACTCAGACCCAACTCTCGAAAGGGATGGCCAGAGGGAAGATCGACGGTGAGCGAGGCAACATCCTTGGTCAATCCCCATGTGTAATGGTTGCCCTTGATCTTGGCCGCGATCCCAGTGTCCGCAGTCAACTGGTTGATCCTCTTGACGAGATCTTTGAGGCAGCATTGTCGAGGCAAAGCGGTGTAACCGATCCGTGGCTCTCCTGGGGCCTCCGATGCTTCGGACGGGACGCCATACATGAAGCCCAGGTCAATGTGGAACTCATCCTCATTGATCTGTGACATGTCGAACATGCTTTTCACCTGAACGATCATAAGCATATGTTTAAGGAACGGGATGTTTACCTCGGTCTCGAGAGATCGCTCCAGGTCCTTGTCTGTGGTCTCTGACAGCGCGTACTTGAAGCCTTTGAAGCTCCAGAAGAGGCGACAGCCCTTGAATGCGAGAAGGTCTTCGTCTCCGTCGTTCGTCAAATCATCCAATCTGGCCATACACGCCTCCCAAAGTCTCGAGAGAAACGTTTGACGGATGTGAACGTCGCCGGCGAGCCTGCTGCCCACCGATCCATATATCTGGCCCTCGTGCATGGCAGCCTCGCAGTCCATCTTGATCTCTCTCATCCCTCTGCCAAATTGTTCCATCAGGAACTCTCCCAGTGTTTCTTCTCCGAGTATCTCTTCTGCAGCTGGAATGAAGCATCGAGAGATGAAGGCATCTTTGAGCTGATCTTTGACTCCGTTCCCCTTCGATCGCGGGCGGTACAAGCTGGGAAGGAAGAGAAAAAGCTGACATGGTCTGCCGCCAATGTTTCCAAATTCGCCAAGCAAAAAATGGTTGATCTCGTGGATCCTTACCGGGTTGTCGTCGATGTTCACGAATAGATGGATGTTGGCGTCAAAGTTGCGGCTGGAAAATGGATATAAAAACACCTTCACGCCCGTCCTGATCGCTCCCAGACCGGGCAGCCATCCCATACCACTGTCGATATCGTTGCTCTGAAACAGATGTCGCTTTGCTCGACGCTGAGGATCCATTTGTTCGTGAACGTCTCCAATGTCAAATTGTAGATGTTGGATTCCATTGCCATAGTCTCCCGTCATCATCTCGTCAAATGCGGGGCCACGATTCGATAGCCACTCACAGCGTGCGGTGTAGCCGAAGGGTAGAGGAGCTTGCTTCCTGGCATTGTCTGTCGCCTCTTGATAAGATAGGGTTCCCCCCGCCTCTCGAGGAAGCACATCGGGGCTCAGATAATCCGGAAGAACGGCCCCATCATCAGCGAACACGCGTTGCAACCTGGTCTCCCCCCACTCTTTGGGCCCAACTCGCACTTGGTCGGGCAGCGGAGTCTGATTGCTTTCATGACGAACGTACTCTGATTCCGCTGTATTGTTGCAACCGAATGTCCAATCTCCTTCGTTATCCAAGAGACCCGCGAGAAATTGAACCAACCGTTGCTCGAGAACTGTAGTTTGTTAAACGAAATTTTCATAGTGAGGGTTCGTTACCGCCCTGTTGCAATGCGTCGCTATTGCTCATGGCATCTTCTTCATCAGATTCTGTTCCCTCTGCATCGGTCAAGTCCGATTCTTCATGTTAGAACATGCCAAAAATCATATCACCCTGATCGAGTTCTTTTTCGTTGGAGCCATGCGTACGCATTTCATAATGGGGCTCCAGCATTTCATCCCCATCGCCCCAGGCTAAAAGCGTCAGCCAAGGCTTGAAAATGGGGAAAAATAAATGCACATACATAGGTTCTCAAAGTGAAATCCACTGTCGGAGTATCTTTGCTCTTCCTCTTCGGGCTCAGCATTCGAATCAAACGCGGCAGGCGGGCGCTGAAGGAGCGGGCCTTCGTTGCGCGGCGTGCCGTAAAGATCTAATGATCAAAAATTAGCTCGTTTACATCTTGGACCTTCGCTAAAATTGCTCGGATCCAAAATGGATCCGGGAACCTCGACGCCGTCACCGTCACTAGGATCTAAAAGCATTAATGGAGGTTCGAATTCGACCCAAAGTGCGTACATGAATCGGCCCTGTGGTCGAAGCAAGGCCTATCTTCAGACAGCTCGGCATTTGCGTCGAGGGCGGTGGCGGCGGCGGCGGCGGCGGAAGGCCCAGCGGAACGGCCTTCGTCGGGCTGCGCACCGTAAAGATCTACCATCACGAGGGGGCTTTGAAAAGAGATGTTTTGCCATACCTTCGTCATCGATCGGCATTCTCGTGAGCTCATCGTCCGTGCTCACGTTTTCGATTTCCCTCGAATCTGCTGCGACTGGCTCGTTCCTAAGTGACCACGGTCGGACGGGGATCGAGTCTGCCGGTCGATTCGGGTGGAGCTGAGCTCGTTCCAGACGCTTCTGTTCTCGTTTCCTTTGTTGATAAGCTTTGTCGCTCTCCCGCTTGCGCTCCTTCGTCGCAGGATCGGAGCGATGTCTCCGGTTGCGTAGCTGTCTTTTCAGTCGGCTTTGTTCCGGGTCGGCTTTCGGACGAGGCATCGACGGATGGATGGATGGATCGATTGGCTGGCTGGCTGGATCGACCGCGGCGACGCACAAAAAAAGGGCTCAAGGTGGACGTGCGATTTTACGTGGAGCTCCGATGGAAAATCGGGCTCGTACCGTCGTAGTAGGTGGTAGTACGAGCGGGGGGAAACCAAAAAAGTATCAGTCCGTTCCGAAAACCTGATCGAGGATCCGATCCGAATCCGGGAAAAGCGTCTCCGACTTTTCCCTCGGCCAATCAGAGCGCCCGAAAAGCGTCTCCGACGCCGCTGGTCACGATCGAAATGGGCCCTCGACCAATCAGAGAATTTTCCCGCTTCCCTTGGGGAAATCCCCGCCCCACAAAGCCGCCGAGTTCCCGCCCTCTCCGGCCTTCCCCCCTTTCTCCGGCGCTCGCGCCCGGCCAGATCTTGATCTGCCCCGCCCATACATTTAAAAGATTTTAACAGAAACTAATGGATAATGCTCTAATTCTACATATAAGGATAGTTGAAATCATTAATTGATTGATTGAATGCAGTTTTCTTAATTGTGAAAATGCAAACATATTGAAGCACACTAAGTTCTTTGTTCAATGTTACAAAGTATCTATAAATATAAAACAATTCTATAAGTTCAAACATATGCATACAATGATAATAATATGAGCATACAAGTATTCAAATACT
>Ga0335078_10010734_pt1 | contig 13564 bp, 15 predicted proteins | sample Lox_Sample_32_FD_206711 | JGI IMG/M metagenome (GOLD analysis project Ga0335078, IMG submission 206711) | Soil microbial communities from Loxahatchee National Wildlife Refuge, Florida, United States - Lox_Sample_3.2 | ecosystem: Environmental > Terrestrial > Soil > Wetlands | place: USA...
GTACGTGAGCGGCGGCGCCGGCGGCGCCGCGCCCATCACGCTGGGGCTCGCGTCCGGCGCCGTCGTGCTCCTCGTCGTGTACGTCGGCATCGAGCGCTTCGGCATCCGGATCCCGCTGCGGCCGTTCTTCGCCGTGACCGGCGCGACGTTGTTCTTCATGTCGTTCGTGTTCGCGGGTACCGGTGTGAAGGAGTTGCAGGAGGGCGCGCTGATCCCCTCGACGCTGGTGCGCGGCGCGCCGCGCAGCGACTTCTTCGGCGTCTACCCGACCGTGCAGTCGCTGGCCGTCCAGGGACTCATCGCGGTGAGCCTGGTGGTGGCGATCGTCTGGTGGGTGGTGCGGTGGCGCGCCGCGCGCGTGGCCGAGCGTGCTGCGCCGGACGGCGCGGGCGACAGGACACCCCCGGAAACACGATAGCCTGCCAATTGGCAGGCTATCATGGACACCGAGGCGACGCCCCCCTCAGGAACTCCATCGCCACCGGCTGCAGCTACGCCCACTACTAGTGGCAATGGCCGTGCCCATAGAGGATTCTTCGCTCAAGGCTATGTAAATAAAGTTCTTACGTTATTCCAGCCACCGGCCTGACGAGCCAAGTGTCTAGGAAACAGCTGTCAAGAATCTGAACAACTGTACAGAAACTTGACAGATCAGGACGCCGCTGCCGGCTCGGGCGCCACCGCGTTCTTCTTGCGTGCGAACCGCCACATCAGGAGCAACCCCACGACGACGAGACCGGCGCTCCAGACTTGCGCGACCGTGATGGCGCCGAAGATCCGGTCGTCCTTGGCGCGGAAGATCTCCGCGATGATGCGCTCGAGGCTGGAGAGCACGAGGTAGAGCGCGAAGAGCCAGCCCGCGGCGTGCCGGTGCTCGCGCAGGCGCCACAGCAGCCAGAAGACGACGAAGCTGAGCGCGATCTCGTAGAGCTGCGTGGGGTGGACGGTCAGCACCTGGTCGGGCGCGATGCCCGCGGGGATCCTGGCGTGGAACTGCTCGCTCAGGATGCGCGCGGTCGAGGGCGGCGAGCCGTTGGGGAAAGCCACGGCCCAAGGGAGCCGCGAGGGCAGCCCGTAGTCGTCGTTGACCATGAAGCAGCCGACCCTGCCGAGGAGGTAGCCCACGACCATCGCGGGCGCGACGGCGTCGAGGCAGGCGCGGATCGGCAGCCGCTTGAGCCACATGTACGCCAGGACCGCGGCCGTGCCACCCGCGAGGCCGCCGTACCAGACCAGGCCCCCGCGCGAGAACACCGCGCTCAGGCGTCCGACCGAGATGGCGAAGTAGAGCTTGGAGCCGGCGAGACCTCCGATGACGGCGACGACGACGGTGTCCCAGGCCACGGCCGGGTCGAGGGAGCGGCGCCGCAGCTCGCGGGCGTAGATCCAGCCGGCCATGAGGAAGCTCAGCATCATCATGATGCCGTAGCCGGTGACGGTGAAGCCACCGAGGTGGAAGAGCAACGGGTAGACGGTCATGCGCGCACCAGGCCAGGGAAGGGGAGACGTGCCGCGGCGTCCACCGGGCGGCCGGCCTCGGCGGCGCGGAACAGTCCGGCGCGGGCGATCATCGCCGCATTGTCGGTCGAGAGCCGGGGTGACGGCGCGTGCAGCGTCGCGCCCCGCGCGAGCAGCGCGGCAGCCATCGCCTCGCGCAGCGCGCGATTGCAGGCCACGCCGCCGCCGAGAACCACGCGTTGCCGGCCGCACTGCTCCACGGCGCGGAGCGTCTTGGTCACGAGGACCTCGATGACCGCGTCCTGGAATCCGCGTGCGAGGTGGGGGCGGTCCGCCGCGAGATCCGCCGAGGCCTTCACGGCGTGGATCATCGCCGTCTTGAGGCCGCTCATCGAGAGATCGTAGTAGTCGCGCTCGCCCGGGCGCTGCCGCGCGTTGAGCATCGGTCGCGGGAACCGGTAGCGGGCGGGATCGCCGCCGCGCGCCCCCTTTTCCACGGCGGGGCCGCCCGGATAGCCGACCTCGAGGAGCGCGGCCACCTTGTCGAAGGCCTCGCCCACCGCGTCGTCGCGCGTCTCGCCGAGCAGGCGATAGTCGCCCCACGCCGGCACGTCGAGCAGCAGCGAGTGCCCGCCCGAAACGATGAGGCCGATGAAGGGCGGCACCGCGGCCGGATCGTCGAGCGCGGTGCCGAACAGGTGCGCCTCCAGGTGGTGCACGCCCACCAGCGGCCGCGCGGCCGCGAGGCTGAGGCCCTTCGCGTAGCTCACGCCCACGAGCAGGGCGCCGATCAAGCCCGGGCCCTCGGTGACCGCGATGAGGTCCACGTCGCCGAGGCCGACGCCCGCGCCCTCGAGCGCGTGGTCGACGACGGGGCCGATGGCGACGAGGTGGGCGCGGGAGGCCAGCTCGGGCACCACGCCGCGGTACACGGCGTGCACGTCCTGCGAGAGGATGACGCACGACGCGACGCGCGCACCATCCCCGTCGCCCGCGACGACGGCCGCCGAGGTCTCGTCGCAGGACGTCTCGATGCCCAGGACTCTCACGTCTTCCGGGTCCTGCCGGAAAGCGTCACGGACGCGGGGGAGATGTGCAGCACCGCGTGGCCGGTCGTGTCGAGCGGCACGACCCGCTCGAACGTCCCGATCACGTTCTTGAGCAGGAGGGACTGCGTGGCGATCGAGTCGATGGCCCCGATCACCGAGCGCGCGCCCGCCACCTGCACCACGGCGGGCGCGACCGTCACGGGGCCGTCGAGGGTGTAGCCCGCCTCGGGCTCCACCACGGCCCGCACGGCCACCGGCACGGTGCGCTCCGCGCGGCGGTCGAGCACGACGTCGATCTCGCGGGGCAGGACCTCCTGCACGGTCACCTTCACGTTGCGCGGCAGCTCCACGTCGCTCGGCGAGATCACGAGATGATGGTGCGCGCCCTCGGCGGATTCGGGGATGGCGGCGCGGATCACGAGCGGCGCGGACGCCAGCTTGAGGAACTCGCCGCGCGGACCGGCGATGAGGGCCTGGATCGGCGGCAGCGGCTCGGCGAGAGCGGCGGTGGGCGCCAGCGAGAGCTCGAGCCGGATGTCCTCCAGGTGGGTGGCGGGCTCTTCGAGGGCGATCAGCACCCACACGATCAGCGAGAGGGCGAGCGCCGCCAGCTTGAGCGGCCAGTGGCGGACGATCGCCTCCCGGATCGACACGCTAGCCCTGCTGCGCCAGGAGGCGGCGGACGAGGTCCTTGTTCACGGTGGCGTCCCAGTCGGTCGCCCCGATGACTTTCTTCTCGATGTTGCCGGCGCGGTTGATGACGAAGCTCTCGGGCACGCCCGTGGTCTGATAGATCTGCTGGATGTGGCCCGACTGGTCGTGCAGGATGTCGAACGTCAAGCCGAGGTCGCGCGCGTACTGCCGTACCACCTCCGGCCCCCCCTCGTCGATGCTGACCGCGACGATCTTCAGGCCGGCCGGCCCCATGTCCTTCTGCAGCTGCTCGAGCGAGGGCATCTCGACCTTGCACGGCTCGCACCACGTGGCCCAGATGTTCAGGAGCACCACCTGGCCCTTGAAGTCGGCGAGCGTCACCCGCCGCCCCGTCGCGAGATCCGTCGCGACGAACGAGGGCGCCGTGGAGCCGACCTCCACGGGAAAGATCTCCGGCTTGAGCTTGAGGCCGAGCACGACGCCCGCGCCCAGGATGACCACGACGACGGCCACGGCGATCCACTGCGTCTTCATGACTTCACCGTCCTCCCCCCTGCACCGGCCTCGGCCAGGCGCCGCAGCTCCCGCACCTCGGCCGCGGCGTCCGACACCGTGAAGATGGCGTTGCCGGCGACGAAGGTGTCGGCGCCGGCGGCGGAGAGCCGCGGGATCGTCTCGCGCGCGACGCCGCCGTCCACCTCGAGCCAGGCGCGGCTCTCGCGCTCGGCCAGCAGCGAGCGCGCGCGGCGCACCTTGTCGATCGCCGGCTCCCAGAAGGCCTGTCCGCCGAACCCCGGGTTGACGGTCATCACGAGCAGGAGGTCGATCTCGTCCACGACCTCCTCGACCGCCGCCAGGGGGGTGGCCGGGTTCAGGGCGACGCCCGGATGCATCCCGTGCCGGCGGATCTCGGCCAGGTGCCGCTCCAGGTGCGGCGTCGCTTCGGCGTGGATCGTGAGGATCGTGGCGCCGGCGTCGGCGAACGGCGCGATGTAGGCCTCCGGGTGCTCGACCATCAGGTGGCAGTCGAGCGGGGCCTCGGTGAAGCGCCGCAGCGCGGCGACGACCGGCGCGCCCCAGGTGAGGTTCGGCACGAAGTGCCCGTCCATCACGTCCACGTGGATCTGGTCGGCGCCGCCCGCCAGCACGCGCTCGACCTCGTCCATCAGGTGGGCGAGATCGGCGCTGAGGATGCTCGGAGCGATGCGGACGGTCACTTGGCGCCTCGTGAGACGTGGATGCGTACGCTGCTGCCCGCCGTGATGCTGTCCCCGGCGGCGGGGTCCGTCGTCGCGGCGACGCCGGCGGGCAGGGTGCCGGGGACCGTGTCCACGGTACCCAGCGTGAGCCCGACGGCCGCGAGCAGCCGCTGCGCGAGCTCCAGGTCGAGCCCGGACACGTCGGGCACCAGGCGGCGCGGCGTGCCCTCGCTCACCGTGAGCGCGACGGCGGAGCCGCGCGGGGCGGCCACGCCCGCCGAGGGATCCTGCCACGTCACGACGCCGGCGGCGTACACCGGGTGCGGGGCCGAATCGGCGATCTCGGCCCGGAAGCCCTGCGCGCTCAACGTCCGCTGCGCGTCCTCGACCGTGGCCCCGAGCACCCGCGGCACCTGCCGCTCGTTCGGCAGCAGCGGCGCCGGGAAGATGAGCAGCGCCGCCACAAGATAGCCCGCGACGGCGGTGAGGGCGACACCGCCGACGAGCACGGCCAGGCGCCGCAACAGCCCCGGCCGCCGGGGGGCCGGCGGCTCGGGCGCGACCTCACCGGAGGCCGAGCGGCGCGCACCTCCGAACAGGCGCCTTACGAGAGCATCCCCGTGGTTGGGCTCGACGGAAGCGCCACTTCGCGGCGGGCCATCCGTCCCGCGAGGTAGGCCGCGCGGCCCGCCTCCGTCGCGAGCCGCATCGCGTGGGCCATGGTGACGGGGTCGCGGGCCTCCGCGAGCGCCGTATTCATCAGCAGGCCGTCCACGCCCTGCTCCATGGTGACGCACGCGTCCGACGCCGTGCCCACGCCCGCGTCCACGATCACCGGCACGCCGAGCCGCGACTTGATGGTGCGGATGTTGTACGGGTTCAGCAGGCCGAGCCCCGACCCGATCGGCGAGGCGAGCGGCATCACCGCGGCGCATCCCGCGTCCTCGAGCCGCAGCGCGGTCACGAGGTCGTCGTTGGTGTACGCCATCACCCGGAAACCCTCCCTGGCGAGCGTGCGCGCGGCCTCCAGCAGGCCCGCGACGTCGGGCAGGAGCGTCTTCTGGTCGCCGATCACCTCGAGCTTGATGAACTCGTTGAAGCCGGCCTCGCGGGCGAGTCGCGCGTAGCGCATCGCGTCCTCGGCCGTGTAGCAGCCGGCCGTGTTCGCCAGCAGGAAGAAGTGCGCCGGATCGAGGTGGTAGAGGATGCCCTCTTCCTTCGTCCGGTCGAGGCTGATGCGGCGCACGGCGACGGTCACGACGTCGGCGCCCGACGCCTCGAGCGCGCGCACCATCGTGGCGTTGTCTTTGTATTTGCCCGTGCCCACCAGGAGGCGGGAGCGGAACGTCCGCCCGCCGACCACCAGCGGCGTGTCCTGGATGACCGGTTCCGTCACTGTCATTGCCATCGTCTTTTCCTTCCCCGTGCGTCTGTCCGTCGGTGCGTCTGTGCGTCTGTCTTCAGCCGCCGCCCACGAAATGGACCAATTCGACGACGTCGCCGGCGGTGAGCGCCGCGCCGGCCAGGCCGTCCCGTCGCACGATGCGACGGTTGTGCTCCACCACCACCGCACGCGGGTCGAGATCCAGCTGCGCCAGCAACCCGCGCAGCGTTGTACCCTCGGCCACGGCGCGCGATTCGCCGTTCACCGTCACCACGAGCGGCGCCGCGTCGGGCAGGACCGCGAGAAACGCGCGCACCGCGTCCGGCGGGTCGGCGGCGTCCCACAGCGCGCGGATCGCGGCGACGCCCCAAGCCCCCGCCCGGAGCGCGGCCTCGGCGTTGCGCGGCGTCAGGCCGCCGATCGCGACCACCTGGAGGCCGCCGGAAGCGGCCTCTTCCACGACCCGCGGCCCCGCGGCCGCGGCTCCGGGGTGGCTCGCCGTGGCGAACACCGGGCCCGCGACGAGGAAGTCGGTGCCCTCCGCTTCGGCGGCGCGCGCTTCCGCGGCGTCGTGCACCGCGCGCGCGACGGGGAGGCCGGGGGCCACGCGGCGCGCGTCACGCGCCGCGAGGCCCGTCCGGCCCAGCGCAAGGGCGGCCGCCCCGGCGGCGCGGGCCACGTCGACCCGGTCGTTGACGACCAACCAGCTGCCGTGCGGCTCCAGCGCCTCGCGGAGCCGCCGTGCGAGCGCGAGCAGCGCCGCGCCCTCGAGCGAGCGGCTGCGGAGGTGCACGCCCAGGTGGGGCCCGCCCACCGCGGCCATCGCGGCCGCGCGCTCCACCACGCCCGCGTCGCCGACGATGCGGTCGTCGGTGACCGCGTGCAGGCGGGGCAGGCGCGCGATCACGCCAGCAGGTCCCCGGCGGCGACGCCGCGCCCATTCACGAACGCCCGCGCCGCCATGCGCGCACGGCCCGCGGGCTGGACCTCCGTCACGGAGACCGCGCCGTCGCGGCACGCGATCGTGAGGGCGTCGCCGGCCTCCAGCACGCGGCCGGGCTCGCCGGCGGGCCCGGCGGTCCGCGCCCCGAAGAGCTTCAGCTCCCGCGAACGGCACGTCGTCCAGGCACCGGGCTTGGGGTCGAACGCCAGGATCTTCCGGGCCACCGACTCGGCGGGGCAGGTCCAGTCGAGCCGCTCCTCGTCGCGCTTGATCTTCGGCGCCATGGTGGCCCGGCCGTGGTCCTGCGGCCGCGGCGTCAGCCCCGTCTCCTCCATGAGCGTCAGCGCCTCGATCAGCGCCTCGGCGCCGAGCTCGGCGAGACGCACCGTCAGCTCGCCGCCCGTCTCGTCGGCGGCGATGGGCGTCGCCACCTGATGGATGATGGGACCGGTATCCATGCCCGCGTCCATCTGCATGATGGTGATCCCGGTCTCCGGGTAGCCCTCGAGAATGGCGCGCTGGATCGGCGCGGCACCGCGTAGCGCGGGCAGGAGCGACGCGTGCACGTTCACCGAGCCCAGCCGCGGCACCTCGAGCAGCGCGGCCGGCAGGATGTGGCCGTAGGCGGCGACGATCGCGATCTCCGGCGCCAGCGCGCGCGCGGCCGCGATGAAGTCGGGAGCCGACGGCCGCTCGGGCTGCAGGACCGCGAGGTCCTCGGCGAGCGCCGCGGTCTTGACCGCCGACGCCGAGACGCTGGACCGGTGGCGCCCGGTCGGGCGGTCGGGGCGGGTCACGACGGCCGCGATGTCGAACCCCTCGCCCACCAGGGCGCGGAGCGACGGGACCGCGAAATCGGGTGTACCGAAGTAAAGAACCCGCACGGGTTACCTAGCCCAGCCTGGCCGAACCCTCCGGCGCCACGTCCTTGACGTAGCCGGTCTCGCCCTTGCGCGACTTCTTCCAGTCGGCGAGCAGGCGGCGCCGCTTCAGCGGTCCGACGCGGTCGAGAAACAGGATGCCGTCGAGATGGTCGATCTCGTGCTGGATGGCCCGCGCCAGCATGCCGGTGGCCTCGATGCGCCGCCGCACGCCGTTCTGGTCGAGCGCCTCCACCGTGACGTGCTCGGCGCGCTCGATGTCGGCGAAGATGTCGGGGATCGAGAGACAGCCCTCCTCGCCGACCTGCTTGCCGTCGCTCTCGACGATGACGGGATTGACGAGCGCGTGCTCGCCCTCTCCCTCGACCGACACGACGGCCACCCGGCGGGCCACGCCGATCTGGTTCGACGCGAGCCCGACGCCGTTCGCGCCGCGCATCGTGTCGAACAGGTCGGCCACCAGCGCGCGGACCCCTTCGTCCACGCCGGCCACCTCGTGGGCGCGCTGTCTCAGCACGGGCGAGCCAAGGAGGTGCAGCTGCCTGAGGCTCACGACGCCGGAGCCTCCTGCACCGTCGGCGTCACCACGCGCGCGATGGCACGCCGCTCGATCACCACCTTCGCCTCGCCGGTCTTGATCGTGATGCGGTCGTCCTTGACGTGGACGACCTCCCCGACGATGCCGCCCGAGGTGACGATCTCGTCGCCGCGCTTGACCTGCTTGAGCAGCTCCTCGTGCCTCTTGGCCTGCTGGCGCTGCGGCCGGATCAGGATGAAATAGAAGATCGCGATGAACGCCGCGATCTGGAGGACGAAGACCGAGATCGCGCCGCCGCTCTGCTGTCCCGATCCCACCATCGCGAGTATGGGCAGTCTCACGCCTGCTCCCTGCTTCCGTAGCGGGCGAGCCACGCGCGGCTCCACCCGGCGAAGTTCCCGGCCACGATCGCGTCCCGGGCCCGTGCGGCGAGTCGGATCAGGTACCGCACGTTGTGCAGCGACAGCAACCTCAGTCCCAGCAGCTCCTCGGCCGCGAACAGGTGGCGGAGGTAGCCCCGCGAGAACGTGGTGCACGTCTCGCAGTCGCACGTCGGATCGAGCGGGGCGTCGTCCTCGCGGTGCCGCGCGTTGCGGATGTTGACCTGGCCGTCGTCCGTGAACGCGGCGCCGTTCCGCCCCATGCGGGTCGGAGCGACGCAGTCGGCCAGATCCATGCCCCGCGCGAGCGCGGCGAGGAAGTCCTCGGGAAACCCGACTCCCATAAGATAACGGGGGAGGCGGGGCGGGAGCACGGGCTGGAGGCACTCCAGCACCCCGCCCATCCGGGGCTTGGGCTCCCCCACCGACAGGCCGCCGATGGCCACGGCCCGCCAGTCGCCGGCGTCGAGCACCCCCGCGAGCGCCTCCCGGCGCAGGTCGTCGAACGTGGCACCTTGGACGATGGGGACGAGGGTCTGGCGGTCGGCGGCCCCGGCCGCCAGCTCGGCGAACCGGTCGCGGGCGCGCACCAGCCAGCGCAACGTGCGGGCGGCGGCGTCGGCCGCGGCTTCGCGCCCGCTCGGGCCCGGGATCACGTGGTCGAAGGCCATCGCCACGTCCGCGCCCAGCGCCCACTGGATCTCGACGGCCCGCTCGGGCGTCAGCTGGCGGCGCGCGCCGTCCACGTGGCTCTGGAACACGACGCCTTCCTCGCCGACCTCCCGCCGGCCCTCCAGCGAGAACACCTGGAAGCCCCCGGAGTCCGTGAGGAGCGGCCGGGGCCAGCCCATGAACCGGTGCAGCCCTCCCAGCCTGGCGACGACGCCCTCCCCCGGCCGCACGTGCAGGTGGTAGGTGTTGGCCAGCACCATCGTCGCCCCGCAGGCCTGGAGGTCGCGGGGCGAGAGCGTGCGGACCGTGCCCTGCGTGCCCACCGGCATGAAGCAGGGCGTCTCGACGACGCCGTGCGGCAAACGCCAGGTGCCCGCGCGGGCGGGGCCATCGGTGGCCTGAACTTCGAACTCGAACACGCACCCTCACGGCGAACAGAGGTCGGACATGCAGCAACCACTCGCACGGCTGATCACGGCCTCACTGCGACTGTCACAGAATGAGCATGGCGTCGCCGTAGCTGTAGAAACGATATCGCTCCCGCACCGCTTCCCGATACGCCTCCAGCACCCGCTCGCGGCCCGCGAAGGCGCTCACCAGCATCAGCAGGGTCGAGCGCGGCAGGTGGAAGTTCGTGAGCAGCCGGTCCACCACGCGGAAGCGGTGCCCGGGGAGAATGAAGAGCGAGGTCCAGCCCGCGCCCGCGCGCACGGAGCCGCCCGGGTCCGCACAGGCCTCCAGCGTCCGCGTCGCGGTCGTGCCCACGGCCCAGACGGCGCCGCCGCGCTCGCGTGCGGCCGCGATGCTGCGGGCCGTGGCCTCGGGGAGCGCGTAGGCCTCGGGGGCGAGCACGTGGTGCGCCGGGTCCGCCGCGGTCACCGGCCGGAAGGTGCCTGGGCCCACGTGGAGCGTGAGCCGCGCCACCTCGACGCCGCGACGCGCGAGCTCTGCCAGCACGGCCGGCGTGAAGTGGAGACCGGCCGTGGGCGCCGCCACGGACCCCGGCGCTGCGGCGTAGACCGTCTGGTAGCGCTCGCGATCCGTCTCGTCCGGCTCGCGGGCGATGTAGGGAGGCAAGGGGACCTTGCCGTGACGGGCGATGATGGCGTCGTCGTCGCCTTCGCCCGTGAGGCGCACGCGGCGTTCGCCCCCGTCGAGCGTGGCGAGCACCTCGACCCCGTCGCCGGCGTCCAGGGCGAGCCGCGCTCCGGGCCGGATGCGGGCGCCGGGACGCACCAGGGCCCGCCAGGTGCCATCGGGCTCGCGCGAGACGAGCAGCACCTCCGCGGCGCCGCCTCCCCGCCGCCGCGCCGCCAGGCGCGCCGCGAACACCCGCGTGTCGTTGACGACCACCACGTCGCCCGGCGCCACCAGCGCGGGGAATTCCGTGAACCGCCGGTGCTGCACCGTGCCGCCGCGGCGGTCGAGCACGAGGAGCCGGCTCGCGTCCCGCTCGGCGAGCGGCGCCTGGGCGATGAGCTCGGGCGGCAGGTCGTAGGTGAAGTCGGCGGTCTTCAGGCTCAGCGCAGCTCGCGAATCTCGATCTGGTCCAGCGTGAGGAGCGGGATGAGCAGCCGGTGCCGCACCGGGTCCCAGCCGATGTCCGCGGGCGACGGCGTGGCCGGCACCGCGACGCTGTACCGCCCGGCGGCGTCCAGCCGGTAGATGGCGTTGGCTTCCCAGCTCGTGACGAGCAGCGACCCGTCGGCCAGGCGCACGATGCCGTCCAGCCCGCCCTTCGGCGGCCGCGGCAGCTCCGTCCTCGCGCCCGCGCTGTCGAAGTGGAAGACCTGGCCCGAGCCCAGCGTCACCATCGTCACGCCGCCCGGCTCGGCGATGATGCCGTTGGGCCCGCCGAGGTCGGATCCGCGCGCGACGGCGACCGGGTGGTGCGCCGGCCCGAGCTTCCACAGCGCGTCGGCGCCCGAGCGCGCCGAGCCGTTGCCCAGGGGCTGGATGCCGGTGTCGGTGATGTAGACCGTGCCGTCCGGCCCCACGGCCACGTCGTTGAGGAACGTGGCGCCGCGGATCGCAATCGAGGCGATGGGCGCGCCGCTCTTCCGGTTGAACAGGCGGACGGCGTCGATGTCCGCGACGAACAGCGTATCGCCCTTCAGCCCCATCCCCTTCGGGCCGTTGAGCACGACGCCGTGACTGCCGCCGGCGATCCACTTCAGTGTGACGACGTGGCCGTCGGGCGCGAGCCTCGTGATGAAGCCGTTGTCGTCCTTCGCGAAGGCCACGCCGTTGATGTTGGAGACCAGGTACGTGTCTGCCGCCGAGTCGTACAGCACGGACTCGGGCGAGCGCAGCCCGACCGCGGTCACGAGGATGCTGGCGCTCGCTGGTGGCGCCGCCGGAGGCTTGGGCGGCTGCCGCCGGCAGCCGCCGGCGAAGGCCGGCGCAAGGGCGCCGGCGAGGACCGCGCCAATGCGGCGCAGCGGTAGACTCCTCATTGCGACCTCGTTGACCGGAATACCACTGTGGCCGCCGTGTAGCGGCGAGGCCGTGCGGACATCAGGCAATGATGCGCAGCGGGGGCCGCGCCGGCCAGGGCTCGGCCGCCGCTGGCGCGGGACGTGCAGCGAATGTGGGCGGGCAGGGCCAGACCGCGATCCGCCCGCTCTCCCCACTCCGCGCACCAGGAGCGCCCGCATGGCGAACATCCCGTTCACCGACAACTACCAGGACCTGTCGAACAACCGCGGCTTCCAGTTCAAGTTCTTCTGCCAGAAGTGCGGCAACGGCTACATCTCGTCGTTCCAGGCCAACAAGCTCGGCTCGGCGGCGGCCGCGGCGAACGCGGCGGCCTCCCTCTTGGGCGGCATTTTCGGCCGGGCCGCGTCGAGCGCGGAGGCCCTGCAGTCCATGGTGGCGGGCCCCCAGCACGACTCCGCCCTCAATGCCGCCGTCCAGGAGATCAGCCCGAAGTTCAAGCAGTGCACGCGCTGCGGGCAGTGGGTCTGCGAGCCGGTGTGCTGGAACCACAAGGCCGGGCTCTGCGAGAACTGCGCGCCGGATCTCGACGAGGAGATCGCCGCGGCGCAGGCGCAGGCGGCGAAGGACCAGGCCGTCGCCAAGGCGCAGCAGGTGGACTTCCTCGCCCAGCGCGACCTGGCGCAGGTGGCGTCGGCCGTCTGCCCCAAGTGCGGCGCGAAAACGCAGGGCGGCAAGTTCTGCCCCGACTGCGGCGCACCCATCGCCGCCAAGAAGAAGTGCCCGCACTGCGGCGCCGAGGCCGACGGGAGCCCCAAGTTCTGCCCGGAGTGCGGCAAGCCCTACGGCGCCTGACGTGACGGGCGAGGACACGCGGCGCGCCCCGGCGGCGTACGCGCTCATTGACGCGCAGGGCAAGGGCGGCCCCTCCGGCACCGCCGAAGCGGTCATCGGCGACGACGCGCTCACCGTCGGCTCCGTCGTGGTCGCGTTCCTCGACGCCGACGCCCTGCGTGCGGCCGACTACCGCATCGAGCTCGACTGCTGGCCGGGCGGGCGGCTCGTGCTCTCGCAGCTCGGTCGGCGCTTCGACACCTTCACTCGCGAGCTTCGGAGAACGCGCAACCACGCGCGCGTCGAGGGCCTGCTCGCCCACGGCATCACGATGCCGGAGTCCTTCGCGGGCGCGCTGCTCGGCGCGGGCACGCCGGCCCCCGCCGACCTGCTGATCTTCGACACGCACGTCGCAGTCGTCCCGGAGGAGGGCGATCCCTTCCAGCTGCCGCTCGGCGCGCTGACGAGCGTGGAAACGGGCGACGACCCACCGTGCGTGCGCCTGGCTTCGGGCACGGCCGTCGTCGCGGTGGGCCGGCTTGCGCGCCAGCGTGATGCGCTGCTCCGGGCGGTCGAGCGGGGGCGGAGCGCGCAGGCGCAGCTCCTCGCCGCGACGACCGGGCAGTCGTGTTTCGCCGACGGCCTCGCGGTGCCGCGCTCCACGGTGCGCGACTTCGACGGCCTGCTGCGGCGGTACACCGCGCCGGACCGCGCCGAGGGAGCGGGGCGCCTGGTGGCGGGGGCGAAAGGCGGCGAACCGCGGATCGGGTTCGCGTGCCTGCTGGATCCCGACGCCGAGGCGCTGGCGGGCGAGGCGGCGCTGCCGCCGAACTGGGCGGCGTTCCTCCTGGTGCCTGTCGGGCGGCTCGTAGCGCTCGAGATCCTCGCCGGCCCGGCGGCGGCGACCTACGTGTTCGAGGGCGAGATCGGTCCGGTCGGCGCCGACGTGCAGGCGCTGCACCTCAGGCGTGGGCCGCTGGCGTTGACGGAGGAGGAGGCGCGGATCACGCCGCTCAACGCTTACCGGCTGGCGCTCCGGAAGCTGGAGCCGCTCAAGCGGCTGCGCGCCGCCACGCGGGCGCGGCTGGTGCACAACGAGACATGGAGTGACGCGCTGGCGACAGCGCTCGCCGGCT
>Ga0335078_10010735_pt1 | contig 13564 bp, 11 predicted proteins | sample Lox_Sample_32_FD_206711 | JGI IMG/M metagenome (GOLD analysis project Ga0335078, IMG submission 206711) | Soil microbial communities from Loxahatchee National Wildlife Refuge, Florida, United States - Lox_Sample_3.2 | ecosystem: Environmental > Terrestrial > Soil > Wetlands | place: USA...
TTTCACTAACTACCTCCGCACGCCCGAAACCCGGGTGGGATCGCAGACCAACGCCGTCACCTTGACGCAGCAATTCCCGTGGTTCGGGACTCTTGGGGTACGCGAACAGGTCGCAGCCAAGCAGGCGGCCAGATACCGTCAGCAATACGAAGCGGCGAAGGATCAAGTCGTGCAGGCCGTGAAGAGCGCATATTACAGCCTGGCGTTCGTCGATCTGGCGCTCGACATCAACGACGAAGAGCGCATCCTGCTCGATCACTACGAGCAGCTTGCGGAAGCCCGCTACCAGCAGGGCGCGGGACTCCAGCAGGCCGCCGTCAAATTGCAGGCTGAGATCACGCGCCTTCGAAGCACGCTGGATGAGTTGCGAGCGCGTCGTGTCGACGCGGAAGCTTCCTTGAATGTCCTGATGAACCGTCCGCCGGAAACGCCCATCGCCAGGACCATGCTGCCGCCGGTGCCAGCGGCAAATGTCGATTACAGTCAACTGTATAAGGTTGGGCGCCGCCATCGCCCGGAGGTATTGGCATCTTTGCTCGATATCGAGCGGGATGAAAAGCGGATCGATCTCGCCCGCAAGGACTATTGGCCAAATTTCAGCCTGGGCGGAACGTTCGTCAACGTGGAGCCGTACCGACCTACGCCGGGCGCCATGGCGCCGCCGCACAACGGTATGAACGTATGGAGCGTCAACGTGGGCATCGACTTGCCCGTTCATCGCAGCAAGTACGATGCCGAGGTTGCCGAGGCCACGGAGGCCAAGCTCGCTTCCATGCGCGGCTACCATGAGACCGCCAACGCAGTGGAGGCCTCGATTCGAGAGGTTGGTTTCCGCATCAGCACCCTTCGTGAGCAGATGGCCCTGTTCAACACCACACTCATTCCCCAGGCGCAGCAGTCGCTACAATCGGCCGAAGCAGCATACTCGACCGGCAGTCTGGGCATTCTCGATCTGCTGGACAGCGAGCGGGTGCTGTTGCAGGTCCGTTTAGGCCTCGCACAGTACATCACCGACTACATGAAATCGCTGGCGGAAATGGAGCGCGCCATCGGCTCGCCGTTTCCGGAGGTCAAACCATGAAATCCGCATTTAGGAAGATCCTGCTGATAGTACCCGTGTTCCTGCTCGGTGCCGCCCTCGCCGCCGCCGTGGTCTGGAACCCGTTCCATTGGAAATGGGCAGATGCCGCCGTGGCCCGCTTACACCCGGCCGCCTCCAAGGTGAACGGAATGCCGGCGGCTGCGCCAAGCAGTGCTCCCGCCGCCGGCCAGCGGAAGATCCTGTACTGGCGCGGCCCAATGAACCCGAACTACATTTCCAACAAGCCGGGCAAGTCTCCCATGGGCATGGATCTGATCCCGGTGTATGCCGGCGAAGAGCAACCGGAGGCTGGCATCCGCGTAGATCCGAACTTTCTGCAAAACTTCGGTGTCCGTACCGCTACCGCCGAGCGTGGCTCGATTCCGGTCGACATTCGCACTGTCGGCGTGCTCGACTACAACCAAAAGAACCTGGTCTTGGTGAACACCAAGTATGAAGGTTGGATCGAGAAGGCGGCGGTCAACTACATTGGCGAGCCAGTCCGGAAGGGGCAGGAACTGTTTGAGATCTACAGCCCGCAACTGGTGACCACCGAGCAGGAGTATCTCTCCGCGCTGCAATATGTGCAGAAACTTGCGGGGGCGGCGGACCCCGATGCTGTAGAGCGCGCGCGTTCACTGCTCAACGCCACTCGCGAGCGACTGCTTTACTGGGACATCACCGACGCGCAAATCGACGACTTGCGGAGCACCGGGAAGATCATGAGGACGCTGAAGGTGTTTTCGCCCGCGTCGGGCGTCGTAGTGGAGAAAGCGAGCGACTCGCTGGAGGGCATGAAGCTCGCGCCTGGCATGAACGTCTACAAGATCGCCGAGCTCTCCACGATTTGGTCAGCTATCGAAGTCTATGAGGACCAGATCCGGTATGTGCAGATCGGCAGAGAGGCGAGCATCACCCTGGACGCCTTTCCCAACCGCCACTGGGCCGGCAAGGTGATCTATATCGACCCCAACGTGAACCAGCAAACTCGCACGCTGAAAGCCTTCGTTCAGATGCCTAATCCGGATGGCATTCTGCGGCCGCAAATGTACGCGAATGTCGAGATCCGCGTTCCCGTAGTATCGGCGCCAGTGAAGATTCCGGAAGAAGCGGTCCTGCATAGCGGGGAGCATAGCGTGGTGATCGTGGAAGTAGCTAAGGGGCTGTTTCAAGCCAGGAACGTGGAGTTGGGAGCGTTAGGCGACGGTTATCGCGAAATTCTCAAAGGCGTGCAGCCGGGGGAAACCGTGGTCACCTCATCGCAATTCCTCATCGATTCGGAGAGCAACTTGAAGGAGGCAGTCCAGAAGATGCTGACTGAACGTACACAGGCGGCCGGGGAGAAACCAACGCCGGGCAGCCAGCATTAGGGAGCCGAAATGTTCGCGCGAATCATTCAATGGTCGATTCACAATAAGTTCCTGGTGCTGCTGAGCACCCTCTTTGTGATCGCCGCCGGCGTCTACTCCCTGCTGCGCACAGCACTGGACGCAATTCCGGACTTGTCCGACGTCCAGGTGATTGTCTACACCGAGTACCCCGGCCAGGGGCCGCAGATCGTAGAGGATCAGGTCACGTATCCTCTCACGACCCAGATGCTCGCGGTACCGAACATCAAGGTCGTCCGGGGATATTCGTTCTTCGGCTTCTCGTTTGTCTACATCATTTTCGAAGACGGAACGGACATGTACTGGGCCCGCAGCCGCGTCCTGGAGTATCTCAACTACGTTTCAGCCCGTCTGCCGAAGGGGGTAACTCCGACGCTGGGGCCGGACGCTACGGGAGTGGGCTGGGCATTCATGTACGCCCTCAAATCCGATCGTTACGATCTCAGCCAGCTTCGCTCCATCGAAGATTGGTATCTGAAATACGGGCTGACGGGCGTCCCCGGTGTCGCCGAAGTAGCCTCCATCGGCGGCTTCGTCAAGCAGTACCAGGTGACTGTGGATCCGGACAAATTGCGTGCCTACAACATCCCGATATCGAAAGTGAGGATGGCGATCCAGCGCAGTAACAACGATGTCGGCGGGCGCTTGCTGGAAGTATCGGAAAAAGAGTTCATGATACGCGGCCTGGGCTACATCAGTTCCCTGAGGGATCTTGATGAAACGGCCGTGGGCGTGGACCGTAGTGGCACGCCGATCCTGATCAAAGACATCGGCAGCGTGCAATATGGTCCGGAGATCCGGCGTGGGCTTGCCGAATGGAATGGACAGGGTGAAATCGTAGGTGGCATCGTCGTAGTGCGCTATGGCGCCAACGCGCTCCAGGTGATTCGGGACGTGAAGGCGAAGCTCGCCCAGTTACAGAAAGGGCTACCGCCCGGAGTGCAGATTGAGACGGCTTACGATCGTTCCAATCTCATCGAGCGCGCGGTGTCGACACTGCGAGAGAAACTGCTGGAAGAGAGCCTGGTAGTAGCGATCGTCTGCATCATCTTTTTGTTGCATTTCCGCAGCGCGCTGGTAGCCATCGTCACGCTGCCGGCGGCGATCCTGATGGCGTTCATCATCATGTACCACCAGGGCATCAACGCCAACATCATGTCGCTCGGCGGCATCGCCATCGCTATCGGCGCCATGGTAGATGCAGCCATCATCATGATTGAGAATGCGCACAAGCACATAGAACGCGACGGCGGCCGAAAACCACACTGGGAGATCATCTCCGACGCGGCCACCGAGGTTGGTCCAGCGCTGTTCTACTCCCTGCTGGTGATCACCGTCTCCTTCGTTCCCATCTTCACTCTGGAGGCGCAGGAAGGGCGGCTCTTCAAGCCGCTGGCCTTCACCAAGACATACTCGATGGGTGCCGCCGCCCTGCTCTCCATCACGCTGGTCCCGGTCCTGATGGGTTACTTCATTCGGGGGCGAATCATTCCCGAGCACCGCAACCCGATCAACCGCTTTCTGATTCGGCTGTACCACCCGATTCTGGAATTTGCCCTCCGATTCAAATTCCTGCTTCTGGCCGTGGCGATCCTGGCTGTTGCCGTCACAGTCATCCCATTTGAGCGGCTAGGCTCGGAATTCATGCCGCCGTTATGGGAGGGAGACCTCCTCTACATGCCGACTGCGCTGCCGGGCGTTTCGATTACCGAGGCGCGCCAGATCCTCCAGCAGACCGACAAAATCATCAGGACCTTCCCCGAGGTCGTGTCTGTGTTCGGCAAGGCCGGCCGCGCGGAAACCGCAACTGACCCCGCGCCGCTCTCCATGATCGAAGCCACCATCCGGCTCAAACCGGAAGATCAATGGCCGAAGGGAATGACCGTTGAGAAGCTGACCAACGCCATGGACGACGCCATTAAGGTTCCCGGCCTGACCAACGCCTGGACCATGCCCATCAAGACACGCATCGACATGCTCTCCACGGGGATCAAAACGCCGGTTGGCATCAAAATAGCCGGGCCCGACCTGAACGTGCTGCAGCGACTGGGTGAGCAGGTCGAGGCCGTGATGCGCTACGTGCCAGGCACCCTCAGCGTCTATGCCGAGCGTGTCATGGGAGGCAATTTCCTGGATTTCAAGATCGACCGTGACGCCATTGCCCGCTATGGCCTGACGGTGGGCGATGTCGAGGACGTGATCCAGTCGTCGATTGGCGGCATGGACATCACCACGACCGTGGAAGGCCTGGAACGCTATCCAGTGAATTTGCGCTATGACCGCGATTTCCGCGACAATCTTCCCGCGCTGGAGAACGTTCTCGTGCCCACGCCAGCCGGCCAGCATATTCCACTGGGGCAACTCGCGTCGGTTAAGTACGTACTCGGACCGCCCTCCATCAAAACCGAGGATTCACGGCCGAATGCCTGGATCTATGTTGATCTTCGTGGAATTGACGTGGGGACCTACGTGCAGAACGCGCAGAAGGTCGTGGCCGAGAAAGTGAAATTGCCCGCGGGCTATACACTCACTTGGAGCGGTCAATATGAGTACATGCAGCGCGCCAAACAACGGCTCATGTATGTCATTCCGCTGACTATTCTCATCATCTTCGTGATTATCTTCCTGAACACAAAATCGTTGATCAAGACGGCGATCGTCTTCCTGGCGGTACCGTTTTCCCTGGTAGGCGCGATCTGGCTGATCTATTTGCTGGGTTACAACATGAGCGTCGCTGTGTGGGTCGGCATCATCGCTTTGGCGGGATTGGATGCGGAAACGGGTGTAGTTATGCTGCTCTATCTCGATCAGGCTCACGTCGATTTCCTGGCGCGCGGCATCCTCAACAACCGCAATGACCTCGCCGATTCGATCTACGAGGGCGCCGTGAAGAGGGTGCGGCCGAAGGTGATGACCATTTGCGCGATCGTGGCTGGCCTCCTGCCAATTCTGTGGAGCAACGGAACTGGCTCCGACGTCATGAAGCGCATTGCCACGCCCATGGTGGGCGGTGTGATCACCTCCGGCATCATGGAACTGGCGATCTACCCGATCATTTACTATCTCTGGCGAAGCCGGCGCCTGCCTAAAGGTGGTCCCTTCACCGGATTTCATCATTTGAGAGAGGCATCATGAAAGATACCGTTTTGTTGTTGGCATTGAGCACCGCTCTTTCCGCGCAGACCTTCCCCGCGAAACTGGTGAAACCTCTGTGGCCCGACCGCCAGGGAACCGTGGAAATAAGCGATCAAGGCATTACATTCACCGCGCCGCACGCGAAGCATGGCCCGGAGTGGCTGGGCATCCAACACGTCGGGCACGCCCTGGACCGGCTTGATAACCGTCCGCATAGCTTATCGTGGAAGTGGACGGACATTCAGTATTTCGACCGCCTTAGCCGTAAGGAATTCGTGGTCTTGACTTACAAAGATGACTGGCGCTTCCTGGGTCGCGACGAAGAATTCCGGTTCCGCCTGACAAGAGGCGAACTGGCGGACGCGCTCTTCCAGGAGATCAGCAGTCATCTCAAGCGGCCGGTAACCGATCGTGTACCTTCGGGCAAGGTGGCAGCGGTATACTCCATCCCGGTGAAACGCGACGGCACTTTTCGCGGTTCAGAGGGCCAACTCGACTTCACGGATAGCGCCATCTATTATGTAACCAAGACAAGGGCGGATAGTAGGACATGGCTCATGGACCGCGATATCGTCTCGGTCTGGTCAGACGACCCATATCGCCTCGAAGTTCGCGCCTACGAAAACAACCGGCGCGAATTTAGCCGGACGGCTACTTACAAATTCGATCTAAAGGAGAAGCTGGATCCGGAGTTCTATCGTAAGCTGGAGCTGAAGCTCTACGGGCTTGAGGCCCACAACGAAGTAATTCGCTAGCGACCAGCAACGGCGGAGCCAGGTCGCGCTACGATTAACGAGCTTCGAAAGCCAATTTGGCTGACTGGCTCCTCCCGCTCCACCTGCCAACCGGATGCTCTCAGCCATTTTGCCGCGTCGACCGGTCTGCACTGTCCGACCAGAAGAGGAGCGCGCCGGTATAGTGCCATCCATATCGTCTGGACAGCTCCTTTCTGCTCCGCCATCGTCACCAGAACAAGATGGCCGTCCGCACGCAACACACGCCGAAACTCGCGCATGACAATGGGGATCTCAGCCTCAGGCAGGAGGTCGATCATGTAGCAGTTCAGAAGGCGGTCAAACGATGCTGTTCGAAAAGGGAGCGCTCTGGCGTCGGCTTGGCAGAGCAACGCGTCTTTATTCTGAGCGGCCGTGAGCTGTTTCCGCGCCCGTTTTAGCATGCCCATCGAGAGATCGACGCCCACGCATCGCTTGAATCCGGAATCGGCCAGGAACCTGCCCCATTCCGTTCCCGTCCCGACTGCCACCTCGAGCAGATCCCTCCCGGCGCGCGCGAGGATTGCTTGCTTGGCCAGACTGTGTGCCCGCGACTCAACGAGAGCGGCCCAGATCCCGTACACCGGTGCCGCGAAGTCATAGAAGGTCATCCCACGCGGTCAGTGGACTGCTGGGCGGGCGACCAAATGGAGAAACGTATCCACCTTGCCGCCATGGTCCGTGGCGAATCGTTCGGCAACGGACCGGTCCGCGAACGCGATGATGCTGGGCGAGCAGCGATCGAACTGCATCGGCACCGGTTGCCCGTCGCGGTTCAGCATGTCGTGCAAATGGACGCAAGGGATCACGTCGCTGCTTCCACCGCAAACGCATCGGCCGGGCGCAAGGCGTGAGCCGTCTCGTAGTCGGTCACCTGCATAAATCGAACCGTTTCGTGACTCTGGTCGGCCGCGCTCAGGGCGCAGGTGGGACAACAGAATATCTCGCGTTTGTTGCCCACATAGGCGACCGTCCGCATCCTGGCGTGAATCGCGCGCCCGCAAGCCTGGCAAACCTCCACTCGTGAGGCGCGCGTCATCCGCAAGGCTGCGTATCCCAGCCCTAGGGCCAAAGCCAACACCACGGCCGGGCCTAAGATCTGTTGTACACGGCTCACCGCCCTGCCCTCCCTGCTTCCATCCTAACGCCGATTGGGGTTGCCCGATTTGCGCCAGGCGAGTGGCGCGGGTGGCTGAGATCGGGCGTCGATCCGGCCTTACTTCGCGCCCGCGAGGGCGTTACGGCAAAGGATGGCGTAGCGCCCAGCATCAGTGTCACAACTCCGTTCTTCACGTCATGCTGTTGACAGGGGTAATACTTCCAAGGCGAGTCTGTGGCGGCCTTTCCGCGCCGACTCTTCTCGGATCCTGTTTCGGAAGCAGTCCAGGCCAGTGGACGGCCAGCCGTCTTGCGCCGAGGCACGGCAGATGCCTTGCAGGAAAACTGGCTGCTTATGAAAACCGCGGGCATGTTCCCAGTGGCCGCCTTCGTATTCCTGGCTTCGCCGAGGCTTGAGGCAGAGACGGGCGGACCTGCTGAGACCGGCGGACATTTTCATGCCTATCAGACTGAGGTGGACCAGCAGCGGAGCGAACTCCTTGAAGTCGACTCGCGCGGCTACCCGATATTTGCATGATCTCTATGAGACCTTCGGGAACTGGCGTCTTGCCTTGGCCTCCTATAATCGGCCAATTACGCAGTTTTCAGGTCTTGAGCGACTGGGCGCTGATTCCCGCCAAGACATGCAGGTTTGTTCCGGCGCTGCTGGCCGCGCCATGGGGACCGGACGTGGCAGTTTCCCGGTTGAGGTGCGAACATGATGATTGGAAGAGAACTACTTGCGCCGGTTTCTTTGGGAAGACCTGTCCTCGAAGAGATGCGGCTGACAGAGAAGCGAAGCGAAATCCAACCGATGAAAGCGCTGCCCACAACGGCAAAAATCATCATCACGGCATTGGCGATCCTGGCGGCGTCGGTGCTTCACTACCTCACGCCGCACTCACGTCTCCTGCTGCACAACCTGTTCCAGAAGCTCTACTATCTGCCCATCATCTATGCCGCGATCACCTTCGGCTGGCGTGGCGGTCTGCTCGCGGCGGTTGCTGCGACCATCTGCTACATCCCCCATATCCTGACTTGGCGCCACCAACCTTACTATGCGATGAGCCAATATGCGGAGCTGATCCTGTTTTTCCTCGTGGCCGTCACCACCGGGTTGCTGGCGGACGAGGGACGCAAGCGGCGCCAGCAATTGGAAGCCACTACCAGGCAGTTGCAGGAGAGCTTCGAACAGGTCAAGCGCGCCGACCGGCTCTCCGCGGTCGGCCAACTCGCGGCCAGCCTCGCGCACGAGATCCGAAATCCGCTGGGCAGCATTGAGGGAGCCGCCAACATCATTCGGTCACCGGCAACATCGCAAGAGATTCGGGAAGGGTCACTTAATGTGATTCAAAAGGAGTGCCAACGGCTAAACCGTCTTCTGACAAACCTCTTGGACTTCGCCCGTCCCAGGCAACCGGAGTTTCGATCTGTGGATGTGCCGCGGCTCATCGATTCGATATTTGCGCTGGTGGGTCCGAACGCGCAGATCCAGCACGTCACGCTCAAGAAAACCGTCATGCATGCGCCGGTTTTGGTGGAATCCGATCCGGAACAACTCAAGCAGGTGCTGCTGAACCTGGTCATCAACGCGATCCAGGCGATGCCGGGCGGCGGTGAGATTGAAGTGACGGTCGACCGGCGGGACCACGGAGTAGTCATCTCGGTCAGAGACCAGGGCTCCGGTATCGCCCAAGAATATATCGACCGGATATTCGATCCGTTCTTCACCACCAAGGAAGCCGGTACGGGGCTCGGGTTGGCTGTTGCTCACCAGGTAATTACCCAGCACGGCGGTCTCATTCAGGCCGCACGCAATCCGGATCGAGGAATGACTTTTTCCATATCGCTGCCACTGCACACCGGGAGCAAGTCGTGAGAAAAAGCCGCCTGTTAGTTGTGGATGACGACGAGAGCCTCCGTTGGGTGACCAAGGTGCAGCTTGAGCAGAGCGGCTACATGGTCAGCGACGCGGCGGACGGCCGGCAGGCTCTGGAACTGCTTCGGCAGAACGGCGCAGACCTGGTCATCACGGACCTGATGATGCCGGGGATGTCAGGGTTGGATCTCCTGAACCAGTTGCGCACCGAGTATCCCGATCTTGCGGTGATCGTAGTGACTGCATTTGGCACCGTCGAGACAGCCGTTGGGGCCATGAAGGCCGGCGCTTACGACTACATCACCAAACCCGTCAACATCGAAGAGCTCAAGATCACCGTGGGCCGGGCCTTGGAGCACGTCAACCTGAAGGAAGAAGTGCGTGCGCTGCGCAGCAGCCTCGACCGGAAGTACGGCTTCGAAAACATCCTGGGCCACTCCAAGGCTCTTCTGCATATGCTCGATATGGCGTCCAGAGCCGCTCAGACGAACTCGATCGTCCTGATCCGCGGTGAGACCGGCACGGGAAAGGAACTCCTGGCCAAGGCCATCCATTTCAACAGTCCGCGCAAAGACAGAGGCTTCGTCACCATCAACTGCGGGGCAATTCCCAAAGACCTGATCGAGTCGGAGCTGTTCGGACACGTCAAAGGTTCGTTCACCGGCGCGCTCGCCAACAAGCGGGGAATGGTCGAGCAGGCCGACGGTGGCTCGCTTTTCCTGGACGAAATCGGCGAATTGCCGTTGGAGTTACAGGTGAAATTGCTGCGGCTGATTCAACAGGGCGAAGTGGCCAAGGTCGGCGCCATGAGTGCCGGCAAGGTGGATGTCCGTGTGATCGCGGCCACGCATCGAAACCTTCAGGCCATGGTGGAAGACGGGACTTTTCGTGAGGACCTGTATTATCGTCTGACGGTTATACTGCTGGAACTGCCACCGGTCCGTGAGCGCCCCGAGGACATTCCGGAACTGGTCCAACACTTTTTTGTGCAGGCGAAGGAGAAACATGGCCGTCCGGATTTGAGACTACCGCCATCTCTGCTCCCAGGGTTTGCCTCGTATACCTGGCCGGGCAACGTGCGGGAACTGGAAAACATCGTGGAGCGCCTGGTAGTCCTGACGCCAGGCGACCAAATTACGGTCGAGGACGTGCCCGAATTCCTGAGGCGGGTACGCCCAGTGGTGGAAGAGCTCCATCTGGATCTGCCCCCACAAGGCATCAGTCTGGAAGCAGTGGAGAAGGAACTGATTCTGAGCGCATTGCGGAAGTTCAACTGGAACCAGACGCACGCCGCCCGGTACCTGGACCTCAGCCGGAAGACGCTCATCTATCGAATCGAGAAATACAACATTCAGCGAGACCAACAGAACGGCGGCGGCAGCGAGTAAGGCGGCCTAACGCCTCCGACCATCCAGTTCCAGCTTTCGCCGCCTCAATTGAGGCAGCCAGTGGATGACTTGCGCCACTACGTTCTGACGCGCCGCGCGCGCCGAACGATAATCTCCCCTTGAATCAATACCTATCTATCTAGCAAGACGGCCGAATCGCACGTCCAACTATGCAAGAAACAGGTGAAGGCATTGGCCGCCACCGCCACCACGCCAGAAGATCACAGGAAGCTCGCCGAGTACTTCAACAGGAAAACGGATCGGCAAAAGAACCCCATGGGACCCCGGACCGCCGCTCCTGGAATCGAAATTGCCAAGGACTTTGCTGAGCACACAGAAGGTTCTTGGCCTTGTTTTCCATCGATAATGTTGGCAACTCGAAGCGGCGCCAAGGCCAGCCGCCCAGGGCTGAACAGCCTCATGGCCGACGCCATGGCAAGGAAATTCGAGACCATCCTGGTCTGGAAGTTAGATCGTTTCGGCCGATCCCTGGTGGACTGCCTGAACAACATCCGGGTCCTGGAGGACCACGGCATCCGGTTTATCGCCGTCACCCAGGGACTCGACACCGATCAGCGAAACCCTGCCAGCCGATTTCTGTTGCACGTGCTGGGCGCCGCGGCCGAGTTCGAACGCAGCTTGATCCGGGAGCGCACCCAGGCTGGGCGGTTACGCTACCAGCAGGACTACAAGGCTGGAAAGGTGGGGAAGACGGTTTACAGCCGATCCGGGAAGAATCTGCCTATCGGCAGGCCCAAGCGGATTTTCAACCGGGAGCGCGTAATGGAATTGCGTCAAAAGGCGGCCAGCATCCGGGCCATAGCCAGGCAGCTAGGCGTAGGCGTGGGAACCGTCAGCCGAATTCTCCTACAACACGCACCACAATGGTGATACATTGCGGATGGAATTGTCCGACAGAAACAGGGAGGTTCTTTATAGAGTGGCTGATGTATTCATGCGTGCCATGCTTGCTGCGGTTCTTGCCGCTGGGGCATGTTTTGGACAGGCTGCTCGTAGGTACTTCACAGAACTCTACGAAGCTGGCGGACTTGATCGCATGGCGGACGAGTACGTCTGCTTTGCGGATAAGCCCGATTTGGAGACATTCTTCATATTCGGCGAAACTAAACACCTGCGACAGTACATGATTGAAAACGGTACGTTAACCAAACTACCCAAGGCTGGTCAGGCCGAATTGCGGAAAGACTCCTTGCTGTTTCGCGGCTACGACAAGGGCGTTCCGTTACCGACAGAGGACATTCTATATCCGGCCGGAAGTTCATGGGTTAGTGAAAAGTTCAACATACAGAAAACGCGTGCCCGGATCAGGTTCAGCATTTCCTGGCAGACCTTACGGTACAAGCGGGCCGTCGAACTCCTTAATCCCGACGGAAGCATACGCGATCAAGTTCCCGTATACGGACGTTGCGAGCGGATCACTGTCGGAGTCCAGCAACACGGCAAATAGCTGCGTTCCTGGCCTGCGCGGGCATCGGAATCCGGGCCGAATCTTGAAGGTTGTGGAACACCGGCGCGGGGCCGGATTCGGCCATCGTTTCTCAGGTTCCTTGTGTAGCGCAGGTGGGGGCAGTTTTTGGCACGCCTGGGCGGCAGGATCGAGTGCCGCGCGAAATGGGATATGATGGCATCGAACCGAAATATGAAAATCGAGCGCCCCTTACCGGCATTCGCTGCGCGCGACTCCCTCATCGAATTGCTTCATAGATGGCAGGCGCGTAAGAAATTCGGTCCAGATGCCGAAAACCTGCTCCGGGAACTTTCGCGGCGAATCTTCGAAGGCCAGTGGTGCGTGGCGGCATGGGATGAGTTCCACATCATGGGGCAAGCCTGGAGGGAAGATACCCACAGTCAAATCCTCTCATGGTTGTTTAACCCGCGACAGGCCCACGGGCTCGGCGAACGTTTCCTACGTGAGTTTGCCCGAAAGGCTACTGGCATCTCGCTACCGAAGGGAAGGGCATGTGAGGTCGAGACCAACAAACGAATTGGCTCGGGCAACGAAAAGGTCGATATCGAAGTCCGCGGTGAGGGCTGGATTCTCGCAGTTGAGAACAAGATCTGGCACATCGAAACACCAGGGCAGACCAGAATATATGCAGAGCATTACCAAAAACTCAAGGATCGTGGTCAAGCTGTTTTCGGCGTGTTCCTAACGCGCGGGGGGGAATTGGCGCAGGCCAGGGACTTCTTTCAGTCAATGAGTTATGGTGCACTTCGTAAGATCCTGGAAAAGTACCAGACTCGCGCCAGCACCTCGACTGCGCAGTTTATTCGTCAGTTTGCAGAGCATATTCGTAGGGATCTGGAGGTGAGGTAATGACCGGGACGATAATTCCGTCCAATCTAAAATTGGTACTTGAGCACCTAGGTGCAATTCGTGAGTTGGACCGTTACTTACGGCTGAAGGATAACGAAGGGTGGCGAGACGTTGAGAAGGATCTGGAGTTGCAGGTCAAAACAGGCTTACGACCCGCCCTAGAGGAACGGCTTCCAGTGCTGAAAACGTGGCAGTTTGAACAGGAGGAGTCCTCCGCCTACTGGTATCCAGAGTCCTGGAAGCTCAAAAACGATGCTGTCTCGCTTTACATAATCTTACCTCATCCGCTCGGGGCCGATCTAGATCGCGATACATATGATGATGATCCATCCGTCAATATTTATGTACCGTCTAGTCTGCAAAGTAAGCCAGTTTTTACAAAGCGCTCTGCCGCACCAAAATGGGTACATGACCTGCTCCATGATGGTTTTGAACTTGCTTCGGAGAACCCACAGTGGTTCAAGAACTGTCCCTTAGTCAGCTT
>Ga0335078_10010737_pt1 | contig 13563 bp, 6 predicted proteins | sample Lox_Sample_32_FD_206711 | JGI IMG/M metagenome (GOLD analysis project Ga0335078, IMG submission 206711) | Soil microbial communities from Loxahatchee National Wildlife Refuge, Florida, United States - Lox_Sample_3.2 | ecosystem: Environmental > Terrestrial > Soil > Wetlands | place: USA: Florida...
GACGAGCCTACGTCGAACTTGGTCTGCTCGGCGGTAAGCGATTCCTCCTGGTATTTACGCGCCTGCACCGCGGCATCGAAAAAGGCGCGGGCGCGCCGCATCGCGATCACCGCATCCTCCACTTCCAGGCGCGCCTGGTTCTGCAACTGCTGCGCGCGTACCTGCGATTGCTTTACCTGCAGCTCGTCGCGCGCCAGGTCGGCTTCGGCGATGCGGTTGCGGATCGGCAGCGTCACCTGCACGCCGATGCCATAGGTCGGATAGTCGTGCGCCAGTATCTGTCCGAGCACGCTGCCATATCCGCCCGCAAACGCGGGATTCGAATTCGCGATATAGCCGGTCAACGGGCCTGCCAGGCCGTTGTTCTGCAAACCGCCCACCAGGTCGATTTCCGGCCGGGTCAGGTTGCGCGCCCCCTCCAGCCCGATGATCGAATTCTCCACCTGCAGGTTGGCCTGGTTCAGGTCCGGACGCTTGCGGATGGCGTCGGCGAGCAGGTCCTGCAACGGGCGCACTTCCTCGCGCTCGGGAATCGTCAGCGTGTCGGTGGGGATGATGTGGGCCGAGCGCACATCCGGATCGTCGGAGCGCGTCAGCACGTTTTTGAGGATGGCCTCCTGCTCCTCCAGCAGGCCGCGCGCGTTGATGAGGTCCTGTTCGGTCGAGAAAATCTGCGCGTTGGCCCGGCTCAGCTCGATTTTCGGAAGCGTTCCCGCCTCCACCCGGCCCTGCGTATCGGAAAGCAGCCTGCGCGCCACCTCGACCGTCTGCTGCTTCACTTTGACGTCTTCGTACAGCGCGACGAAATCGGTGTAGACGCGAATCACGCCATACACCGTGAGGATGAGCTGCTGTTGGAACAGCAGGTTCGAAATGCGGCGCTCGTTGCCGGCGATGCGGATAAACCGGCGATTGAGCGCCGGTCCGAACCCGCGCCATAGCGGCTGCGTGACGTTGAGCGCCAGGCTCGAGCTGGTAAACGGATTGTAGCCGGTGCTGAACCCGTTGATGTTCTGATGTTGATTGTTGAAGGTGAGCGATGCCTGCGCCCCGGAGGAAAACGACTGCTCCAACCCGGTGTTAGCCGTCACCGAATTGGACACCAGGGCGTTTGTGCCGGTGGTCAGGAAGTCGATTTCGGGAGTCGTCTGATGCGTCCAGTTCAGGAGTCCGACCAGCGCGGGATCGAAGTTCGGAACGGCCGTGCCGGTGGATTGTGGAATCGCGCCCTGCATCGAATAGTTCACCTGCGGCGCGCCCAGGACGCCCAGCTCGAGCGCATTGGCGGAGACCGATGTCCCGTTGGTGGCATTGCCCGTCACGGCGGGATTCGTCACCAGGGGGCTGATCGGGCCGCCGACACCCGCCGGAACCTCCGCCAGCGTAAAATTCAGGCCGCGCACGATGCCGCCGCCGCGGGACCGGAGCAGGTCGGTCTCGCTCTGGTCGAGGCCGAACCGCTGCAGCTCGACATCCAGGTTGTTTTCAATCGCCAATGCGATGGCGTCGCGAACCGACAGGTAAAGAGTTCCCGCGCGCAGCAACTCGCGGATGCGGCGCGAGTTATCGAAACGGACCGCACGGCTCTGAGGCAGGCCTTGCGGAGCGCACAGAAAAAAGACAAGCGAAACGCTCAGAATAGGTTTCCACATCTTGGATGATTCCACTCGCCGCGGATCAGGAGTGGCTTCCCGAAGCGGGCTTTTCCGCGGGCAACGCCTTGACCTTGACACCCTCGCGAATCAGATCGCTCGGATTCACCACCAGTTGTTGCCCCTCGGCGAGGCCGCCGAGAACTTCCAGGTGGTCGCCGAAATCGCGGCCCAGTTGGATGGGTGTGAAGTGCACCGAACCATCCGGGCGAACCACCGCTACCTGCGGACCCGTGCTGCGCATGACCAGCGTATCGCCCGGTATCGAGAGCGGCGGATCCACCCGCGGCACCGACAAATCGACTTCGGCGTACATGCCGGGCATCATCACGCCGCCGGTCTCCGATACCTGTACTTCCACCAGCAGCGTACGCGTCGTCGGATCGAGCGAGTTGGCGGTGCGCGCCACCACTCCATGAAACTTGCGGCCGGGCAGATCCGGAATCGTCAGAACCGCCGCCTGGCCGGTATGGACCGATCCGGCGTCGGCCTGCGGCACGTTGACGTACGTCCGCAGCCGTTCGGTCTGGGCCACGCGATAGAGCAGAGTGCTGCCTTCGTTGACCAGCGTGCCGGTATCGATGTTGCGCAGCGTGATCACGCCGGAGAACGGAGCGCGCACGGTCAGAAAGCCCTGCAGTTCATTGAGGCGGTCGAGATTGGCGCGGGCCGCCGCGGCGGCGCTCCTGGCCGCGGTCACGGCCTTTTCGAGAGCCTGTACCGTGGCCTGCTGGGCCGCGTATTGCAGGCGGGACGTGTCGTTATCCTGCTTGGAAACAATCTCCTTGTCCGCCAGTTTCTGGTTGCGCTCGGCCGTGACGCGCAGCAGATTCTCGGTGCTGCGGCCCTGCTCCAGGCTGGCCTGCGCCTGCTCGACCGCGGCATCGGCCTGGTCGATCGATGCTTTCGCCTGCCGGATCTGCTGCGCCAGTTCGGGGGCGTCGATATCCGCCAGCACTTGTCCGGCTTTCACCCGGTCGCCGATATCCACGTAGCGCTTGATGATATAGCCGCTGGCCCGCGCCAGAACCGGTGATTCGGTGACCGCTTCGATATTGCCCGGAATCACCAGGTTGGTCTTATTGGCCGAGCGCGTGACCAGTTGCACGTTCACAACCGGGAGAGTTTGAGCGTTAGTCTGCGATTCGGCGGCCAGCACCATTTCACGGCGTTGGCGAGGCAGGTAACCGAAATAGTAACCGGCCACCGCGAGCGCTCCCAGCAGCACAATGACGACCAGCAGCGTTTTCCCCGAGGGCTTCTTCCCGGCGGAGTGCGATTCTGCCAGCCGTTTCTGCTCCGCCAACTGGCGTTTGAGGTCCTCGATTTCCGCCTGAAGGCGTTCCTCGGGCGATTGCGTGTCGTTCATTGCAAATCCTCGGGCAGCATGATTTCATCCCGCATGTATTCGTGTTCTTCCTCGACGATTTTTCGCGCGTAATCCACCGGAGGTTTGGTCCGCAACATACTGTAGACCATCGGCACAACGAAAAGAGTCGTGATCGTGGCCAGCAGCAGTCCGCCAATCACCGCCCGTCCCAGGGGCGCGTTCTGCTCGCCGCCTTCCCCGAATCCGAGAGCCATGGGCAGCATGCCGATGATCATGGCGGTCGCGGTCATGATCACGGGGCGAATTCTTGTGTGACCCGCCGCCAGCGCGGCCGAACGCGAGTCCATGCCTTCTTCGCGCTGATCGTTGGCGAAGACCACTAATAAGATGCTGTTCGCGGTGGCCACGCCGATGCACATGATCGAGCCCATCAACGACGGGACGCTGAAAGTGGTTTGGGTGAGGAACAGCATCCAGACGATGCCCGCCATGGCGCCCGGCAGCGCCATCAGAATGATGAAGGGATCCAGCCACGACTGGAAATTGATGGCCATCAGCAGGTACACCAGGATTACCGCGAAGGCGATTCCCAATCCCAGGCGGTAGAAGGAGTTCTCCATGGTGGTGATCTGCCCGCGTAAATCGATGGTGGTGCCGCGCGGGGCCTTGGACGACGCGTCCTCCACAATTCTTTCCACGGCCGATCCGACCGCCCCCAGATCGCGGCGGTCGACGTTGGCATACACGTCGAAGACCGGCTGCACGTTATAGTGATTGACGATCTCTGGCGCTACCCCGCGCCGCACCGCGGCGAGATTCGAGAGCAACTGTGCATTCACCGCAGAAGCGCCCGGATTTCCGTACGCGGTCGAGTTCTGGTTGGGTCCGGACCCGATGGAGGCTAATCCGGCATTGGCAATCCCCGACATCGAGGTCGGCGTGTTGCTCTGCATCGGGCCGAGCGGCGGGGTGATCGGAGTGCGCATCAGCGCCGGCAGCGAATTCATCCGGTATTGCGGCGTCTGCACGGAGACGAAGTAGCTTACGCCGGTCCGCCAGTCCAACCACTGGGTGGGGGCGATCTGGCCGCTCGAAGACAGCGAGATCAGCAGGCTGTTGCTCACGTCCTTCTGTGTCAATCCGACCTGGCCGGCTTTATCGCGGTCCACGTCGACGTCGATTTCGGGGTAATCCACCACCTGGTGAATGTGGACGTCGGCGGCGCCGGGAATGCGGGCGACGCGTCTTTCAAGATCCTGCGCAATCTGGTAATTGACCGCGGCATTGCGGCCTAAAACCTGGACGTCGATGGGAGCAGGCAGCCCGAAGTTCAGAATCTGGTTGGTGATATTGGCGGCTTCGAAGAAGAACACGATGTCGGGAAACCGCTGGTGCAGCCGCTTGCGGAGCCGATCGGTATATTCGGCCGTCGATCCGTGCTCGTCGGCTTTCAGGGAAATCAGGATATCGCCGTCGCCCACCCCCAGGGTGGGATTGTCGCCAAAAGCCAGGTTGAAACCGCCGTTGGGGATACCCATGTTATCGATGATGGTGTCGATTTCGCGATTCGGGATGGTCTGACGGATTTCACGCTCGATGTCGGCGAAGCGCTCCTCGGTCCGTTCCAGCCGCGTGCCCGAAGGCATGCGGGCATGCAGGCGCATCTGCCCGGAATCGACGGTGGGGAAGAAATCGCGCCCGACCAGCGGAGCCAGGCACAGCGAAGCCACCACGAAAAAGGCGAATCCACCGAGCACCGGAGCGCGATGGTCGAGACACCAGTGCAGCAGCGTCGAATACGACGCCCGCATCAGCTCGAAACGCCGGTTGAACAGATAGTGGACCCGCCAGATGATGCCCCTGCCGCCCGCGGTTTCGCCGTGCAGGCCTTGAGCGTAAAGCTTCACTTCCGGCCGGAGCATGTGGTGCACCATGGTGGGGATGAGGGTGCGCGAAAGCAGATAAGACGCCATCATGGCGAACACCACCGCGCCCGCCAGCGGCGTAAAGAGGAACTTGGCGGCACCGGTGAGCAGCAGCACCGGCACGAAAACGATGCAGATCGACAGCGTGGAAACGAAGGCGGGCGCGGCAATCTGCTGCGCCCCATCCAGTACCGCCCGCACCAGGGGCTTCTTCATCGCCATGTTGCGATGCGTGTTCTCGATTTCCACCGTGGCATCGTCCACCAGGATGCCGACCGCCAGCGACAAGCCTCCGAGCGTCATCACGTTGATGGTCTGGCCAAGGAAGCTGAGCACGATCAGCGAGACCAGGATCGAGAGCGGAATGGAAATGCACACGATCACCGTGCTGCGCCAGCTTCCCAGGAACATGAGGATCATCAAACCGGTGAGGAATGCCGCGCTGACCGCCTCGCGCACCACGCCATTGATGGCCGCGCGGACGAACAGCGACTGGTCGAATAGCTGCTTCACCTGCAAAGCCGGCGGCAACCCGGCAAGGATCTGGGGCAGCGCTTTTTTGACGTTATTGACGACGGCCAGAGTCGAGGCCTGGCCGTTGCGCATGACCGTGAGAAGGGCCCCGCGGCTGCCATTGGTGCGCACGATGCTGGTCTGCACGGAGTAGCCGTCGCGCACCTGCGCCACGTCTTTCACGTAAATGGGGGCGCCATTTACGATCTTGAGCGGCAGGTTGTTCATGTCGTCCAGAATGCGCGGGCTGCTGTTGATTTTGACCTGGTAATCGATGCCGCCGATTTTGGCGTCGCCGGCCGGAAGAATGATGTTCTGGTTGCCCAAGGCATTGGAGACATCCACCGGGGACAGTCCTTTGGCGTAAAGCTGGGCGGGATCGAGATCGACCATCACCTGCCGGAATTTGCCGCCGAACGGCAGCGGCACCGCGGCGCCCTGAATGGTGGCCAGCTGGGTGCGGATGAAATTCTGGCCAAGGTCAAACAACTCCTGCTCGCTCAGCGTCTTGCTTTGCAGACCGAGTTGCAGGATTGGGACGCTGGACGCGTCGTATTTGAGGATGTTCGGCGGCGTCGTGCCCGGCGGGAAAATCCGCAGCAGGGTCTGCGAAATGGCCGTCACCTGCGCCAGCGCCATCTCGATCTTGACGTTGGGCTGGAAATACACGCGTGTGACCGAGACGCCGGAATACGACTGCGACTCGATGTGCTCGATATCGTTGACGGTGGTGGTCATCGACCGCTCGAAGATCGTCACCATGCGCTTTTCCATCTCTTCGGGCGAGAGACCGCCGTAGCTCCAGACCACGCTGACCACCGGGATATCGATATAAGGAAAGATATCGACCGGCATCGAGTTGATTGCCGAAACGCCCAGAATGGCGATCAGCACAGCAACTACTACGAATGTATAAGGCCGCCGTAAGGCGAGTCGGACTATCCACATACGGGCTTAGGCGCGTCCAGGCAGACTGGGGCTTACTATCCGGGACTTGCCCCTTATGATAATTCGATTCACGGTTTTATGGGATGACGCGTACCTAATACTAGGGAATAGCCCTTTCGAGCCATACAGCCGGAGCGGGGTCGGTCAGACGCCGGATTAGCTGCTATAAATGTATGATTCCACGCTGGATAGCAGCCGTGGCAGCCTGCGTCCGGTCCTGCACGCCGAGCTTGCTCAGGATGTTCTTCACGTGATTCTTCACGGTGTGCTCGGCGATGCTGAGGGTGTAGGCGATCTGCTTGTTCGCCAGGCCGCGCACGATCAGCTCCAGCACCTGGATTTCGCGCGCGCTCAAATCGGGGCGCGGAAGCTGCGCCGCCAAGGCCGCCGCAACCGCCGCCGGAAGATAAGTCTGCCCCGCATGGACCGCGCGAATTGCCTTTAATAGCTCGTCGTGCAGCACGTCTTTGGTGAGGTACGCCTGCACGCCGGCCGACAGCGCGCGCCGAATGTCCTCATCGCCGCCATATGTCGTAAGCGCGATCATGCGCGCGTCGGAGAATTCCTTGCGAATGGCGGCGGCGGCTTCCACACCACCCATCCCGGGCATGCGCAAGTCGAGCAGGGTGACGTCCGGCAGCAACTTGCGATACATCTCGACCGCCTGCTGGCCGTTGGAAGCTTCCCCGACCACGGTCATATCGGTCTGCATGTTCACGATGGTGGTCACGCCAACCCGCGCCACCAGGTGGTCTTCGGCCACCAGGATTCGAATTTTCTCGCTCATGGTAATGGGACAGTAACTTCCAGCCGGGTGCCGGTTCCAGGCTCGCTCTCGAGCTGCAGCTCGCCGCCCATGCGTTCGGCGCGCTCGCGCATGCCGATCAGTCCGAAATGGCCGCCAAGCGAAGAGAAGACATCGTTGGGATCAAAACCGCGGCCGTTGTCCGCGATCTGCAGATGCAGTTTGCGGCCCTCGTTGCGCAGTTGCACCTTGATGTTGGTCGCCTTGGCATGTTTCAGAACGTTGGTCACGGCCTCCTGCGTGATGCGCAACAGGTGCTGCTCCATCTCCTGCGGCAGATCGCGCTCCGGTCCTTCCACCGCCACTTTCACATCGACGTTGCTGCCGGCGGTCCAGGTGCGCGTACCCGATTCCAGGGCCGACGCCAGATCCTGGCCTTCGAGCGCGGATGCCCGGAGATCCATCACGCTGCGGCGCGCCTCCGTCAGGCTGTGGCGGGCCATCTTGCGGGCCACGTCGAGGAATTTGCGCGCCGGCGACGTCTCGTCTTTGAGGCACATGGCCACCGCGTCCAGCTGCGAGGAGATGCCGACAAATCCTTGCGCCAGCGTATCGTGGATTTCGCGCGCCAGGCGCGCCCGTTCTTCCAGAACCAGGGCGAATCGCGATCGGATCTGGCGCAGCCGCAATCCATAGAGTCCCCATCCGCCGGCGATCAGCATGGCGACACAGAGAATCCGGAACCACGCCGTCTCATAGTAATGCGGCATCACGCTGAAATCGTATGCCAGTTCGTTGGGCGGCCCGCCGGGGAGCATGGCTCGGATCCGGAAGCGGTAACCGCCGTGCCCGGAGATGTTGTAGTTGATCATCCGGCTGCTCGCGGGCGGCGCCCAATCCTTGTCCACGCCGTCCAGCCGGTAGGAGTACAGCAATTGCTCGGGAGCGCTCAGGTGCAGCGCGGTGAATTTGAACTGCACGCGCTGATTCCCCGGCGGAAGATTGACCGGCTGCGAGAGATCGACCGGTTTATCGTTGGCCGTCATCTCGACCAGGTGAAGCATCGGCTTGAGCCGCGGCAACTGCCGGGTTTTGGGGTCGAACACCGCCAGGCCGCGGCTGGTAGTGAACCACAGCTTGCCATCGCTGGTGCGGACGCCGCCGCCGCCGGTGGGGTTGGCCGGGGCGCATTGCGCGCTGCGCAGCCCGTCTTCGACGCCGTAATTGACCGGTTGCAGCGACTTGCGCTTTCCCGAGGCCATGTCCCGAAGCTGTTCCTTGGGAACCCGGCAGATACCGCGGGTTGTGCTCAGCCAAAGCGACTGGCCGTCATCGCTGATTTTTCCTACGTTGTCGCTCAGCAGGCCTTCGCGTTCGGTAAAACTCTGAAAACGCCCGTCGCGCAAAGCGTCCAGGCCGCCATCGAAGGTTCCAATCCACAACGTGCCATCCGCATCCTCGTAGAGCGTGTGGATCTGGTCGCTGGAAAGGCCGTCGGCGGTGGTGAAGTGCTTTTGCTCGCTGCCGCGGATCCGCCAAAGACCGCGGCCGATCTGGCCCGCCCACATGGTCCCGTCGTGGCTCAGCCAGAGGGTGGAAAAGGCCTGCCAGCGCACCGGTCCGCCGGGAATGACGGGTATCAGCTGGCCGTTGTGCATGCGCATCAATCCTCCCGGCAGGGCCAGCCACACATCGCCGGAGGGATCTTCCAGGGCGTCGTAGACGTTCACCCGCGAAAACTTGTCCGGCGGCGAGAATGTGCTGAACCTGCCGCCGTGCATGCGCACCAGGCCTCCATGCACGCCGATCAGCAGATCGCTGTTGCGGGTTTCCCGGATCGAGAAAACTTCGTTGCCGGCCAGGCCCTGGGTAGTGGAGAATTGCAGCCGCGGCTGGCTCGAGAACAGGTACAGGCCGCCATCGCGGAAGCCAACCCAGATCTGCCCGCGGTGGTCCTGAAAAACCACGTTCGGCTCGTCGCTGGGCAATCCTTCGTTCTTGCCATAGACGGTGAAGATGTCGTCCCGAAAGCGCAGCAGGCCATTGGGAGTGCCTTCCCACAGGTCGCCTTCGCGGTCTTCATAGAGGCAATACACCGGGTCCTGCGACCGGTTGGGCTCACTGGGAGCGCCGACAAACCGGCTGCCCTCCATCCGCGCCACCCCGGCTTCCGTGCCGGCCCAGATGCTGCCGTCGCGGTCCGGCAGGATGGTGCGAATACGCGTGTCCGGGAGCCCGTCGGCCTGGGTGAACTTGCGGATTTCGCCGTTGGCGGCTCGCATCCAGAGACCTTTGGTGGTGGCGACCCAAAGGTTGTCATGGCTGTCGACGGCCATTCCGGTTGTCACCGCGTCGGACAGGGCCAGGCCGTTGTCCATTTTGGTGAATTTGCCGTCCACCAGTTCCACCACGCCGCCGTATCCGACCGCCCACAGGTTGTGGTGCCGGTCTTCGGAGACCAGCCGAACCGAATCCAACTGCAGATCCTGGGGCGAATAATTGGTGAACCTTCCGTCCTGGCAGCGGCTCAGGTATTGGCCGGCGACAATCCATAAGGTATCGGCGTGGTCGGTGTAGAGGCCGGTAATGGCGTCATCGGGCAGGCCCTGCCTGGTGGTGTAGGTGCGGAACCGGCCGTCGCGGTATTCCGCCAAACCGCTGGAAGTGCCCACCCACAACGTGCCGTCGGTGGCGGCGGCAAGAGCGGTTATGGAGTTCGAGGGAAGGCCTGCTTTGCCTTTCCGATACGTAGTGAATTCGTAGCCGTCGAACCGCGCCAGGCCCTCGTCGGTGCCGATCCAGAGATAGCCGTCGGAGGTCTGCACCACGGACCGAATGGTGTCCTGCGGAAGGCCCTGTTGCTGCGTCCAGACGGTGCGCGAGTATTGCGTCAGTCCTTTATGCGGATCGAGCGCAAATGCCTGTGAAGCGGCCAGAAACGCCAATACCAGGCCAGGATAATGGCGCGCGCGTCGAGTACTCACCCTGATCTTGAGTATAGAACGCCTGAGCCGCATGGCACCGCGGGACGGACGCGGGCGCGCTTAGCCCTTGTAATGACGCGTCGTGCTGTGGTGCAATCGTTTGCTGATTGCGCGCCGCGGTAACGTCGGCGCGCCCGCGGGAGAAAAGCAATGTATGGGAGACGAGCACTTCTCGTTATGGCCGCATGGCTTGTCGGTATGCCCGGATGCCGGGAGAATACGCCGATGAAAGCATCGTACCCGCCGACCAATAAAGGCAACGTGGTCGACAATTATTTCGGCACGATGGTGCCGGACCCGTACCGGTGGATGGAGAATCTCGATTCGAAAGAGGTGGCCGATTGGGTCGCCGCGGAAAACCGGGTGACCTCGGAGTACCTGGCGACGCTTTCCATGCGAGAGCATTTTCGCCGGCGCATCACCCAACTTTGGGACTTCCCAAAGGTCTCCATTCCAATCCGCAAAGGCGAAAAGTACTTCTACGAAAAGAACAGCGGGCTGCAGCGGCAATCTCCCATCTATGTCCGTTCGAGCTTGACCGCGCCCGCCAACCTGCTGCTCGATCCGAATGCCATCTCGCCCGATGGCTCCATATCGCTGTCGCAATGGATGCCCTCGCAGGATGGCTCGATGCTGGCATACGGCCTCTCGGAGGGCGGAGCCGATTGGCTCACCCTTCACGTGCGAGACGTAGCCTCCGGAAAGGACTTGGCGGACGAGGTCCGCTGGGTACGATTCTCCGAGATCTCGTGGACCAGGGACGGGAAGGGATTCTACTATTCGCGCTATCCGGAACCTCCCAAGGGGAAAGTTCTGGAAGCTGCATTGTCGCACCAGGCGGTCTACTATCACTGGACCGGCACCCCGCAATCGCACGACCGGGCGATTTACGAGCGCCCGGATCTGCCCGAGTGGTTCATCGGCGGCTCGGTGAGCCAGGACGGACGATACCTGGTTATATCGATGGCCAAAGGCGCCAACAACAACAATCGGCTCTACTATGCCGATCTCGGCGACCCGATGCGGCCGGCCATCGGCGCGCCCGTCAAGCCGCTCATCGAGGAGGACGGCGCCGAATTTGCGTTTTTCGGGAATGCCGGGCCGGTTTTCTACCTGCGAACCGACCGGGCGACTCCCAACCGTAAAGTGATCGCCGTCGATCTGAACCATCCCGCTCAGGATAATTGGAAGACCATCGTTCCGGAAAGAAAATTCGCCATCGAAAACGAGGCGCTTATCGGCGGCAGGATCGTGGCGCAGTATCTCGTGGATGTGCAGAGCCGTTTGTCGCTGTTCGCTCTCGACGGCAAGCCGCAGGGCGATGTGCCGCTGCCTGGCACCGGCACCGTCGCCGGAATCGGCGGCCGCGAGGATACACCCGAGATCTTCTATTGGTTCAGCTCCCCGCTGTTCCCAACATCGGTGTTCCGATACGATCCGGAATCGCGCGCGCAAACGGCCTTCGAGCCCGTGGAGCCGCCCTTCGACGTTCGCCAGTACGAGACGCGGGCACTGTTCGCGACTTCCAAGGACGGCACCCGCGTGCCTTTCTTTCTTACCTGGAAGAAGGGCTTAACGCCGGATGGCAGCCATCCTACGATGTTGGCCGGTTATGGCGGCTTCTCCATCAGCGAAATGCCTGCTTACTCCCCCGATGTTCCGGCATGGCTGGAATTGGGCGGCATTTGGGTTACGGCCAACATGCGGGGCGGGGCCGAGTACGGCGAAGCATGGCACAAGGCCGGCATGCTCGACAAAAAGCAGAACGTTTTCGACGACTTTATCGCGGTTGCCGAGCACCTGATCAGCGAGAAATTCACATCTCCGGCCAAGCTGGGAATCCGCGGCGGTTCCAACGGCGGCCTGCTGGTGGGGGCCGTCGAGTTGCAGCGCCCGGACCTGTTCGCGGTGGCGCTCCCGGCCGTCGGGGTCATGGACATGCTCCGCTACGACAAGTTCACCGGCGGCGTCGCCTGGGTCCCGGAGTACGGCTCTTCGTCAAAGGCCCAGGATTTCGCTTATCTGATCAAGTACTCCCCGGTGCAGAACGTGAAGCCCGGAACCTGTTATCCGGCCACTCTGGTGACTACCGCCGATCATGACGACCGCGTGGTCCCCAGCCACTCGTTCAAGTTCACCGCCACAATGCAGCAAGCCCAATCTTGCGACCACCCGATTCTGATTCGCGTCGAGACGAACGCGTCCCACGGGTACCGGCCGACCGACAAGCAGATCGCCGAGCTGGCGGATCGATGGGCGTTCGCCGCCGCCGCCATGGGAATGCGCGAACCCAAGTAGACGGGATGAGAAGGCTCAGCCGTTGGCGACCAGCCCGAGGCCCGGCCGGGTGGGCAGGATCAGCTTGCCTTTCTCCACCAGCACGCCGCGGAACGGGTCGTTGGCGATCAGCAGATTGCCGTCGAGATCGGCGTAGTCCACCAGCGGCGACAGGTGCGCCGCCGCGGTCACCGAGACCGAGCTCGATACCATGCAGCCAAGCATGGTTTTCATTCCCAGCGATTTGGCGATGCTGATCATGCGATAGGCTTCCAGCAGGCCGCCGCTCTTATCGAGCTTCACGTTGACGCCGTCGAACGCATCCTTCAGCTTGGGAATGTCGCTGGCGCGCTGGCAGGCTTCGTCGGCAATAATCGGGATGTGCACGCGGCCGCGGATCCAGCGGGTCTCTTCGATCATCTCCGCGGGCAGCGGCTGCTCGATGAACTCCACGCCCTGCTTTTCCAGCCAATTGATCTTGCGAACGGCTTCTTCTTTATCTTTCCAACCCTCGTTGGCATCGACGCGGATCGGCTTCTTGGTTACCGAGCGCACGGCTTCGATGGTGGGCTCATCGGTGGCCAGGCCGACCTTCACCTTGAGGATCGGAAACGCGTCCGCTTCGCGGGTTTTCTGCCTGGTAATCTCCGGCGTGTCGATGCCGATCGAGAAGGTGGTCAGCGGCGTGTCCTTCGGGTCCAGTCCGAAATAGCTGTACAACGGAATCCCGAGCTTCTGTCCGACCCAATCCATCAGTGCGATATCGATGGCGGCTTTGCCGGCCCATTCGCCCGGGACCTGCCGGAAAACCTGGGCCATGTCTTTCGAGAACTGCATGGGATCGGCCGACAACAACAATTGACGCGCCGATTCGACCGCTTTACGGGCGCCTTCCGCGTCTTCGTGGTACCGCACAATGGGCGCGCCTTCGCCGTGCCCGGTAATCCCGTCGCGCGTGTAGGCGACGTGCAGCGTGTCGCGGTAGGCGCTGGACGACATCGTGGTGGTCCAGGTGTGGCGCAAATTGAGGCGAACGATCCTGGCTTCGAACGTAGCGGCTCCTCCCGCGGCGGCCAATGCCGGCGCCAACACCGCCGGCGCCACCGTGCTCTTCACGAAATCTCTGCGGTTCATTTGACCCTCCGGGCAGCCACCAGCAGCTTCACCCAATGCGGGTCGCTCAGGTCGT
>Ga0335078_10010738_pt1 | contig 13563 bp, 8 predicted proteins | sample Lox_Sample_32_FD_206711 | JGI IMG/M metagenome (GOLD analysis project Ga0335078, IMG submission 206711) | Soil microbial communities from Loxahatchee National Wildlife Refuge, Florida, United States - Lox_Sample_3.2 | ecosystem: Environmental > Terrestrial > Soil > Wetlands | place: USA: Florida...
TCCCGGTCCTTTCCGCCAAGTGAACACGGCCAACCAAACGTTCGGGTACCTCGAGCGTTCCGTCCGGCTGCAGCTGCTCAACGACCTCACCCCTGAGGAAGTGTACAATCCCAAGCTGCGCGCGGCCGCCGAAGCCATCCTGCCGCCGCTCTCGGTGGCCATGGCGAGTCTCCCGGCCTCCAAGAAGATCGAGCCCAAAACGGAAGAAGGGCTCTCCGCCGGTCAGATCCTGGCGGCTGGTCTATTCGCGATCCTGGTGTTCGTAGCCGCGTTTTTCGTGCTGACCAAGTTCGGATAGTAGGCCGCTCCATGGGGTCGTTTCGTCATAGCAGCCTCACATCAGCGATAACGGGTCCACGTCAATCACCAGTGCCGTGGCACCCCACTTATGCTCTTGCGCGAACAAGCGCAGGCTCTGCAGCAGTTCATTGAGCGCCTTGCGGCTGGCGGCCTTGATCAGGAACTGGTAGCGGTACTCGTTCTTGAGCCGCGCCACGGGCGCTTCGGCCGGACCCATGATCTTGAGTTTTTCCGGCGGCGGCGTCAAGCGCAGGGCTAACTCCGAGCTCATGCGCATGGCGTCCTCCTTCTGTTCGCTGCGCACCAGAACGTTCGCCATGGCGCTGAAGGGCGGATAATGCAGCGCGCGGCGGAAGGCCAGTTCCTTCACATAGAACCCCTGATAATCCTGCGCGGCGGCCAGGCGCACCGCATAGTGATCGGGATTGATGGTCTGCACTAGAACGATTCCCGGGACGTTGCCCCGTCCGGCGCGTCCCGCCACTTGCGTGAGTAGTTGAAACGTTCGCTCGGCGGCGCGAAAGTCCGGAATGCCCAGGCCGACATCGGCAGAGATCACACCCACCAGCGTGACGTTCGGAATGTCGTGGCCCTTGGCAATCATCTGGGTTCCCACCAGGATGTCGTAGTTGCCTTCACGGAACTCGTGCAGAATGGATTCGTACTGGCGTTTGCCGGTCACCGTGTCGCGGTCCAGCCGGGCGATCCGCGCCGTGGGGAACTGCTGGTGCAGCTCCTCTTCCACGCGCTCCGAGCCCAACCCGAGGAAGTACACATGTTCGCTGGAGCACTTGGGGCAAACGCTGGGAACTTTCTGCGCGTAGCCGCAATAGTGGCAAAGCAGGCGGCGATCGCGCTTGTGATAAGTCAGGGTGACCGAGCAATGCATGCATTGGACGCGGTCTCCGCAAGAACGGCAGGCGACGAAGCTCGAGAAACCGCGCCGGTTAAGTAGAACGATGGTCTGCTCGCCGTTTTCCAGCCGCGCGGCCAGTGCCTCGAGCAGCTTGCGGGAAAACGTGGCCTGCTTGCGCGTCTCCAGAAATTCCTGCCGCATGTCGATCAGTTCCACCGTGGGCATGGGCCGCTCCTCGATCCGGCCCGGCAGTTCCAGCAGCGTGTACTTGCCGCGCTCGGCGTTGTAGCGGCTCTCCAGACTGGGCGTGGCCGAACCCAGAATGACGCACGCATTCGCGCCCTGCGCGCGCACGATGGCCACATCCCGGCCGTTGTAGCGCGGCGTCTCCTCCTGCTTGTAGCTGCCGTCGTGCTCTTCGTCCACCACGATCAATCCCAAATTCGCAATCGGCGCAAACACTCCGGAACGAGTGCCCACTACCACCGAGGCTGCGCCCGACCGGATGCGCCGCCATTGTTCGGATCGCTCCACGTCGGTGAAGGCGCTGTGCAGGATGGCGACGCGATCGCCGAAGCGCGAGAAGAACTGTCCCGCCATGGCCGGCGTCAGCGCGATCTCCGGAACCAGCAATAACGCGCTCCGCCCTTCCACCAGGTTGGCTTCGATGGCGTTCAGGTAAACCTCCGTTTTTCCGGAACCGGTCACACCGTGGAGAAGGAAAATGCGGAACTGCTTTTCTTGAATCGCCGCGCGGATCGCTTCGAAGGCCGCCTGTTGCGCCGGATTCAAATTGTGGCGCGTCCGGACCGGGCCGGCGGGCATGGTCATGGATTCCCGTGTCAGCGAGACCAGACCCTTTCGCGCGAGGGACCGGGCCGCGATGCTGGCGTTTTTTACGGTGCCTTCCAGGTCTTTGAGGTGATGCGAGCCCGGATGCAATTCGAGAAATGCATGCAGCTCGCGCTCGCTCTTATTCAGCTTGACTTCGACGGCGCGGCCGGTGAACTCGATCCGCAGGCGGTCCGCGGGGGCGCGCAGCGGGTCGCGCTCGGTCTGCACCTGTTCGGCCACGATGAACCCGCGGCGCTCCAGTGCCCGAATCGCTTTGGCGGCAATTGGCAGCGCCTTCGACAGATACGCCGCCGAGAGCGGCCGCTTCTCCAGCATGCGCAGCACTTGGACCGCGGGATCCTCCGGTGACGCATCGAGCAGCAGTTGCCGCGCGGCATCGCGGCCGGAGTCGGTCAACGACCACACTTTGCCGCTGCGAATCTCCGCCGCCAGCGGCAGCATGCTGCGCAGCACTTCGCCCAGCGGCGCGCAATAATAGCCGGCGATCCAGCGCCCCAGCGCGAGCAGTTCCGCGTTGAGTACCGGCTCGGAATCGATCAGCCGCAGCGCCTGCCGCGTGGCCATCGCGGGCTGGTCGTCGTGACAGTTCACGATGACTCCTGTCAGCTTGCGCGCGCCGAACGGCACCAGGATGCGGCTTCCCGGCTGCACACGATGCTGCAGCGTTTCGGGCAGCGCGTAGGTGAACGGTTGATCGAGCGGCACCGGCAGACTGACATCGCAGTACCGGAACGAACCCTGGTTCATGGAAACTCCCAGGATAGCGAACCGCCTCGCTTACAATTGAATCGAGGAGAGCGCTTGGAGAACCGCGAAATCGCGCGCATCTTGACCGAGACGGCCGATCTGATGGAGATCGCCGCGGAAGATTCGTTTCGCATTCGCAGCTATCGCAACGGTGCCACCGCCGTGGAGGGCAACCCCGAGCGCATCGCCGACATCCTGCGCGATCCGGCCCGCAAGGTGACCGACATTCCGGGCATCGGAAAAGGGCTGGCGCTGGTGTTGACCGAGATCGTGGAGCGCGGGTCCTGCGACCGGCGCGACGCGCTCCTCGCGAAATTCCCGCCCGCCGCGCTCGAGTTTTTGAAAATCCAGGGATTGGGGCCGAAAGGCATCGCCCTGATTTTGGAACATTACCGGATCGGCACCATCGACGAACTGGAGCAGCTCTGCCTGGAACAGAAGATCCGCGTGCTACCGCGCATGGGCGCCAGGCTGGAAGAGAAGGTGCTTCGCTCCATCGCGCAGTACCGGCAGCGCACCGGCCGCTACCTGCTGAGCTACGCCGAGGGCATCGCGCAGGAACTCACCGACTTGTTCCGCCAGGTTCCCGGCGTGGAGGCGATCACGCCCGCCGGCAGCCTGCGCCGCGGCCGCGAGACGGTTGGCGACCTCGATTTGCTGGTCACCGGACCGAATGCCACAGCGGTGCTCGAACGGTTCGTAGCCTACGACCGGGTGGATGAGGTGCTCGGCCACGGCGAGAACAAAGCCAGCGCCAAAGTCGGCCACCAGGGATTGCAGGTGGACGTGCGCGCGTTGCCGCTCGAAAGCTTCGGCGCGGCCATGCAATACTTCACCGGCAGCAAGGATCACAACGTGGCCATCCGCACGCGCGCCGTAAAGATGGGGCTGAAGTTGAGCGAGTACGGCCTGTATCGCGTGGAAGATGACACCAAGGTGGCGGGCGCGACGGAGGAAGAGGTTTACGAGGCGCTGGGGCTGCGCTGGATTCCGCCGGAGCTGCGCGAGAATTGCGGCGAGGTGGAAGCGGCCGACGAGAACCGCCTGCCGGAGCTGGTCGAGCTCCAGCATATCCGCGGCGATGTCCACATGCATACCACCGAAACTGACGGACGCGCCACGCTCGAAGAAATGGCGGAAGCCGCTCGCGCGCGCGGCTACGAGTACATCGCCATCACCGACCACTCGAAGGCTCTGGCCATGGCGAACGGCCTGGACGAAGCGCGCGTAGTCGCCTTTGCCAAGCAGGTGCGCGAGCTGAACCAGAAGGGTCTCGGCATCCGAATCTTTTCCGGCATCGAGTGCGACATTCTGCGCGACGGCGCCATGGATCTGGCCAACGACGCGCTCGCCGAGCTCGATCTGGTGATCGGCAGCGTGCACAGCAATTTGGGCCTGGAAGCGGTGGAAATGACCGACCGTCTGCTGCGCGCGCTGGAATGCCCGCACCTCAGAATTCTGGGCCACCCGACCGGTCGCATGTTGCTGCAACGCGAAGGATATCCATTCGATTTCGAACGCGTGGTGGCCGAAGCGGTGCGACGCGGCGTGTGGCTGGAAATCAACGCCAGCCCCGAACGCCTCGACCTGAACGGCGCGCTGGTCCGCACGGCCAAATCCAAGGGAGCGAAGTTCACCATCTCCACCGATGCCCACCATCCCAGGCATCTCGCGAGCATGCGTTATGGTGTGATCACCGCGCGGCGCGGCTGGCTGGGACCGGCGGATGTCGTCAACACGCTGCCGGCCGAGCGTTTCGCCGCTGCGCTCCGAACCAGACCATGAAAATCACTTCTTCCCGCGAAGTTTACAAATGCAAGCTGTTCGGTGTTACCGAAGACCGCGCCATCGATCGCAAGACCGGATTCAAAATTCAACGCTCCGTCGTACGGCACGCGGGCTCAGCGGTCATGATGGCCGTCGATCCCAAGCGGCGCATTCTGCTGGTGCGCCAATACCGCTTGCCCGCTGAGCGATATTTGTGGGAGCTTCCCGCGGGACGGCTCGACCCAGGTGAAAAGCCCTTACAGGCCGCCAAGCGCGAACTGGCGGAGGAAACCGGCTACCAAGCCCGCACGTGGACCAGGCTGGCGTCGTTCTGGGTCAGCCCAGGATTTGTGCAGGAGCGGATGACGATCTTCCTGGCCACCGGCTTGACTGCCGGTGAGGCCACGCCGATGGATGACGAGCGCATCGAAGCGCGTTGGTTCACGGCACAGGAAGTCGCCGCGATGATCCGCGATCGAAAGATTGAGGATGCCAAGACGATGATCGGGTTTTACACCTGGAAAGATCGCGGGCGCTGATCGCTTCGTGGGGTCAGGCCTTCCGGCCTGCCGCCGGGCTTCTGCCCGGCGCCTTCCACTAACCGCGACCCTTCTCCGTCGTCCAACCGCCATGCTCGGTTGGAAACAAGCGCTCCGCTCCTTGATCCGCCGCCCCGGCTTCAGCCTGACCGTAGTGGGCCTCCTGACGTTGGGGATTGCCGTCAACACCGCACTGTTCTCCGTCGTGGATACCGTGCTGCTGAAACCGCTGCCATATCCCGACCCGTCACGGTTGGTCATACTGATGGAGGCCAGCCCCGCGAAAGCGCAGAAAGAGAGCTTGGTCGCGCCGCAGCGCCTCGAAGATTGGAACCGGCTCAGCCGGACTTTCTCGGCTATCGCCGGTTCTTACAGCGAAAACGTGACGGACACCAGCGGCGCGGAACCGCAACGCCTGAACGGCCGCCGCGTTTCCCCGCGTTACTTTCAGGTCTTCGGCGTGAAGCCGGTAATCGGACGAACGTTTGTCGCGGACGAGGAGCGTTTCGGGGGACCCCAAGCCGCCGTAATCAGCTACGGACTTTGGGACCGAAGCTACGGCCGAGACCCGCACATCCTCTCGCGGCGGCTGTTGATCGGCGGCCAGAGCTTCCGCATCGTCGGCGTGATGCCGCCGAATTTCGTTTCCGTCTCGGTTGATGTCTGGATCCCTGCCCAGCACCCTGCCTGGATGATGCGACAGCGAAACGCCCGCTTCTATACAGGTGTTGGACGCGTCAAACCGGGCTTCTCGCACGACCAGGCGCGAGCCGATCTCGTCTCCGTACAGCACGCTTTAGGCGAGCAGTTCCCGCAAACGGACAAGGATTGGTCGGTAGCCGTGAGCGACTACAAAGAACGGGTAGTGGGGGATGCCGGACGCCCGCTGTGGCTATTGCTGGGCTCGGTGGCAATGTTGTTGTTGATCACCGTCACCAACGTCGCCGGCCTGGTGCTGGCGCAATTGCACCAGCGGGAACGCGAACTGGCGATTCGCGCTTCGATCGGCGCGGCACGCCGCCAGGTGGTGTCGTCGGTGATGCGGGAAATCGTGTTGCTGGCAATGGCAGGCGCGTTCGCAGGATGGGCTTTGGCGGCCGCGTCAATTCGCTTGATAGCGCGGGAATTCGCCAGCCTGCCGCGCATCACGGAACTGGCATTGGACTGGCATGCTCTCGCGTTCGCCATGGCCGCGGGCTTTCTGGGTGCAGCCGGTTTCGGTCTGCTGCCGGCCTTGCGAGCCACTCGCGCGGATCTCACCGCCGGCTTCCTGCGCATGGGACGAAGCGTCGCGGGGGGCCAGCGTTTGCAGCGAACGCTGGTCGCCGGCCAGATCGCCCTTACCATGGCTTTGCTTGCAGGCGCGGGTTTGCTGGCGCGCAGCTTCTACAACTTGAGCCAGGTGGATTTGGGTTTCCGGGCGGATAACGTGGTGTCCTTTCACGTCGGCGCTGCTTGGGATGAGAATCGCGCACTCATCGGGCGCCTGCAAGAACAGCTCGTGGCGGAGCTCAAGCGCCTGCCCGGAGTGGCATCCGCCGGGATCACCAATTTTCTGCCGGCTTCCGGCGCGACACTCCGCTACCAGGCTTCGCTCGAAGGCGTCGCGCGCGGAGAGGATGAGGGGAAAATGCCGGTTGGCGAGCGGACCGTGAGCCCCGGCTATCTCCAGGCGCTTCGCGCGCCGCTTCTGGCGGGCCAGTGGTGCCCGGAAATCAAGCTCGATTTCAAAGCGGCAGCGAAAGCCATGGTCAACCGCCGATTCGCGGACGTGTACGCGCGGGGCGTGGACGTGGTGGGCCGCCGCTTAACCCTGGATGTTGTGCCGATGGAAGTGGTGGGCGTGATTGGCGATCTCAAGGAGGACTCGATTGCCGGTCCCGCCTATCCGTATGTTTACTATTGCTCCGTGGGTGGAGCGTGGCCCGACCCCGAGTACGTGGTGCGAGCTTCGGGAGACGTGCGGTCGGTGCTGGGTTCGATCCGCGCGCTCGTACACAGCATCGCTCCCAATCGCGCAGTATTCGGTGTGCGCACCGTGGAAGACGCGATCGGGGACGATCTCGATCGTCCGCGCTCGAACGCCCGTCTACTGGCTCTGTTCGCCCTGTCTGCCCTGGTGCTGGCCGCGGTCGGTCTCTACGGGCTGGTGGCGCAGATGGTGACCGCGCAGCGCCGCGAAATCGGTATCCGCATGGCCATCGGCGCGGAACCCTGGCGCATCGTGAAAACCATCGTGTCGGGTGCGGGCTGGCTGATTCTAACCGGCGTCGTGGCCGGTTTCGCGATCACCTTGGCCGCCCGGCCGCTGCTCGGATCGCTCTTGTTCGGTGTGAGCTCGTTCGATCTGATCAGTCTGGCCATCGCGGCATTGTTGCTGGCCCTCGTGTCCGCCCTGGCCGCGTTCCTGCCCGCGACCGCTGCGGCGCGAATCGATCCCATCGAGACACTGCGCGCCGAGTAGGCCTCAGCGTTTCTTCCCCGGCAGGCCAGCCGGATTCTCGTGCGTGCGCTCGCGGAACTTGCCGCGCATGCTGGCCGCCAGCGAGACCGCCGATTCCCCGAACCGGTCGCGCATCCGATCGGCCGCGGCCATGGCTGCGTTCCAGCGCTCGTGCTTGCTGTCGATCAAGTCCATCTGCCCGGAAGCTTCGACAAACGAGGACGCATGCACACCGAGGAGCCGGACCTTCGCCCCGGTCTTCCAATTGTGATGGAACAGTTCGCGCATCTGCTCGTACAACTCTGTATCGAGTTGCGTGGGCCTGGCAAGCGAGTGCGCACGGGTGATGGTGGAGAAATCGGAATAGCGCAGCTTGAGCTGGATGGTGCGGGCGTGCAAGCCGTGCTCGCGCAGGCGGCGCCCCACCATTTCGGAAAGCCGCGCCAGGGTGGCTTCGATTTGCGTCAGGTCGGCGGTATCCTCCGAGAACGTGTGCTCGTGGCTGATCGATTTGGGACCGGCGTCTTCGCCGATGTCGGTGTCGAACCAGCCGCCCGCATCGAGCCCGCGCGACTTTCCGGCGAGCGCCAAGCCCCACTTTCCGAAGCGCTTTTCGAGAAAATCTTCTTCGAGATTGGCGAGATCGCCCACTTTGCGGATGCCCAGCGCGTGCAGGTTCTTTTCCGTAACCTTACCGACGCCCGGCACCTTGCGGACGTCCAGTGGCGCCAGAAACGCGGCCTCCTGGCCGGGAATGATCCATAGCACGCCGTTCGGCTTGGCTTGGTCGGAACTGATCTTGGCCACCAGCCGCGAGGTCGCGATACCGATTGAGCAGTTGAGGTTGGTGGCGGCGGTGATGCGCTCGTGGAGGATGTTCGCCGCCCGGAGCGGAGGGCCGTACAGCCGCTCGGTGCCGGTGACATCGAGATAGGCTTCGTCGATGGAGGCCATCTCCACCAGCGGCGAGAAGCCGGTCAGAACGTCGTAGACCTTCTGCGAGCAATCGCGGTAGCGATCCGGATGGCCGTCCACGAAAATCGCCTGCGGGCAAAGCTTGTATGCGGTCCGCAGCGGCATGGCGGAGTGCACGCCGAATTTCCGCGCGGCGTAAGAGGCGGCCGAAACCACGCCGCGCTCATTCGGCCGTCCGCCGACGACTACAGGCTTGCCCTTCAGCGACGGATCGAACAGTTCTTCCACCGACACGAAGAACGCGTCCATGTCGAGATGGAAATAGGTGCGCACAATGCTTTAGCTTAGCGTTGAGAGAGCGCCCGCTGCATGCCGGCGTCATGTTTAGGGCGGACCATCGTTTTTGTGGCTGGCGCGCAGAACGCGGGCTCGTGCTGCGAAGCGGTGCCGGCAAACGACAAAGACCGATCGCTGGCCCACGCTCGCCCGTGGCCTTCGGGCGCGAATGATCCGATCAGGGCATATCGCTACGCCAGGCCCAAGTCGAATTGGGAGGCATGTTGGGAACCTCCGGCTCCGCAACGAATAGTCTGCGTTCTGACTCCGGAGTCGGGGCGAAGATCTCGAGATTGGCGGCGCGGAAGAATTCGCGATGCAGATTCTCCACGGATACGGGCAATTTCGACTCCGGCACGGCAAAGCTGATGCTCTTTTGCGAGCCGCCCTGCGAGATCATCCGAACGTTGGTGTCCTTCAGCAGCGTCGCGAGCGCGCGCTTCAGAGTGGAATCACCCGCCGTGATCCCGCCGCCCACTAACGACACAATGGCGGTCTCCTCTTCCACGCTGATCCGCACCGAGGCATCTACGCCGCGCAGTAGTTCCGGCAATCGCGGCGTGCTGTGAACGGCCAGGGAAACGCCGTCAGTCTGGGCTTGCACCATCTCGACGGTCACGTTGTTTCGCTCGAACAGATCATGCAAGCCGTCCGAGAGACTCGAAAGTATCCCAACCTGGGAAACGATGAGGTGCACGACGGTGACGCCGGTTTGGCAGGCGATGGCCTTGACGGTGCCCGGTCTACGAATGGCCTGCGGTCCGATGCGGGTCCCCTCCAATTCCGGATGCCGCGAGTTGCGAATGACAATGGGAATGTTCTGGCGTACGGCGGGCTGGACTGTCTTCGGACACAGGACCTTGGCTCCCAGGCGGGCCATCTCTTCGGCTTCGTCATAGCCCAACGAGCGCAGACGGTAACCGCCGTGGAGCACTCGCGGGTCACAGGTCAACATGCCATCTACGTCGGTCCAGATCTGAATCTCTTCCGCCGATACACCCGCACCTACGAGTGACGCAGTCAGATCCGATCCACCTCTTCCTAAAGTCGTCACCTGGCCTTTCTGGGTGGTACCGATGAATCCGCCCATGACCACGACCGAGCCGTCAAATAGCGCCGATGCGCGGCGGAGCTTCGCGTAGGTTTCCCAATAGAGTGGAGTCGCGCGGGTAAAGTGCTCATCGGTAAGAATCACCTCGCGCGCATCGAGGTGCTGGGCCTTCATTCCGGCATGCGAAAAAGCAGCCGCTACGATTTCGCTCGAGACTCGCTCTCCGTAGCTCAACACCTCGTCTTCGACTTGCGGGGTCAGTTTCTTGCCCTCTTCCAGGTCCAGCAAAATCGAGTGCAGCTCCCGAAACTTCGGAGCGATGCGGCTCTCCAGGAATGCGCGTGCTTCGCCGCCCAACAGCCGTTGTGTCTCCTGATAGTGATACTGGCGCAAGTCCTCCAGGCGCCGCCACGCCGGATAGGCGGACCCTCGCGCGGCATACTGCATGGCTTCGAGTAGCCGGTCCGTGGTTTTTCCCATGGCGGAAACCACGACGATCGGTTTTTCGCCGGCGTGCGATTGCACGATGCCGGCGACCCACTCGATGGCGGCGGCGGATGCAATGGAAGAGCCGCCGAATTTCATCACGATCACTGCTCTAATCCTCCTCAGCGTGGAAGAGCGCTTTCCACTCCCTCACGCTAATTCGATTAGATGCCCGCATGTGCGCGAAAAGCCAGTTACTTTATAACTTCTTTACGGAGTCTTTATAACTTCTTTAGGAAACACCAGTGGGCAATCTTCATGCCGTTTTCACGGACTAAGTGATCGGTCTAATTCCTACTGTGCAGTGTAGTAAGTCGCTACTTAGCTCCCTGCCTGATTGGCCACGAGCGCGGTCATCAGGGTTTTTGCGCCGCGATGACTCGAGGAATTCCGGCGAGATCCGCGCGGATGGTCACAGAGTTCCAATCCCTCAGTATCTCGCGGACGTGTCCGAGGCTGCCAAAGCCCAGTTCCATCACCAGCCGGCCACCGGCTCGCAGGACGCGAGGCGCTTCGTTTACGATGCGGTCGTAGATTTCGAATCCGGTCTCGCCGCCGAAGAGTGCCACCTGCGGCTCCCAATCGCGGACCTCCCGCTGCAATCCCTCGCGCGCGGTGAGAGGGACGTAGGGCGGGTTGCACACGATCAAGTCGAAGGTGTCACCCGCAATCGCGGCGACCAGATCACATACCACGAAGCCGACCCTCGCTCCCAGCGTCCGCGCGTTCTCCGCGGCCACCGCCGCCGCCTGCGCCGAGATTTCAGTGGCCCAGGTTTCCGCGTGGGTTTCGAGCGCCAGAGTCACGGCCAAGGCGCCGGAGCCCGTGCCGACATCGAGTATGCGCCGCGGGCCGCGGGCAAGCTCGAGCACCGCCTGCACCACGCCTTCGGTTTCCGGACGCGGAATCAGAACATCCGCGGTGACCCGAAACTCCCGCCCGTAAAACTCCTGCCGCCTGGTGATGTACTGAGTGGGCTTGCCCGCGAGGCGCTCATGCAGGTAGCGGCCATAGTGAATCCACTCCACCTCGCGCAGCTCCTGCTCGGGGTGCGCGAACAGATACACGCGCTCGCAATGCATGGCGTGGGCCAGCAGCACTTCCGCGGTGAGGCGGGGAACGGCAATCCTCGCGTCCTCCAGGAGTTGGGTGCCCTGGAGCAGCGCGGTGTGAACGGTCATGCCGGCGTCAGGTCGGCTGTGCGGTAGTGCGCGGTGAGTGCGTCGATCAACGGTTCCAGCTTGCCGTCCATCACGAAATCGAGCTGGTGGAGTGTGAACCCGATGCGATGGTCGGTAACGCGGTTCTGCGGAAAATTGTAGGTGCGGATCTTTTCGCTGCGATCGCCGCTGCCCACCATGCTGCGGCGCTCGGCCCCCAAGGCAGCCTGCTGTTTTTCCAGCTCCAGCTCGTAGAGCCGTGACCGCAACACCCGCTCGGCCTTGGCGCGGTTCTTGATCTGCGATTTCTCGTCCTGGCAGGAGACTACCAACCCGGTAGGCAGGTGCGTGATACGCACGGCCGAGTAGGTGGTGTTCACCGACTGGCCGCCCGGCCCCGACGAGCAGAAGGTGTCGATGCGGATGTCCTTGGGATCGATCTTAATTTCGACTTCGTCGGCTTCCGGCAGCACGGCCACGGTGATCGCCGAAGTGTGCACGCGGCCCTGCTGCTCGGTGACGGGGACGCGCTGCACGCGGTGCACGCCACTTTCGTATTTCAACTTGCTGTAGACCTTATCGCCGCTCACCAGCGCGATCACTTCTTTCAAGCCGCCCACTGCCGATTCACTGCTCGACGTGATTTCCACCTTCCAGCCCTGCGTTTCGGCGTAGCGATTGTACATGCGGAAGATCTCCGCGGCGAAGAGCGTGGCCTCGTCCCCGCCCGTGCCGGCGCGGATTTCAAGCACGACGTTCTTGTCGTCGAGAGGATCTTTGGGCAGCAGCAGGATCTTGAGCTCCTCTTCGATAGCCGCCAGTTCCGGTTCGAGGCGCGTGACTTCTTCGTGAGCCATGGCCTTCAAGTCGGGATCACGGTCTTCCAGCATGGTGCGCGCCTGCGAGAGCGTGTCTTCCACACGCTTCCACTCGCGGTACTTGGTGACGATCTCGGCGAGCTCGCTATGCGCCTTGGTGACCTTGCGGTATTCCGCTGCGTCGCCAATCACGGCCGGATCGGCCATCTGCGCGTTCAGCTCGTCGAAGCGCTTTTCGAGCTGTTCGAGTTTCTGCTGAAATTGCATCGAGGTTACGCGATCACCAATTGCCCGCCCTGGGATTTTTCCAGAGCCATGGCGCCTTCCAGAGCATGGATCGCCACGCTGGTCTGGTCGTCAGCGGGCGGTTTGGTGGTGATGCGCTGCATCCACAGACCGGGCGCAGTCAGCACGGACAGAAGCGAGCCTCGCCGTTTGGCGGCAAAGCGGATCAGCTCGTAGCTGAGCCCAATCAGCAACGGAATCAGAGCGACTTGGCACAACAGCTTGACCAGGAAGGTGCTAAACGGAATCAACGCGTACACCGGAATCGTCAGGAAAAACAGCACGAACAGGAAACTCGTGCCGCAGCGCGGATGGAACGTGGTGTAGCGCTGAGCGTTCTCGACCGTTACCGGCTGGCCCGATTCAAAATTGAAGACCACCTTGTGCTCCGCGCCGTGGTATTCGAAGATGCGGCGCATGTCTTTGAGCTTGGAAACACCGTAGAGGATCGCCAGGAGGATGCCCAGCCGCACGATACCGCCGACCACGCTGGAGGCAAACTGACCGGCCAGCACTGGATAGACCTTGCCCAGCCGCGTCGCCAAATAAAGGGGCACGAATTTATAGGCCAAAATATAGAATGCCAGCGAAAAAATCAGCGGACCGACAAACGCCCAGTTCGGAACCTCTTCCTTCTCGCCGTTCTTGGCCGTTTTCTGATCCTCCGGGATTGCCGCAGCGGCCGAGAACTTGAGCGCCCGGCCGCCCAGCTTCATGGCCTGGTACAACGTTCCCACCCCGCGGAACAACGGGTATTTGAAAATCGAGTACTTTTCCGACATGCGCTCGAGCGGCAGTTCTTCGGTTACAACCTCGCCATTGGGCTGCCGCACCGCCACACAGTAACTGTGAGGCGCACGCATCATGACGCCCTCGACAACCGCCTGCCCTCCGACCAGGGTTTCTTCCCCGCTCTCAAGCACGGGCATCATCTGTAAGTTGGTGAAAATACGGAAAAATGTGCGTACAGACACAAATCCTCTCAGTTCCTCACTATTATACGCC
>Ga0335078_10010740_pt1 | contig 13559 bp, 10 predicted proteins | sample Lox_Sample_32_FD_206711 | JGI IMG/M metagenome (GOLD analysis project Ga0335078, IMG submission 206711) | Soil microbial communities from Loxahatchee National Wildlife Refuge, Florida, United States - Lox_Sample_3.2 | ecosystem: Environmental > Terrestrial > Soil > Wetlands | place: USA...
AGATCCGCGGTCCCTTCACTCTGCCCAGCCAGGCCTATCCGGGCACTTCGCACACCTACTGGGTCTACGTCCCGGCGCAGTACGATCCGGGTGTGCCGGCCAGTCTGATGATCTTCAATGATGGCCAGGCATTCGTGGCCGCCGAGGGCGACGCGCGCGCCCCCAACGTGATGGACAACCTGATCTTCCGGCGGGAGATTCCGGTCATGATCGGAGTTTTCATCAACCCGGGCCGGCGCCCCGATCAGCCGGAGCCGAACCTGCGGGAATGGGGCGACCGCACCACGAACCGGCCCACCGAGTACAACTCGCTCGATGACCGGTACGCGCGCGTGATTGCCGATGAACTGATGCCCGTGCTGTACCGGGAATACAACCTCGCGAAGGACCCGGAGCGGCACGGCATCGGCGGCGCCAGCTCGGGCGCGATCGCCGCGTTCACCGTCGCCTGGCAGCGGCCCGACGATTTTCGCAAGGTGCTGAGCATTGTCGGCAGCTTTACCAATATACGGGGCGGAAATGCGTACCCCGACATCGTTCGCAAGAGCGATCGCAAGCCGATCCGCATCTTCCTGCAGGACGGCCGGAATGACAACCGCGGCATGCGCCGGGGCGCTTACGACTCTGCGGACGACTGGTTCCTGCAGAACGTGCGGCTGATGCAGGCGCTCACCGAGAAGGGCTACGACGTGAACTACACCTGGGGCATGAACAAGCACGGACAAAAAATGGGGGGCGCCATCCTGCCGGAGATGATGCGCTGGCTGTGGCGGGACCACCCGGTCTCGACCGATCCCCAGGATAGCGTGGAGCGCTCCTTCAACGAACCGGCGAAAAAGACGCCGGCCGCGGCGCCGAATCAATAGCGACAGTGGTGCACGTCGCCGCTCCAGTGGCGAAGTCGGGCCGCCCGCTTGGTGGTAACGTTTGAGTTTCGATCGATCGCCGCAATGAATCGGGAGAGGAGCATGGCATGCTGCTGAATCAGAGCAGTCGCCGATCTTGGCTGAAGAACACCACCGCGCTGGCTGGAGGCCTGGCGGCCTCGGACCTGGCGGCCGCGCAACCGGCCAAGCCGGCCGCGCCGGAGCCTGACCGGATGGTGGTCAGCGATTCGCAGAACGTCGTCGAAACCACGGCAGGTAAAGTCCGCGGGTTCACGCGCCGGGGCATCCACGTATTCAATGGAATTCCGTATGGAGCAAGCACAGGCGGAAAGAACCGCTTCATGCCGCCGGCCCGACCGGAGCCTTGGGCAGGCATCCGCAGCGCCCTCTATTTCGGCAAGGTCTGCCCGTTCTTCCCGCGTGCCGGCTGGAATAGCGACGAAAACGCCTTCATGTTCCGGTGGAACGATGGCCAGCCCGGGGAAGACTGCCTGCGCGTGAACATCTGGACGCCGGGCATTCACGACAACCGGAAGAGGCCGGTGATGGTATGGCTGCACGGCGGCGGCTTCTCGGCGGGCTCCGGCCAGGAGCTACAGTCGTACGACGGCGAGAACCTGGCCCGGCGCGGCGACGTGGTCGCGGTCAGTCTCAACCACCGTCTCAATACATTCGGCTTCCTGAACCTCGCCGAATTCGGCGCGCAATATGAGGGCTCAGGCAACGCCGGCATGTTGGACCTTGTTCTAGCCCTCGAATGGGTTCGCGACAACATCGCAAATTTCGGCGGCGACCCGGCGCGGGTGATGATATTCGGTCAATCCGGCGGCGGCGGCAAGGTAAGCACCCTGATGGCGATGCCCGCGGCGAAAGGGCTTTTCCATCGCGCGTGCATTCAGAGCGGATCGATGTTACGCGTGGCGGAGGCAGCGGACACGAGCAAGCTCGCCGCCGCCGTGATCGAGGAGCTCTCGATTGCGAAAGCGGATGTGGCGAAGCTGCAGGAGGTCCCCGTGGATCAGCTGCTCGGCGCGGCCCTGGCTGCCCAACACAAGCTGTCGCCCCCGCTTACGGGGCCGCCGGACTTCCGGCGCATGGCGCGTTCGCTCGGCTGGAGCCCATGCGTGGACGGCAAGATCATTCCGGCTCAAACGTTCGATCCGCGCGCGCCGGAAATCTCCGCCGGCGTGCCCTTAATCGTCGGCACCGTGCTGAACGAATTCATCAACGGGATCGACCATCCGGACGCTTTCTCCATGACGGGGCAGCAGCTCGCCGCACGCGTCGAAGAGCGTTACGCGGGAAAGAGCAAGGAGATCATCGACGTGTTCCGGCAGGGCCATCCCAAGGCCCGGCCCTTCGAACTGTATTCCATCATCATGGCTTCCTCGGTGCGCGGTAATGCGGTAAAACAGGCAGCGCTGAAGGCGATGCAAGGCAAGGCGCCCGCGTATCTATATTGGTTTACCTGGCAGACACCGGTGCTCGACGGGCGGCCCATGGCGTTCCATTGCGCGGAGCTCAGTTTCTGCTTCGATAACACGGATCGCTGTGAGGCGATGACCGGCGGAGGTTCGCGCGCGCGAGCGTTGGGAGCGAAAATGAGCGACGCCTGGATCGCTTTTGCCCGCACGGGAAACCCGAATCATTCGGGCCTTCCCAGATGGCCTTCCTACGATGCCGGAAACGGGCAGACGATGATTTTCGACGACCGCCCGGAATTGAAGAACGATCCCGACCGCGCAGAGCGCGCGCTTCTGGAGTCGATCGGCTGATGCCCGGCCGCGCGCCCCGGCAGCGTCACTTGCCGGCGGGCGTGATATCGGTCACCGGCAGATCCCAGTGGGCCAGCAGGATCTCGAAGCGCCGCCGTTCCTCGTCGCGGTAGGTCTGCTGGTCCGGCCAAAGCTGCTGGATCAGCCGTTCCTCGTCCGGATTCGCGGTGGTCGCCAGCGCCGAGTTCCGGAAACGAATCGTGACCCGGAAATCCCAGCGCGCATCCTCAGTCATGTGATTCGAGGGCTGCTCGATTTTCACCGAGAGCATGCGCCCGCTCCCGACGATCTTCTGGAGCAGCGGGTAGTGATTCTTCAAGAAGAGATGCAGAAACTCCTGCTGATGGCCCCACTGCACCTTGTAGTAATACTCCATCGTGTAGGGCTGGTCGGCGGCTCCCTGCGGGGGGGCGCCCTGGGCCAGCGCCTGATAGGCGCCGGCGGTGAGCAGCAGCGTCAAAAGCACGGTTCTCATCGATCCTCCAATTCGCGGCAGACTTGGATTCTATCAGCCCGCGAAGCGCGCCGAACTGCCGGCGCGCGCCGCGCACCTCTGACCTGGCAATCGAGCGTTGCTGGCATCGCCTCCGCCTTGCGGTTAGCATGAGATAGAGCCGATGACCTGCGCCCGGTCCATCCGCGTTCGAGGCGTTGTGCAGGGAGTGGGATTCCGTCCGTTCGTTTACCGTCTGGCCGTTTCCAGGATGCTCGCCGGGTGGGTGTCGAACGGCGATCAGGGCGTCGAGATCCATGTGGAAGGCGCCGAATCCGCGGTGGACGCTTTCATCCGCGACCTGCAAGCGCAGCCTCCTCCGGCCGCGCTGATCACCGCCATCGACGTTGAGACGGCGGAGCCGGCCGGCCTCGAAGGTTTCTCGATCCGGGAGAGCCACTCTCATGCGCAGCCCACGACGCGCATTGCGCCGGATCTTCCCGTCTGCGAGAAATGCCTGCGGGAATTGTTCGACCCTTCGGACCGGCGATTCCGGTACCCCTATATCAACTGCACGAATTGCGGCCCGCGCTACACCATCACTCTGGCGTTGCCCTACGACCGGTGCAACACCACGATGAACCGCTGGCCGCTCGATGACGCCTGTGCGCGCCAGTATCACGACCCCGCCGATCGCCGGTTTCACGCGCAACCGCTTTCCTGCTCGTCCTGCGGCCCGCATTACCTTCTGCGATCGGGCGATGAGACGGCTGGCCCGGACCAACCCAGCATTGAGGCCGCAGCGGAACTGCTCCGTTCCGGAAGAATCGTCGCCGTCAAGGGGATCGGCGGTTATCACCTGGCTTGCGACGCCGCGAACCCGGCAGCCGTGCGGGCGCTGAGAGAGCGGAAGTATCGAAAAGAGAAGCCGTTCGCCGTCATGGCGAGGGATCTCCCAGCGGCGAGAGCAATGATCGATCTCTCCGCGGAGGCGGAGGAGTTGCTGACCTCACCGGCGCGGCCCATCGTGCTGGCGCGGGCAGGCGTGGAACTCGCCGGCGTGGCGCCGGACAATCGCGAGCTGGGGGTGATGCTGCCGTACGCGCCGCTCCACCACTTGTTGTTCGCGGCGGGCGCCCCGCCGGTGCTGGTGATGACCAGCGCCAACCGCTCGTCGGAACCGATTGCGTATACCGACGATGACGCACGCGCGCGGCTCGAAGGAATTGGCGACGCATTCCTCATCGGCGAACGGCCGATCGCCCGGCGCGTGGACGATTCGGTGGTGCGCGCCGGCGCTCTGGGCCCAATGATCCTGCGGCGCTCCCGAGGCTACGCACCGGGCGCCGTCGCGCGCTTCGCGGTCGAGCGTCCCATCCTGGCCGTGGGAGCCGACCTCAAGAACACGGTCACCCTGGTGGCCGAGGGGCAGGCGTTCGTCAGCCAGCACATCGGGGACCTGGACCATTTCCAGGCATTCGAAGCCTTTCGCGAGACGATTCGCGATCTGCTCTCGATGTACCGGGTGCGGCGGGAAGAACTGCTGGTGGTTTACGACTCTCATCCGCAATATGTTTCCACGGCCCACGCGCTGGAGCTTCCCGCCGCGGAGAGACGATGGGCGCAGCACCATCGCGCCCACGTCGCATCGGTGCTCGCCGAACGCGAGGCTTGGGACGAGCCGGTACTCGGCGTGAGCTTCGACGGCACGGGCTACGGCGATGACGGGGCCATCTGGGGCGGCGAGATTTTCGCCGGGAGCGTTACCCGGGGGTTCGAGCGGATCGCGCACCTGCGCTACGCCGCGCTTCCCGGCGGCGACGCGGCAGCGCAGCATCCGGTGCAGGCGGCGGCCGGGTTCCTGCTGGATACGGAGGGTCTCCCCTGCCTGAGCGAAGCGCCGTTCCTGTTCGCACAACGCTACGAGACGGCGCGTCAACTGGCGCGGAACCGCGTGCGCACATTTGCCACCAGCTCCATGGGGCGGCTCTTTGACGCGGCAGCCGCTTTGCTCGGGTTCACGCGCGCCATCACTTTCGAAGGCCAGGCGGCGATGTGGCTGGAGCACCTGGCGCGCGGCGCGCCGGCGCGGGAGGCGTTTTCCTTTCCCATGGTGGGCGGGGAACTCGACTTCCGCCACCTGCTGCTCGCGGTAGCCCACGACCGGCGGCGTGGACGCGACCCCGCCGAGATCGCGCGCGCTTTTCAGCTGGGCATCGCGCAAGGATTGTGCGGCGCGCTGGAAACGCTGAGCCGCGAGACCGGCATTGAGACCGTGGCGCTTTCGGGCGGGGTTTTTCAAAACGAACTTCTACTAGAGGATATCCTCTCGTTGACCGCCGCCGGCCGGCTGCGCGTATGGACCAATCACGCAGTCCCGCCCAACGACGGCGGCATCAGCCTGGGACAAGCCGCGATTGCCGCGATGGGAGGAGCTACCGCCTGAGGCTACCCGCCGGGCTGTCCGGCCTTGCCTGGCGGCGCCGGCCTGCCGCTAGGTCAGATCCAAACCCAAGAACTGCCGCGCGTTTTCGTAGCAGATATTGCGGATCATCGGCCCGGCCAGCTCGCAGGAATCGGGGAGCTCGCCGGCCTCCATGTCTCTGCCGAACAGGTCGCACAGGACGCGGCGGAAATATTCGTGGCGCGGGTAGGACATAAAAGACCGCGAATCGGTGATCATGCCGATGAAGCGCGAAATCAAGCCGCAGTTCGAAAGCGCGTTCATCTGCCAGGTCATGGCTTCCTTCTGATCGAGAAACCACCAGCCGCTGCCGAACTGAATCTTGCCGGCGACCGAGCCATCCTGGAAATTGCCGATCATGGTGGCGAACACGTAGTTGTCGGCCGGGTTCAGGTTGTAGAGCACCATTTTGGGCAGGGCATTTTCGCGATCGAGGCGGTCCATGTATTGCGCCAGCGCCTCGGCCTGCGGCCAGTCGCCGACGGAATCGAATCCGGTATCCGGGCCGAGTTCCCGATAGCGGCGCGTATTATTGCTCCGGCGCGCGCCGAGGTGTAGTTGTTTGGTCCACCCTTTGGCCGCGTCCCAGCGCCCGAATTCCAGCATCAGGAAGGTGGCAAAGCGCGCCTGCTCTTCCGGGGTCGCCGCCTGGCCGCGGCGGGCGCGATCGAAGATTCCCGCGGCTTCCTTCTCGTCGCAGAAATCGGCGAAGGCGAGGTTCAGCCCGTGGTCGGAAAGGCGGCCGCCCATCTGGTGGAAGAAATCGTGCCGGCGCGCAAGCGCGTCCACGAAATCGTGGAAGCTCACGACGGCGACGCCGCTCGCCGCTTCCAGCTTCGCCACCCAAGGATTAAACAGCTCCGGCTGGTGGACGTTGAGCGCTTTGTCGGGACGAAACGCGGGGAACACTTTGGCCGCCAATTCGGATGCCGCCAGGGCTTTGTGGCACAGGAGGTCGTCGGTGGGGTCATCTGTGGTGCAGAGGGCCCTGACAGCGAACTTGCCGAGGATACCCTGCGCGCTCAATTCCCTGGTGGCCAGCAGTTCGTTGGCGCGGCGCCAGATGCGCTGGGCGCTCGCTTCGTCGAGCAGCTCATCGATTCCGAAATAGCGCTTCAGCTCCAGATGGGTCCAGTGATAGAGCGGATTGCGCAGGGTATTCGGCACGGTGCGCGCCCAAGCCTGAAATTTCTGGTACGGGTCGATGTTGCCGGTGCAGAACTGCTCGGCGACGCCATTGGCGCGCATGGCGCGCCACTTGTAATGATCGCCCTCCAGCCAGATCTCGAAGAGGTTGGCGAACTGGCGGTTCGCGGCCAGGTCCGCGGGAGGCAAATGGCAATGATAGTCCAGGATCGGCTGCTCTTCGGCGTAATCGTGATACAGCCGGCGCGCTGTCTGGTTGCTTAACAGAAAATCATCATGGATAAAAGGCATGGCAGAACCGCCTCAAAGGGAGCAGCATATCACGCCGAGGCGCTTCTGCAGGGCGTGGATGAGCCGCTGTCGTGATACATTCGAAATGGCACGGCAGGAGGGCCCTTAGCTCAGCGGTTAGAGCAGCGGACTCATAATCCGTTGGTCGAAGGTTCAAATCCTTCAGGGCCCACCAATCAAATTGTGTCCGGACCGGGCACATAGGTAACAGATTGTCCCTAAGACATGCGTGACGGGGTTCTACGACAAGGTGCCAGTCTTAAGAATCGCCTCGGGTTGCATCGCTCCGGGGGCGAAACTGATTGGCAGAAGCCTCACCAACAGCACGGAGAACCGAACTCAATAGTCCGGCACTTCCACCTTCAGCTCGCCGATCATCTGGAAGTGCTTTCGATTTTTCGAGACCAGCGTGAAGCCGTTCTCAATGGCGGTGGCGGCGATCAGGGCATCGAGCGGGCGCAAGCCGTGAGAGCGCGCGAAGGTCATCATGAGGGAGTACGCCCGACGCGGGATCGCCTCATTCGGAGGCATCTGGTCATACGCCGAGATAAGGACATCCATATCGGCCACTTCGCGATGATTGCGAGCGCCTGCAATCAGCTCGAGCGCCGTGATCGCCGAGAGTAGGAAGTCGCCGCCGAGGCTATCCAGGTAGTCGGCGGCCCTGGAGTTTCCGCGCGTGAAATCTACCATGACGTCGGAATCGATCAGGTATGCCATCGGGTGCCGGGAACAGTCAGAACCGGGGTTCCCTCAGGCGATTCACGTATGTGACGCCATCGGGGAGGTCCTTGCGGTCGGCCCACATCCCGAACGCGGCAAACTCGCGGACGGATTTTGGCCGGAGGCGCGGTTGCTCGGGGACGTGCACCTCGACCCTGGTGCCCTCGTGGAGCTTCACTTGTTCGAGTGGCTTGAAGACTCCGTCTTCGTATTTGGCGGCAATCGTCATCGCGTTCGCCCTCGCAATTCAAGGATACCAGGATGGCCGGCCGGGGGCGTCATGCAGAGCCACGGCGGCGCACGCGTTGCCTTGCTGGAAGGGCGGACGCCACCAGGTTTGAATGGCGCGGGAGGTCTCGGGCCGTCGGAGATCTCGCTACGAATAGAGAATGATTCCTCGAACGCCATGGCGGCGATCCGTGCTCGAGTGACTACAGGCCATGTGAGCGAGCTGGAATCTTCGTGAGGTGCTGGCCCGGCGGCCCGCGCGCAAAGGGCGCCGGAAGCGAATCGCGCCTGCCGCCGTTCGCGGGCGCTACCGCGGCTGCGGGGCGAGGCCCGATACCCGTTTCGCGATGGGGGCTGCGCGCCGGTCCAGCGCGGCAGCCAGGCCCTCCAGTCCGCGGCGAATCTGGCGCTCATCGAATGCGGCGAAGCCCAGCAGCAGGCCGTGCACATCCTTGCGCCGCAGGGTGAAGCGATCGAGCGCCATCGATTCGATTCCTTGCGCCGCGGCCCTGGTTTCGGCTTCGCCGGAGGCCATGCCATTGCGCAGGAAGCCGGCCGTGTAGAGTCCCACTTGGACCGGGGAGATATCGAGCAGCCCGCCCAGGTAGCGCCGCGCTCCGGCCTGCAGGGCAGCCAAGCGGGCGGCGTACAGTTCGCGCATCCGCCGGATGTGGCGTCCCATGTGCCCTTCGACGATGAAGTCGCAAAGAGTCGCCTGGTCGAGGCCAGCCGGATGCAGGTCGGTTCCGTAGCGGAAAGCGACGAAGGGATCCACCAGGCGCGGCGGCAGCACCGCATACCCCAGGCGCAGCGAAGGGAACAGGAGTTTGTTGAAGGTGCCGAGTAGAATGACGCTCCCGCCCTTGTCCAACCCCTGGAGCGAGGGTACCGGCCGGCCCTCGAAGCGGAACTCGCTGTCGTAATCGTCCTCAATCACGAAGGCCCTGGCTTCACGCGCCCACTCGAGGACGGCGAGGCGCCGTTCGAGCGGCATCGTCACTCCCAGCGGGAACTGGTGCGCCGGCGTGAGGTAGACTCCTTTGGCGCGCGCGCACAACTGCTTCCCCCGGGAAACCGAGAGCCCCTGCTCGTCCACCGGCACGGGGATTAACCTCGCGCCCACATTGTCGAAGGCGGTGACCGCTCCGAAGTAACCGGGATCTTCCATCCAGACGGGGTCGCCAGGTTTCAGGAGCACGCGCGCCAGCAGGTCCAGCGCCTGCTGAACGCCGGAGACGATCACCACCTGATCGGGCGAGCAGTTGACGCCGCGCGACGCGCCCAGATACTCGGCGATGGCGGCGCACAACGGCGCATGCCCGCGCACATCGCCTCCCGCCAACAAGGCGGAGGAGACGCGGCGCAAGCGCCGGCTCGCGACCCGCGCCCAAACCTCCGCCGGGAACTCGGCGAGCGCCGGCTCATGGGCGCGGAATGGGCGCGCCGGGTGCGGGAACCGCAACCTGGTCAGGCGCGCCGGCCGGCTCCAGACGGGCACGGGAGCTTGCCTGGATCGGAAGAGATTTTGCGGCAGCCGTTCGTTGATCCAGGTTCCCGCACCCACCTGGCTGCGCAGGTAGCCCTCGCTCAGCAGTTGCTCGAAGACCGTGACCGCGGTTCCCCGCGAAACGCCGTACTGCTCCGCAAAATCGCGCGTAGCGGGCAGACGCGCGCCCGGCCGCAGGCGGCCATCGAGAACCGCGCGGCGTAACTCTTCGTGAAGCCAGCGCGTCAGACCGATTTGCGGAGGCCGTTCGTTGAGGGTGAGCTCCAATGAACTGACGCCTTTGGCCATCGATTCCCCTTTTCGTCGAGTGGTCTAAAAAAACTCCGCAATATGGCTCTTTTTAGGGTACCAAGTGGGAGGGTATCTTGGGAGGTGGGCGGCACGCGCTCCCCGCCGCGTCCGCGCGGCCCGCGCCGCCAGAGGGTTTTCCGTGAGAGAAAAGGCTGCCTGTTGAAGATACGCGTGGTAGGGCCAGGTCATCTTCTCTTTGCGGCCGGACTGGCCGGCCTCGGCGTTCTCAGCCTCGGCTCGGGCGATTTCGCACTCAACTGGCAGCCGGTTCCGGCATGGGTGCCGTGGCGGGAGATTCTCGCCCGCGCGTCCGGCCTTCTGTTGCTGGCGTGCGGCATCGGCATGCTGCTGAAGCGCACCGCCATTCGCTGCGCCCTGGTCATGGCCGCTTATATGCTCAGTTGGGTGGTTGTGCTGCAGTGCCCGCGGGCGGCTGCGGCGCCTGGCGACTTGGGTGTGTGGCTGGGCGTGAGCGAGAGCGTTGTGCTGATGACCGGAGGCTGGATGGTCTTCGCGTCGCTCGCCGGGCCGAGGGAGAAGTCGCGCCTCAGGTTTGTGACCGGCGATCGCGGCGCCCGCCTGGCCAGGCTCCTTTTCGGCCTGGCGTGCCTGGTATTGGGCCTGTCGCACTTCGTGTACGCCGAAACCACAGCCGGCATGGTGCCGGCGTGGCTCCCCTCCCGCTTCTTCTTTGCGTACTTGACCGGCGCGGGCCATTTGGCGGCCGGACTTGGCGTCTTATCCGGCGTCCTGCCCCGCCTCGCGGCAACCATGGAGGCGGGCATGATCAGTCTGTTTGTCCTGCTGGTCCACATCCCGGGCGTAGTCTCCGCACCAGGAAGCCGGCTGCAATGGACCATGTTGTTCGTGGCCTCGGCGCTGGCGGGTGCGGTTTGGGCCATCGCCCGATCGCTTCAGGATGCCTCATGGGGCTGGGCACGGGCGGCGCGGATCGCAACGCGAGCCACGCCCGCTTAAGCCGGAAGCTGGTCTCTTCAATGCGAACGCCAGGGCATTTCTGCGCTCAGCGGGATCGCTAACGCGGGTCGATCTTGAAATCAAACCGCGTTGACGGAATCGCCCCCGGGTCCCTGTTGATCAAATGGTCCAAAGAAATTCAACAATATGGCTCTGCCAATCGTACAACTCCGCCCGTATTCTTGATTACATAGGGGGGATTCGCCGCCGGCACGGCTGACGTTCCCATGGGCGGCGGGCGGCTCAGATCAGCGGGAGGCGTCCATCGCTCCGGCGATTCCCCAACATTTGGGTACGGAGGTCCAGGATGAAGCGATCGAATTGCTCCGATACGCCGGCCTCTGCGCGCAACCGACCGGGCGCGAGAAGCCGTGTGGCGATGCTGGGAATGGCGGGGACCGTTTTAGCGCTGCTGGCGACCTGGGCGCTCGGCCGGAGCGCAAGGGCACAGGATGCCCCGCTGCCGGAGAACCATCCGGGCTTGATCGCGGCTCCCATACAGACGGCCATAGCGGCGCGCGACGAAACGCGGCTGAACCTCAGCTCGACGCGGCACGATATTTCTCCCGAAGAGCTGGGCGACCTCATGATGCTGCACAAGAAATTCCGCGAGGCGATCGAAAGCTATGTTCAGGGACCGCCGGATGACCCGACCCTGAAGAACAAAATGGGCATCGCCTACCATCAATTGGGGATGCTGCGAGAGGCCCGAGAATCGTATCTGACAGCTCTGCAGCTCAGGCCCGCATACCTCGAGGCGGCCAACAACCTGGGCACAATCGAATACTCGAAGAAGAACTATCGCCGCGCCATATCCTGGTACCGCAAGGCGCTCCATATGGAGGCCAGGGAAACGGCCCTCGCTGCCTCGGTATACATGAATCTGGGAGTCGCCTGGTTTGGGCGCAAGAACTATGAGAAAGCGAACCTCAGCTTCCAAGCCGCTTTGCGCCTCGACCCGAACGTGTTCGAAGATCGCGGCTCGGTGGGGCAGATTCTCGCGGAGCGCAATGTGGAAGAACGGTCGCGCTTTCACTTCTACATGGCGAAGCTCTACGCGCGCCAGGGGCGCAAAGAGCTGGCGATTCAATACCTGCGGAGATCGCTCGAGGAAGGCTACACGGATCGCAAAACGCCGTGGCCGGACGACTCCGATTTCGCGGGCTTGCGCCAGTTGCCCGAGTTCCAGCAACTGGTTGCCGTGCCGCCGCGCACGCTATAGCCGCGCTGCCGCTGGTGGCGATCCCGCGGCTAGCTTTGCGACGCCGCGAGCGCCTGGTCGAGATCGGCTTTGATATCGTCTATATCCTCGATTCCGACCGAGACGCGGACGTACTCCGGGGTAACACCGGTAGCCTCCTGCTCAGCCGGCTCCAATTGCGAATGGGTGGTCGAGGCCGGATGGATGATCAACGTCTTGGCGTCGCCCACATTGGCCAGGTGGCTGAGCAGCTTGACGCTGTTAATGAGCTTGACGCCGGCTTCCTTGCCGCCTTTGACGCCGAATCCGAGAATGGCGCCCGCCCCTTTCGGCAGATACTTCTTCGCGGACTGATAGTGCGGATGGCTCGGGAGGCCGGGATAGTTCACCCATGCGACTGCGGGATGCTTCTCCAGCCACTCGGCCAGCGCCTGCGCGTTCTGTGCGTGCCGCTCCATGCGCAGGTGCAGCGTCTCGATTCCCAGCAAAAACAGGAACGCGGCGAACGGGCTCATGGCGCCGCCGGTGTCGCGCAGCCAGTGGGTCCGGATGTGAATGATGTAGGCCAGATTGCCGAGCGGCTTGAGCGCCTCGGTGAAAACGACGCCGTGATACGATTCCGACGGCGCGGTAAATTCCGGCCACTTGGGCGGGTTGGCTTCCCAGAGAAAGTTGCCGCTATCCACGACCGCTCCGCCGATGTGTACCCCGTGCCCGCCCAGAAACTTCGTGGTCGAGTACACCGCGATATCGATGCCGTGCTCGAAGGGCCGCAGCAGCGCAGGGGTGGTTACCGTGTTGTCGATGATCACCGGCAAACCGTGGCGGTGGGCGACATCGGCAATCTTGCGGAAATCCGGGACATCGTTCTTCGGATTGCCGATCGATTCCAGGTAAACCAGGCGCGTGTTCTCATCCGCCAGCTGCGCGATTTCCTCCGGATGATCGGGATTGAAAAAGCGCACCTCAATGCCCAGCTTCTTGAGCGTCTGCGTGAACAGCGTCCAGGTGCCGCCGTAGAGGCTGGTGGCGGAAATGAAGTTCTGCCCCGCGTGGGTGATGGTCAGGATTGCGGCAGTGATGGCTGCCTGGCCGGAAGCGAAGGCGAGCGCCCCGATTCCCCCGTCGAGCGCCGCAAGGCGCTTTTCCAGCACGTCATTGGTCGGATTCATCAATCGCGAATAGATGAAGCCGAATTCCTTCAGCGCAAAAAGATTGGCGGCGTGGTCTGAATCCTTGAAAACGTAGCTCGAAGTGGCGTAGACCGGAACCGCGCGCGCCCCGGTGGCCGGGTCCGGCTCCTGGCCGGCGTGCAGCGCAAGGGTGCCCAGACCGAGTTTCTTCTCTGTGTTTGCCATGGAGTGTCCTTCACGAAGATATCAAAGGGCGACCAGCGTTGCCATCGACGTGGCTCGAGCACCCGGGTAAAGACAAGGGACTTGCCTTCGGCACGCGCCAACCAAGAGGCAGTTTCCCATCGCCTCAGGACGTCGCCGTTTAAAATACCAATTGTCTATCGAGTTTAGGACTATTGCGATTCCGTGTCAACCGTGTGGTTCGGGAGTACTCTAAGGAAGAAGCGATGCGCACCATTTCCAAGCGGACCCAGTACGGGCTAAAGGCGATGCAGGTTCT
>Ga0335078_10010741_pt1 | contig 13557 bp, 9 predicted proteins | sample Lox_Sample_32_FD_206711 | JGI IMG/M metagenome (GOLD analysis project Ga0335078, IMG submission 206711) | Soil microbial communities from Loxahatchee National Wildlife Refuge, Florida, United States - Lox_Sample_3.2 | ecosystem: Environmental > Terrestrial > Soil > Wetlands | place: USA: Florida...
GCACGAAGCTCTCGTGCTGCAGCAGGTTGAAGCGGTACTCGAGCCCGAGGGAGACCGTGACCGGAGCGGTCGGCTGCCCGGCGCCGGTCTCGCTGCTCTGGCCGACGATGGCATCGCCGCTGGCGACCACCGGCGTGGCCTCGGTGGGGCTCAGGCGCGAATCCTGGGTGTAGCGCGCCGAGGTGTAGCCCGCGGCGAGCTCCAGGGTCAGCTCGTCGGTGACGGAGGCATCGAGCTCCAGATCGATGCCCTTGGCCACCGCGGCGCCGAGATTGTCGATGAAGGAGATCTGGCAGATGGGCGGCACCACCACCTGCTGGATGTTGTTCCACTTGATGTAGTAGACGCTGCCCGCGATCCTGACGCGGTTGTTGATGTTGTTCTTGGTGCCGATCTCAAAACTGTCGACGGTGTCGGAGTTGTAAGTCGTCGGCGAATTCGCGATGCCGAAGTTCATGAAATCGGTCGAGCAGGCCGCAGGCGGCAGCGGGTTGTTGGCGCCGCCCGGGCGATAGCCCTTGGCGTAGGTCGTGTAGAACATGTCGTTGGCGTCGGCCTGGTACTGCAGGCTCAGCTTCGGCGTGAACGAGTTCTCCGAGTTGTTGCCCGAGCCGGTGGCCGAGGGCCCGAACAGCTGCGGTCCTCCGGTAAAGGTATCGAACGAGTACTTGTTCTTCGACCAGCGCGCCCCGGCGGTGAATTTGAGCTTGTCGGTGAGGCCGTAGGTCGCCTCGCCGAACACGGCGTACTGCTCGTCCTTCGCGTGGGTCTGCAGGAAGTAGGAGTCGGTGGGGTATGCCGGGTCGTAGCCGACGGTGAAGACGTCGGCGATGTTCGGGTCCGCGATCAGGGCGTTCTGCAGCTCGGAGAGCAGCGGATCGTGGATCTGCTCGAGGTAGCTCTGGCGGTTCTCGCTGATGAATATCCCCGCGGTCCACAGGAGCCGCGCGTTGGCATCGCTCGACTGCAGCCGCAGCTCCTCGGTGAAGTTGTTCTGTACGTTGTCGACCGTCGAGGGCGAGGTGTAGTTGGGCGCGCCGGGCGGCAGGTGGATGCCGTTGCCGTCGATTAGTGGGTAGCCGGCGCCGGTCGGATAGATGCCGGTCGTCGGGTCAGGCAGGTACGCGTACAGCTGGTAGAAGCCGAGGTTGTAGAGCGTGCCCTCGTAGCCGTCCTGGTTGTGACGGTCGTAGTAGGAGGTGTTGGAGATGAGCGTCGCGGCACCCAGGTCGCCCTGGATCTTGAGCGAGCTGAGCGTGAAGCGGTCGGGTACGTGGCGCTGGGTCGGGTCCGCATTGACGAAGTTGCCGCTTGCGGGGTTCGAGTACAGCGGCCAGAAGTTGCTGATGTCGTTCTTGCGCTCGTCCTGGTAGTAGATCGCAGGCGTGATGTGCCAGTTCGAGTTGGGCGCCCACAGGAACGCGAGCCGCGCCAGGTAGGTGTCGGCGAAGTTGGCGTTCGACTCGACCGGCGCCAGCGTCACCGGGTTGATGTCGTTGATCCAGCCACCGTCGCGCCGGTACCAGACGGTGAGGCGCGCACCGAGCGTGCCCTCGACCAGCGGGCCGCCGACCGCGACGCCCCCCTCGTAACTCGGGTCGCCCCCCTCGGTCGTAGCGAGCTCCGCGCGGCTGTAGATGCTGGTGGTCGTGAGGCTCGGCTGCGTCGTGATGTAACGCACCGTGCCGCCCTCGGAGCCGGCGCCGAACAGCGTGCCCTGCGGCCCGCGCAGCACCTCCACCCGGTCGATATCGAAGGATTTGGGCAGCGCTTCGTCGGGGTTGAAGGCGAGCGCCCGCATCTGGATCGGGGTGTCGTCGAGGTAGATGCCGGTGGTGCCGGCGCCGCCGGTGCCGGAGATGCCGCGGATCGAGATGTTGTTGGTGCCGGAGGTATCGAAATTGACGCCCGGTGTGAAGCGCGCGACTTCGGAGAAGTCCTTGATGCCGCGATCATCGAGGCCCTCCTGGGTGATCGCGGTGACGCTGATAGGCACCTTGCTCAGGCTCTGCTCACGGCGCGTCGCGGTCACGACGACCTCCTGCAGACCGGCGGGGGCTGCTGCCTCCTCGGTGGTGGGCTGTGCGGGCTGCTGATCGGCCCACGCCACGCCGCCGCCAAAAGCCAGAGCCGCCGCCACGAGCTGCACGCCGCCACGCGCGCACATGAATCCGTACCGGTGATCACGCCGCATGGAGTCTCCCCCTGATTATCAGCCGTTGTTGTCTAGCTACACCGCCGGTGCGGCGCCTGCCCACAAGGTAGCGCGCCCGCGGCGCCGCGGCAACGGCGCGTCGCGCGCATTCAAATGGTGCGTGGAGCGCAACCGCGCACTCAAACCGGGAGCTATCAGGCCTTCAACCCGCGGCTCACCGGCAGAGTGCGCACGCGTTTACCGGTCGCGGCGTAAATGGCGTTGCAAAGGGCCGCGCTCAGGCACGCCGTGCCCGTTTCGCCCACGCCGCCCGGGCTCTCGCTGCTGGTGATGAGGTGTACCTCGACCTTGGGCGCCTCCCCGATCCGCAGCGGCACGAAATCGTTGAAGTTGCCCTGCTGCACCCGCCCGTTGGCGATCGTGATCTCGTTGCTGAGCGCCGCGCTCAGTCCGAAGGTCACGCCGCCTTCGAGCTGCGCGCGCACTCCGTCGGGATTCACCACCTGGCCGCAGTCCATCGCACACACCACGCGACCGACGCGCGGGTGCCCCTGAGCGTCCATGCTGACCTCGGCGACCTGCGCGAGGTAGCTGCCGAAGGCATATTGAATGGAGACGCCGCGGCCGCTGCCCGCCGGCAGCGCGGTGCCCCAGCCGGCACGGTCGGCGGCCAGCTCGAGCACGGCGCGCATGCGCGCCTCCTTGAGGAGCGAGCGCCGGTAGCTCACCGGGTCCTGTTGCACGGCGGCGGCCAGCTCGTCGATGAAACTCTCCACGGCGAACACGCTGCGCGTGGCACCCACGCCGCGCCACCATCCGGTCGGCACGCCGCGCGGATCGCGCCGCACGAAGCGCACCTCCATGTTCTCGAGCGGATAGGCCAGATCGACGGCGGAGGTCACCGCATCCGGGTCGACGCCGTTCTTGACCGTGTCCTCGCCGTAGTAGAGCGCCCACAGGCCCGCTCCCGCGATCGTGTGCCGCCACGCGACGGGCAAGCCCTGCGCATCGAGCGAAGCCGACAGATGGTCCACGTAGTACGGGCGGTAGCGATCGTGGCGGATGTCCTCCTCGCGGCTCCACAGCACCTGCACCGGGCCCTGCACGTGGCGCGCGACGCGCGCCGCCAGCACGATGCCGTCCACCTCGAGACGGCGGCCGAAGCCGCCGCCGATCAGCTGGTTATGGAGGATGATCTGCTCGGGCTTGAGGCCCAGCTCGGCGAGCTTCGCGACCGCGCGGTCGGGCGCCTGAGTGCCGGACCAGATCTCGCACTCGGCGTTGCGCCAGTCGACCGTGCAGTTCATCGGCTCGAGAGTCGCGTGCGCCAGGAAGGGCTGATGATAGGTCGCCTCGACGTGGGTCGCGCCGCCGCTCGCCGCCGGCTTGCCCTTGCTGAGCGCGACGGCGCCCGCCTCGCGCGCGGCGCTCTCGAGCTCGGCGACGATCGCCGCCTGCTGCGCAGTGGCGTTCGCGCCGTCGTCCCAGCGCACCGCGAGCGCCTTCAGCCCCTGCATGGCCGCCCAGGTATGGTCGGCCACGACGGCGACGAGATCGCCCTCGCTCACGACCTGCCGCACCCCGCGCACCGCCAGCGCCGCATCCTCGGCGAGTGCCGCTGCACTTCCGCCAACCACCGGCGAGATGGCGATCATGGCCACCTTCGCCTGCGGCGGGCGGGCATCGATGCCGAAGCGCGCGCTGCCGTCGACCTTCGAGGGACCGTCGAGCCTCGCGGTCGCGTGACCGATCAGCCGGAAATCCTTGGCCGCTTTGAGCGGCGGCGGAGCAGGCACCGGGAGAGTGCCGGCGGCGGCGGCCAGATCCCCGTAGCCGAGGCGCCGTCCCGAGGTCGCGTGGACCACCGCGCCGTTCTCGGCGTGGCAGTTCGCGGTCGGCACGCCCCAGCGCCTGGCGGCCGCCTCGATCAGCATGAGGCGTGCGGTCGCTCCCGCCTGACGCAGCGGCGTCCAACACTGGATGATCGAGAGCGACGTGCCGGTCGACTGATCGAACTTCAGGCCTTCGTCCGCCGAAGGGTCGGGCACGAATCCGTAGACTTCGGGATTGGGTGGCGCGGCCTCGACGCTCACGGCGTCGAGGCCCACCTCGAGCTCTTCGGCGATGAGCATCGGGAGCGAGGTGTAGGTGCCCTGCCCCATCTCGACTTTGGGCATCACCAGCGTGACCCGCCCGCTCGGCTCGATGCGCACGAAGGCGTTCAGCACTCCGCGCCCGCTGCCGGCAGTCCCCGCGGTGCCCGCGCGATGCTGCAGACGGCGTGCCGTAACTCCGAGCACCAGCGCGCCGCCGACGGCGGCCGCCACCAGCACGAGCTGGCGACGCGTGACCGTCGGTGCGCTCAAGAGCCCCCCGGCGGCGTGAGGCGCGCGAGCCCTCCGAGCCACGGCTGCAGTGCCTGCGGCACCTCGACCGAGCCGTCCTCATTCTGGAAGTTCTCGAGCACCGCCACGAGGGTACGTCCGACCGCGAGCCCCGAGCCGTTGAGCGTGTGCACGGCTTCAGGCTTCTTGTCCTGGGGATTGCGCCAGCGCGCCTGCATGCGCCGCGCCTGGAAGGCCTCGAAGTTGCTGCACGAGGAAATCTCGCGGTAGCGCTCCTGTGACGGCAGCCAGGCCTCGAGATCGTAAGTCTTCGCCGCGCCGAAGCCGGTGTCCCCGGCACACAGCGCCACCTTGCGGTACGGGATGCCGAGCCGCTGCAGCACGGCTTCAGCGTGTCCGGTGAGCTCCTCGAGCGCCGCGTAGGAATCGGCCGGGCGCACGATCTGCACCAGCTCCACCTTGTCGAACTGGTGGTTGCGGATCATGCCGCGGGTGTCCTTGCCGGCGGCGCCCGCCTCCGACCGGAAGCAGGGCGTGTGCGCGACGAACTTGAGCGGCAGCCGCTCGGCCGGCACGATCTGCTCGCGCACCAGGTTGGTGACCGGCACCTCCGCCGTCGGAATGAGGTGGAAATCCTGCTCGCCCCGCACCGCGAACAGATCCTGCTCGAACTTCGGCAGCTGTCCGGTGCCGATCAGCGCCTGCGGCTGCACCATGTAGGGCACATACACCTCAGTGTAGCCGTGCTCGCGGGTGTGGAGGTCGAGCATGAATTGCGCGAGCGCCCGATGGAGCCGCGCGACGGGCCCGCGCATCACCACGAAGCGCGCGCCCGAAATGCGCGCCGCCGCCTCGAAGTCGAGGCCACCGAGCCGTTCGCCGATCTCGACGTGATCGCGCGCCTTGAAGGTGAGGCGGCGTGGCTCGCCCCAGCGCCGCACTTCGGCATTGGCACGCTCGTCGCTCCCGTCGGGAACCGACGAATGCAGCAGGTTCGGGAGCCCCAGCTGCCATTGCTCGAGCTCCGCCTGCACGGCGCCCTGCGCGCCCTCGGCAGCCGTGAGCTCGCCGGTGAGCGCCTCGCCGCGTGCGATCATCGCCGCGGCATCCTCGCCGCGTCCCTTGGCCATGCCGACCGCCTTGGCGTTGGCGTTGCGCTCGGCGCGCAGCCGGTCGACCTCGACGTCCCATTGCTTGCGCTTCGCCTCCAGCGCCTTGAGCGCCTCGACGTCCAGCCGGTAGCCGCGGCGCGCGAGATTGCGCGCCACTTCCTCGGGCTGGTTGCGCAGTAACTTCGGATCGATCACTCGCTGCCTTTCGGTGTGGACGCCCGGCCCCTCAGGCGCGCCAGCGCCTCGGCGATCTTGAGCTCGAGGCCGCGCGGCACGGGCCGATAGTATCGCCGATCCGGCATACCGTCCGGCAGGTAGCGCTCGCCGGCGGCGAAGGCCTCCGGCTCGTCGTGCGCGTAGCGATAGTCGCGCCCGTAGCCGAGCTCCTTCATCAGCCGGGTCGGCGCGTTGCGCAGCTTCAGGGGCACCTCCAGCGTGCCGAACTCCGCCACGTCCGCCATCGCCTCTCCCATCGCCACATACACCGCGTTGCTCTTCGGGGCACACGCGAGGTATACGACCGCGGTGGCGAGCGCCAACTCCCCTTCGGGCGTACCGAGCCGCTCGTATGCCTCCCAGGCATCGAGGCTGAGCGCGAGCGCCCGCGGATCGGCGAGCCCCAGGTCCTCGCTCGCCATGCGCACCACGCGCCGCGCGATGTAGCGCGGATCGCAGCCGCCGTCCAGCATGCGGCACAGCCAGTAGAGCGCCGCGTCGGGATCGGAACCGCGCACCGCCTTGTGCAACGCCGAGATCTGCTCGTAGAACTGATCGCCGCCTTTGTCGAAGCGGCGGTGGCCGCCGCCGGCCACCTCGCGCGCGAGCGCCGCATCGAGCGTATGCGCAGTGGTACCGGCCTGCGCCAGCCCGGCCGCCAGCTCGAGCATGTTGAGCGCGCGGCGGGCATCGCCGTCGGCGGCGTGCGCGATCAGCTCGAGCGCCGCGGGCTCGGCCACGATGCGCTCGCGGCCGAGGCCGCGTTCCTCATCGGCGAGCGCGGTGCGCAGCACCGCACGCAGATCCTCGGGCGTCAGCGCCTTCAGCACATAGACCCGCGCGCGCGACAGGAGTGCGCTGATCACCTCGAACGAGGGGTTCTCGGTGGTCGCGCCCACGAAGGTCAGCGTGCCGTCCTCGACGTACGGCAGGAAGGTGTCCTGCTGCGCCTTGTTGAAACGATGCACCTCGTCGAGGAACAGGAGCGTCCGCCGGCCGTCGGCGGCGCGCGCCGCGCGTGCGCTGTCGACCGCGGCGCGGATGTCCTTGACTCCGGCCATGACCGCCGACAGCGGGATGAACTGCGCGTTGGCGGTCTGGGCGATGAGACGCGCCAGTGTCGTCTTGCCCGTGCCGGGTGGTCCCCACAGGATGAGCGAATGCAGCCGTCCCGAGCCGATGCTCGTGTAGAGGGGCTTGCCGGGCGCGAGCAGGTGCTGCTGCCCGATGAACTCCGCGAGGCTGCGCGGCCGCATGCGATCGGCGAGCGGCCGCAGCGACTCGGCCACGGCGGCGCTCATTTGCGCGGCGTGCCGATCACGTCGGCACCCTTGGGCGGCGTGAAGCTCACCTCCGCGGCGCTCACCGGCGTGTTGCGCTCGACCTTGTCGAATATGACGGTCGCGGTCTGGTCGAGCTTGTCCTCGAGGATCATCCGCTTCAGCTCGCCTTTGTCGAAACCGAACAGGGCCTCGCGAAAGTCCGCCTCCGCGCCGTGCGGCTCGACCAGCACCCACTGAAGCCCGAGGCGCTCGCCGGCCGGCGTGAGGGTGAAGTTCCGGCGCACGTCGACCGCGCCGGACAAGAGCAGCGCGGGGGTAGCCGACAGCGCGGCGTCGACCGGCTTCACGGTCACCTGGTCGAGGTCGCGGTCGAAGAACCACAGATTGCGGCCGTCGCAGACCATGAGCTGGCCGCCGGTGCCGGCACCGCTGCCGGACTGCGGATGGATGTCCCAGCTGAACTTGCCGGGCCGCTGCACGATGATCGTACCGGTCGCACGATCGATCTCGTGCCCCTGGCCGTCGGCGAGCGTCTGCAGAAAGCTGGCACGCAGCGTCTTCAGGTGATCCAGGTACGCATCGAGCTGCGTCGGCTGCGACTGCGCAGGCGCCGCTTGCGTGGACGTGGCCGGTGCGGCGGCAGGCGCTGTGGCGGGCGGGTCGGCCGCGGCCGCCGCGGCCACTGCCCATGCCAGCACCAGCGCGAAACCGATCACGCCTGAGCGATCTGCCATCGGGTCAATCCTCCGGGGGTGCCGGCGCCAGCACGTCGCGTGCGCCGTTGGCCTGCAGCGGCCCGACGAGCCCGGCGAGCTCCATCGCCTCGAGCAGCCGCGCCGCGCGGTTGTAGCCGATCTTGAGGCGCCGCTGCACGTAGGAGATGGACGGCTTGCGCTCGGTCGTCACGATGCGCACCGCCTCGTCGTAGAGCGGATCCTGCTCGGCATCGCCCTCGCCACCCGCGCCATCGCCCTCGCCCTCCTCCCCGGAGATCCCCGGAATGGGCCCGCGCGGCCCCGACAGCACCTCCTCGATATAGTTGGGCGGCGTCTGAGACTTGAGCGCGTCGACCACGCGGTGTACTTCCTGATCCGAGACGAACGCGCCATGTACGCGCGTCGGCATCGAGGTGCCCGGCGGCAGATACAGCATGTCGCCATGCCCGAGCAGCGTCTCGGCGCCCATCTGGTCGAGGATGGTGCGCGAGTCGACCCTGGCGGAGACCTGGAAGGCGATGCGGCAGGGAATATTCGCCTTGATGAGGCCCGTGATCACGTCCACCGAGGGCCGCTGCGTCGCCAGCACCAGGTGAATTCCCGAGGCGCGCGCCTTCTGCGCCAGGCGCGTGATGAGCTCCTCGACCTTCTTGCCGACGATCATCATGAGATCGGCGAACTCATCGACGATCACCACGATGTACGGCAGCGGCGTCAGATCGAGGATCTGAGTCTGATCGATGGTCGGATCATTGGCGGCCCGCGCCATCATCACCGGGTCGCGGATCGGCTTGCCGGCGTCGATGGCATCGCGCACGCGGCGGTTGAAGCCGGCGATGTTGCGCACCCCGAGCGCCGCCATCAGCTGGTGCCGCCGGTCCATCTCGACGACGCCCCAGCGCAGCGCGTTCGAGGCCTGCTTCATGTCGGTGACCACCGGCGCCAGCAGGTGCGGGATGCCCTCGTACACCGAGAGCTCGAGCATCTTCGGGTCGATCATGATGAGGCGCACGTGCTCGGCGGTGGACTTATAAAGGAGCGACAGCACCATCGCGTTGAGCGCCACCGACTTGCCCGAGCCGGTGGTTCCCGCGATCAGCAGGTGCGGCATGCGCGTGAGGTCCGCGACCACCGGCTGGCCGCCGATGTCCTTGCCGAGGGCCAACGCCAGCGGCGAGTGCATCTCGTCGTAGGCCCGCGAGCGGATGATCTCCCCGAGAGTCACGATCTCGCGCTTCTCGTTGGCGATCTCGAGCCCCATGACACTCTTGCCCGGAATCACCTCCACGACGCGCACCGACAGCACCGAGAGCGCCCGCGCCAGATCCTTGGAGAGCGCCGTGATCTGGCTCGCCTTGACCCCCGGCGCCGGCCGCAGCTCGAAGCGCGTCACCACCGGACCGGGCTGCACCGCCACCACCTCGGCGTCGATGCCGAAGTCCTTGAGCTTCATCTCCACCAGGCGCGACAGCGCCTCGAGCGCCTCGGCCGAGTAGAGCGGCTCGCGCGCCGGCGGATCGTCGAGGAGCTTGAGCGGCGGCAGCTCGTTGGCCTTCGGCGGATCGAACAGCGGCACCTGGCGCTCGCGCTCGACGCGCGCGCTCTTCTCGACCGCCGGCAGCGGCGGCTCGATGCGCGGCGGCGCGCGCGTCGCCGACTTCTTCTGCTCGGTCTCGACCGCCTCCTTGCGCGCCTGACGCCGCTCGCGTCCCTCGGCCACATCCTTGCGCGCGGCGAGATGTGCGCGCAGCCAGCCGATGCCCGCCCAGGTGAGGCCGCCGATCCGGTCCATCACCGCGAGCCACGACACGTGGAAGGCCACCGACAGGCCCGCCATCCAGGCGGCGATCAGGACGAGCGTCGCGCCGAGAAAATCCAGCCAGGCCGCCAGGCCCTTGCCCACCAGACCCCCGACCACGCCGCCCGCCGTCTGCCGCAGCACGCCTGCTTCCCAGTGGAGCGTCGTCAGGCCGCAGCTCGCCGCGAGCAGCAGCACGAAGCCGGCCACGCGCACCGCGGTGTTGACGCGCGAGACGCTGGCGCCCTGCACCCGGCGCTGCAGCCCCCAGGCGGCGATCGCGAGCACTGCCGGCAGCAGGAACGCGGGCCAGCCAAACAGGAAGAACAGTACGTCGCTCATCCAGGCGCCGCCGACGCCGATGCGGTTGTGGATCGGCGCGGCGTTGCCGGTATAAGAGAACCCCGGGTCGTCGGGGCTGTAGCTCGCCAAGGCCACGAACAGCGTGAGCGCGACGATCGCGAGCGCGATCACCGCGCTCTCGCGCAGGGCGCGGGACACCGCCGCGGTGAGGCGCGAGCCGTTGCGTGCCTGGACCTGGGTCTCAGCCAATCTTCACTGCCTGGTCTTAAGATAGACGGCCCGCATTATAGGGCTTGGTACCATGCACCGATGGCAGAGATGACCTACACGAAGAGCCGGCACAGCCGCTTGATTATCCTGGGCTCGGGACCGGCGGGTTACAGCGCCGCGGTGTACGCCGCGCGCGCCAACCGCTCACCGCTCCTCATCACCGGCATGGCGCCGGGCGGGCAGCTCATGACCACCACCGACGTCGACAACTGGCCGGGCGACGTCGAGGGGCTGCAGGGACCGGCGCTGATGGAGCGCATGCGGCGTCACGCCGAGCGCTTCGCCACCGAGATCGTGAGCGACCATCTGGTCTCGGTCGATCTCGCAGCGCGCCCGCTGAGCCTGGTGGGCGAGGCGGCGCGCTACAGCTGCGATGCGCTCATCATCGCGACCGGCGCGAGCGCCCGTTACCTGGGTCTCCCCTCGGAGGAGCAGTTCCGCGGCCGCGGGGTCTCGGCCTGCGCCACCTGCGACGGCTTCTTCTTCCGCGGGCAGCGCGTCGCGGTGGTCGGCGGCGGCAATACCGCGGTCGAGGAGGCGCTGTATCTGTCACACATCGCCCATCACGTGACGCTCGTGCACCGGCGCGACAAGCTGCGCGCCGAGAAGATCCTGCAGGATCGGCTGTTCCGCGAGGTGCAGGCCGGCAAGATGTCGCTGATCTGGAACCACGGCGTCGATGAGGTGCTCGGCAACGCGCAGGGCGTGAACGGCGTGCGCCTGCGGGCCCTCCCCGGCGGCGCGACGCAGACGCTCGATATCACGGGGCTGTTCGTCGCCATCGGCCACACGCCCAACACGGCGCTCTTCGAGGGGCAGCTCGCCATGCGCGGCGGCTACATCAGCGTGAAGAGCGGGCTCGACGGAGATGCGACGGCGACCAGCGTCCCCGGGGTGTTCGCCGCCGGTGACGTGGCCGACCATGTCTACCGCCAGGCGGTGACTTCCGCGGGCTCCGGCTGCATGGCCGCGCTCGATGCCGACCGCTACCTCGAGACCCTCGACGCACGCAGCCATGCCTAGCGGCCCCGACCCGCCATGACCGCTGCCCGGATCGAGTTCTGCGCCAGCATCGATCAGCTCGACCCGGGTGAGTGGAACGCGCTCACCGGCGGGACCTATCCCTTCGCGCGCCACGAGTTTCTCGCCGCGCTCGAGCATGGCGGATGTGTCGGTCCCGGCACCGGGTGGCAGCCGCACTACCTGGCGATGCGCGACGCCAGGGGCCTCGCCGCTGCCGCCGCCACTTATCTCAAGACCCACTCGTATGGGGAATTCGTGTTCGACTTCGGCTGGGCGCAGGCCTACGAGCGGCTCGGGCGCCGCTACTACCCGAAGCTCACCCTCGCCGTTCCCTTCACGCCCGCGACCGGCCCGCGCCTCCTGGTGCGCCCGGGACTCGACCGCTCGGGCATCGCCGGTGAGCTGCTGGCGGCGCTCGAGCGCGACACCGTAGCCCGCAACGTATCGGGCGTGCACGCGCTATTCCTCGATGAGCCCGCGCGCGCCGCCTGCGCCGCGCGCGGCTGGCTGCTGCGGCGCGACTGCCAGTTCCACTGGACCAACCGCGGCTACGCGAGCTTCGAAGACTACCTCGAGTCCTTCACCGCCGAGAAACGCAAGAAGGCGCGGCGCGAGCGCCGGCGCGTGGCCGAGAGCGGCGTGCGCTTCGAGACGCGCTTCGGCGGCGAGCTCGATGCGCCGCTCCTCGAGCGCATCTACGCGCTGCACCGTGACACCTTCCTGCGCCACGGGCACGAGCCGTATCTCACGCCGGAGTTCTTCGCCGAGATCGCACGGCGACTGCCGGAATCGCTCCTGGTGAAGCTCGCCCTGCACGGGCGCGACGTGGTGGCGGTGGCGATTTTCTTCTGGAGTGAGGAGGCGCTCTACGGCCGCTACTGGGGCGCGGCGGCCGATTTCCACAGCCTGCACTTCGAGGCCTGCTATCACCAGGGGATCGAGTTCTGCATCCAGCGCGGCATCCCGCGCTTCGAGCCGGGCACGCAGGGCGAGCACAAGGTGAGCCGCGGTTTCGAGCCACAGCTCACCTGGTCGGCGCACTTCATCGCCGACCGGCAGTTCCGCGCCGCCATCGCCCAATACCTCGAGCGCGAAGGCGCGGCGGTCGAGAGCTACGCGCTCGAAGTCCAGGAGCACGTTCCCTACCGCGGGCGGCGCGGCGCCCGGCAGCGTGCATGAAGACCGTCACCTGGATCTCGGCCCACGATGCGCCCGAGTGGTTTCCGCCCCCCGAGCAGGCCCTCGAGGATCCCCCGGGGCTGCTCGCCGCGGGCGGCGATCTCTCCCCCGAGCGGCTGCTCGCCGCCTACCGGCGCGGCATCTTTCCCTGGTACTCCCCCGGTCAGCCGGTGCTGTGGTGGTCGCCCGACCCGCGCGCGGTGCTGTTCCCCGAGGAGTTTCACTGCACCCGCAGCCTCGCCAAGACGCTGCGCAACGCCGGCTTCAGCACCTCGATCGACCGCGACTTCGTGGCGGTGATCGACGGCTGCGCCGCGCCGCGCCTGGCGAGCCCTGGCACCTGGATCACCTCCGAGATGCGCACTGCGTATCTGACGCTGCACCGCTTAGGCGTCGCCCACAGCGTCGAGGCCTGGCGCGATGGAGCGCTTGCCGGCGGGCTCTACGGCGTGCGCCTCGGGGGCGCCTTCTTCGGGGAATCCATGTTCAGCGCCGTGCGCGACGCCTCCAAGGTGGCGCTGGCCCATCTGGTGGCGGTGTGCCTGCGCAACAGCATCGCCGTGATCGACTGCCAGCTCTACTCGCGCCACCTCGGCAGTCTCGGCGCCCGCACCATCCCGCGCGCCGCATTCCAGCGGCTGCTGCGCGAGCAGGTGGGCCTGCCGTCGGCGCCGCTCGCTTAAGTCGAGCCCGCCGGGCAAATTGCCTTACCAGCGGCCTTTGTGCTCCAATTCGCGCCCCCCGCAGTCGTTAAGGGCCCCATGTCCAAAGAAGATGCGATCCAGATGGAAGGCGAGGTCGTCGAGACCCTGCCCAACACGACTTTCCGGGTGAAGCTGAAGAACGGCCACGTCGTCACCGCGCATATCTCGGGCAAGATGCGCAAAAACTACATCCGCATCCTGACCGGAGATGCGGTGACGGTGGAAATGACCCCCTACGACCTCACCAAGGGCCGCATCATCTATCGTGGGCGATAGCGACTAGCGCCGCTGTAGGAATGTCCCTTGGCGAATAGTTAGGCAACTGCCTAACTGTGAAGTCTCAGGACGTTATTCCTGGCTGAAGGGTTGCCCATTCGGGGGTCTCCGATGATGCTTTTGGTTACCACACCGGAAGCTCCAAAGGAGTCCCGAATGAGCCTGCACAAGAATGCG
>Ga0335078_10010742_pt1 | contig 13557 bp, 17 predicted proteins | sample Lox_Sample_32_FD_206711 | JGI IMG/M metagenome (GOLD analysis project Ga0335078, IMG submission 206711) | Soil microbial communities from Loxahatchee National Wildlife Refuge, Florida, United States - Lox_Sample_3.2 | ecosystem: Environmental > Terrestrial > Soil > Wetlands | place: USA...
CGCCCAATCGTTCAGAAAGCTGTTCGCGCCATTTCGACTGCTGCTGGACGTCGAGGGGATGCGCAGTGGTGACCAGCAACGCGGCGCCGTCGAAACGCGAGACCAGCTTGGCGCGCTCCTCGGGCGCGAGCTGGTCGATATAGTTGATCACTCGCGCAAGAAAGGGCTGCTCCATCGAAGGCAAATCCAATTCGCGCAGAAGGCGTTCAGCGAGCCCCTTGGCCAGCGCAACTGTATGCTCGAATAGCTGATCGCTCGCGGACGCGCGCTCTTCGGCGATCTGTTTCAGCGCCTGTTCCCTGATTTTGGCGGTTTCGACCCGGACCTCTTCGAGCATCCGGGTGCGCTCCGCGGAGAGTTGTTCTCTGGCCTGATCGACTATCCGATGGCGCTCCTGGTCGATTTCGGATCGTTTCGATTCAATTTCCAGTTTAATCAGCTCCGCGCTTTTCTTTTCCTGCGACGCTTCGGTCAGAACGCGTGCGATCTCCTGCTTGCGCCTGGCGACCATTTCTTTGACCGGCTTGAACAGGAAGCGCTGAAGCAGCCAGATCAGGATCAGGAAATTCGCGGCTTGCAGCGCGAAGGTCCACCAACTGAAATTCATCGCGCGAAAGGATTGGCGAACAGCAATAACAGGGCGACCACCAGGCAGTAGATCGCCATCGTTTCAATCATCGCGAGCCCGACGAAGAGCGTGCGCGACAACGAACCCGCGGCCTCGGGCTGGCGCGCGATACCTTCCATCGCGGCGGCAATTGCACGGCCTTCCGCCAGCGCCGGACTTATCGAACCGACGGCGACCGCAACCACCGCACCGATAATGCTGAGCATCTGGACCGTCATCTATCGACCTCCGTCACTTCGAAATTGCACCGATGCCGCCGCCAATATAGACCGCCGCCAAAACGCTGAAGATATAAGCCTGTACTACACCGACCAGGATTCCAAATGCCATGAAAGGAATCGGCACGAACAATCCGGCAAGCGTCAGGATGATCGCGACGACGAGCTCTTCGCTCATGATATTGCCGAACAGCCGCATCGCGAGAGAGAAAGACCGAGTGATCTCCGACAGTATGTTGAGCGGTAACAAAATCGGGTTCGGCTCCAGGTAGCCTCTGAGGTAGGCTCCAAGACCCTGGAATCGCACCCCGTACAAATGGACTGACAGGAAAATAATCGCGGCGAGCGCGGCCGGAGTTTCGATCGAAGCGGTGGGAGCGCGCACGCCAGGAACGATTCCGGATAGATTCGCGGTTACCAGGAAGATGAAAAGCGTTCCGAGCAAAGGGACGAAAGGACCCGGGTCGCGGGCCAGCAACGCTTCGATTTGCTCCTCGATTCCCAGGACGAGAGTCTCGATAACTGCCTGCCAACTGCCCGCTACTTTTTGTAGCGAGCGGGTGGCGGCCCAACAACCGGCCGTCAGCACTGCCATGAGCCCCCACGTCGTCACCACCGGAGTGCTTATGGGCACGAGCCAGATATGGAACAAAATCGTCGCGTGTAACGGCGATTCATTCATAACTCGTCTCCAGCACGCGCAACTGCCGGTTTATGGCAACGGTCCGCATCATTAGAAAGCCGGCCACGCAAGAAAGCAGCGGCAGCGCGCCTTCGCGCGCGAACAACGTCAGAGCGGCGGCCAGCGACAGCAATCGCATCAGATGAATCGACAGGATACTCCAGGCCGCGCCGCGGGTTACGTACAGCCTCACGTTCCAGCGCAGCGCGGAAAAATAGGCGAGAGCGAGCAGCGCTCCGAGCGCGCCATAGAAAAATATTCGTGGGAGGAAAGAATATGTCATTCGATATTCATCCTGTTCCAGACGGCCCAGAACCCGGCCGCTGCGCCCGCAAACACCAGCGCCGCGCTCCAGAAGACCCCGGTTCCGAACGTGCGATCGAGCCATCGGCCGACGAACGCGCCGAGCAGGATTGGTCCAACGATCGTCCAGCCGAAGCGTCCCATCATCGCGAGCGCGCGCCCGAGCGGCCATTCACCGCTGCTGAGCCAATGCTCGCGCCTTGATTGCGCGCGTTCGACTGCCTCCTCCAAGTCGATATCGTCACGCCGACGATCGTCTGTGTTCTGGTCTTTCGCGCTCGCCATGGGAGGGTCGAATCGCTACTCCTGCAATTTCGATTTTATCGGTTGTTCGGTCGGCCGCAGATAGCGATAGATCTGACGAATCGCCGCGTGTTCCAGCCGCAGCGTGCCCGATCTTGCGGACTTCTCGGCTTCGAGATTTTTTTTCATCACGGTCAGGACCTGGCTGCGCAAATGCGCGAGGTCGTCGCTCACCACAGCCTCGCGCGTCGCGATCTCGACCACGCTGCCCGATCGAATGCGAAGCACTCCGCCGCGAACCGCGACATAGCGTTCGAGGTCCCCTTGACCGCGCCATCGCACGACCGAAATCATAAGCGTAGCGAGCAAATCGGCGTGGCCGGGTTCGATTCCGAACGATCCGCTGGAATCTTCCGCGCGGACGTGCCGAATCGAATTCTCGTCGACCGCGATCTCGGTCGGAGTAGTTACGATCAGTCTCATATCGCGATGCCGGCATTCATGGGTTGCTGGTCGCGAGCTCTTTTTGTCGCGCGTCTTCGAAAGTGCCCACCATATAGAACGAACTCTCCGCCCATTTGTCGCCTTCGCCCGACAAGATCGCGCTGCAGCCTTTGATCGTTTCCTCGACCGGGATCGATTTGCCCGCAATCCCGGTGAACTGCTCGGTGACCAAAAAGGGCTGAGTCAAGAAGCGCTCGAGGCGTCGCGCGCGGGCGACGGTCAAGCGATCTTCGGCGCTTAACTCGTCGACGCCCAGGAGCGAGATAATTTCCTGCAGTTCGGTATAGCGCGCGATGGTTCTGCGCACCTCTTCGGCGACGGAGTAATGTTCTTCACCCACGATTCGCGGATCGAGTAGCACCGATCCCGAAGCCAGCGGATCGATCGCCGGATAAAGGCCTTGCGCGGCCATGTCACGCGACAGCACCACCGATGAATCCAGATGGCGAAAAGTTTCGACCACCGCCGGGTCGGTAAAATCGTCGGCAGGCACATACACGGCCTGGATGGCGGTGACGGAGGCGCCCGCAACCGACGCGATACGCTCTTCCAGTTCGGCAATTTCAGTGGCAAGGGTCGGCTGATAGCCAACTCGCGAAGGCAGACGCCCGAGCATTCCCGATACTTCCGCGCCGGCCTGGACGAAGCGGAACACGTTATCCATCAGCAGCAGCACATCGCGTCCGAGCACGTCGCGAAAATATTCGGCGACGGTCAGCGCCGTCATGCCGACGCGCCATCGCGCACCTGGCGGCTCGTTCATCTGGCCAAAGATCAACGCGGTTCGTCCGAGGACTCCGGACTTGCCGAGCTCGGCCAAAAGCTCGTGGCCTTCGCGCGAACGTTCGCCGATTCCGGCGAAGACCGAGATGCCGGAGTATTTTTCGACCGTGCTGCGAATGAGCTCCATGATCAACACGGTCTTGCCGACGCCTGCGCCGCCGAACATCCCTGCTTTGCCGCCGCGGGCAAGCGGCGCGAGGAGATCGGCCACCTTGATGCCAGTGCGGAAAACTTCGCGCTTGCGATCCTGGCGATTTATCGAAGGCGAGCGCCGATGGATCGGCCATCGCTTGACCGCGTCCGCGATCGTGCCGAGGCCGTCGATCGGCGCACCGGTGACGTTTATCAAGCGGCCCAGCACCTGTTCGCCCACCGGCACCTCGATCGGGCCGCCGGTTCGCCACGCGGTTGCGCCGCGGCGCAGGCCCGCCGTGTTCTCCATCGCCACGCCTCGCACCGTACGGCGATCGACATGTTCTTGCACTTCGATCACCAGCCGGGCGCCGCCGTCGGATTCCACCCGCAGCGCATCGTTTATTGCGGGAAGTTTTTCTGACGGGAAATCGATGTCAACGACCGAGCCACGAATCCGGGTGACGCTTCCCTGTAGTTGCTGTGGATCTTTGGACGATTCCGACATGACGGACATCCGCCGACGGTTACATTTCTGTTTTTACATGAATCGCCGCTTGATTGTGAGGTCCCGATCGTTTCATAAAAACAGATGGGTTCGCGAACGGCTTCACGGCGAATTTCAACACGCTGACGTTCTTAGAACCTTCGATTCATCGGAAGAAAAGTCAATGAAAACTCAACGGTCAGTCGTTCACGGAATCGAGGCGCGGGCCAGCCATCAGGAGAGAGAGAGCCACGTCCGCTGGTTCAAGGATCTGCGCAACAGCGACGTGCCTGCGGTCGGAGGCAAGAACGCGTCGCTGGGCGAGATGTATTCGATGCTTTCGTCGGCGGGAATCAAGGTGCCAAACGGATTCGCGCTCACTGCTCAGGCGTATCGTGACGCGCTCGATCAAGCCGGCGCCTGGGATCGGCTGCATCCGCTGCTTGACGGACTGGACAAGCGCAAAGTTGCGCTGCTCGCGAAGCGCGCCAAAGAGGCGCGCGCGATCGTATACGACGCGACCGGGAGCTCGGGCCTGCGGGAAGAAATCGCGGCTGCGTATGCGGAGCTGGAGGCGCAATATGGCGCTGATGTTGCGGTCGCGGTGCGCAGTTCGGCGACCGCTGAAGACCTGCCGAATGCGAGCTTTGCGGGTCAGCACGAATCCTTCCTGCATGTCCGCGGCGAGAAAGATTTGTTCGAGGCCTGCCGACGCTGCTTCGCCTCGATCTTCACCGATCGTGCGATCGCTTATCGCATCGACAACGGCTTCGATCATTTCAAAGTCGCGCTGTCGGTCGGCGTCATGAAGATGGTGCGGTCGGAGCTTGCGTCGAGCGGCGTGATCTTCACGCTCGATACTGAATCGGGTTTTCGTGACGTGGTCTTCATAACGGCGGCATACGGTCTCGGCGAGAACGTCGTGCAGGGGAACGTCGACCCTGATGAGTTCTACGTGCACAAACCCACTTTCATCAAGGGGGCGCGCGCGGTGCTGCGACGAACCCTGGGCGCGAAGCAGATGCGGATGGTTTACGCTGCCAGGCGCGGGGTTGGCAGCACGCGAAACGTTCCGACCGCAGCCGACGAGCGTGCGCGTTTTTGCGTTTCCGACGCGGACGTTTTGACTCTCGCCGACTACGCTATTCGCATAGAAGATCACTATTCGCAGGCAGCGGGCCATCCGATGCCGATGGATATCGAATGGGCCAAGGACGGTGAGGACGGCTGGCTGTACATCGTGCAGGCGCGACCCGAGACGGTGGCGTCGCGCCGCGCGCCGGAAACGCTCGAGACCTTCACACTCAAAGGTGATGGTGAGGCGCTGGTGACCGGACGTGCGGTGGGCGAGAAGATCGCCGCCGGTGCCGTGCGCATCGTGACGGACAAGAAAAGTCTCGCGTCAATGAAGCCAGGCGAGGTGCTGGTGGCCAATACCACAACGCCCGATTGGGAACCGGTTATGAAGACCGCGGCGGCTATCGTGACCGATCGCGGAGGGCGGACGTGTCACGCCGCGATCGTGGCGCGCGAGCTGGGGGTTCCGGCGGTGGTTGGCGCGGCCGGAGCAACCGAGAAGCTTGCCGCCGGAATGCAGGTCACTGTATCGTGCGCGGCCGGTGATATCGGCACGGTATACCACGGCAGGCTGCCGTTTGAAGTGACAAGAATTCCTACCGGAAGTTTTCCACGTCCGCGCACCCACGTCATGTTCAATCTCGCCGACCCAGATATCGCGTTCAGAACCGCGATGCTGCCGAGCGATGGCGTCGGCCTGGCTCGAATGGAATTTATCGTCAGCGAGCACATCAAGGTGCATCCTATGGCGCTGGCGCAGCCGGAGAAGGTCAGCTCGGCCAAAGCGCGCGCTACTATCGCTCGCCTCACTCATGGCTACGCACATCCGAGAGACTTCTTTGTTCAGAAGCTCTCGGAAGGCGTGGGTACGATCGCTGCGGCGTTTTATCCGAAACCGGTGATCATCAGGCTGTCGGATTTCAAAACCAACGAGTACGCGAAACTAATCGGTGGTGCCGGGTTTGAGCCGAAGGAAAGCAATCCGATGCTCGGATTCCGCGGCGCCTCGCGCTATGCGCATCCGGCGTATGCGGCGGGGTTTGCGCTCGAGTGTGCCGCACTGCGGCGGGTGCGCGAAGAGATGGGTCTGACGAATCTGTGCGTGATGGTCCCTTTTTGCCGGCGGGTCGAGGAGGCGCGCAGAGTTATCGATACGATGGCGGAGCACGGGCTTAAACGGGGGGAGAACGGTCTCGAGATCTACGTGATGTGCGAGATCCCGAACAACGTGATCCAAATCGATGCGTTCGCGGCGTTTTTCGACGGCTTCTCGATCGGTTCCAATGACCTTACGCAGTTGACGCTGGGAGTGGATCGCGACTCCGAAATCGTGGCGTTCGATTTCGACGAGCGCGATCCCGGAATGCTCGAGATGTTGCGACTGGCGGTCAGCGGGGCCCGGCGTAATGGACGTCATGTTGGCATCTGCGGCGAGGCCCCAGCGAATTATCCGGAGATCGCGAGCTTTCTCGTCGAGCAAGGCATCGATTCCATCAGTGTCAACCCGTCGAGCCTGCTGCGCACTCTCACGATCGTCCAAAAAGCGGAAGAGGGAAGCGGAAAAGGAGGCTGCGTCGGCGCGTCCGGACCGATTCGCTGAGGTGATCGAAGCAGATACTCGTAGCGAGCATACGATGCCGTGGGATGAGGGTTATTATCCGCGATCCATGAACAACCTGTCGCCAGACGTGCGCCGGAAAGCCATCGAGATTGCGAGCGCGCTGCTGGAAGAGGGCTACGACGAAGGCAAAGCGATCCGCATCGCAATCGCCAAGGCCAAGGAATGGGCTGCGCGCCGAGAATGGTCCTAGCGTGCCTCGAATAATCGCCTACAAAATGTTTTTGCGGCCTGAATCTCGGTTCAAAGCTCGGACGCCCTGACTTTGTTCGGGCTCGTGGGCATATGGTAAACATCGAGGCACAGGCTGGTTTTCAAAGCCCAGAGTATGGACATGGGCTTACAGAAGAATGTTTCAAGGTTGGGAGTGAGGACCCGATAGTTGCGGAACGATACGATTTGGCGGAATAACCGACAAGCGAAAGATCCGGATGGCCGACGAACGCATACTGATTCTCGACGACGAGCCTGATGTCGCCCGGACTTGGGTGCGGATTTTAGAGACCGCGGGTTATCGATGCTCCGCCACCAGCGACCCGCAGCAAGCGTTGCATCTGCTGCAGTCTGAACGTCCCGATCTGTTCCTGACCGATTTGCGGATGCCCGGGATGGACGGGATGGAGATGATCGCCCGGGCGCGCGAGATCGACGCGCAGATGCCGGTGGTGTTTTTGACCGGGTACGCGTCGCTGGAATCGGCGGTAGCGGCGGTGAAGGCGGGCGCGTTCGACTACCTCTCCAAGGCTTTTTCGAACGACCAGTTGAAGCTTACGGTCGAGCGGGCGCTCACGAAGCGGCGCCTGCAACTGGAAAACTCCAGTCTGCGCGCGCAGCTTCAAGGGGTTTTCGGCTTCGACAATATCGTTGGGCGCAGCACTGCGCTTCAGCAGGTGTTGGAGATGGTGCGCAAGGCTGCCCGCTCGGAAGCCAATATTCTTATTCTAGGCGAGTCCGGCACCGGCAAGGAGCTGATCGCGCACGCGATTCACGCCAACAGCCCGCGAGCTACCCAGCGCTTCGTGCCGGTCGACTGCGCCTCGCTGCCTGAAAACCTGCTCGAGTCGGAACTGTTCGGACACGAAAGAGGCGCCTTTACCGGTGCGACCGGCACCAAGCAGGGACTGATGGAAGTGGCGAATCGAGGCACGCTCTTTCTCGACGAGCTGGGCGAGCTTCCGTTAGGGCTTCAAGCCAAGCTGCTGCGCGCACTTCAGGAGAGGCAAATTCGCCACGTCGGTGGCACCCGTCAGATCGATATCGACGTGCGCGTGGTGTCCGCGACGAATCGAAACCTGCGCGAACTGGCGACTAGCGGCAAATTTCGCGAGGATCTTTTCTACCGGGTCAACGTAATCGATATCGCGCTTCCTCCGCTGCGCGAGCGTGCCGGCGATATCGAGTTTCTGGCTAAACACTTTCTACGCAAATATGCGGGTAGTGGTCAGGTGACGGTCAAGGGATTCGAGCCTGAAGTAATGAGCGCGCTCGAGGCCTACCGATGGCCGGGTAATGTGCGCGAGCTTCAGAACGTGATCGAGCGCGCATGCGCGCTGGCTGAAGGTGAGACCGTCACGCTTGCCGACCTGCCTCAACATCTGAGGTATCCGGCACTGACGTCGGAAGGCTCGCGGCAATCGGTCGATGCCGCGAGCACGATGACGCTCAAAGAAGCCAAAGAACACTGGGTCGGTGAGCTGGAGGCCGCGTACGTGGCAGACCTGGTCAAGCGCGAAGGCGGGAACGTGTCTGAAGCAGCGCGCAAAGCCGGAGTTGACCGCAAGACGCTGCGCAAGCTGATTAGCAAGCACGGTCTAGGTTAGAACCAAAGCGGAATTAAGACGTCTGCGCTGGAATCTCGATTCGAGCCAAGCTTCACTTACGTCAGACGGCTCCACCATTACGGGGAAGTAAGGAGCCGACGACGCGAAGCAGTTCGGCATTCGCAAAGGGCTTGCGCAGGTAGTGCGCCGCGCCTGAACGCATCGCTCGATCCTGTACATACGAGTTGTGTTCCGCGGTCATCAATACGACCGGAGTGCCGGGTGATTTGGTTTGAACGTAGCGCGCGATTTCAAACCCGTCACCGACGCGAAGGTTAATGTCGCATAGAACCAGTGCCGGTTTGTATGCATCAAACAAAGACAAGGCTGTAGGGCTGTCGAAAGCCGATAAGCATTTGATGCCCGCGCGCTCGAGGACTCGCGCGCAGGTTTTCGCCACGTCGCTTTCGTCATCGATGATTAAAACTATCTGCAACACTGTCTGCGACAACCTGTAACCTAATCCATGTGGCGAAATCCCTGATCTTCAGCGCGTCAGCTCTCCGGGTCCTAATCGTCGTTGAAAGAAAGGGCGGGTCGTCAGTTTCGATACCTGGTTAACGGCGGCCTTATCAGCTACACAATTCGTGCCACTACTGGCTGATGAATTAATGCCCGCATTTGGCGCGAGTTCTGCGCAGGTAAATACGACTTTGTATTTTAAGGGAATCTCTTTTTTCCAGGTGTGAAAAAGTTTCCGCAAATGGCGACATGGGACGAAAATAGCCTGAAATAGCATTCTACCGCCAAAAATTAGTGGCATACGATGTGCTTGGAGCACAACGCGCTTTGGCGATTCCGGTCGGCGAAGCTAGACCAGTCAAGTGGAGAAGGTATGCCAATCACCAAACAGTCCCGAGGAATAATTCGCAGCCGCAACCGCCAATCGGTACGGGATGACAAATCCCCGCAGGTGGTCCGAAAGACTATCCCGGTGCACGAGCCGACGGTGTGTGTGCGGTGTGGCGCGGTGTACCTGCGCAAAACCTGGCGGCACAATCACAATTTGACCGACGACCAACTCGACCGCAGCCGTTGGGGCTTGTGTCCGGCGTGTGAGCAGGTGTCGCGACAGGAGGGACAGGGCCGGCTGGTTATCAGCGGCGTCGCAGTTGAACGGCAGGACGAAGTTCGCCGCCGGCTCAACAATGTCGCTGAACGCGCGATGAAAACTCAGCCCGAGAGGCGGATCGTATCGATAGAATCCGCTGACGGCGGCGGCGCGCTCGAAATCCTGACCACATCGCAAAAGCTCGCGCATCGATTGGCGCATGAGATCAAGAAGCTTCTGCGCGGGAAAGTCAGTTATTCGTGGAGTGACGACGGGACCCTGTTCGCAACGTGGGCCGCCAAACCAGCGAAGCGAAAGGCGTAACGCTCAATCCCTCGGGCTATCCCTGCGAGGTTCCTTGTGAATCTTTTTCCCTGAGTTCGGGGCGAATCGTAAGTACCATGCACGGGGCTTCACGCACGACCTTTTCCGCTACGCTGCCCATGAAAAACCGCGACATACCGCGACGGCCGTGGGTTGCCATGACGATCAGGTCGGCGTCGAGCTCACGCGCCGCCTGATTGATCTTGTCGGCCGGATCGCCACGCTTGATCACGAATTGAACCGAGCTCACATCCCGCAGATGAGCGCCAGCAATTCTTTCCAGCTCGCCCTTCACCGCAGGCTCATCCACCGCGAATAGACCCTGGTACCAAGGTGGATCGGGCACGACAATATTGGGCGGAATGACGTGCATAAGAAGAATCTGAGCGCCGCCTTCCAACGCCAACTGTCGCGCCAAATCGAGAGCGACGAGCGAGTTAGGATCGTTGAACTGAATCGGGCTGAGGATTTTCTTGAACTTTGGCATCGGTATGGCCTCGCCCGAACATCACGATTTGTGCCAGTGAATCGGTAAAGCGCGTTCCACGCGGCCGCTGTCTTCGGCGGACAATCGTTGCGATTGGTAAAGTCGGTAGGGGAACTCATCCCCGGCGTGGGGAACCGATTCCCCACTTGAAGAGTCCGAGCGCTGCCCCGTCCGCTCAAGAAAATCGATGGTAATGCGCTGAATCGAAATGGCACATCCCATGCTCCAGAAGGTCGCATCGGACGATGAAGCATTTCATCATGCGCAGCGGCTTTAGACGTTAAAAAAAAACGACCCGCTGAGAGCGGCGGGCAGACGTTAGGAGGCATGACAATGGGATTACTCGAAAAATGGAAACCATCGAGGGACGTCGATCGCTTTCGCAGCGAATTTGACGACCTGCTCGAGCGATTTGGCTTCGACCGTGACTGGTTTGGCCCCTTCCCACTGAGCCGCGAGTTCTTTGGCGAGACCGAGACGAAGCCGCATCGGCCCGCGATCGAAACTCGAGTGGAAAACGGTAAGTTTATCGCTCGGGCCGATCTTCCCGGCGTCGAGCCGAAGGACGTCGACATCAAGGTCGTGGGCAACATGCTGTCGATCAAGGGTTCGCGCGAGGAGAAACACGAAACGAAGAAAGCCGACTATTTGCGCCGCGAGGTCCGTTACGGCGAGTTCGAGCGAGCGATCTCCCTGCCGGAAGGGGTAAAGGCTGACGAGTTGAAGGCCACCTATCACGACGGCATTCTGGAGCTAACGGCGCCGATGGCCAAGGAAGCCATGCCGAAGGAAGTCAAGATCCAGGTCGAATCGAAAAGCAAATAGGCGCGAGCCCTGCGGGGGCGCTTTTGCGGGGCGGGTGCGGTTTTTTATAATGCATCCGCTTCAAAGGAAAGGTGAGTTTCGTCGAGAAGTAGTGAAACGACGTAAAGCGTCGAGCGAAGAAAGGAGCCACTGGCAACATGGATCCGAATGACGCCACTAAAGAGGCGGCAAAGACGGACTGCTTTGGTTCACGAGAGGACCAAATCAGAAAACGCGCCTACGAATTATATCTAGCCCGCGGGTGCGCACCTGGAGGTGAAGTCCAGGACTGGTTGCAGGCGGAAGCTGAGATAACGTGGAAGCTGCAGCACTAGGATCCGTGCCGCGGCGCGTGGACTTAGCCAGCCATCCATCCGATAACATCGTCCATATGAAAAGTCGCGGACTGCTGATCGCTTTTCTACTGTGCCTCGTGACCGTCTGCCCGGTTTACGCTGACGCCTCGGGCAAAACTGAATATCTCGCGGATTGCGCGCGATGCCACGCTCCCGATGGAAAAGGGCGGGTTGCGGAAATGCGGCAGGTTAAGGGTTACAGGTCGGTCGATTTGACTCAGCTCAGCAAGTCAAACGGTGGTAAGTTTCCGCGCCAGTCGGTGTACGACGCGATCGACGGCCGCAAGCGTTTTCCCGCACATTTCATCGGTGACATGCCGACCTGGGGACTTCAATATCAGGATGCAAATCAAGGGTCGAAGGCGAACGAGGGAAAAATCCGCCACAGGATTACCGCACTGGTCGACTACATCGAATCGATCCAGGAATGATTTCAGCGTCAAACCGCCGGACGCACGTGCACGCGGCCGCGATTGATCGAGATAAAGACGTCACCCACCAGATTTCTCAACTCGTGATTCACGCCGCCACGAAGGCTTCGCGCAGCCTCGTGAGCAAGATCGTCGAGCGAAAGAAGCCCTATCAGTCTTCCCTCATGATCGACTACCGGAAGTCGGCGGACTCCGCTTTGCCCCATTAGCTTGGCCGCCTCGCTGATGTCATCGTGAGCATTGCAGCAGAAGACCTTCCTTGCCATCGCGTCGCCGACTCGCAGCGCGTGCAACAATTTTCCCTGGGTATAAGCGGCCATGCAGATATCCCGATCGGTCAGAAAACCGATCGGCCGCGATTCTTCGTCGACAACCGGTATCGCACCGCAGGAGTGGTCCCACATGATTTGCGCCGCGTGGTTCAAGGAATCGTGCGGGCGACAAACTTTGGCATTGCGATTCATGATTTGCTCAACTCTCATCGTTTCTCCGCTCCCTGGTCCTGCAATAGACCGCCTGCCCGACTCTGTCGAGCCTGATGACCGAACGTAATCGAACTAACTGCCTCGCGCGATCTAGCAGTCTGCGTGCCGTCCAAATCGGGGCCATCGAAGCGCGCCGACATTCCCTTCCGAAGAGCTAGTGAGGACTCGCGCGGTCGCGGACGCTCGCTTCTTTATTGTCCGCGATTAAGCTAGGATTCGCGGCGCTGTCGCCTGGAAGTCCTGCCGATGAAGTGCGCCGCCTGCCATGCCGAAATGCCCTCTGGCCTGCGCTTTTGTGAAGAGTGCGGCTCGCCACTCGAACGTCGATGTCCTCAATGCGGCGCAACTCCCGGACCCGCCGCGAAATTTTGTGGCTCGTGCGGTTGCCGGCTGGCGACGCTTCCGGAAGGCGCAGCGGATTTGCCGAATTCTCGAATCACGAACGCGCTCGATACGCCGCCAAACCAATCCGCTGCCGGAGTGGCGCAGGGCGCCAGCGGGCATGCCGAGGGGGAAGTCGAAGGCGAGCGCCGCCAGGTGACCGTGCTGTTCGCCGATATCGCGGGATTCACGGCGATGGCGGAGAAGCTTGATCCCGAGGAGGTGCATCGAATCACGGAGCGATGCTTCGAGCTGGTCACCGTCGAGATTCATCGCTTCGGAGGCTCGGTGAATCAGTACGGCGGCGACGGCGTGATGGCGCTGTTCGGCGCTCCCATCGCACTCGAAAACGCGCCGCAACGTGCGGTGCATGCCGCATTGGGAATTCAGCGCGCGCTCAGGGATCACGCCGATGAGATGCAGCGCGCACACGGCGTTAGCCTCAAGATGAGGATCGGGTTGAACACGGGGCTGGTGGTGGTTGGAAGAATCGGCGCCGAGCGACCGATGGAGTACACCGCGATCGGCGATACGATCAATCTCGCCTCGCGCCTGCAAACCACCGCTCGTCCGGGCAGTGTCGTGGTCAGCGAAACGACTTACAAAGCGACAGTCGGGTTTCTCGAGGTGCAGGATCTCGGCGAGTTGCAGTTGAAAGGTCACGCTCCAGTGCGCGCTTTCGAGATTATCCGCGCGCGCTCGCAGCGCACTCGAATCGACGTCGAGGCTGAGCGCGGTCTTAC
>Ga0335078_10010743_pt1 | contig 13557 bp, 8 predicted proteins | sample Lox_Sample_32_FD_206711 | JGI IMG/M metagenome (GOLD analysis project Ga0335078, IMG submission 206711) | Soil microbial communities from Loxahatchee National Wildlife Refuge, Florida, United States - Lox_Sample_3.2 | ecosystem: Environmental > Terrestrial > Soil > Wetlands | place: USA: Florida...
CGACTGCATGATGGTATGGGCGATGATGGGATTGATTTCGATACCGGTGACGTCCGTGCTGCCCGAGGCAAGCGCGCGAGACACGTCCCAGCCGCCGCCGGGTCCGATGATCAGGGTTCTGGCGCCGGGACGCAGATCGTAAACGATACCCGGTCCCTGATACAGCAGGACCTCGCGATCGGCATTGCTGAAATGGTCCCAGTCGAATCTCGCGATGCCCGTGGACGCGTCGGCATCAATGAAGATGCCGAGTCCGGGGCCCATTTTCGCTATGGCGACCCGCGAGAAACTGTTCCATTTCACATATGACTCGGCGGGCAGCGACCTTCCTTTGGCGAAGCGGATATCCACGGGATGAAACTTGAAGTTGAGGGCGATCAGCGAGACGATGGCGAGTGCGAGCACCACGGCCGCGGCCCGTCTCCGGTCCTGACCCGCCATGTTGAACCAGATAGCGCCGGAGACGGCGAACAACACGGCGGCGGCCAGTACCGTGTTCGGGCCGCCCAGCAGGTTCAGCAGGGGCACCAGAGCGAGACAACCGGCGGCAGCTCCCAAAAGGTCGAACAGGTACACCCGGTTGATTCGCGATACCGTCTCCCCGATCGCCAGCGAAAGCACCGTGCCTGCCAGGAAGAATGGAATGGAACTGGAGAAGTAGATCAGGATAAAGGAAAAGAGGCGCAGCTCGGCAGGCTGCCGAATGATGAACAGCAATGCCGCGATTACCGCCAAGCCATTCAGAAACGCCAGCTTCCCCATCCGCGAGAACAATCGCTCCCGGCGGCTAATGACGTAGTACGAAAACACACCGCCCGCGCCGAGGCCGAATAGTGCCAGCGAGATGGCGAGGAACGCGAAGTGATAGTAGAAAACCACCGAGTAGATGCGGGTGAGGGAGAGCTCAAGCAGCAGCGTGGCCAGTGTGGTGAGCGACACCCCCAGATAAAGCTGTGGCCAGCTCATCTCGGGCGTATCGGAAGTCGAAATAATGCGGGGCAAAACTCTATCGTATCGGAAGGGCCTGAAGCACGGCCCGAATCTCGAACGCACCCCGCGGGCCCGCGGCTCGTGCGCTTCTTCCCTGACAGAGGGACGTCGCGGCGCTTCCGGCGGGTTCCTCTTTTTCACGCCGGATGCCCTCTCGCCCCAGTGGAGGCCGGTTCGGGGCCTACATCATCGCCACCGGCGGCGCAGGATCTTCGGGACGTCCGGCGTTGGCCAGTGGGACCCGCACCATCACCAGAACCATCACGGCGACCACGGCAACCGCGATGATCCACGGCGGGGATTGCAGCAATTGCGGCTGCTGGCCGCGCCAGATGCCGGCGATCACCAGGCCGCAGAGCGCCTCGCCCGCGATCAGGCCGGAAGCGGTGAGCACGCCGGCGTTATCGACACGCGCTTTCTGAGCGTCATTGAGCCCGGCGCGGTCGCGCATTTTATCGGTAATCCAGCGAATCAAGCCACCGACGAAGATCGCCGCCGTTGTTTCGATGGGCAGGTACATGCCAACGGAGAACAGCATGGGGCTGCGCACTTCCACCAGAATCATGGCGAAGCCGAGCAGGATACCCACCACCACCAGCGGCCATGCCATGTTGCCGCCAACGATTCCCTGCGCCAGCATGGCCATCAGACCGGCCTGCGGGGCGGGAAGCTGCGCGCTCCCGAAATGGTAAGCGTTGTCCAGAATCATCAGCGGGAAGAAGAGCACCAGCGAGGCCACGATGATGCCGAAAATGTCGCCAATCTGCATACGGGCGGGGGTTCCGCCGAGGATATGGCCGACTTTCAAATCCTGAAGCATTTCACCGGCGACTGCGGAGGAAACGCAAACCACCGCAGCGACGCCCAGTACGGCCGCGACGCCGCCCGCGCCGGAAACGCCCAGCACCACCATTAGCAGCGCGGCAACGACGAGCGTGCACAGCGTCAGTCCGGAAACAGGATTGTTAGAAGACCCGATCATGCCTACCAGGTTGCCCGAGACCGCCGCGAAGAGGAAGCCGAGCACCACCATCACGAGTGCCGCCACCACTGCGCCAACAATAATGCTGGTGGCTGAAAGGTTATGAGCACCCGCGATAAAGAAATAGTAAAGGCCGATCATTGCCAGAAACACGAGCGCCACGCCTGTGAACACCACCTTCATGTTGAGATCGCGCTCCGTCCGGCCCGTGGCGGCGTGCGCTTCCGCCGATTTCCTTAGATCGGAGATGGCGCGCTTCAGTCCCATGGCGAGCTGCTTACGCATCCGAAAGAGTGTGAAACAGGCCCCCACGAGCATTCCCCCCACGGCGATGGGACGCACGATGGAGAAATAGACGGCGCCCGCGAGGAGAGGCCATTTCGGAGGTGTCCCGGCCGGCAGAGTCTGCGCGATCGACGGGCCCATGACGAACGTCAGCAGGGGGACGAGAAGTCCCCATGCCAGCACGCCACCGGCGAAATTCAGGGAGGCCAGCCGCGGGCCGATGATGTAGCCAACGCCGAAATAGGCTGGGCTCACCGCAGGGGAGTTGAAGATGGTAGTTCCGCCGGTGGTGACGGTGGTGACATTTGGATTCGTGCTGGTGCGCAGAAGCAGGCTCTTTCCGAGCGCGCTGATGTTCACAACGAAGGTGTGCACCGGCTCGAAGACGTTGAACAGGCCGAGACCGTTCACCAGCGCCCCGAATCCCATGTTTGCGAAGAGAATCTTCGCCGCCTTCGAGCCCTGCTGCCCGGCCTTATGGATTTCAGATGCGGCTACAGATTCGGGGAAGGGCAGCTCGGCGTCTTCCACCATGACGCGGCGCAGGAGGGTCACGAAGAGGATGCCCAGCAGGCCGCCGATGACCATCAGAGCGACCGATTGCCAGTACTTCTGCATCACCAGACCGGGCCACAACTGCGCGAGCACGAACGCCGGTATGGTGAATACGGCGCCGGCAGCCACCGACTCGCCAATGGACCCGATTGTTCGCGCGATGTTTTCCTCCAGCAGCGATCCTTTCATCAGCCGCAGGAACGCCATGCCGATGACGGCCGCTGGATAGGTGGCCGCGATGGTCATGCCCGCTTTCAGGCCGAGGTAGGCATTGGCCGACCCAAGAATCGCGGTCAGGACAAGGCCAATCAGCACGGCGCGCACGGTAAATTCGCGCATGCTAACGTGTTCGGGAACGTAGGGTTGGTGTTTCGCCGGAGTCACGCAGTAGAGTGTATCAGGCGCACAGGCGGGGCGGTGACGGTACCATCTACACTGGTTCTTATGCCCGCTAAACAATACTCAGCCGCGCCGCCGATGCAGATCGACGCACAAAAGAAACACAAAGCTACGTTCGAGACCTCGCGTGGCACCATCGTATGCGAGCTGTTTGCCAAGGACGCGCCGAAGACGGTGAATAATTTCGTATTCCTTGCGCGAGAGGGGTTCTACGATGGAACAGTATTCCACCGCGTCATCGACAACTTCATGATTCAGGGTGGCGATCCGACGGGTACCGGCCGAGGGGGCCCCGGCTACCGGTTCGAGGACGAAACGAAGGGCAATCCGAATCGCCATCAGGTCGGCTCGCTGTCAATGGCCAATGCCGGGCCGAACACCAATGGCAGCCAGTTCTTCCTCACGCATATCGTCACCGACTGGCTGGACGGCAAGCACACGGTGTTCGGCAAGGTGCTAAGCGGCCAGGATGTCGTAAACGCGGTAAGGCAGGGCGACACGCTGAATAAGGTCACGATCAGCGAAGAGTAAAGGTATGATGGGTATATCCCGTACATGCCCCGCTACTGGCTAATTGCGGCTGTCGCAGCCTTCGCGCTGGTGGCGTCCGCCTGCAAACGCTCGGTACCTGAAAACGTTGCGGCGACGGTGAACGGCCACGTCATCACCTACCAGGATCTGGAAAAACAATATCAGCTTCAGTTCTCGTCGGCGGAGAAATCCGGCCAGACGTTGCCCAACGGGCTTGACAAGAGCAGCGACGAAGAAACCCTCGCTCGCAAGATGGAAGTGCTGCGGGCGATGATCGACAACCAGATCCTCCTGCAGCGTTCCGAGAAGCTGGGTTTGATGGCCACCGACGGCGACGTGGATGCGAAGCTGGCGGAGTTGCGGGCGCCGTTCACGCAGGAAGAATTTCAGAAGCAGCTTGAAGCGCGGCACATGACGCAGGATGACCTGAAGGTCCAGTTGCGCCAGGAACTGAGTGTTCAAAAGCTGTTCAACAAGGAGGTCACTTCGAAGATCTCCATCACCGACCGCGATATTCGGGAGTTCTATGACGCCAACAAAGGGCGGTTCAATTTCCCGGAGCCGCAGATCCACATGGCCCAGATCGTGGTGACGCCGCAGCCCGATTCCAACGTCCATAATCTCAAGAACGACAAGGCTCAGAGCGACGAGGAGGCCCGGAAGAAGATTGAGATGCTGGAGGCGCGCATCCAGCAGGGCGAGGATTTTGGAATGCTCGCGCAGAACTACTCGGAGGATCCCGCTACCGCCCCGAACAACGGCGACCTCGGGTTTGTGCCGGAATCGGCGCTGGAGCGGGCCAGCCCGGAGTTGCGGAAAGCAATTGCTTCGATGGCCCCGGGGCAGGTGACGCCAGTGCTGCACACGCAGGAAGGCTACCGGATTCTGAAGGTCATCTCGAAGGAGCCGGCGGGCCAGCGCGAGTTCGAGAATCCCCGCGTGCAGCAAGACATCCGTGAAACGCTCATGAACCGCAAGGAGCAATTGCTGCGCAACGCCTATTACGAGGTTGCGCGGGACGAAGCGAGCGTGACAAACTATCTGGCCCTGTCGGTTGTTCAACGGGGCAAGTAACCGCGCGGCGCGGGGCGGATCGCGCAAAAACCGGGGTCAGAGCGCGTGCTATCGTTACGCTGGACCGCTCGTCGAATACCTCCAAGGGAGAACGCCGATGACCCTGCCGTGGTGTGCCCCTGGATTGGCGGGCTGCGCGCTCGCCGCCTGCTTCGCGATTGTTCTTTCCTCTTCCGCACGGGAGCGGTTCGATATGAAGGTCCGCAACGACTTCTTTGCGGGGCTTGAGCTGCAAAGCCAATACTTCGGCTATCTGGGAACGCACGCCTGCGGCCAGTTGCTTTTCGGGCTGGCCGACGGATACGGCCGTCTTGGCGACCGGGAAAGGCAACCGAGTGGTTCACCCGGATCAAGTCTGACCTGCCGAATACTGCGAAATGAGCCCTTGCACCGAGCCGCCAGCCTTCAACGGCTCGTGCGTAGTCTACGATAGCAACGAGGGCGCCGTGGTTCGGCTTACAAAGTCTTACGGGTCCTTATCATGGCTGCTTTCAGGGAACGTAACCTTGCGCCATTCCGGAGCGCCCTCCCATTAGTGGACAGCGGGCATGGGATCGGTGTGTTTCGTGCGATTGGTGTATTGATTCTCGCCGCGGTGACGCTGGCGGCTCAAAAGCCCGCGACCGTCAGGGTCGCGGGTACGGTGAGATCGGCGGGTTTGGCGATTCCTGGCGCAACCGTTGCCGCCACGCAGGGCGCGCAGAAGGTGTCCACCACCACCGACGACGCCGGTCGCTATGAGTTGAATCTTCCAAGCGGGACGTGGAGCATTCAGGTGGAAATGATGGCGTTCTCCACGGCGCGGCGGGACGTCACGGTGGGGGATGCGCCGGTTAGCGTCGACTACGCACTGGAACTGCGGCCACCTGGAGGCGGGCAGTTCGCAAATCGGGGTGGCCAGGGTCAGTACGGTCCGCCGGGTCAGCGCGGCTTTCGCAATGTGAATCTCAATCAGACGAACCAGATTGAGACGCTGACGCAGGAAGCGCAAACTAACGCCGAGCAGCAGCAGGGACAGGCCTCCAACGCCAACGAAGCGTTTCTGATGAACGGTACGCTCGATCGCGGGCTGCAGCAATCGCAGCAGCCGAATTTCTTCGGCGATGGCATGGGCGGATTCAACCAGCAGAACCAGGGAAATCCGTTCGGCCAGCCAGGCGGAGCGCCTGGTGGAGGACCGGGAGGCGGCCCCGGATTCGGTGGTCCGGGTGGACCGGGCGGTCCCGGCGGATTTGGTGGCGGTCGAGGCGGCTGGGGCGGCCGAGGTGGCGCCGGACGTCAGGGCGGCCCTGGCGCTCGACGAGGTCAATGGGCAAATGGGCCCTTTGGGAATCGCGCAAACCGGGGCCGGCAGGGATATCACGGCTCGCTCTCATTCAGCCTCGATAACTCAGTTTGGGATGCGCGGCCGTTTTCACTGACCGGCCAAACGGTGGCCAAACCGAGCTACGCGCAGAGCCGGTTCAGCTTCGCCGGCGGCGGTCCGCTGATGATTCCCAGGCTGGTGCACACCAGCAAGACATTCCTGTTCTTCAGCTATTTTGGGACGCGTGCGCGGAATCCTTACGATGGCGTCGGCACGGTGCCCACCGCGGATGAGCGCGCCGGCAACTTCTCGGCGCTGCCGGGGCAGCTCTACTACCCCGGCACCAACACGCCGATTCCGGGCAACGTGATTCCGCCGGGCTTCCTGAATACAACGTCTCTGCAGGCGCTGAGCCTGATCCCACTCGCCAATCAGCCGGGCACCGTGCGGAACTATCAGTACACCACCTCGGTGGGCAACAACGCGGACAACTTCGGGGTGCGTGCGAATCACAATCTCTCGCAAAAGGACCGGTTTGACGGGAGTTTCAACGCCCAGCATCGCAACGGCGATTCGGCGAATCTGTTCGGATATCTGGACCCCACCAGCGGCGCCGGCATCACCACCAGCATCGGCTGGACACACAACTTCTCAAGTAACACGCTGAGCCATCTGGTGGGCAGTTTCAGCCGGAACAGCAACCGGGCGACGCCGTTCTTCGCCGACAATCCGGCGGCTAACATTCCGATCGATGGAGCCGCGGTGCCGCCATCCGATTATGGGCCGCCGGCGTTTTCGTTCACTAATTTTTCGACGCTGAGCGACGCGAACGCGGTGCGAACGGTGAATCAGTCGACGGGCGTTTCCGATACGCTCACCCTGATTCGCGGCACCCACAGCATCACTGCAGGTGGGGGCTTCCGGCGCATGCAGATCAATCAGGTGACCGACCAGAACGCCCGCGGCGCTTTCACGTTCACGGGCATCGAGACGAGCGAGTTCATCAACGGCGAGCCGGTGCCGAATACCGGGAACGATTTCGCCGATTTCCTGCTGGGCTATCCGTATTCCAGCAGCGTATCGAGCCCCCGGAACGACTACTTCCGGTCTTCGGCCTGGAACGCTTTCGCGAGCGACGACTGGCACATGCGGGAGAACCTGACGCTGACGCTGGGACTGCGCTATGAGTTTTTCTCGCCGTACACGGAGAAATACGGGCGCATCGCGAATCTGGAAGTGCCGGCCGCGCTGGTGGAATCGCCGGCGGGAGCCGCGGAGCCAGTGACCGAAGTCACGCCATCCACCGCGGGGCAACCCGCGGGCCTGATCAAGCCGGTCTACGATTTGTTCTCGCCACGCACGGCACTGGCGTGGAAGCCCTGGAACGAGCGATCGACGCTGGTGCGGCTTGGATACGGTATCTACTACAACGGCTCCATTTACGCCCAATTCCCGGCCCAGCTTGCCGCGCAGCCGCCGTTCATTACGAACCTGAGTCTGCTGAACAGCACGGCGACGCCGATTCCAATTCAAACGGTGCTGACAGCGGCATCGCCAACGGAAGTGACGAATACATACGCCGTCGATCCGAACTACCGTCCAGGTTATGCGCAGACGTGGAATGTCTCAGTGCAGCAGAATCTGCCGAAGTCGTTCATTTTTGACCTGGAGTATCTGGGTACGAAAGGGACTCGCCTGGACACCGAGATTCAGCCCTTCCGCTCACTACTCGCCGCGGGGGGCGGCCGTGTGGCCAGCTTCGTCTACGATGAGTCCGACGGCAATTCGATCTACCATGCGCTGCAGGCCCGGATCATTCGCCGTTTTGCGCGAGGCATGTCGCTGAATGCCTTGTACACGTTTTCTAAATCGATCGACGACGCTTCGACGATAGGCGGCGGCATGGCGGTGGTAGCGCAGAATCCCTACGACATCAGCGCCGAGCGTGGATTGTCGAGCTTCGATCAGCGGCATACCTTGAACCTGAGTTATGTTCTGCAGTCGCCGGTAGGCGGACCCGCCGAGCTGCTGCACTCGCATCCATGGGCTGAGCGGGCCTTACGCGATTGGCAGATCAGCGGCAGCGTGACGTTTACTTCCGGCCTCCCGTTGACGGCCACCATTCTGGGAAATCAGGCGGATGTGATCGGCAACGGCGAAGTGGGCAGCAGCCGCGCCGAGGCCACCGGCTTGCCCATCGAAGGCGCCGGTTATCCGCTCTTCAATCCTCTGGCATTCACCACACCTCCAGCGGGCGAACTGGGCGATGCGGGGCGTAACACGATTCCCGGCCCGGACCAGTGGGGTCTGAATCTCTCGCTGGCGCGATCCATTGATCTGGGCGAACGGCGACGGCTCGAGTTTCGCGTGGACTCGCGGAACTTTACCAACAGCGTCTTTTACACCTCATACGGGACGGTGGTGAATTCATCTACGTATGGGCTGGCAACAGCGGCGTCTTCCATGCGCACCATGACGATGACCATGAGGTTTCGGTTTTAGAAGGTATGCGACGCTTCATGGCTCTTCCTGGGATGATCGCTTTGTTCGCGGCGGTGCTGTTGCCGCAGGAGAATCGCGATCTGGTCTTTCACGTGAACAGCAATCTGGTGGTGGTGGACGTATTCGTGCATGATCGATCGGGGAAAGAGATACCAGGCCTGAACAAGGACGACTTCACGCTGCTGGAAGATGGGAAGCCGCAGAAGATCGCGGTGTTCGATTACCAGAGCCTGAGCGGTGCCCCCGCAGCGGCGTCGGCGCCGGGAGCCCAGGTGGCAAACGTGAGCGCGCCAGTCGCTAAGCCCGCGCAGGGACTGAATGCGAGCGCTCTGCCCGGCGGGGATCGCTATCGGGACCACCGGCTCCTCGTGCTGCTCTTCGATCTTTCGTCCATGCAACCGGCCGAGCAGGTGCGCGCCACGCAATCGGCAACGAAGTTCCTGGACCAGCAGATGACACCCTCGGATCTGGTTTCCGTGATGACGTTTTCAAACGATCTGCACACGGTGCAGGAGTTCACTGGCGACCGCGATTTGCTGAACGAGGCGATTCATAAAACCGCGATCGGCGAGGGCAGCGATCTGAACGTGGTGGGCGACACGGGTGATTCGACGAGCGGTGAGGACACCGGCGCGGCGTTCGTGGCCGATGAGACCGAGTTCAACATCTTCAATACGGACATGAAGCTGAGCGCCCTGGAAACGGCGGCGAAGACGCTGGGAGCCCTTCCGGAGAAAAAGGCCGTAGTGTATTTTTCGAGCGGTATCAACAAAACCGGCGTCGAGAACCAATCGCAACTTCGCTCCACGGTGAATGCCGCTGTGCGCGCGAATGTTTCCTTCTATCCGGTGGACGCGCGCGGGCTGACCACTATTATTCCGGGCGGCGGCGATGCCAGCCACGCGGCTCAGCGAGGTTCCACATTGTACAGCGGCGCTGCGCAAACGTCGCAGCGCAATTCGTTCAACGATTCCCAGGAGACACTGGTGAGCCTGGCGCAGGACACTGGGGGGAAGGCTTTCCTCGACAACAATAACCTGGCCCGGGGAATCGAACAGGCGCAGAAGGACATCGGCAGCTACTACATTCTGGGCTACTACAGCACCAACAGCGCGCTGGACGGGAGATACAGGAAGATACAGGTGAAGTTATCGCCAAAGGTCCAGGCGAAGCTCGACTATCGGCAGGGTTATTATGCGGCGAAGGAGTTCGCTAAGTTCTCGTCGGCGGACAAAGAGAGCCAGTTGCAACAAGCGCTGCTGCTCGGCGATCCGATGACCGATCTTCCGCTGGCGCTGGAGGTCAACTATTTCCGGCTGGGCCGCGGCGATTACTTCGTTCCCGTGGCCGTGAAGATTCCTGGCTCGGCCATCGAGCTGGGACAGAAAGGCGCGAACGAGGTCACCGATTTCGATTTTATCGGCGAGCTGCGCGACGCGAAAGGCCGGCTGCTTCCGGCCGGCGTGCGCGACGGAATCTCTGTGAAACTCGATGCGGAGAATCAGGCGAAACTGCAGAGCCGCAACTTCGAATACGACACCGGCTTCACGCTTCCTCCCGGCGAATATCATCTGAAGTTTCTGGCGAGGGAGAACCGGACCGGTAAGATGGGAACGTTCGAAACGACGTTCACCATTCCGAACCTCGATGCGAAATCCGGGTACCTGCCCATCAGCTCGGTGGTATGGAGCAATCAGCGGGAGCCGTTGCAGGCGGCTGTGGGATCGGCGACTAAGCAGAAGAAAGCGGACGCAGCCAATCCTCTGGTGGATAACGGCGAAAAGCTGATCCCCAGCGTGACACGCGTGTTCCGTAAGGATCAGAACCTGTACGTTTATCTGGAAGCCTATGATCCGGCGGTGATTCCCGAGGCCAAGCGCGCCAACCTGGTGGCGGCGCTGAGCTTCATGCGCGGGAAGACGAAGGCTTTTGAAACGCCTCCCGAGCGCTTGAGCGAACTCGCGCCGAAACGCAACAGCACTCTGCCGATTCAGTTCCAGGTGCCGCTGGCCAAACTGCCACCCGGCCGCTACACTGCGCAGGTCAGCGTGGTGGATGAGCTGGGCCGGCGTTTTGCTTTCTCCCGCGCACAGGTGGTGCTGCTGCCCTAAGGATGGCGCGGACTACGCTCCGCGCGACGGTGATGCCGAGAGGGACGCTGAAGCTCGACGATTGTCGTAAGACCATACCGAGCGAGTCCACGAACACGCACCGGCCGCAAGGGTCACGTCGGCGGAGACCGTCAGCCTTGCTGTGGCTGGTCCACCCTTGCTCGGCGAAACAAAAAGTGTCTTTGGCGTAACACTCACGCTTGCGGCTGAATTGTTCGGGCTGACGATCAAGTTGGCGCGCTCTCCAGCAGATTATCGGGAGAATTTCGCTAAATCGACCGCACCGGCATGGCGACGATGTCATCCACGCGCATGGCTTCCTTCACCACGAAAGGCTCGCCGTATTTCACCCCTATGAGGTTGCCGTAGAAGCGGGCGATGGCGCCCAGCCGTTCGTGGATTTCCGCCTGGTGCGGGAACAGGTCGGAGCCCTGGGCCGCATCGCCGTACTGCGATTTGTACGTCAACAGCGCGATCATGCGGCGCTCGAATTGCGCGGAGATATCAACGACAAACGATGGCGTCACGTTCGCGTATAACGACGAGTAGATGATCTTGAACGGGCGGTGGGGCGCTGTCCGATCGTCCAGTTTGGTCAGGCCCGCAAGGAAGCAGGCTTCAAAGCCGATTTCGCTGGCACGGTAGTGATCCGGATGCCGGCCCGTCCAATACGGCAGAATCAGCACGCGCGGGCGAAGAATCCGCAGTTCGCCGGCCAGGGTCATGCGCGCGGTCAGCGTGTTTTCCAGCCGCGCATCGGGCCAGCGCATATTTCCACGCCACGCCAGCAGCATTTCGCGGCCGGCCTGCTCCGATTCCTCAATGCGAAGCTCAGGCGTGCCGCGCGTGCCCATGTCGCCGGCCGTCAGGTCGAGCACGCCGGCCCGGTATCCGGCTTCCGCTGCGCGAATCAGCGTTCCCCCACAGGTTTGTTCGACGTCGTCCGGATGTGCCGCAATGGCAAGAACGTCGAGCGGCCGATCGATACCCGCGGCTGTGAAACCCGGCTCACGCATGTTAGTTCCACTGGCGATAGCGCCGGTGCGAGGGCATAACGAGTATAAGCAGCATGCCCGCGATGAATCCACCCACGTGGGCGAACCATGCAATGTCGCCGCGCGCGATCTGCGACCCGCCCCCAATGGAGCCGAATCCGTTGAAGAACTGAATGGCAAACCAATAGATCAGCAGGAATGCAGCGGGGATATCCAGCGTCGTCAAAAAGATGATGATGGGCACCAGGGTTACGATGCGCGCCCGCGGGAAACGTATGAGATATGCGCCCATTACGCCGGCGATCGCGCCACTCGCGCCAACGGTGGGCACGGGGGACCAGGGCGTGGCCAGCACGTTGGCCAGAGCCGAGATGACCCCGCAAACCAAATAGAAGAACAGATAGGGGATGTGACCGACATCGTCCTCCACACCGCGGCCGAAGACCCACAGGAACCACATATTCCCGAGAATGTGCAGCCAGCCGCCGTGAATGAACATGGAGGTGAACAACTGATACATGTGAAGGCGGTCGGGAACCAGGCCGTAATGCTCGATGAACAGGTTCAGGCGCAGGTTGCTCATCGTGATCTCGTGGAAAAAGACCGCAACATTGGCCGCGATGATGATCAGCGTCACTGTGGCCGTCGTGTACGTCCGTTCAGAAGAGCGGAGAGGGATCATGCGCGATGAAAATCGGGGTGGGAGCGCCGTTCGGCCCGGCGCATGAACGCTCTCGCTTCTTCCAGCCGCGCGATACCGCCGCGCGCACCGATGCGCGTACAATTCAGCGCGGCCATCGCGTTCGAAAACTCGAGAGCGTCCGCAAGCTGCATACCTTCGAGAACAGCATAACAGAACGCCCCGTGAAAGACGTCTCCGGCGCCGGTAGTGTCCACGCAGTCGACGACGAATCCAGGAGAATAAACAAATCGGCCGCCGGCGCGGGCGAGAGAGCCGTGCGCGCCGAGGGTCATGGCCGCGACGCGCATGCCGTACTCGTTCTGGATGATCTCGAGCGCGCGGAATGGATCGGTCTCGTGTGTCCAGTTGCCGGGGAATTCGGAACTCCCAATCAGGTAATCCACATTCGGCAGGACGCAGCCGAAACCGTCATAAATCGTATCCACATCCACGGTGACCGGAATGCCGGCGCCGCGAGCCAACTCTGCTGCGCGGGCGACGGCCGGAGTATCGTGCCCATCGATGTGGAGCAGGCGAGCGCAGGAGATCATCTCCGGCGCGATCGAGGTGGTGTCGATGCGCAGGCAGTCCTCGCGACGCCAGAGAACCGTGCGCTCGCCGGTAGCTTCATCGATGAGTATGTAGGCGGTCTGATTGGGGCAGCCGCGGCGGATCTGTACGTCATCGAGATTGACGCCGCTCCCCTGCAGGCTCTCCATTTGTACACGGCCGCGCTCGTCGTCGCCAATCGTTCCGATGTACTTCGCCCGCAGGCCGAGGCGGGCACACGTCACCATCGCGCTGGCAACCTGGCCGCCGGGGTTCAATGTCTCGCAGCGAAAAGGCACTTTGCCGCCGTAGGGCGGGAACTTCGGAAGCAGGATGAGTGTGTCGGTGGCGTTCAGGCCGACGCCAACGACGTCGAATTCGGACCCGGGGGCCTGGTTCCTCATGTGCGCGCTATTTTCTCATTTGCGCTTCCACCACCGCGATGGCCGCCAGGTTGACGATGTCATTCACCTCGGCGTTGCGCCGGAGGACGTGGACCGGTTTGGAAAGGCCCATCAGAATGGGGCCGATGGCCTCGGTGCCCCCGATGCGGTTGACAAGCGTATATGCGGCGTTGGCTGCCTCGAGATTCGGGA
>Ga0335078_10010744_pt1 | contig 13555 bp, 14 predicted proteins | sample Lox_Sample_32_FD_206711 | JGI IMG/M metagenome (GOLD analysis project Ga0335078, IMG submission 206711) | Soil microbial communities from Loxahatchee National Wildlife Refuge, Florida, United States - Lox_Sample_3.2 | ecosystem: Environmental > Terrestrial > Soil > Wetlands | place: USA...
GGTTGCAACCGGCTGGGCTCTTAGGCAAGCCTATCGAAGCTTCGCCTCGTTTCCATTAAGCAGTCATGCAGATTACGATCAGTTGATGGAATTTGTAGCCGCTGTCAACCCCAAAAGCGTGTACATTTTCACAGGGCATGCTGAGAGCTTATCGGATCAAATTGGTAGAAGACTTGGTATCAGGGCCGGCCCATTACCACTCATAGCACAAACCAAATTGTTCGACTTCGGGCGTTGCTGAATTAGCCAGACGTACAGGAAAGTATACAGAACTTGCTAGTCCTGTAATAACAGCCTACCCCGGCCGTCCGATTTGGTTCTTCCGAACTAGGGTCTCCACAAACTTTACGATGTTCAACCTGACCGCCCGATTTTTCAGCGCTTTGATGACATCTGTTGTTGGGATTTTCCGCATTTCTTACTGAGCCTCATAGTAATGTCGCGTTTTTTGAAACTCAGATAACCCGACAATCGGCTGTTGACGCCTGCGTATATAATTGCCCGTGGTTGGATAGATCCCAGGATAAAATTGCTGTTCTAGAGCTCAACTAATCATCGTTGAAAGGGAATAGGTGGCTTACCTTAATTCGAGATGCGAGCTGTAAAACTGCAAAGCCTTAAGCGCCTATTCGAAGAAGGATTAGTTACCGAAGTGTTCTCGTTTGGGAACTTCATCCCAAGCAGCAGAAAGGTACGAGCATCAAAACCTGATAATGGACTTGATTGACAGGTTTGAAGATGGTGGCTTGAAAATTGTCAAGGCGGCTTTTGTGGGGTTTGATGCACCATACAAGATCGGTCGTCATGCGCCAGACATCATAGCCATGAACAACGAGGGGCTGTTAGTTATTGGGGAAGCCAAGTGTTGTAACGAGCTTGATTCGCAGGAGACAATGGAGCGTTTTCAAGACTTCTCAAACTTCACGGCGACACCGAAAGAAGGTAAGAGTGAACCCGCCATATTCCACATTATTGTTCCAAGCTCATGCGAAGTGAAACTGGGACAAGTTCTTTCAAGGTTAGGCCTTACTGATAGAATGAATATTGTTTGTTGGACTGATCGCCAGAAGTGAAATTTAAGACCGAACCTTTGCTCAACAGTCTCCTTTGAATGGGCCCCCTTTATGGCCCGTCAAGGACTTCAATAGGGAAATGGCAACTGCGCTTGGCTCGGTACTCACCGTATTGCTAGGATCCGCGGTCATAGATACGATACATTCGCATGTCAAAGAATGTCACAGCATTGCTATTGAGGAAATTCCATATCGACCGAATACTGTCATGAGCGTTATGGAAGACTTATTCAGCATAACTGGAACTATAACGATTGGGAATGCCGTCGCCAAGCGCCTGTTTCAGAACTATGGGTTGGATTTCGTTGACAAATTCGGCTATGACTTACCAGACTACGACATAGAATAGATCAGTCTAGTCGTTAATGTCAGGTGAACTGTTCTTTCCGGTTTTAACTAGCCAAGTTGAATTATGTTTGCATGCCCTCTTGAATTCTTCCTCAGCTTTCTTTAGACTCATTCGTAGAAGTTTGTTACGGGCTTCTTCGGGTTGTCAGGTGAAATTGTATCCGTACTTTTTAGCTATCTGTTGATGTTTCTTCGTTTTCCGCGTTGAATCTAGTTTGCCAGCTCGTTCCTTTAGCAACTCAGGGATACCGTAATAGCCCCGTCCACCCGCCTCTTCATTGATTGCGTTCTTTACTAGCCTTACCAGTTTTTCAGTCGAAGTCTCCGACCGGCATGAATTTTCTTTGCGGGTATCTAACGTACAACCTCAATGATTGACCGCTCGTGTGTATATGCATCGTCGTATGAGGATTGTGTATACACGTCACTCATTCAAAATGTTTCGAAGAAAATAGCTCCATGCAATGTTTCAGTCTCTAATGCGAAAACGGGTTCAAGACTCTAGTTACCACAACCCGTAGAGGGCTGAGTTACAAAAAAAATGCTGTCACTTGAAAGTTAGGTACATGAAGAGGCTGACGGCTACGAGGCCGATGGAGAACATTATGACGACTTCGGGTCTTACCTTGATTCCCGGAGTCTCCTCTTCGAAGAAGCGAAGCAACCCTGCACTCGCGGCAGGCATAGGTGACTCTCGCTTTCGCCTCTTCTCACGAGCACCTGACATTATCAGCCACTCCTTTTGCTTCCGTTGATTTTGCTCGTGCAATTAAACTTTGATTAACGAAACCATCGAAACGACTAGTCTATACTAAGATTCCAGAAATATCCCAGAATAATGCTCAACAACAGAATCAAGACCACGGCGCCTGTTATGAGAACAAATTTGCGGTCGCGGTTGACAGCGAAGACCGCCACGGATAGCAATACTCGGGTTATGGGTGTAGCTATGAGAACAATAGTCGCAAACGTGAGGATAGCCGCTGCACGAAGATCTGACAGTTGTTGGATAAGCTCGCCTGGATTTGAGTAATTACTTATTCCAGTTTGCATAGGGTTCGCGTTTTGTACGAAGAACAGAAGTAGGCCAAACACGTAGAGCAAAGTGCTCGAGGCCATGCCTACGAGGAGTACACGGTACATTGCCTTGTTCAGATCGAACATCATAGTCCCAGCATGGGCAGCGTGATTTTGAACGCTACCGCCAATCCCTCAGCGAACATAGTGTACGCCAAATAAGTAACCAGAACCCCGAAGCTGATTTTCAATACGTAACTTCGCAGCCTGTTCATGATCAAAGTACCCAACGTCGCGCCTACCGTCGTCCCGAGGGCAATAGGAGCCAGAACGTAGACATCCACAACGCCAGCGATGAAAAACAGTAGCGCACCAACTGCTGCCGTTACGCCTATCATGAATTTGCTCGTGCCCACTGCGACTTTTAGCGGAACATTCATGAACATGTTCATCGCCGCGACTTTGATGATTCCTCCACCAACTCCCAACAGTCCAGCAGTAACTCCAGCGAAACTTGAGATTACAGCCCCTTTTGATGCACCCTTGACGCGGTATTCCACCTGTTTGTTCTGTGAGACATCGAAGTAGGAGCCAGCAAGTCCGAGATATTTCGAGAGGCCATCCTGCCTCACATCTGCAAATTTGTTCTGTATGATACGACGTTCGTCGCTTGCTCGTGATTTGAAAGAGCTGAATGCCACGTACGAAAGTAGCACGCCAAAGATCATGAACAAAACCCAGCTCTGTAACAGAAGCGTAATGACGCTACCAGTCAACGCTCCTGCAGTGGTTGCTACCTCTAGGTACATTGCGAGTTTGACGTTCGTTATTTTCTGCTCCAGATATGACGACCCTCCGGCGTTCGATGTGGCAATCACAGATACGAGGCTGATGGCTATAGCTTCGTGAATTGGCACACCCATGAATAGGGCAAGAAATGGGACGATTATTGCCCCACCACCGATTCCGAAGAGCCCACCGAAGAATCCGGCTAAAACCGCAGCCAAAAATGTAATTGCTAAAAATGTGACAGTTACTTCAACCACGACTCTCCGACACCGACCTAACACTATGCTTCCTACTCTCGTCCCGCAGAAACCTACCTGTCTCACCTCTCAGCCGACAACGTAAGAGTCGCTTGAGATCTTCGGGCTCGTCAATATCGAACCCCAAATTTCGTGAATGAAACACTTCGTGCTTGAGGTTCCTTCGTTTGCACATGGATTGATGTTTCTGGAAACTATGTCTGCCGAACACAGGCTTAATGATCCCTGGCGGCTTGAGAAAAAGAACATTGGTCCCATAACCATCTCGCGAGGGAACTAATCCTACAGAATATTCTTCACATTTGGCGAGGAATCGACTCAGGTCGCGCGAATTAGCGAATGGTATATCGGCGTGAATTATCACAACAGCCGACGCCCCTTTCTCTTCAGAATCCAGTATGGCTAACCGCACTCCCTTGTTCAACCCCCGTCTTTCGCCCTCCCAAATGAAACTCGATATGTACGATCTAGCAATCTTCCTTACGTTTTGATCCGCGCTCACTACCGTCACGCGGCCAATCCTCCTGACGCCACGCACCGCACCGAGAACATCATTGAGCATCGCGAGGGTCAGGTGGGCTCGCTCGTCGGGTTTAAGGACCGGTGATAGTCGGGCTTTCGCCAGCTTCACGACGTTGACGGGTATTATCGCGTCTACCCGTTTTGAAGGCTGAGTTCTCAATTGTTCATTTCACTGATGGCGATTCTTGCGAGCCTGGTTTTATCGGCCATTGTTTTCATGAGGGTGTTGGTTGCTATGGGTTTGATTCCGAGCGACTGTATGCGGGGTGCAAGTTTCTTGTCAACGTTGTCAATGATTAGAGCGTCCAGGAAATCGCGGTAGCAGTGGGCTACTCCGTATGCGCTCACTTCCATTCCTAAAGCTTTCATCAACTTATCAGCCGGTCCTTTCACGGTTTTCCCGCCAATAATCGGGCTGATGGCAACTACCTTCGCCCTCGTCGTCCTGCTTGCTGAGCGAATTCCTTTGACAGCCAAGATAGCTCCGATACTAACAATTGGGTTACTTGGGCAGATGAGAACGCCGTCCGCCTTCCTAATCGATTCAATTACATGTCGAGCGGGTCGAGCTGTTCTGGCTCCTTGGAAAAGCACACCGCTAACCTTTGGAGCTGTTCTCCTTTTCACAATATACTCTTGAAAATGCATCCTTCCTTTCTTTGTGTACACATATGTCGTTAAGGGGTCATCGCTTGCAGGCAGAAGCCTTACGCCAAGCCCCAAACGCGAAACTATCATAGCGGTCACATCCGACAAACTCCTGCCTATTCGCAACTGCTCAGTGCGAAAGAGATGAGTCGCCAGATCTCGGTCTCCCAAGTTGAACCATGGAGCATAGCCGTATCTTTGCAGTTGTTCCTGGGTATGGAATGTGTCCCCGCGAAATCCCCAGCCTTTAGCGGGATCCACTAGGCCGGCTAGCGTGTAAGAGACAATATCTAAGTCGGGTGAGATGTGCAGGTCGTAGAATTCCACGTCATCTCCAACGTTGCCGATTATAGTGACTTTCTTCTGCGGTACAACGCGGATTAGGCCCTCAAGGAACCTTGCCGCTCCAACTCCTCCCGCTAGGGCAACGTACAAGTAAGAAAACCGGCCGTGGAGTGGGTTTCTAACTCTTAGTCAACCGGCTTATCCATGGATGGCTGGATGCTATCTCTGGAATCTTCAAGCTTAGCGGATTGACGAAGATGAAAGGCAATCCTACAGAAAATAGAACGTGAAGTGCGTTGAAGATACTGGTCAGGGCGAGCATGAGGATTAGGACTTGCCACATGCCGGCAGATTGCATCCCCAAGACCTGCGCGCTGAATCCAAGATAATTAATCCCGAATATTACAGGACCAAGATATGTGAAAATGAAATAGTTGACAACAAGCATTACGGTGACTCTAGATAAAACAGAAAAACCAAGCATAGATCCGAAAGCTAGTGAAGCGTGTCTATGGTTTCCTAATAGGCGGCGATAAGCAAGACTTCCAAGCCACATCCCCAATAGTGTTGAAAGTACGGATACGAATTTTGCTGCTGGTCCAAGTGGGGAATCTTGTCCGGTTGCAGTGAGGAAGAGCCAGTGGACGGTAGCAGTTATCAGTGCTGGGACGGGACCGAAGATCATGAACGCGAGTACTGAGAAAAGTTCCGCTGGATCAAACTTCAGAAAGGTCAACAGAGGGAATGGAGGTTGGACGCTCGGTGGGAAGACGACGGTTGAAGCTGCGGCTAGGGCGCCGAATACTGCGGCGCCAGTTAGTGTTACGCTTCGTCTTGAGAACAGCCCCCTCTCCATCGGAACCACAAACTCTGGGCACGAAAGGTCACAACTACTTAACTTTTTCATTATGACAATCTTACTAAAAGAACATAATAGTATGTCGTATATAGCGTGAAATCATCGCTTCTTACTATAATTTTTGGCTCGCGCTATGAAATCTCGTGTGTTCTCAACGTTTAGAGGGGAAAGCACTCTTGACCTACCCACCTCGTAGACTTGGAGAAGCCCCGCATTTCGCAGAACTTCCACATGTCTGTAAACCCCTCCATAATCCATCTTCAGATTGCTTGCTACAGCCGTGATGTGCAATGGTTTCTTGCTGTCCATCAGCATGAGCAGAATGCGAAGACGAACTGTGTTACCTAGCGCCGCAAACATTGAGGCAGCAGACTTCAGTTCGTCGCTCGAAGACATTGCCCGACCACGGCCCCACTATTCCGCTCTTTAGATTGATAGCTTTAGGCAGTTAATCCTTGCCTAACGACATTCCTTTGTTTCGGGCAAACTCTGCCATATGCTCTTCGGAACAGAAATGGTACGTTTTCAGCTTGCCACCATCTTCGGCAGCGAAGGAAGTTGCCTTCATTAGATCAAGAACTCTTCCACACAGGTTACACATGACCTTCATTGTTGTCCCTAACGGGTTTGGTTTTTGTTAAGACGTTTCAGTGTGGCTAAATCTGGACTATATGCGTGTCAGGAAGCTTAGGGGATCCTAGCTCACGTATGGTAACTCTCCCCCGCCTCCTCCTTTACGGGATTCACGCGAGAAGCCTCCCCGGGAGAGGTCTTTTGCTTTCTGAACCGCCTCTGCGTTCTCTTTTGCTTGCTTTTCTAGCGCCTTCAAATCGATCGGCATGTTCAACATTTTAGATGAGAGCTGGAGCGCGGCTTTGGCTGCGTTAGCGTCCAGGGAGAGGTAACCTGGGGTTTCTGCTAAGAGGCAGATGGCCGGAATGTTTCGTGGTTTGGCGAGACCAAAAATCAGGCCATTAGTCCCAGTGATAGCTCCCCCTGCCAACTTTACTGCACCAAACGATTCCAACTCTTTCACCAAGTCCTCATCCGTTCCGCCACCGTACACTTTCGGATCCTCAGTGAATCTCTCGGTAGCCATGCCTCCCATCGTGATCACTCTCCTCGACTCGAATTTCAAGGCCAAATCCAACACGACTTCAGCAAGTTCGTACTGCCCCTCAGGAGAGTAGGGTTGTTCGTTGGCGGTGAAGAGTAGAAGGTCTGCTCCGCCTGCGTTGTTCTTCCAGAAATGGAATTCTCCCTTCATCAGCTTCACTACTCCCTCCTCGCTCAGCCAAACTTTCGGAGAAAAGGTGGGAGAGTATACCTCTGCGAACAGCTGAGCGTTCAATTCTTTCTGCAGGTGGTTGACGGCTAACCATGCAACCGAGCCAATACCGGGAAGCCCACAGACCATTACCGGTTTATCTAAGGCAGGTTGCTGATAGTACCGCACCTCTGTTCGCATTCTAGAACCCCTATTGGAATGAAACCGTATGGTATTGCTCGTAATTAGGGTGGTGTGACCTTAACGAAGTCTGCCATTTAATGACTCATTTTGCACGGCCCTTGTGAGGAGGCTATTGTGAGGGTAGTTTCTGTTGGCCAAATGGCGTTAGTCCCCACGTGAAAGGCTTACTTTTCGTTAACTTGTCCACAAGCCGATCCTTCTTCATCGCCTTCAGGTGGTATGTTACGCACGCATATGATAGCCCAGCTTCCTTCACTATTGAGGGGGCACTCTTTCGTTCCTTTTCGAGTGCGAGAAGTATTCGAGTTCGCGCGATCAACCCTGCTTTGACGTTTCGTCTAGAGGTCAAGTAGGCCTTGGGGTGAAGGGCTGAGCGTTTGGACAAGGTATTCACTTCATACAAACTGTGCTAAAGTTGGTTGTTTCTTCTTCTCCTCGTGTTCGCTGAAGATGGAGTTGATCTCCTCGTGAAGTAGCACTAAACGCTGTTCGTGGTATTTGCCCAGATCGTACCTTTTGACGAGGTCTTGTGCCACGGTCAAGTATTTTTCTACACTACCCCTGTACACGGTGAGTGAAAGTTTTCCTCCACATCTGGAGCAGGTCCCCTTCAAGGGTACTCTGCGGAATTTCGCGTTGCAGTTGGTGCAGCGAAATCTCTGGCCGGCGAATGCTTTCAGGTTTCCAGTGAGGTCTCTCATGAAGTGAGTTGAGAGCACTCTTTTTGCGACTTCTCCTGCCTCTACCGCTTTCACTTCCTCCGCCAGCTTCAACTGCAATGTCACTTTGTCAATCATGGATCCGAGTTGTTTGTAGGCGCTTTGCAGGTTTCCGCTTCCTATGTCGCTGATTTCTTGAGTGAACCCTAGCGATTCTAGCACGGCTTGTGAGCCGAGTCTGTCCTGGACCGTCTCGATGACTTTTGTGAGGGCTTTCGGGTCGGTTGCGCGTTGGGTCTCCTCAAAGAATCGGAGCGGGAGGCATTGTACGGTTTCGAGGTTGAAAGCCTGTCTGGCTATTTCGCGTGGTTTGATGCCGATCGTTAGCAGAATTGGGGCATCCATGATTCCCCCGATCCTCGATGGTAGGAATTTCTTGGAGAAATTGAGCAGGATGTCGAGCGCGAGGCTTACGGAATCCTCATCCCCGTCGCAGTCCCGTCTCTTTGCTGCGTGCCAGAAGGGATGGGCGAAGATGACGCTGGCTTTTGTATAACCGATGATTCGACCAATGACTCCTACCGAGGTGTGTGGGGATAACCCTACCACTAAACTGCCAACAACATCTTCTCTACTCTTGATTTTGTAGAATCTTGGAAGACCGTACAATCCTTCAAGAAGATCGTCTAGGAACCTTGCGACTCTGACAAAGTATTCTCCGCATTCCTCGGGAACAATCACGTCATGGACTCTGAGGCTACAACACTGTTCAGGCGACTCTAACGGTTTACCAAAAATATCGAGAACGTACCCTAATTCCCGAACCTTTCCTACTCCTACGCCTATCTCGGTTGGTCTGAAGTGAGTGAGTGGCGCGTTTGTTGCATCGAAACGAACTGTTCCGTCCTTGAACATTGAAATGTCGTATTTTGCCCTCAGAAGTCCCTTCTCAAGCGGCTCGGGAACTCGCATATCGTTCGTCAACCCGCGCACACCCTTCAGGCTCTCAGGCACAACCGCGAGGCCTAGTCGCTTCTCCGCGGACGCTAGCATATCACGGACGGGTACGCTTCGTTGGTTGTATGCCTGGGTGTTGCCTTTGCAGGAGGCGCAAATCTTGTCGGGAGTGTCAATTCCGCACTTGGGGCAGGTGTATGTGATCTCGGTTGTGTTTCCGCATTTCTCGCACGAATTCAGGTGGGTGACGTTTCCGCAGCTCTTACACTTTCGGTAGGCAACTTCTAATGAGATCACAGTTTTTTCAGAGGTGGCTTCGATTATGTTCCGTCGAGCTCCTCCCGACAGGCCTATCGGGAATAAGCAGTGAACCACGGGTTTCATTTCCCGTCTCTTTGCTTTCTCCGGCCTTCCCATTCTTGCTCCTACGTACACGGGCGCCTTCTTCATAACCCGCATCCGCGAAACATGGAGAATCTTCTCGAAGACATCTTTGCCATCTGCCGCGATTCCGGGAGAAGACAAGCCTAGGGACTCGTAGAGCGCGGGTGTGTCTTGATCAACTACTAGAAGGTCGTCTGCAACCTTGTGTGGAACGCAAAGGTTTTCGAGAATGTTCTTGGTGGCCTGATCCTTCTTGGTGGTTACGCGAGCGAGAGAGACGTTACTCACTTTCGCGTCAAGCAGTCTGGAGCGCAGATAGTCGTAGTCCTGTACGGTTATGTTCTCCCAAAACCAGGTATACCTGGGATGGAGGGGGACGTTAGATCGTTTCGCGATTTGCACAGCCTCCTCAGCAGTCGGCCCCTTTTCGGTGAGCCTATCTAGAAATTGACTGAGCATAGCTTCGCTCAAGCCCACTTGGTTGGCCAGTTCGGTTAGGCTTGAGTAGTGCGTCGACTCGTATTCGAGTAGTTCACGCCACCATTCTTCAACGAATCCCGATGGCAATAGTGGTCGGTTGTTTTCCAGAAATTCCCCATAACCGATGAGAATGTCGCCAAGGAACAGAATCCTCTCAATTGAGTCAAGCAATCTTTCCGCGGCCGCAGAATCGGAGAGTCGGAGAACGTCTCCGTTCTTCAAGCGAACTACAGGAGGTTCGATTGAATTGACTGTGGCGGCGATTCCAGCCTTTCCGGGCTTCTCTAGTCTAAGTTGTGTTCCGACGGCGATGAATTTTCCTAGGACGAGCATCGTTGAGGGATGAAGACCGATGGCAGCTAGGCCTGTATTCCTTGCCCTTCCATACCTAAGCCTAAACCCTCCGGGAAATTGGGGGAATGAGAATATGGGTCGCCCAGCGAGCACGTCCTCCATGAACATGAATTCACGTGCTTCTTCGGCCTCGGCAACAGGTGGTTTAATCTCCCGAAGCCAGTTCCATCCATCGATGCTGAGGCTGCCCACTATCTTGAGGACCTTGTGGCTTCTCCCAATCAGCCCATCATGAACCACCCTGAGGGCGCCTCCTCGCACGCGATTAGTATCCACGCGTGGAACGTTCCTATACGCCGAAACTTCTACTGGGTCGGTTTCAACTCCGTTCACTTCAACGGGTAGCCGCATGATTGCATTGAAGAGCTCTTCATCCGATACTTTGAATTGGAATCGTGCGACCTCTCGTTCGTACAGGCGTAACTCTTCGACGAAACGCTTCGCTTCTAGCTCAGTGGCTTTGTACCGTCCCAACCCTATGTGGTGTCGAACATAATCCGCGATTACAAGAATCAGGGCCATGTCGGTGCCTCCCGCGGATCGGATGGGGCCCGCGAAGTAGACGGCTAGATATTTGGAGCCGTCCTGGTTCGATCGTATTCGAACACTTGAGATTCCCTCGATTGGTGCCGCAGTTACGCCCTCGTCAAGAATCGCAGAAGCCGTTCGAACCGCTTGTTCAGCGGCACGTTCTCCTTCCATTCCAAATTTTGAGAGAGAGATTTCCTCAGCCATCTTTAACGCTACTAGTTCGCGAGGCATCAGGAGGGATAGTTCACGGATTCGGGAGGCAGCCCCGGGCGGCCCAACTGCTTTCTCAACTCGTTCCGCAACGTCGTGGGTAACAAGAGATTCCGGGGTATTTGCGGGGTCAAATCCTTTCGCACGTGCTTGTCTTGCAACGTCGTAAATGGTGTCGAATTGGTCTTTCAGCCGCTGGAAATACTGGTCGTGCTGGCTGAGAGCAGTAGCATCCATTGAGCAAGCCCAAGGTAAAGAAGCCTAGCCGCGATTTAACACTAGAAGGATCACGCGCGCTTCTTCTCGTGGATTCTCAGACTGATGCTGAGGGTGAAGCTTGTGCGGCCGGCGACTTTTCTTTACCATAGAAGCTGTCCGTGAACATACAATAGATGTCTACGATTTGGCTCGACGGAGTTGCTTCATACTCTCGTTTGAGTCCACATGACCCACACTGAACTATCGCGGGTCCAGGTCCCTGAGGTAGTTTCACTCGAATGGCTTCTTCGCCGCAGACGGGACAGGTGAAGACGGATGGAAGCTTCTTCTTGACGACCTTGACAACTCTTCTCCTACGTCTGCCCAACCATTATCCCTGCATGATCGAGAGTTTCACAACGGTTCCGAGTTATTTCAACCTTAATCAAACATTGTGAAAATGTTGCAGAAAGCCAGTTTACGGCCTACCCAAATACTGAGCGCTCTTAGGGACTCACGACATCTCCGATGTCAAGGATATAGCGGTGCCTCGAAGCATCGATGTTTTGGTTCGGCGCATTACATAGCCCTTTGAGAACGCTTAAGTGAATACGAAACCGTATCCGTAGAGAGTGTCGCATGTCAGAAGGCCCTGATCGGTATTCTGAGGCCCGTCGATCCATTCGTAACATGGTTGACGACCCAGTAACCAAGTTGCTTGTTAGCAGCAGCCACCTAACCATTCCTCAACTTGAGACGTTACTGGCAAACTCCATTTCCTACGAAAAAACAGTAAAAAAGGAATATAGGCGACTTTTCAGGCCATCTAAGAGTCAGATTAGCCGCGGATCGTATAATCGCACCCTAATTCAGGCTCAGAACAATGTTATTCACGCCATTTACACCATTCTACTTCTAGGATATGTGGGTCTCTTCGATGACGCTTCACTCCAACCCTTCCTCGAACTATCAGACAACCTCCAAAGCTACATCACCGAAAGAAAAGACGCATCACAGACTGTTGAAGTCTTCACAGAACTGAAAGGACGCCTTACTGAGACCGTTTCGGCCTTGGCCAGACGCCAAAGTTTCAAGGACATCCTGTGATATCACGTGACATGACACCATAGAGGAAAGATCTCTCTTCACTGGGCCTGGTCTGCATTCATTCCTTTGAAAGAGCCTGATTCTAGCTCATTCCGGCCCAATTACGCTGCATACAGAGTTGATGTGTGATACGTTCGTGATTTTCCAGTGGTCACAACGCGATCACAGCGCAATCATCGTGACGTGATAGTGCGCTTGTGATATCACACGTGGCAAGAGAGGTTAAAGCTCCCTGAACATCACACCCTGCTACCCTTGGACTTCACACAACTAATAATCGATACAATATCGCTTCTCTCTTTGGTAGTGGTAGGAATGGCCGGATGGAAAACAACTCTGGCATTCCGCCAAAGCAGGCAAGCAGTTGTGGAATCTGCTTCTCTAATCAACGTAATAGTCGACGCCTTGACTGCGCGCATTCAACGTTCAGAATCCGCAACCCGCAAACTCAGGACGGAAATGGAAACAGTAACTCGGCGAAACGAGAGTTTAGAATCAGCCCAATTCGACCTGCGAAGGTCACACCTTCAACTCCTCACTCAAGTGCAAGAGGTACTAGAGAACGACAAGAAACTGGTCGTTGCGCTAGAGCAATTGAAAGCCAAGTTTTCCACATTCCAGCAAAAAAAGCTGGAGGTTCCGTCGGGATCCTTACCAAAGCGCGAGAACCTTGGCCCAAGTGTCACTGAGAGAGATGTTCTGGCAGCGGTTACGCCGACGGAGCGTGAGGTTTTGGAGATTTTGAGGATTGAGGGACCCAAGGCGGCTCCTGAACTGGGGAAGAGGCTAAACAAATCCAGAGAGCACGCGTCCCGTTTGATGAAGAAATTATACATGGAGGGTTACGTGGACAGGGAGGCAAACCATGCCCCCTTCCGTTACAAGCTGAATGAATCTCTACGATCCAGTTTGGAAACGAAGAGCGAAGTTACGACGGAAGCGCCAGAGACGCCTTGAGCTTGTAAATCCAGTGCGCGGACGAGCCATCTCTCTCTAAAAGCCCACGATCCACTAGTCGTGAGAGGTAAGTTGAGATCGCACCAAAACTGAACTCTTCACCCCAAGTCTCGCGATAAGCTTGCCAGATTTCGCGAGAATCGAAACTACGGTTTGCAAGTTGGGTGTTAATGACATCCAATAACCGACTCATCTTACTGTCTTGTGAAAGAGGTGAAGGCTGTGGGTGAGAACTTCCTGCAACTATTTCCGCGTACTCTAGGAGTCTGTTGACTCTTTCGGTTGTAAATTCTCCTTCGATGGCTAAACTGTGCTTTACACCCGATTTGTCGAAGAATTCTAGTTTGATTTTCTTTTTCATGAAACCCCAACACTACACGCATTCCACACGTTATAAGTTGATAGCTGATGTTGAAACGTGAAAACTTTGTCGTTCAGGCGAAAAATTA